>Ga0207706_10000451_pt1 | contig 43919 bp, 39 predicted proteins | sample KBSC53metaG_FD_184318 | JGI IMG/M metagenome (GOLD analysis project Ga0207706, IMG submission 184318) | Corn rhizosphere microbial communities from Kellogg Biological Station, Michigan, USA - KBS C5-3 metaG (SPAdes) (version 2) | ecosystem: Host-associated > Plants > Roots > Rhizosphere > Soil ... | reverse complement strand
CACCGCGATCACCGTGAAGGCCGAGAACGCGCTGACGCGGATCGTGCGCCGCCGCTGCTCGGCGTTGAAGTTCTGCGTGAAATGGATGAAGAACGGCACCGCGCCGATCGGATTGACGATCGCGAGCAGCGCGATGAGGGGCTTGAGATCCATGGGCCGGATCGTAGACGAGCTCCGGCCGAATCAGTGCAGCGTATCCGCCTCCCGCAGCGCCAGAAACGCCGAACATACGCCGCGCAGGTAGACCACGCCGGGCAGCACGAGCGCAAGCGCGAACACCAGGCCGCCGCCGACCAGCGCCGCCGCGCCATGGGCGTTCTGGGCGGCCGGCGCGCCTGCGGCGCCCAGGCTGCGCAAACCGAAACCGAACAGGCCGGCCATCAGCTGCTGCGGCGGCAGGTCGACGCCCACGACCAGCACCGCCAACGCTGCCACCGCGCGCCCGCCGGCGATGACACCGAAACTCACCAGCGCTGCCACGGCCGCCGTCAGCAGGCTCACGGCCGCGCTGAGCAGCGCCGCGAAGAGCAGACGATGCCGCACCTGGCGGGCGAGGAAACGCAGCGTGGCGCCGACGCCGAGCCCGCTCCAGATGGCGGGCGCGGCCAGCGGGCCGACGACCGCGACCGCCGTCAACGCCACCACGCCGAGCACGGCCACACCGACCGGCACCACCGCGCCGAACAGCAGCGGCCCCACCACCGGCAGCCGGCACAGCCACAGCAGCGCGAGCAGCAGGCCCAGCACCACCGTTGCCACGAGCAACGCAGCGATCAGCACGAGCAGCAGCCGATGGGCACTTGACAGCGCATCGCGCACTGCCTCGGCCACTTCGCGGCGCGCGCGGCCGTTGGCATCGTCCATCGCCAGCAGGCCGGCGGCATTGCCGCCGTAGAACGCCACGGTGAATGCGAGGCCCGCCTCGACGATGCCCCACCACCCGGCATTGCGCACCAGCGACGACTCGGCCATCGCGAGCAGCAGGCCCGCCACCGAGAAGCTGCCGAGCAGCACGAACAGGGCCCGGCCGTTGCGCACGGAGTCGATGCTCGTGAGCACCCGATTCAGTGCGCGCAGCGGACGGTCTTGGGGCATATCCATGGCGTCGGGCATCATAGCGGCGCAAAACAGGCGAGATTCGGGTTTTTCCCGACGCTCCCAAAACAACACTTCCTCGCAAACAGCTTTACTAAGCGTCGGAAATTACCTAGATAATCGAAGACCTGTGTCTGGAAGCGGCGCCTTCGCTTGAATGGTTCACGATGGGTTGAAGCTCCACATGGTATTTTTTTCCGGTATTTGAAAGGGGCTTCCCCATGGGAAACAAACTCTACGTCGGCAACCTCGCTTACAGCGTGCGCGACGAATCTCTGCACCAAGCGTTCTCGCAATTCGGTGCTGTCACCTCGGCCAAGGTCATGATGGACCGCGAAACGGGCCGCTCCAAGGGCTTCGGCTTCGTGGAGATGGGCTCTGACTCGGAAGCGCAAGCTGCCATCAACGGCATGAACGGCCAGGCCCTCGAAGGCCGTGCCATCGTCGTCAACGAGGCCCGTCCTCGCGAAGAGCGTCCGGGCGGCTTCGGTGGTGGCGGCGGTGGCCGTGGCGGCTTCGGTGGTGGCGGCGGCGGTGGTGGCCGTGGCGGCTACGGCGGCGGCGGTGGTGGCGGCGGCTTCGGTGGCGGCGGCGGTGGTCGCAGCCCCTACGGCAACGGCGGCCGCAGCGGCGGTGGTGGCTTCGGCGGCGGTGGCCGCGGCGGCTACTAAGCCCTGACGAGACCGCTCCTCACGGAGCAGGACAGGCGGCGCGGCCCTCGGGCACGCCGCCTGTTTTTCTTTCAGGCCTTTGATTCAGCTCAACGGCCTTCGCCCTGGCGGTGTTTGCGCGGCCGCCCGGCCAGCAAACGGTCGAACAGCCCATTCGGCAGCATGCGCATCAATTTCGCCACCACGCCCATCTGCCAGGGAATCACCCGATAGCTGACCCCTGTGACAATGGCTTGAAAAGCCTTGTCGGCAAACGCCTCGGGCGACATCAAAAAAGGCATGGAATAGCGGTTTTCCCGGGTCAGCGGGGTGTCGATGTAACCCGGCGCGATCGTGACGACCTTGACCCCAAAAGGCCGGCATTCGCCGCGCAGGCTTTCGCAATAACCGATCACCGCCGCCTTGCTCGCGCAATAGGCGCCATGGCCCGGCAGGCCGCGAATACCCGCGACGCTGGCAATACCGACCAGCGTGCCCGAGCGCCGCTCGCGCATGCCGGCCACAAAGGGCTGGAAGGTGGCGGCCAGGCCGATGTTGTTGGTCTCGAAGGTGGCCCGCATCACCTCGATGTCGGCCAGCTCGGCGGTGTCCATGCCGATGCTGATGCCCGCGTTGGCGATCACCGCGTCGGGCAGGCCCTGGGCGGCCACGCAGGCCCGGCCGGCACCGGTGATCGACGCCACGTCGCGCACGTCGGCCGCATACACCGCCACCCGGCTCGCGTCGTAGCGCTGGGCCTCGGCCCAGGCCTTCACCTCGGCGCTGCGACGAGCGACGAGCGCAAGGCGCCAGCCGGCCGCGTAGAAGCGCGCGGCGAGCGCCTGGCCGATGCCGCTGGAGGCGCCGGTGATGAAAACAAGCGGAGCGGCAGCGCCCATCGTCGGCTTCCTCGAAATTGAAAAGGTCAGCGCCGGCCTGCAGGCGCGAAGCTGGCGCGCACATGGCCCTTCAGCTGGACGATGCGCGACAGGTTGTCGTACTCCATGCCCTCGGCATGCAGCTCGCTGCTGCCCTGGCGCACCTGCACCGGCAGGTGGGAACGCAGCTGCTCGGTGTTCAGGAAAGCATGGAGGAACTCGCCGCGAAACTCGATCGGTGCCCCGCTCGGCCCCTGGCTCGTGACCTGGGCGCCGCCGAGCAGCTGCACCTCGCTCGCATCGCCGTTGGCCAGCGCGCGGCGCGCCGAAGCCTGGGTGCTGCGCCCGTCGATGCCCAGCGCATGGATCTGCACGCCATCGATCTCGACGGTGTCGGTGTCGGGATAGTGGCGCAGCTGCTCGCCTTCGATGCGCACCCGCAGCCGACCGTCCGCCGCGAAACGCTGCACCGCGAAGTGCTGCATCGTGTAGTCGGGCTCATGCCGCGGCGCCGTCGCGGCACGCGGCTCCTCGGGTTGCGGCGTGTTCTTGACCAGCCACCAGGTGGTGAGGGCCAGCGCCAGCATCAGCAGCAGCGGCAGGTAGCCCATCACCAGCTCGCGCAGGCGCCAGCCCCAGGGGACGCGGGCGGCTGCGGCGGGATTCGGTGTCGGCGCGGGCAGATTCACGGTCGGGGAGGCGGGCTCGCTCAAGGGCTGGCGTCGAGCGTCGTCAGGTGGCCGTGCAGCAAGGTCGCATAGCGCCCCGAAGCCATCAGCAGCAGGTCGCAGAACTCGCGTGCCGCCCCGTGCCCGCCGGGCAGGGCCGTCACGTGATGAGCGATCGCCTTGACCTCCGCATGCGCATTCGCAGGGGCGCACGCAAAGGCGGCGCGCTGCATCAGCGGCAGGTCGGGCCAGTCGTCACCGATCACCGCCAGCGACGCCCAGTCGAGGCCGAGGCGCTGCAGCAGCTCGGTGGCGGCCTGCTGCTTGTCGTGCACGCCATAGAACGCATGCTGCAGGCCGAGGTCGGCGACACGCTTGCGCACCGCAGCGGAATCGCGGCCGGTGATCACCACCGGCGTGATGCCGGCCCGGGCCAGCAGCTTGAGGCCATGGCCGTCGAGCGTGCTGAAGGCCTTGAAGACCTCGCCTTCGTCGCCGATGTAGATGCGGCCGTCGGTCAGCACGCCATCGACATCGAAGATGGCCGCCTTGACGCCCAGGCCCGAGCCTTGGGCCTTGAGCAGCAGCTCGGGCGGGAATTGCAGTGCGGGAACCAAGGGCGTGGCCGACATGCTCAGATGACCTTCGCGCGCATCAGGTCGTGCGTGTTGAGCGCGCCGACCAGTTCATTGTCCGCATTGACGACCAGCACGCTGGTGATGCGGTGAAGTTCCATCACGTCGGCCGCTTCGACGGCGAGGTCGTCCTCGCGCACGAGCTTGGGACCGGGATGCATCACCTCCCGTGCGGTCAGCGCACGCAGGTCGTTGCCGCCTTCGATCAGCCGACGCAGATCGCCATCGGTGAAGATCCCCAGCACATGCTGCGCGTCGTCGACCACCGCCGTGGCTCCCATGCCCTTGTTGGTCATCTCGCGCATCATGTCGGTGAAGCCGGTGTCGGGCCCGACGCGCGGAACCGCATCGCCGCTGCGCATCAGGTCGCGCACATGCGTCAGCAGCTTGCGGCCGAGCGCACCGCCGGGATGCGAACGTGCGAAGTCCTCCTCGCGGAAGCCGCGCGCATCCAGCAGCGCGACGGCCAGGGCATCGCCCAGCGCCATCTGCGCGGTGGTGCTGGCGGTGGGCGCCAGGTTCAGGGGGCAGGCCTCCTGGTCGACCGCGCTCGACAGCACGATGTCCGCATGCTGCGCCAGCGTGCTGTCGGGGCGGCCGGTCATCGCGACCAGCGTGACGCCCAGGCGCTTGAGCACCGGCAGGATCACATTCAGCTCGTCGCTCTCGCCAGAGTTGGAGATCGCCATCACGACATCGGCCGCCGTGACCATGCCGAGGTCGCCATGGCTGGCCTCGGCCGGATGGACAAACAGCGCCGGCGTGCCGGTGGAGGCCAGGGTCGCGGCGATCTTGCGCCCCACGTGCCCGCTCTTGCCCATGCCCATCACGACGACCCGGCCCCCGCATTCGAGCATGGCCTGCACCGCGTGCCCGAAACTCTCGCCTTGGCGCGCCTTCAGGCCCAGCAACGCGTTCGCCTCGATCTCGAAGGTCTCGGCCGCCAGTTGCAGCGCGCGCTCGGCATTGAAGGGGGTGCTGGGTTTCACGGGGGCGTTTGTCCAATACGATCGGGCATTCTAGTCAGCGCCCCCGCCCTGCCGTTACGCCGCTCCTGAATGGTCTCGACCCTCGAACTGGTGTTGCTCTACCTCGTCGCCGCGGTGCTGGGCGTGGTGGTGTGCCGCTCGTTGAAGCTGCCGCCCATCCTCGGCTACCTCGGGGTCGGGATCCTGATCGGACCGAAGGCGCTGGATCTCGGGCGCCATTCGGAGGGTATGCAGCACCTGGCCGAGTTCGGCGTGGTGTTCCTGATGTTCGTGATCGGGCTGGAGTTCAACCTGCCCAAGCTGCGCAGCATGCGCAAGATGGTGTTCGGGCTGGGCTTGAGCCAGGTCGGCCTGACGATGCTGGCCGCCGTGGCCGGCAATGCGGCGCTGGCGTGGCTGCTCGCGATGCTCGGACAGCGCTGGGGCCTGGGATGGCAGAGCGCCATCTCGCTCGGTGGCGCACTGGCGATGAGCAGCACCGCGATCGTCGTCAAGCTGATGGCCGAGCGGCTGGAGCTCGAGAGCGAGCACGGCCGCCGCGTGATCGGCGTGCTGCTGTTCCAGGATCTGGCGGTCGTGCCGCTGCTGGTGCTGATCCCGGCGCTGGGTTCGCGCCCCGAGGAGCTGGCGCGCGAGCTGCTGCTCGCCAGCCTGAAGGCGGCCGTGCTGCTGGCGCTGCTGCTCGTCGGCGGGCAGCGGGTGATGCGCTGGTGGCTGACCATCGTCGCGCGGCGCAAAAGCGAGGAGCTGTTCATCCTCAACCTGCTGCTGGTCACGCTGGGACTCGCCTGGCTGACCGAGCACGCCGGCCTGTCGCTCGCGCTCGGCGCCTTCGTCGCCGGCATGCTGATCGCCGAGACCGAATACAAGCACCAGGTGGAAACCGACATCCGGCCCTTCCACGACGTACTGCTCGGGCTGTTCTTCATCACGGTCGGCATGAAGCTCGAGGTGCCGGTGCTGGTGCAGCAGTGGCCTCTGGTGGTCACGCTGACGCTGCTGCCGGTGCTGTTCAAGTTCGGCCTCGTGACGCTGCTGGCGCGGCTGTTCGGCGCGGCGCCGGGCGTGGCGCTGCGCACCGGCCTGTACCTCGCGCAGGCGGGCGAGTTCGGCTTCGTGCTGCTGACGCTGGCGCGTGACCACAACCTGCTGCCGTCGATGCTCGAGAACGCGGTCCTGACGAGCATGGTGCTGTCGATGCTTGCGACGCCGCTGATCGTGCAGTACAGCAACCGCATCGTGATGCGGCTGTCGTCGAGCGACTGGCTGATGCAGTCGGTGGCGCTGACGACGATCGCCAAGCGTGCGATCCACGCCGAGGCCCACGTGATCATCTGCGGCTATGGCCGCAGCGGCCAGAACCTGGCGCGGCTGCTCGAGACCGAGGGCATTCCGTACATGGCGCTCGACCTCGACCCCGACCGGGTGCGGCAGGCCGCGGCCGCCGGCCAGAGCGTGGTGTTCGGCGACGCCGCCCGGCTGCAGAGCCTGATGGCCGCCGGCCTCGCGCGTGCCAGCGCGGTGGTCATCACCTACCACGACACTGCCTCGGCGCTGAAGATCCTGCAGCACGTGCGGGAGCACGCGCCCAAGGTGCCGGTCGTCGTGCGCACCATCGACGATGCCGATCTCGAGAAGCTGCGCGCCGCCGGCGCCACCGAGGTCGTGCCGGAAGCGATCGAAGGCTCGCTGATGCTGGCCAGCCACGCACTCGCGCTGGTGGGGGTGCCGATGCGACGGGTGATCCGGCTGACGCGCGACGCCCGCGATGCGCGCTACAGCCTGCTGCGCGGCTACTTTCACGGCGCCGATGACGACACCGTGGAAGAACTGAACCAGGAACGCCTGCTCAGCGTGAGCCTGCCCGCCGCAGCGCCGTGCCTCGGCACGCGCCTGGGCGACCTGGCCCTGCATGCGGTGGGCGTGCAGGTGGTGTCGCTGCGCCGGGGCAGCGGCCGCGTGGTGGCCGCCCACGACGACCTCGATCTGGCGGCCGGCGACACGCTGGTGCTCTCGGGCTTGCCCGAACCGCTGGCGCTGGCTGAAGAGAAGCTGCTGCGCGGCTGATCGCGCCCGACAATCCGGCCATGGACGACACCGCCGACCCCGCCGCCTACATCCGCCAGCACATCCGCACCGTGCCCGACTGGCCGGCGCCCGGGGTGCAGTTCCGCGACATCACGCCACTGCTGCAGAACCCGCGTGTGTTCCGCGTGCTGATCGACCAGTTCGTGCACCGCTACTTCGACATCAAGCCCGACGCGATCGCCGGCCTCGATGCGCGCGGCTTCATCATCGGCTCGGTGCTGGCCTACGAGCTGAACATCGGCTTCGTTCCGATCCGCAAGAAGGGCAAGCTGCCGTTCACGACGGTCGAGGAGACCTACGAGTTGGAGTACGGCTCGGCCACGGTGGAGATGCACACCGACGCAGTGAAGCCAAGTGATCGGGTGGTGCTGATCGACGACCTGATCGCCACCGGCGGCACGATGATGGCCGGCCGGCGCCTGCTCGAGCGCCTGGGTGCGACGGTGCTCGAAGGCGCGGCGATCGTCGACCTGCCGGAACTGCAGGGCTCGGCCAAGCTGCGCTCAGCAGGCCTGCCGCTGTTCACGCTGGTGAGCTTCGAAGGACACTGACCCCGCGGGATCAGGTGACCGGGATGCTGCGCTCCATGTTGGCGCGCATCCGCACGGCGAGCACGCCGCCGGCAGCGCGCAGTACTTCCAGCGCCAGCGAAGGCTGGCGGGCCGCGAGTTCTTCGAAGCGCGGGCCGCGCAGCGCCCAGACCACGCAGTTCGACATCGCTTCGACATTCGCCATGCGCGGACCGTCGCCGAACAACGCCGGCTCGCCGACGATGGAGCCTGCACGCAGGATGGCGATGCGGTGGCTGCCCGGCGTGCCGCGGTTGACGAAGACCTGCAGGCTGCCTTGCTCTAGCAGGTACATCGTGCGCTCGCGGTCGCCCTGGCGGATGAGCATCTCGCCGCTGCGGATCTCGTGCCGTGTGAGGTAGGGCATCAGCGCCCGCCATTGGTCCGCACCGAGGCGCGCACCGAATGCGTCTTCCGCATTCAGCGTCTGCACGGCCTGTGTCAGCTCAGAGATGTCGACCGTCATGTTCATGATCCGTGTACGTGCAAACAAACTAGGGAGAAGGCGGGAAGGCGTCAGCTGTGTGAAAGTGCACTTCATTATGGGAGCACCGCCCAGACGCAACAACCGTGCACCCAGGGGGATGGCGGCCTGATGAGGCCGCTTGTCCTGATTCGGCCGCCACTTGTCCACGCTTGCGCCGACCTTTACTTCCCGATACAGAAGCGGCTGAAGATTTCGCCCAGCAGATCGTCTGCCGAGAAAGCACCGGTGATCTCGCCCAATGCGTTGTGGGCGAGGCGCAATTCCTCGGCCAGCAGATCGAGCGCGGGATCAGGCAGCGCGGCCTGTTCCCGGGCTTGTGCCAGGTGTTCACGCGTGCGGCGCAGCGCGCGCAGGTGGCGCGCCCGCGCGATGAACACACCCTCGGGCGAGGCATGCCAGCCGGCCCGCTGCAGCAGCGCGTCGCGCAGCGCCGCCAGGCCCTCGCCAGTGCGGGCAGACAACGCAAGATGGCCGCCCGTCTCCGCCTGGGCGACGTCGGCCTTGTTGAAGACATGCAGCACGCGCGGGTGATCCGCATGCGCCTCGGCGAGGCCGAGCCGGCCCGCGATCTCCTGCTCTGCCACGTCATAGAGCGGCTCGCCGCGGCGCGTGAGGTCGTGCAGGAAGATCACCGCGTCGGCGCCTTCGATCTCGCCCCAGCTGCGCGCGATGCCGATGCGCTCGACTTCGTCGCTCGCCTCATGGTCGGCGCGCAGCCCGGCGGTGTCGATCACATGCAGCGGGACGCCCTGGATCTGGATGGTCTCGCTGACCTTGTCGCGCGTGGTCCCGGGGATCGGCGTCACGATCGCGAGCTCGGCACCGGCCAGTGCATTCAGCAGCGAGCTCTTGCCGACATTGGGCTGCCCGGCCAGCACGACCTTGATGCCCTCGCGCAGCAGCGCGCCCTGGTGGGCCCGGTCGAGCACCGCGTCGATAGCCGCCGCAAGGCGGTCGAGCCGGCCGCGGGCGTCGGCCTTCTCGAGAAAGTCGAGCTCTTCCTCGGGGAAATCGAGCGTGGCCTCGACCAGCATGCGCAGGTCGACGATCTGCTGCCGCAACGTGTCGACCTGCTGCGAGAAGGCGCCGCTGAGCGAGCGGCTGGCGGAGCGCGCCGCCGCCTCGGTGCTCGCATCGATCAGGTCGCTGACAGCCTCGGCCTGCGCGAGGTCGAGCTTGTCGTTCAGGAAGGCTCGCTGCGTGAACTCGCCGGGTTCGGCCAGCCGCAGGCCGATGCCCTGGCCGACCTCGAGGCAGCGCGCCAGCAGCAGCTGCAGCACCACCGGGCCGCCGTGCGCCTGCAGCTCCAGTACCGCTTCACCGGTGTAGGAATGCGGAGCGGGGAAGTACAAGGCCAGCCCATGGTCGATCGGCTGGCCCTCGGCGTCGAGGAAGGGCAGGTAGGCTGCATGCCGCGGCTTCAGCGGCTGGGCGCAGAGGGCATCGATCAGCGGCTGCAGATCACGCCCCGAGGCGCGCACGATGCCCACCGCGCCGCGACCGGGCGCGGTCGCGATGGCGACGATGGGATCGTGCTGGCGCGGCAGCATGGGACGCGCGACGCGGGACTAGCCAGCGCTACTTGTTGGTCACACCGAGCTGCTTGTTGATCAGCCACTGCTGGGCGATCGACAGGATGTTGTTCGTCAGCCAGTACAGCACGAGGCCGGACGGGAACGAGAAGAACATCACCGAGAACACCAGCGGCATGATCCACATCATCTTCGCCTGCGTCGGATCGGGCGGCGTCGGGCTCAGCCAGGTCTGCAGCAGCGAGGTGCCGGTCATCACCAGCGGCAAGATGAAGTACGGGTCTTTCGCCGACAGGTCGGTGATCCAGCCGGCCCAGGGCGCATGCCGCATCTCGACGCTGGACAGCAGCACGGAATACAGCGCAATGAAGAACGGCATCTGCACCAGGATCGGCAGGCAGCCGCCGAAGGGGTTGACCTTCTCCTCGCGGTAGATGCGCATCATCTCCTGCTGCAGCTGCTGCGGCTTGTCCTTGTAGCGCTCGCGCAGCTCCTGCACCTTCGGGTTGACGGCCTTCATCTTGGCCATCGAACGGTAGGCGCTGGCGTTGAGCCAGTAGAAGGCGATCTTCAACAGCACGACCAGCGCAACGATCGCCCAACCCCAGTTGCCGATGTAGGTGTGCAGCTGGTTCAGCAGCCAGAACAGCGGCTTCGCGAGGATCGTGAAATAGCCGTAGTCGCGCACGAGGTCGAGATCAGGGGCCAGCGCGGCGAGGCGGTGGTCCTCGGCGGGGCCCACGTACAGCGTGGCTTCCTGCACCTTGGCGGTATCGGGTGCCACCTCGCCCAGCGGCAGCACCATCGCGACGCCATACAGGTGCTCACCCAGCTTTTCCGCCTTGAACTCGCGCGGCTGCTTCGCATTGACCAGCCAGGCGGAGGTGAAGTAGTGCTGCACCATCGCGACCCAGCCGTTGTCGGCGGCCGCATCGTACTGAGCTTTGCCCTTGGCGATGTCCTCGAAGGACACCTTCGTGAACTTGCTCTTCTCGGTATAGAGCGCCGGGCCGTGGTAAGCGCTGGTGAACGGGCCGGAGCCGGACACGGCGGTGTCGTCGTGCGCGAGGCGCAGGTAGAGCAGCGGCTTGATCGGCGCCTTGGAGGCGTTGACCACCTCGTGCTTGACGCCGATGGCGTAATCGCCGCGGCGGAAGGTATAGGTCTTGATCAACTTCGCACCGCCGACCTCGGGCGACTCGAGCACCAGCTGCAGATCGTTGGCACCATCCTTCAGCGCGCGCTCGCCGGGGCGGGCGGTCATCACCGTGTCGTGGTACGGCAGCGCACCGCCGGCGGCATTGATCAGGCCGGTCTGCGCAAAGTACTGGTGCGGCGGGTTGCGTTCGAGCAGCACCACATTGCGCGAGCGGTCATCGTCGGCCGCCTGCTTGAGCAGCTCGACACGCACCAGATCGCCGCCGCGGGTGTCGACCGTGGCCTTGAAGTTGTCGGTCGTCACGGTGACGAGTTCGCTCGTGACCGGCGCGCTCGCCACCGGGGCCGCCGGCACGGCCGCCGTGGCGGCTGCCGTGGCGGCTGCCCCCGGGCTGGCAGAAGCGGTCGGCGTGGGCAGCGTGCCCGGAGCGGCCGAGGCGGGCGGCGCTGCCGTTGCGGCGGTGTGGACACCGGGGCTGAACAGCGACGGGCGGCCGTTGTACTTGTTCCAGCCGTCCCACAGCAGAAGCAGAGATGATGCGAACACCACCCACAGCACGGTGCGGCGTATATCGGTCATGGCGAAGTCGAGGTTGAAACGGTGGAATCGGAAGAGGAAGACGGCGCCGGGGAGGGCGCCGTCGTTCCCAGCAATCGGGTGAACCAGCGCGGCGGATTCTCGGGCACCGGATCGTGCCCGCCGGCGCACCAGGGGTGGCAGCGCAACAGCCGCTGCACGGTCATCACGCTGCCGGCCGCGGCGCCGTGGCGCTCGAGCGCGCCGAGCGCATAGCGCGAGCAGGTAGGTTCGAAACGGCAGGAGCTGCCCAGCCATGGGCTCAACAGCAGCCGATATCCGCGGACCAGCCCGATCAGGAGCTGCTGAGGCAATCGATGCAAGCAGGCAAGCCAGGGGTGCATCGGAGATGCCTCGGCGATGCCGGTGTCAGCGCGCCGCGGCGCGCTGCAACACCGTGTCGAGCTCGCTGCGCACGGCTGCACGCAACGCCTCGGAGCGGGCGCTGGGAAACTGCTTCGGATCGAAGGGCGAGCGCAGGCGCAGCACCCACAACCCCTGCGGCAAGCCACCGGCATGACGCGCCACGGCGGCGCGCATCTGGCGCTTGATCAGCGCACGGGTGACCGCGCGCTTGGCATGACGCTTGGGCACCACCACCCCCAGCCACTGGTGATCGGGCGGGAAGTTATCCACAACTTCGCGCCGCTCTGGTGCACCATCTGTAGACAACTCGGGGACAAGCGGCGCCGCCGGCTTGCTGACCCGGCGTTGCGGCCGGGCGGCCACATGATGGACGACGAAATGCGGGCTGCGCGCCCGCGAGGGCGCCTTCAGCACGCGTTCGAAATCGGCGGCCTGCACGAGGCGGCCGAGCGGATCGGCTTCGAGTGCCAGCCGATCGTCCATCGATACAGCCAGAAGCCTTAGACCGCGAGACGCTTGCGGCCCTTGGCGCGGCGGGCGTTGATCACGGCGCGGCCGCCACGGGTCTTCATGCGGACGAGGAAGCCGTGGGTGCGGGCGCGGCGGACTTTGGAAGCTTGGTAGGTGCGTTTCATGATCGATCCTCGATGAACCCGAAGGCGGCCCCCCGCACAACGGCTGTCGCGGGATTCGGCCGGGTCGCGAGGCACGACTGTTGCTGTGCGCAACTCCACTCTCGGCACCCCCACCTTAGACAGTGGCGCTGCACGACTGCTCGCGTCCGGGAAACCCACTATTACATCAAAAATGCCCTTTACGGTCAATGACTTGCACGGCGAGCCGCGGGTTTTGACGGGGATTGACCCCCGCTTCGAAACTGTGGATAACCACCGCTGGCCGGCCGCGGGGGACCGTACAATCCGGCCGCTCTAAAACAAGTTCTCCACAATGAGCGCAGATCTCTGGCAGCGCGGCTGCGAGCGTTTGGCCGCCGAGCTGCCCGAACAGCAATTCAACACCTGGATCCGTCCTTTGCCGCCTGCCGACGTCACCGACGAAGGCGCCAGCGGGGCGGTGGTGTCGGTGCGCGTGCCCAACCGCTTCAAGCTGGATTGGATCCGCACCCAGTACGCGCCGCGCATCGAGACGGTGCTGACCGAGCTCGCCGGCAAGCCGGTGCGGCTGGAGCTGGCGCTGGCGCCGCGCGAGATGCCGCTGCGTGCGCCGGCGGCCGCCAGCACCGCGGTGAGCGGGGTCCGTACGCCGCAGACCATGGGGGTCGGCCAGCTGCTGCAGCAGGCCATGCCGGTGGGCGGCGGCTTCGGCGGTCACCCGGTGGCCGAACTGCCGCAGTCCGGCGCGCCGGCGATCGTCGTGCCACCGCAGCGTGTCGCGGCACCTGCTGTATCGCGGCACCGGCTGAACACCAGCCTGACCTTCGACACGCTGGTGCCTGGCCGCGCCAATCAGATGGCCCGCACCGCGGCGTTGCACGTGGCCGGCGCCCCGGGCCAGATGTACAACCCGCTGTTCATCTACGGCGGCGTGGGCCTGGGCAAGACGCACCTGATCCACGCGGTGGGCAACGCGCTGCTGCGCGACAAGCCCGATGCCCGCATCCTCTACCTGCACGCCGAGCAGTTCATTTCCGACGTCGTCAAGAACTACCAGCGCAAGACCTTCGACGAGCTGAAGGCCAAGTACCACAGCCTCGACCTGCTGCTGATCGACGACGTGCAGTTCTTCGCCGGCAAGGACCGCACGCAGGAGGAGTTCTTCAACGCCTTCGAGGCGCTGGTGGCCAAGCGGGCCCACATCATCATGACCAGCGACACCTACCCGAAGGGGTTGGTCGACATCGACGAGCGGCTCACGAGCCGCTTCGATGCCGGGCTGACGGTGGCGATCGAGCCACCGGAGCTGGAGATGCGGGTCGCGATCCTGATCAAGAAGGCCGAGGCCGAAGGCGCCGGCATGCCCGAGGACGTGGCCTTCTTCGTCGCGAAGAACGTGCGTGCCAACGTGCGGGAACTCGAGGGCGCGCTGCGCAAGGTGCTGGCCTACTCGCGCTTCAGCCAGAAGGACATCAACATCGCGCTGGCGCGCGAGGCACTGAAGGACTTGCTGTCGATCCAGAACCGGCAGATCTCGGTCGAGAACATCCAGAAGACCGTGGCCGACTTCTACAAGATCAAGGTCGCCGACATGTACTCGAAGAAGCGGCCGGCCTCGATCGCGCGGCCGCGGCAGATCGCGATGTACCTGGCCAAGGAGCTCACGCAGAAGAGCCTGCCCGAGATCGGCGAGCTGTTCGGCGGCCGCGACCACACCACGGTGCTGCATGCGGTGCGCAAGATCGGCGGCGAGCGCCAGAAGAACACCGAGCTCAACCAGCAGCTGCACGTGCTGGAACAGACCTTGAAGGGCTAATCCAAGCGTGAGACGCCCGTCAAGTGACAAACCTGGGGACAACTTTCGAGCAACCGGGCAGCTATCCACAGGCCGAGGCCCGTCCCGGAAGTTGTTGTCGGTTGTCCCGCCCCGAAACAGGGGTCCGGCCCACAGGGTTCATGCCGGCGTAAATCGTTGATGGAAAAAGCGAAAATAGCGTTCTCCACAGTTCGTGCCGCGCTCTACTAGAACGACCAGTTAAAGAGGAAGACATGATTGTTCTGAAAGCTCCCCAGGAAAAGTTGCTGTCCACCCTGCAGTCGGTGGCCGGCATCGTGGAGCGCCGCCATACGCTGCCGATCCTGGCCAACGTGCTGATGCGCAAGAACGGCGGCAACGTCGAGTTCACCACCAGCGACCTGGAGATCCAGGTGCGCACCACGGCCGAGCTGGGCGGTGATGCGGGGGCGCTCTCCACCACCGTGGGAGCGCGCAAGCTGATCGACATCCTGCGCAGCCTGCCGGCCGACCAGGTGGTCACGCTGACCGCCGCGCAGAACAAGCTGACGCTCCAGGGCGGCAAGAGCCGCTTCACGCTGCAGACGCTGCCGGCGGATGACTTCCCGCTGGTCAACGAGGCGGTCGACTTCGGCCCGGCCTTCAGCGTGCCCCAGAAGACGCTCAAGGGCCTGATCAACCAGGTGCACTTCGCGATGGCGGTGCACGACATCCGCTACTACCTCAACGGCATCCTGTTCGTCGCCGAGGGCAAGACGCTGACGCTGGTGGCCACCGACGGCCACCGCCTCGCGCTGGCCCAGGCCACGCTGGAGGTCGAGATCCCGAAGCAGGAGGTCATCCTGCCGCGCAAGACGGTGCTGGAGCTGCAGCGCCTGCTGAAGGACGAAGACACCCCGATCGAGATGCGCTTCGCCGGCAACCAGGCGAAGTTCAGCTTCTCGGGCATGGAGTTCGTCACCAAGCTGGTCGAGGGCAAGTTCCCCGACTACAACCGCGTGATCCCCAAGAACCACAAGAACTCGGTGACGCTGGGCCGCGCGCCGCTGCTGGCCAGCCTGCAGCGCGCCGCCATCCTGACCAGCGAGAAGTTCAAGGGCGTGCGGATCAACATCGAGCCCGGCACGCTGCGCATCGCCTCGAGCAACGCCGAGCAGGAAGAAGCCAAGGAAGAGCTCGAGATCGACTACAGCGGTGACACCATCGAGATCGGCTTCAACGTGACCTACCTGATGGACGCGCTGGCCAACATGAGCCAGGAGATGATCAAGGTCGAGCTGCAGGACACCAACTCGAGCGCGCTGATCACCGTGCCGGAACAGGCCGGCTTCAAGTACGTGGTGATGCCGATGCGCATCTGAGGTCGACGCTGTCGATCTTGCGAGCGGGCCGCGTGCCCGCTTGAGTGCTTTTAAGAGACCCCCATGACCCAAGAGATCCCCCCGCCGACCGCTCCCGCCTCCGCTCCCGTGCCGCTGCCCGCCGGCGGCTACGACGAGAGCAGCATCCAGATCCTCGAAGGCCTGGAGGCGGTGCGTAAGCGCCCGGGCATGTACATCGGCGACACCTCCGACGGCACCGGTCTGCACCACCTGGTGTTCGAGGTGGTCGACAACTCGATCGACGAGGCGCTGGCGGGGCATTGCGACGACATCGTCGTGACCATCCACACCGACAACTCCATCAGCGTGGTCGACAATGGCCGGGGCATCCCGACCGGCGTCAAGATGGACGACAAGCACGAGCCCAAGCGCTCGGCGGCCGAGATCGCGCTGACCGAGCTGCACGCGGGCGGCAAGTTCAACCAGAACAGCTACAAGGTCTCGGGCGGCCTGCACGGCGTGGGCGTCAGCTGCGTCAACGCGCTGAGCAAGTGGCTGCGCCTGACGGTGCGGCAAAACGGCAAGACGCATTTCATCGAGTTTCGCAAGGGCGTGCCGCAGGACCGCATCCTCGAGATGCGTGACGGCCACCCGATCAGCCCGATGAAGATCACCGGCGAGACCGAGAAGCGCGGCACCGAGGTGCACTTCCTGCCCGACGAAGAGATCTTCAACAACATCGACTTCCACTACGACGTGCTGGCCAAGCGCCTGCGCGAGCTCTCGTTCCTGAACAACGGCGTCAAGATCCGCCTGGTCGACGAGCGCAACGCCAAGGAAGACAACTTCGCCTTCGCAGGCGGCGTGAAGGGTTTCGTCGACTTCATCAACCAGGGCAAGCGGGTGCTGCACCCCAATGTGTTCCATGCCATGGGCGAGAAGCAGAGCGAGCAGAACACCACCATCGGTGTCGAGGTCGCGATGCAGTGGAACGACGGCTACAACGAGTCGGTGCTCTGCTTCACCAACAACATCCCGCAGCGCGACGGCGGCACCCACCTGACCGGCCTGCGCGCGGCGATGACCCGCGTGATCAACAAGTACATCGAGGACAACGAGCTGGCCAAGAAGGCCAAGGTCGAGATCTCCGGCGACGACATGCGCGAAGGCTTGGCCTGCGTGGTCAGCGTGAAGGTGCCCGAGCCCAAGTTCTCGAGCCAGACGAAGGACAAGCTGGTTTCCAGCGAGGTGCGTGCGCCGGTGGAAGACATCGTCAGCCGCCTGCTGACCGACTGGCTGCTCGAGAACCCGCTCGACGCCAAGATCATCTGCGGCAAGATCGTCGAGGCAGCGCGTGCGCGCGAGGCGGCGCGCAAGGCGCGCGAGATGACGCGCCGCAAGGGCGTGCTCGACGGGCTGGGCCTGCCCGGCAAGCTGGCCGACTGCCAGGAGAAGGATCCCGCGCTGTGCGAGATCTACATCGTCGAGGGCGACTCCGCAGGCGGCTCGGCCAAGCAGGGCCGCGATCGCAAGTTCCAGGCGATCCTGCCGCTGCGCGGCAAGATCCTCAACGTGGAGAAGGCGCGCTACGAGAAGCTGCTCTCGAGCAACGAGATCGTCACGCTGATCACCGCCCTGGGCACCAGCATCGGCCCTGAAGAGTTCAACGCCGACAAGCTGCGCTACCACCGCATCATCATCATGACCGACGCGGACGTCGACGGTGCGCACATCCGCACGCTGCTGCTGACCTTCTTCTACCGGCAGATGCCGGAGCTGGTGGAGCGCGGCCACATCTACATCGCGCAGCCACCGCTGTACAAGGTCAAGCAGGGCAAGCACGAGCAGTACCTGAAGGATGCGCACGAGCTCGATGCCTTCATGCTGAAGGTGGCGCTCAACGACGCCGAGCTGCACACCGGCATCGACAACACCGTGCTGAAGGGCGAGGCCTTCGAGCAGCTGGCGCGGCAATACGTGCTGGCCGAGAACGTGATCAGCCGCCTGTCGAACTGGATGGACGCCGAGGCGCTGCGCGTGCTCTCCACCGGCGTGCAGATCAACCTCGACACGCTGGAGCAGGCCGAGATCTCCGCCACCGCGCTGAAGGCCGCGCTGCACGGCGCCGAGGTGGCCGCCGAGTTCGATGCACGCATGGACAAGCACATCCTGCGCATCAGTCGCCGCCACCACGGCAACATCAAGAGCAGCGTGATCACCGCCGACTTCGTGCACGGTGCCGACTATGAGGTGCTGAGCACCGCCGGCAAGACCTTCAAGGGCCTGCTGGGCGACGACGCCATCATCAAGAAGGGCGAAGGCGAGAAGCAGAAGGAGCAGAAGGTCGGCGACTTCCGCGCGGCGATGCAGTGGCTGATGGGCCAGGCCGAGAACTCGGTCGGCCGCCAGCGCTACAAGGGCCTGGGCGAGATGAACCCCGAGCAGCTGTGGGAAACGACGATGGACCCGACCGTGCGCCGCCTGCTGCGCGTGCAGATCGAGGATGCGATCGAGGCCGATCGTGTGTTCACGATGCTGATGGGCGACGAGGTGGAGCCGCGGCGCGATTTCATCGAGAGCAACGCGTTGAGGGCGGCCAACATCGACGTTTGATTGCACCCGCTCAGCACGGCGCTCTTTCCCGTAAAAGCGACTCGGCCGTTTTCGGCCCGGTCGCTTTTTTTCAAGTTTCTCTTGCCATCCAAGTGGATGGTGCTAGGATGGATTCATGCCAGCCCGCCACGCACTCCAAGCCGCTTCCACCAAGACCGGGGACGAGAAGATCACCATCAACCTCGGCTGTGTCGACCTGGGCCAGATCGACCTGCTGGTGCAGGAGGGCTTTTATGCCAACCGTACCGACCTGATCCGCACCGCGATCCGCAACCAGCTCGCGGGGCATGCCGATGTCGTGCGCCAGGTGGTGTCGCGCAAGACGCTGGTGCTGGGCATCCAGCACTACACCGCGGCCGACCTCGAGGCGGTGAAGGCGGCGGGGCAGACCCTGCAGATCAAGGTGCTGGGCTTGGCCTCGATTGCCCCCGATGTGACGCCGGCGCTGGCGCTGGCCACGATCGAATCCCTCACGGTGCTGGGTGCGCTGCACGCCAGCCCCGCCGTGAAAGCCGCGCTCGCCGAGCGCATCCGCTGATGTCTCAGCTTGACCGAGAAACGCCATGAACCCTGATTTCCAACGCCTGATGGCCGAAGCCACCCGGTTGACTCGCAGCGGCGACCTGCAAGCGGCGACCGCCGCGATACAGGCCGCCTTGTCGGGGTCTCGCTTCGCCGCACCGCCCGCCGCCGATGCGATGTCGAATGTCATCGACCTCGAGATGCCCGAGGTGGTGTCCAAGACCATGAAAGCTCCGCCCTCCCAGGCTCCCGCAGCGGCCGTGCAGGCACGCGAAGGCCGCTTCATCTCGGGCAGCCATGCCGAGGGCCACCAGCGCCGCGACTACAAGCTCTACATTCCTTCGATGGCGGGCAGCCGCCCGCTGCCGCTGGTCGTGATGCTGCATGGCTGCACGCAGAACCCTGACGACTTTGCCGCCGGCACCACGATGAACGAGGTCGCCGAAGCCGAGGGCTTCTTCGTGCTGTATCCGGCGCAGTCGACCCAGGCGAATCCGCAACGCTGCTGGAACTGGTTCAAGCACAACCACCAGCAGCGCGACCGCGGGGAGCCGGCCCTGCTCGCCGGCATGACCCGCAGCATCGCGCAGCGCCATGCGATCGATGCGGATCGCATCTACGTGGCCGGCTTGTCGGCAGGCGGCGCGATGGCGGCGATCCTCGGGGCGGCCTATCCCGATGTGTATGCCGCGGTCGGCGTGCACTCGGGGCTCGCCGCCGGCATCGCGAGCGATCTGCCGTCGGCCTTGGCTGCGATGAAGGATGGCGGCCATGTCGCCGCCGGCACCCCCAGCCGCATGCCCACGATCGTCTTCCACGGCGGTGCGGACGCGATCGTCCATCCGCGCAACGGCGAGCGGGTGATTGCCGCGAGCGTCGGCACCACCACCACGGTGGAAGTCGAGCTGCTGCCTGGCGCGCAGGGCCGGGCCTGCACGCGGCATATCCACCGCGCGACCGATGGCCGTGTGGTGGCCGAGCATTGGGTGGTGCATGGAGCGCCGCATGCGTGGTCGGGCGGCAGCGCCAAGGGCTCGTACACCGATGTGCGCGGGCCCGACGCCAGCACCGAGATGCTGCGCTTCTTCCACGAGCACGCGCTCCAGCCGGTGCACTGACGCGAGGCGGCACCCTCGACATCGCGCTTCCCTGGTTCGTGGGCGAGGCGCTTGACATGTTATGTCGTGACTCCTATTCTGCAGACGCCGTGTGATTCACCGGCGCCTGAGGAAAAGGGGCCATGAAGCCGCTTCAAGAACAGCTGAGGGGACTCGACGCGTTGATCGGCGAGGCGATGGGCGGGTTGGATGCACACCTGCAGCCGATCCCCGGCGACGTGCCGGTGATCCAGGTCAGCATCGAGGGCCGGGAGGAGCTGCCGATCTTCGTGACCGGCTCCGATTCGCAGCTGCTGTGCATGTGCTACCTCTGGGCCGAGGATGAGCTGCTGCCCGGGCGGCGCACCGAGCTGCTCGAGACCATGCTCGATCTGAACCCGGCGGTGCCGCTGTCGGCCTTCGGCCGCATCGGCGAGCGCTACGTGCTGTTCGGTGCGCTGGCGCGCGATGCCCGCGTGGAAGACGTCGCCACCGAGGTGGCGGTGCTGAGCGACAACGCACTCGACGCGCTCGATGCGATGTCCGAATTCCTGAAATGAGGAGCCACTCATGTCGGTGATCAAGAGGGTGATGACCTTGCTGCGCAGCAGCGCCCGCGAGCTGGGCGAGAGCGTGGTCGATGCCAATGCGACCAGCGTCTACGAGCAGGAGATCCTCGACGCGAAGCGCAGCATCGAGCAGGCGCGCGGCGACCTGACCGGCGTGATGGCCAAGGAGATGCAGGCCGCGCGCCGCATCGAGCACCTGAAGGCCGAGATCGCGCGCTACGAGGGCATGGCGGTCGAGGCGCTGAACAAGTCGCACGAGAGCCTGGCCGAGGAAGTGGCAGGCCAGGTGGGGGCGATGGAGCAGGAGCTGGCCGAGCAGTCGCGCTCGCATGCGAGCTACGCGGCGCAGGTCGCCAAGCTGAAGGACCTCATCAAGACGGCCGAGGCGCGCGTACGCGACCATGAGCGCGAGCTGGCGATGGCCAAGACGACCGAGAGCGTCTACCGCGCGACGCGCTCGATCTCCGAGAGCCTGGGCAGCGGCGGGTCGCGCCTGGTCAATGCGCGCGAATCGCTCGAGCGCATCCGCCAGCGCCACGAAGACCTGGCCGACCGCATGACGGCTGCCGAGGCGCTCGACAAGGAGCTCGGCCATCGGGCGCTGGAGCGCAAGCTGGCCGATGCGGGCATTGGCGGCGAAGCCGACCGCCAGCGCCAGGTGATGGCGCGCATCCGCGCCCGCCAGCTCGCGCTGCAGGGCGGCAAGGCAGCCGAATGACGGTCGCGCGCAAGCCGGCGCGCTGGGCCGGTTCGGACGAAGCGATCCGGGCGGTGCAGGTCGCGTTCGACGTCGAAGAGGCGGTGCTCGAGGCGGTGCGGACCGCGGCCTTCGAGAACAACCTGTCGTCGTCGGACCAGATCCGCCGGCTGCTGGAGCTGCCCACGCCCACGCGGCCCAAGCGGCCCCGGCTGACGGTGTCGCTCAGCACGGCCGACTACGAGTTGCTGGGTGCACGCTTCGGCCTGTCACCCGACGACCGGCTGGCCATCAAGGAAAAGGTCACGGAGGCGCTGATCCGCTTCGCGCAGCAAGGCCGGCCGGGCAGACAATCGGCCGCCAAGAAGCGCTAGTCGCCGCTTCGGCAGGAGGAGGGAGCATGGGCAATCTGGCCGAGGCGGTCGTCGCATACCCGACCGCCATCTACACGGCGCTGCTGGGCGTGGTGCTGGTCTACTGGGTGCTGGCCCTGCTGGGCATCGTCGACTTCGAGTCGGGCGGCATCGATCTCGATGTGGATCTGCATGCCGATGCCGAGATCGACAGCCTCAGCACCTTGGCCACCTATGCCGTGGCCTTCGGACTCAACGGCGTGCCGTTCTCGGTGGTGGTGAGCCTGCTGGTGCTGGTGGCATGGACCGTGAGCGCGCTCGCCGGCATGTGGCTGATGCCGCTGGTGCCCACACTGTTGCTGCGCATGGTGGCCGGCACCGGCGTGCTGCTCGGCAGCTTCGCGGTGGCGCTGCCGGTCACCGCACGCCTGGTGCGGCCGATGCGCGGGCTGTTCGTCACGCATTCGGCGCTGTCGAATGCGGCGCTGGTCGGGCTGCCGTGCCGCGTGCTGACGCAGGCGGTCGACGAGAAGGTGGGCCGCGCCGAGGTCGAGCAGCGCGGCGCGAGCATCAACATCCGCGTGTGGGCGCGCAGCCCCAACGCACTGGGTCGCGGGGCGTCGGCACGCATCGTGGAATACGACCCCGCCACCGGCCGCTACCTGATCGAAGCGGCGAGCTGAATCTTTGGAGTTGGAGGAGAACACATGGAACTGATCTTCATCGTCGCGGGCATCCTGGCCGTCTTCATCCTCGGCCTGTTCGCGATGTTCGCCAAGTTCTATCGCAAGATCGAACAAGGCCACGCGCTGATCGTCAACACCTTGCGCGCCGAGCCCGAGGTCACCTTCACCGGCCGCATGGTGTACCCCATCATCCACAAGGCGGAGCTGATGGACATCTCGGTCAAGACGATCGAGATCGACCGCTCCGGCCACGAAGGCCTGATCTGCCGCGACAACATCCGCGCCGACATCAAGGTGAAGTTCTTCGTGCGGGTCAACAAGACCGCGGAGGACGTGCTGAAGGTCGCGCAGGGCATCGGCTGCGAGCGCGCCTCGAACCAGGCCACGCTCGAGGAGCTGTTCTCCGCCAAGTTCTCCGAGGCGCTGAAGACGGTGGGCAAGTCGATGGACTTCGTCGAGCTGTACGGCGCGCGCGACCGCTTCCGCGACGAGATCATCACGCAGATCGGCGACGACCTCTCCGGCTACGTGCTGGAAGACGCCGCGATCGACTACCTCGAGCAGACGCCGCTGGCCAAGCTCGACACCAACAACATCCTCGATGCGCAGGGCATCAAGAAGATCACCGAGCTCACCGCCGGCGAGCATGTGCGCACCAACGAGCTGCGCCGCAACGAGGAAATGCAGATCAAGAAGAAGAACGTCGAGACCCAGGAAGCGCTGCTGGAGCTCGAGCGCCAGGAGGCCGATGCGCGCGCCAAGCAGGCGCGCGAGGTGGCCACCGTGAAGGCCCGCGAAGAAGCCGAGACGCAGAAGATCCAGGCCGAGGAGCGCGCCAAGGCCGAGCTCGCACGCCTGCAGGCCGAGCAGGTGCTGGCGGTGCAGCAGGAGAACGTGCTGCGTGAGAAGGAGGTCGCGGAAAACAACCGCAAGCGCGCGGTCGCGATCGAGGAAGAAAAGGTCACCCGTGCCCGCGAGCTGGAGATCGTCGACCGCGAGAAGGAAGTCACGCTGCAGAAGATCGACAAGGACAAGGCGGTCGAGGTGCAGAAGAAGGCCATCGCCGACGTGATCCGCGAGCGCATCGTCGTCGAGCGCACGGTCGCCGAGCAGGAAGAGGCGATCAAGGAGCTGCGCACGGTGGCCGAGGCCGACCGCACGAAGAAATCCACGGTGATCATGGCCGAGGGCCAGGCCGAGGAGAAGCTGGTGCTGGAGGTCAAGGCGGCCGAGGCCTCGGAGCGCCGCGCGCGCCACAAGGCCACCGAGGAGCTGACGCTGGCCGAGGCCAAGCTGAAGGTCGCCGAACGCGAGGCCGAGGCCAAGAAGCGCGAGGCCGAGGGCCTGGAAGCCATCACCGCGGCGCCTGGCTTCGCGCAGGCCAAGGTGCTGAAGGCTTCTGCCGACGCGCAGCTCGCGCAGTTCGAGGCCGAGGCGGCCGGCAAGGAGAAGCTCGGCTTGGCGGAGGTGAACGTCCGCACCGCCGATGCCGATGCCGCGCTGAAGGCCGGCCAGGCCGAGGCGCAGGTGATCCAGGCGCGGCTGCAGGCCGAGGCCGAGGGCAAGGAGAAGCTGGGCCTGGCCGAGGTGCATGTGCGCGCGGCCGATGCCGAGGCGATCGTCAAGCTCGGCGAGGCCGAGGCACGCAAGATCGAGGTGCGCTTCCAGGCCGAGGCCAAGGGCCTGCGCGAGAAGTTCGATGCGATGAAGGCGATGAGCACCGACACGCGCGAACACGAGGAGTTCCGCATGCAGCTGGAGAAGTCGCATGTCGAGACGATGAAGGGCATCGAGGCGCAGACCTCGATCGCACGCGAGCAGGCCGAGGTGCTGGGCACCGCGCTGGGCAACGCCAAGATCGACATCGTCGGCGGCCAGGGCGACTACTTCGACCGCTTCGTGCATGCGCTGTCGATCGGCAAGGGCATCGACGGCGTCATCGCCAAGAGCAACACGCTGCAGGTCGGCCTGAAGGACCACCTGAAGGGCGAGCGCGACATGGTCAGCGATGTGCGCGACCTGATCGGAGCGCTCGGCTCGTCGTCGGGCGAGCTGCAGCAGCTGACGCTGGCCGGCCTGGTGGCCAAGATCGCCCGCGACGGCGACGACAAGCAGAAGGCCGCGCTCGACACGCTGCTCAGCGGCCTGCGCAGGTAAGGCCGCCACGAAGGAGGAGGACACGATGGACATGCAACAACAACGCGCGACGCTGCGCTGCGCCTGCAGCGAGCATTCGGCGATGGCCGGCTTCGAGCTCGCGCCCGGCCTGCCGGCGCACCGCTGCCCGCCCTGCGGCGGCACCTGGCTCGCGCTCGACGAGTACCGCGAATGGAACGAGACCGCCCCCGCCGCGCCGGTGGTCGACGACAGCACGCCGCTGGTGATGTTCGAGACCACCTCGGCACGCGCCTGCCCGGTCTGCGCCCGATTGATGCAGCGCCTGCGCTCGGGCACCGAGCCCGATTTCCGCATCGACCGTTGCGCCGCGTGCCAGAGCGTGTGGTTCGACGAAGGCGAGTGGGAGGCGCTGGTGCGCCAGGGCCTGCGCAACCGGCTGGTCGAGCTGTTGTCCGACGGCTGGCAGCGCCAGCTGCAGGCCGACGAGGTGCGCGCCGGCCGCGAGGCGGTGCTGCGCGCGCGCCATGGCGATGCCTGCATGGACGAACTGGCCCGCATGCGCGCCTGGCTCGAGCTGCAGCCCGAGCGCGACGAGCTGCTCGCGCTGCTGCGCACCGGCTGGTAGAGCGCCCCTGCGATGGAACACACGGCACAGGCCCAGGAGGCCGCTGCGCAGACCGAGCACATGGTCGCCGACAGCGGCAGCTACGAGCTGCTGAAGCAGCGGCTCGCGACCCAGGGCGATGCGTTGCTGCGCCAGGCGCAGTCGCTCAACGAGCAGCGGCTCGCCGAGTTCGGCCGCTCCGACCAGGCGCTGGTGCTGCGCACCCGGGCGCGCACCGAGAACAACTGCGTCGCGCGCGACATCGTGCGCATCGGCGACGTGCTGCTGTTCGGCTACAACGTCTTCATCGGCCTGCGCAAGGAAACGGCCGTCAGCGACGTGTTCGCGCTGTACCGCCTCGGCAGCGAAGGCAGTGCCGACGAGCTGCAGGCGCTGCCGCTGGCCGGCAGCTTCCTCGAGGACCCGCGCTTCCTGTCCGATTTCCGCGAGCTGTACGCCTACTACAAGCAGGCCACGCTGCTGCAGCTGCGCGTCACGCAGGACAAGCTGCTCGCCGCATTCCAGATCGGGCAGCAGCTGCACGACCTGCGCGTGTTCCGCTGGCAGATCGAGCGTGACGGCAGTGTGCGCTATGTCGACAACCGCGGCGAGCGCGACATCGCGCTGCCCGCGAGCCACGACTTCGAATGGACGCCCACCACGCGCGAAGACCACGTGGGCGGCCGGCATCCGCACATCAACGTGCTCGACACGGTGTTCATCGAAACCGTGGGCGGCGACCTCACCGTCAAGATCGAGAACAACACCGAAACCGGCCTGGGCATCTACAGCGAGCCGGTCGACGACAAGAACCAGTCGCTCGCCGACGCCGAGATCGCCTACGCCAGGCTGGGCCTGCTGATCCTGCTGAAGGTGCGACCCTACCGCGAGCAGGCCACGCGCTACCTGGTGTTCAACACCCGCACGCAGCAGGTCGAGCGCATCGACGCGATCGGCGGCTCGTGCGTGCAGCTGCCCGAGGACCACGGCATCATCTTTCCCGGCGGCTGCTACCTGCAGTCGGGCGAGCACAAGCTGTTCGAGCTGCCGGCCGAGATGGTGGGCGGGCTGCGCTTCAAGCGCGTGGTGCGCTCGCCCAACGGCGAAGACGTGCTCTACGTCTTCTACCAGCCGAGTTCGGGGCACTACGCGCTGTTCACCTACAACCTGATCAACAAGACGCTGGCGACGCCGATCGTCGCCAACGGCTATGCGCGCTTTGCCGACGGCCGCGTGCTGGTGTTCCAGGTCGACCGTGGCGAGCCGTCGCGCGTGCACCCGATGCAGCTGTGGCAGACGCCGTTCGCGAGCGAGGAGCATGCGAGCGCGCAGCCGGCCGGCCAGGGCTTCTTCGGCCGCATCGGCAATGCCGAGCTGGTGCGCGGCATCTCCGAGCTGATGGGCATCGCGCGAGCGGTGAGCGAGCAGGCGCCGACGCGCGCCGCCTACGAAGACCTGATCCGCCAGTGCACCCGCGTGGCCGATGCCTACTTCTGGCTCGACGAGCCCGAGGTGGGCGGGCTCGCGGTGGCGCTGCGCGGCATCGCCGAGGCGGCCCGCGCGACGCTGGCCGAGTTCGAAAAGGTCGACAGCATCCGGCGCGAGACGCAGCGCGCGCTGGTGCAGGCCGAGGGCGAGCAGAAGGCGCTGCTGACCGACATCGCCAGCATGCTGTGGCGCCGGCCCGAGGATTTCGTGCAGGCGCTGGGCCGGCTGCGCGAGCGGCGCGGGCGGCTGCAGACGCTGAAGGAGCTGCGCTACGCCGACCTCGCGCGCATCGATGCGATGGAGGCGGAGCTCGTCACCGAACAGCAGCGCGTGGGCGAACGGGCGCTGCAGTTCCTCGCGGCCGACAACGCCTTCGACGGCCACCGGCAGGAGCTCGACAAGCTCGCCGCCGAGCTGCCCACGCTGAACACCACGCCGGCCTTGGGCCGCCTGCTCGCCACGCTGGACGAGCAGGCCACCGGGCTGGACCTGCTGACCGAGCAGCTCGGCAGCCTGCCGGGCGGCGATGCCGTGGTGCGCACCGCGATCCTCGACCGCATCTCCACGCTCTATGCCGACATCAACCGCCTGCGGGCCGAGGCGCGCAACCGGCGCAAGGGCCTGGGCGCGAGCGAGGCCGCGGCCGAGTTCGGCGCGCAGTTCAAGCTCTTCGGCCAGGCGGTGGAAAACGCGCTCGAGTTCGCCGACACCCCCGAGAAGTGCGACGACGCGCTGACCCGGCTGCTCGCGCAGCTCGAGGAGATCGAAGGCCGCTTCGCCGAGCAGGAGAGCTTCCTGCCCGACATCACCGCCAAGCGAGAGGCGGTGTACGAGGCGCTGTCGGCGCGGCGCCAGGGGCTGGTCGAAGCGCGCCAGCGCCGCGCGCAGGCCGTGGGCGATGCGGCGGCGCGCATTCTCGATGGCGTGCCGCGCCGCGTGGCGCAGTTCGCCGAGATGGCCGAGGTGCATGGCTACTTCGCAGCCGACCCGTTGATCGGCAAGCTGCGCAACCTGATCGCCGACCTGCGCACGCTCGGCGCGGCGGTGGCAGCCGATGACCTCGACACCCGGCTGAAGACGGCGCGCGACCAGGCGGTGCGTGCGGTGCGCGACAAGCGCGAGCTGGTGGCCGACGACGGCAACACGCTGCGCTTCGGCCGCCATGCCTTCACGGTGAACCGCCAGCCACTGGACATGACGCTGGTCGCCAAGGAAGGCGGCGTGGCCTTCCACATCACCGGGACCGACTACTTCGCGCCCGCCGAAGACCCGCGGCTGGAGGCGCTGGCCGATCGCTGGGGGCAGGCGCTGGTGTCCGAGACGGAAACCCTGTCGCGGGCCGAGTACCTGGCCGGCTGCATGCTCGATGCTGCGTTGTCCGGCGCGGCCGAGCCCGGCTGGCCGATGCTCACCGCTGCGGTGGCCGACAGCGCCGATGGCCATGCGGCGCTGCGCGAGCAGGTGCGCCGCTTTGCCGCCCCGCGCTACCAGGAGGGCTACCAGAAAGGCGTGCACGACGAGGACGCGGCCCGTGTGCTGGCCGCGCTGGTCGCGATGCAGCAGGCGGCCGGCCTGCTGGCCTGGGAGCCGACGGCGCGCGCGCTGGCGCTGCTGTACTGGCAGCACGGCTGTCTGGCCGCGCCGCGCGAATCGCTGCTGCGGCGCTCGCGGGCCGCGCTGCAGATGGCCAGCCTGTTCAATGCCCGCGACGGCCTGCGCCAGCTCGAGGCCGACACCGCCGACGTGCTGGTCGCGTTTGCCGGTGGCTTCGTGCCGCAGCTGCTGGCGCGTACCGACGAAGCCGACCACGCCGCACGCCTGGCCACGCTGGCCGCGCAGGCGGCCGGCTACCTCGTGCGCCAGCTGGCCGAGGAGCGCGGCGGCGAGGTGTGGGCGGTGTCGGCCGCCGGCGACGACCTGGCGGCTGCGCTGCTGCGCGAGATCGAGCGCGGCGGCCGGCTGGCCGAGTGGCAGCGCGACCTCGAGGCCGCGTTGCCGGCCGAGCGCTGGCAGCTCGCGCGCGACTGGATCGGCGCCTATGCGCAGGCCCATGCGCCGCAGTCGATCGCCTGGGTGGACGATGCGGCCAGCGTGCTCGGCGTGCCGGTGCCGCGCCAGCGCATCAACGTCACGCTCGACCGCGAGATCGAGGGCCTGCTGGCCGACCACCCGCGCGTGGCCGGCGGCCGCATGGCGCTGAACCTCAACGACTTCTGGCGCCGTTTCCTGCACCACACCGCGCAGCTGGTGCCGCGCTTCGAGGCCCTGCAGGCGCTGCGCCTGGAGCTGCTGCAGCGCGAGAAGGCGCGCCTGCGGCTCGCGCAGTTCCAGGCCAGGCCCTTGTCGACCTTCGTGCGCAACCGGCTGATCGACGACGTGTACCTGCCGCTGGTGGGCGACAACCTCGCCAAGCAGATCGGCGCCGCCGGCGAGGGCGGCCGCACCGACCGCATGGGCATGCTGCTGCTGATCTCGCCGCCGGGCTACGGCAAGACGACGCTGATGGAGTACGTGGCCGACCGGCTGGGCCTGATCTTCGTGCGCATCAACTGCCCGGCGCTGGGGCACGAGGTCACGTCGATCGACCCGGCCACCGCGCCCAACAGCACCGCGCGCCAGGAGCTCGAGAAGCTGAACCTCGGGCTGGCGATGGGCAACAACGTCATGCTGTACCTCGACGACATCCAGCACACGAACCCGGAGTTCCTGCAGAAGTTCATCGCGCTGGCCGACGGCACGCGCCGCATCGAGGGCGTGTGGAACGGCGAGCCGAAGAGCCACGACCTGCGCGGCAAGCGCTTCGCGATCGTGATGGCCGGCAACCCCTACACGGAGTCGGGCGATGTCTTCAAGATCCCCGACATGCTGGCCAACCGCGCCGACATCCACAACCTGGGCGACGTGCTCGCCGGCCGCGAGGCCTTGTTCGCGCTGTCGTACATCGAGAACAGCCTCACTGCCAACCCGGTGCTGCTGCCGCTGGCCTCGCGCGAGCCAAAGGACGTGCAGCTGCTCGTGCGGCTGGCCGAGGGCCAGGAGGTCGCCAGCAGCGAGTTCAGCCACGGCTACAGCGGCGTGGAGCTCGAGGAGCTGAAGGCGCTGCTGCAGCGGCTGTTCCGCGCGCGCGACCTGCTGTTGAAGGTCAACCAGGCCTACATCGAATCGGCCGCGCAGCACGATGCCTACCGCACCGAGCCGCCGTTCAAGCTGCAGGGCAGCTACCGCAACATGACCAAGCTGGCGGCGCGCATCACGCCGCTGATGCGCGACGACGAGATCGATGCGCTGCTGCGCGACCACTACCGCGGCGAGGCGCAGACCCTGACCACCGGCGCCGAGGAAAACCTGCTCCGGCTGGCCCAGCTGCTGGGCACGCCGACGCCCGAGGAGGCGGAGCGCTGGCAGGCGATCTGCGGCGAGTTCGTGCGCCGCCGCAAGCTCGGCGGCGACGAGGCCGACGGCAGCACCCGCATCGCCTCCACGCTGCTCGACGTGGCACGCGCGGTCGAGGAGCTCAAGCCCAGGGAGACGCAGAACGAGGCGCAGCGCCTGGCCGAGGCGGTGCTGGAGATCGCGGTGACCTACCGCAAGATCCTGATGCCGCTGATCGCCGCCACTGAGCGCCGGCTCGACCTCGACCGCTCGATCCGCGACGAGGTGGAGCGGGTCGGGCGGGCGCTCGACGAACGCGCCGGCCGCGCGCCGAAGAAAGCTCCGTGATGGACCTGAGAGACCTGACGCAACAGCTCGAAGACTCGCTGGCCGACACCCGTCTGAGCGACGACGAGAAGCGCACGCTGGTGGCGGTGCTGCGCGAGACCTCGCCGCCCGAGGAAGGCCTGCGCCAGCTGCGCAACCGTGCCTTCGACCTCGTGCGTGCCCGCACCGCCGATCCCGAGCAGCTGGCCTTGCTGAAGTGGCTGGAGGGCGTGGTGCGGTCGTTCGACGTGGCGCGGGCGCCGGCCGGCGTGCGGCGCGACGAGGCCTACTTCAGCCCGGGCAGCGCCTGCCTGCTGGCGATCCAGCAGCAGCTGCGCGCGGTGCGCGAGCGGGCCGACATCTGCGTGTTCACGCTGTCCGACGACCGCATCAGCGACGAGGTGCTGGCGGCCCACCGGCGCGGTGTGCGGGTGCGGCTGATCACCGACAACGACAAGGAGTTCGACGCCGGCAGCGATGTCGACGCGCTGCGCCGCGCAGGCGTGGCGGTGGCGGTCGACCGCACGCCGGCGCACATGCACCACAAGTTCGCGCTGTTCGACCAGCAGTGGCTGCTCAACGGCAGCTACAACTGGACGCGCAGCGCCTCGCAGGTGAACGAGGAGAATCTGGTGTTGAGCAACGAGCCGGCGCTGGTGCGCCAGTTCACCACCCAATTCGAGCGGTTGTGGGCGGCCTTGTCCCCCCACCCTGCTCCGCGGACATGACCCGATGACTCAAGCGATCAACCCCTCGATGAGCTCCCTACGGAGCCTGGGGATCATTTCCGATGAGCAGTACCAGACGGCGCTGGTCAGCGACATCGCCGACAGGCTGCACGCCGCCGCATCCGCCGGTGAAGCGCTGTTCTGGCTGGTGAGCCGCGGCATCGTCGCGGAGGCCGAGGTCGACCGGCAGGCCGACGAATCGGGCGAGCATGCCGAGAAGCAGGCGGTGCTTTTCGAGGCGCAGGAGAACATCGCCGCGGCGATCAGAAGCGTCAATGCCGAGCACATGGATGCACTGCTGGCGCACGGCCTGATCGATGCGGATCAGCACGAGGCGGGGCTCGATGTCCGGCCCCAGCGCGCGGAAGGCGTGATCGACAGCCCGGGCCGCGCGCTGGCCGTGTTGGTGAACCGCGGCATCGTGAGCGAGGCGCAGTTCGATGAGCTGAAGGCCGCAGCCGACAAGACCGCCGGCCAGGCCGAGCACCAGGCGTGCAACGGCATCGTGGAGGAAGCCGCCCGGGTCACCCACGAGATCGTCGGCCATTACGTCAAGGCGATGTCAGGCGGTGCGCTGCGGGTGTTCGGGCTGATGATGCTCGGCATCTTCTCGTTGATCGGATTGGCCGTGTGGCTCCTTTGAAGGCAACCGACGATGGATGCTTCAGACACCGACACCCTCGAACCCTTGCACGAGCCGCGCCTGTGGCGCGACAACGGCTGGACGGCCCGCGTCATCAAGAACGAGGACGACGACGGCTGGGCCGTGGCGATGATCAAGGACGGCGAGCCCGAGCCGGCGCTGGTCGGCCCCTGGACGATGGGGCGCGACAAGAAGAACCCGAAGCCGCTGGACACCGCGGCCTTCAACACGCTGGTCAAGACGGCCAGCGAGGTGATCCGGCGGCATGAGCAGCAGCTGCATGCGCTGCACCACAAGCGCGTGGAGGTGGCCACCGACGGCGGCCGCATCAGCGTGATGCTCGACATCGTGCCCGACGAGGACGACCCTCATGCCTGGCTCAGCGCGCAGGATGCGTTCGGCGACGAGCTGGCCCGCGTGCGTGTGCGGCCGATCTTCAAGCTCAACACGGCCAGCGCGTCGGCGTGGGTCGAGGGCGGCTTCGTCAAGCCGGCTTGAGGCCGGCGTCTCCCTCGAGTTCGAGCGCCGTGAGCCACAGCCGGGTGTCGAACTCCAGCTGGTGGTAGGCCGGCTCCATGTGCGTGCACAGCGCATAGAAGGCCCTGTCGTGATCGGGCTGCTTCAGGTGCGCGAGCTCATGCACGACGATCATCTTCAGAAAGGGCGCCGGCGCGTCCTTGAACAGGCTGGCGATGCGGATCTCGCGCTTGGCCTTCAGCTTGCCGCCCTGCACACGCGAGACCGCGGTGTGCGTGCCCAGCGCGTTGCGGATGATGTGCAGGCGGTTGTCGTAGATCACCTTCGCGATCGGGCCGGCGCTGCGCATGTGGCGCGCCTTCAGCTCGGCCACGTACTCGTACAGCGCGCCGTCGGTGCGCACCCCGTGCGCCTCGGGGTAGCGCTGGCGCACCGCGGCGCCGAGGCGGCCCTGCTCGAGCAGCGCGGCCACCGGCTGCAGCAGGTCGGGCGGGTAGCCCTGCAGGTACTTCAGGTTCGTCATCGCAGCGCGAGTGTCGCGCAGCCGGCCGGGCCCGGCGCGTACACTGCCGCTCCCCCTCCCGGCGCCCGCTCATGTCCTTTGCTTCCCTCGGCCTGTCGCCCGCGCTGCTGCGCGCGGTGAGCGAACTCGGCTACGACGCGCCGACGCCCGTGCAGGCGCAGGCCATCCCCGCGATCCTGGCGCGCGGCGACGTGATGGCGCGGGCGCAGACGGGCTCGGGCAAGACGGCAGCCTTTGCGCTGCCGCTGCTGCACCGCCTGGAGCACACGCCGCGCGAGTCGCCGCGGCGCACCTACGGCCTGGTGCTGGCGCCGACGCGCGAGCTGGCGATGCAGGTCGGCGAAGCCCTCCGCGAGCTGGCCGCGCACCTGACCGAGCGGCTGAAGGTCGCGGTGGTGTTCGGCGGCGTCGCGATCAACCCGCAGATGATGGGCTTGCGCGGCGGCGCCGACGTGATCGTCGCGACGCCGGGCCGGCTGCTCGACCTGGTGGCGCACAACGCGGCCGACCTGCGCGACGTGGCGATGCTGGTGCTCGACGAAGCCGACCGGCTGCTCGACGAAGGCTTCGCCGAGGAGCTGTCGCGCATCGTCGCGCTGCTGCCGCGCGAGCGGCAGACGCTGCTGTTCTCGGCCACTTTCGCGCCGGCCGTGCAGGCGCTGGCGCACGATCTGCTGCGTTCGCCCACGCTGGTCGATGTGCCGGCGGAACCCGCCGAGGCGCCGCAGATCGAGCAGCATGCGGTGCTGGTGGATGCGGCGCGCCGCACGCAGCTGCTGCGCCACCTGATCGAGCAGGGCGGCTGGACGCGCGTGCTGGTGTTCGTGGCCACCCGCTACGCCACCGAGCATGTGGCTGGCAAGCTCACGGGGCTGGGCATCGAGGCCGCGGCCTTGCATGGTGACCTGAGCCAGGGCGCGCGCACGCGGGTGCTGGCCGATTTCAAGGCCGGCCGCCTGAAGGTGCTGGTGGCCACCGACGTGGCGGCGCGCGGACTCCACGTTGCGCTGCTGCCGGTGGTCGTCAACTACGACCTGCCGCGCTCTCCCGCCGACCATGTGCACCGCATCGGCCGCACCGGCCGCGCCGGCGCCAAGGGGCTGGCGGTGAGCTTCGTCAGCGCCGAGACGGAAGCGCATTTCCGCCTGATCGAAAAACGCCAGGGCGAGAGAGTGCCGCGCGAGCAGGTGCCGGGCTTCGAGCCGAAGGACGCGGCCCCGCCCGCGCCCTCGACCGGTGGTGTGAAGGGCAAGCGCAAGAGCAAGAAGGACAAGCTGCGCGAGGCGGCGGCCCGCGTCACTCCGACATCGACGTCGTGAAGGTCGCTCGGCCCTTTTGAATCCACAGCCGCTCGGTACCGGCTTCGATCGAGGCTTCCCAGCGCATCGGCGCCGTCTGCTGCGCGGGCCGGCCCTGCACTTCCCACCACGCAGTGACCTGGCGTACGGCCTGGTGGAAGGGTGCGTCGAGCGTGTACTGCGTTCTTGTCGCCCAATCGCTGGCATCGTCGATCCCGCCGATGAACCGCGTGTCGAGTTGCGGGACCGGCATCGTCAACCAGCGCACGCCCGTCAGGTGCAGCGCGGCGGTACGGGTCCGTGTGCGGTGCCCCTTGCGGCCGTTCACCTGGCAATGCAGCTCGACGCCGGCCACATGCGCGCGCATGAAGGCCGGCCGCTCGGCCTGCGGCTGCTGCTCGCAGGGGAGCGAGGGGTCCGTCAAGGCGCTGAGCCAGCGATGCAGCGCATCGTGTTGTTCGCTGTCCAGCCGGTCGAGCTCGAGCGGCTGTGCAGATGCCGCGTGCGCGAGCACCAGCGAAGCGACGCTGGCCAGCAGCGAGCGGAGCAGGGGGGTCGTTGTCATCGGGCTGCAGTGTCGCAGCCCGATGACGATCACGCCGGCGTCACGGTGCCCAAGGCGCCTCGATCGCCCAGCGCGTGTCGGCCGCATAGCTGCCCGAGCTGTTCCACGCATCGCCGCCCAGCCCGTCGCCGATCCACAGCTCCGCTGCGTAATGCCGGATGTAGCGGTTGGGGTAGTTGGAGGCGGCGAACCTGACGCCGGCGCTGCCATCGGCCGTGCCTTCGGCGCAGAAGGTGGCGTCGGCCTTGAACAACGCGCTGCCGTCCGACGGAGCGCGGCGCACGCGGGAGTAGGCGTGGCGCAGGTATTCGCCGGGGAAGTTGCGCGACTCGAACGAGTAGCAGCTCGCATCGGCCAGGCCGGGCACGATGCGCCAGGTGGCGTCGGCCTTCAGCAGCGCGTCGCTGCCGGCGTTGACGACCTCGGTGTAGGCCAGTCCGTTCATGTGGCGCACGTAGCGGTTGTCGAAGCCCGGCGTCAGCACCCGCAGCGAGTGCCAGCTGTCCAGCGGCAGCAGCACGCTGCTGCGCCACCAGCCGCCGGCGGGTGCCCAGGAGGCGTCGGCGCGGTAGCCGCTGGCGTCCTGGAAGGCGTCGAGCCAGAGCTCGGCGTTGCGGTGCCGCACGTAGTAGCCCGGGTTGTTCTTCGACTCCAGCGAGACGCCGCTGCCGCCGTCGAGCGCCTTGCGCGGGCAGAAGGTGGCGTCGGCCTTGTACAGCGCGCTGCCGTCGTTGGCATCCAGCCGCAGCCGGAAGTCGGCATGGCGCAGGAACCGGCCGGGGAGGTTGACCGACTCGAACGACACGCAGGCCGCATCCGCCAGGCCGTCGACGACCTTCCACGAGGCGTCCTTCTTCAGCGTCTCGGGGCTGGCGGCATCCACGACCTCGGTGTAGCCCAGGCCGTTCATGTGCCGCAGGTAGCGGTTGTCGAAGCCCGGCGTCACGGTGCGGAACGCATACGACACGCCGCCGCGCAGGTAGGGCACGCCGCCCACCAGCGCCTGGTTGGCCGCCTTCACGCGGGCGAAGTCCATCTTCTGCACCTGGCGGTCGTAGGTGACGAAGCCGTTGAGCTCGTCCTCGACGTCGCTGGTCTCGGTGTAGACCATCGCGCTCAGGCCCTTGGTGGCGGCCAGGTCGCGCAGGCGGTTGACTTGGTCGACGTAGACGTTGGTCAGCGTCGCGGAGTCGGGGTACAGCGCGTAGCAGCAGGTCGAGGCCGGGTTCCACATGTGGCCGTCGACGCGCAGCCCGTTGCCGCCGAATTCGCCGAGCACGGCCACGCGCCCGGGCTGCCACGCGGGCGCGGCCGGACCGGGGTAGTCGTGCAGGTCGATCAGGTCGCCGGCGCCGGAATCAGCGGGCGCGAAATTGATGCCCGAGTGGGTGTTGATCAAGCGGCTCGGGTCCCAGGCCTTGAACTGGTTGGCCATGCGGACCATGTCGAAGTCGCCCCAGCTCTCGTTGAACACGACCCAGGTGATGACGGCCGGCGACGAGCGGTGCTCGTCGACGATCTCGTGGTCTTCAGCCTCGACCTTGGCGCGCACGGCGGGGTCGGTCTCGGCGTTCCAGGCTTGCGGCATGTCCTGCCACACCAGGATGCCGAGCTTGTCGGCCCAGTAGAACCAGCGCTGCGGCTCGACCTTGATGTGCTTGCGGACCATGTTGAAGCCGAGGTCCTTGGCGAGCTGCAGGTCGGATTTCAGCGCATCGTCGGTCGGCGCGGTGTACAGGCCGTCGGGCCAGAAGCCCTGGTCCAGCGGGCCGGCCTGGAACACGAACCGGCCGTTGAGCAGCGGCCGCGGCACGCCATCGATCGTGCCGACGCTGATGGAGCGCATGCCGAAGTAGCTGCCGACCTCGTCGACCACCGTGCCGCCGCTACGCAGCCGCACCTTCAGGTCGTAGAGGAACGGATCGTCCGGCGACCACAGGTGCGGGTTGGCGAGCGGCAGCGTGAATTCGACCTCGGGCAATCCGCTGGCGGCCGCGATCTGCGCACCGCCGCTGGAGGCGATGGCCTCGACCGTCTGGCCCGAGAGGTTGTCGCCGTGCACCACGACGCGCAGCCGCTGGTGGGGCAGGTCGGGTGTCAGGTCGAGGCGGGTGATGTGCGGGTAGGCCACCGGCTCCAGCCACACCGTCTGCCAGATGCCGGAGCTGGGGGTGTAGAAGATGCCGCCGGGGTTGAGCGTCTGCTTGCCCACCATGTCGCTGCCGTCGTTCGGATCGAAGGCGCCGACGACGAGCTCGTTGCTGCCGTTGCGCAGGTAGGGCGTGATGTCGAAGCTGAAGGCGTCGTAGCCGCCGCTGTGCTGGCCCACGCGCCGGCCGTTGACGTACACCGTGGCCTTGCGGTCGACCGCGCCGAAATGCAGCACCACGCGCCGGTCGCCCCAGTTGGAGGGCACGGTGAAGCTGCGCTTGTACCAATGGTTGCGGTCGTTGGTGCGCTGGATGCCCGAGAGATACGACTCCACCGGATAGGGCACGCGGATCTGTTCCGGTGCGGCCGGGAAGGCCGGGGCGCTGGCGGGCGGGTTGTCGGCATCGGGGGCCGCGCTGCCGCCGTTGTAGCTCCAGGTGCCGTTGAGGTTGATCCACTCGGCGCGCGTCATCTGCGGGCGCGGGTACTCCGGCAGCGGCACCGCGGCGGAGAGCGCCGGTGCCGTCCAGGGTGTGGTGAGGCGCGCGCTGGCCTGCGCCGTGACCGCGGCAATGCGCGCGGTGCCCTGTGCCGCCTGCGGGGAAGCCGCGCCGTCGGCATCGCCGCCGCCGCAGGCTGCCAGCAGCAGCGTGGACAGCAGCAGCCCCGGCCATCGCAAGGATGTCCTTCGCATGGGTCGTCTCCTGGTGGTTGAAATGACTAATGTTTAACTAATATTAGTTTTCGACCCGAGGAAACGGCAATGCCCACCCCTTCGATGAAAGGGTTTCAGGTGGTCGCGCGGCGGACCAGGCGGCCTTCGACCTTGATGCTGCGCTTGCGGGTGCGCGGCTGGGCCACTTCGGCCAGCAGGGTCTCGACCGCGAGGCGGCCCATCTCGTAGTTGGGCAGCTCCAGCGTGGAGAGCGGCGGATCGGTGTGGCGCGCGATCTCCTGGTCGTCGTAACCCATCACCGCCACCTGCTGCGGCACGCGCCGGCCGAGCTCGTGCAGCGCTTCGAGGCAGCCCACGGCCATCAGGTCGTTGGCGCAGAAGATCGCGGTGGGGGGCTCGGCCAGTTTCATCAGCGCGAGCGTGTGCGCATGGCCGGTGGCGACCTGCCAGTCGCCTTCGCGCACCAGCGCGGCATCGAAGGCGATGTCGGCGCTGGCCAGCGCGCGGCGGTAGCCCTTGAGGCGGTCGCGCGCGGCGTCCATCCACGGCTCGCCGTTGATGAAGCCGATGCGCTGGTGGCCGGCCTCGATGAGGTGCTGCGTCGCAGCCATGCCGCCCACCACCTCGGAGGGCTGCACCGACGAGTAGCGCGGCTCGCCGCGGGCCGGCATGTCGGCCTCGTAGCAGTTGAGCAGCACGGTCGGCACGCGGGCGAGCGCCGGCGGCACCGTGATCGCGCGGGTGAAGATGGTCGAGTACACGACGCCCGCGAGCTCCGGCAGCGCCAGCATCGTGCGCAGCACCGCTTCCTCCACGCTCGCATTGCCGCGCGTCGCGAACACCGAGACCAGCGTGCCCTGGCCCCAGGCCTCGTCGCGCGCGCCGTCGATCGAGAGCACCGGGTGCGGGCTGGTCGACATCTCGTCGACCAGGTACAGGATCAGCGGGCTGCCCACGGCGCCGGCGCGCGGTTTCGGCGGCGCGGCCGGTCGTCGCTCGGGCAGGCGGTAGCCGAGCTCCGAGGCGATGCGGATCACGCGCGAGCGCGTCTCGTCGGCGATCTTGATGCCGGTCATGCCGTTGAGCACGAGCGACACGGTGGATTGCGAGACGCCGGCGCGGGTGGCGACGTCGGTCATGGTCACGCGCGAGGCCGGGCGCGACTTGGAGGCGGAGCGGGTCATCGAGGGCGGGATCGTGATCGTGGGCCGCGGGCGGCGCGGCGCTGCTCATATTAGCCGCCGTATGAGCCCCCGTGCCGCGCGGCGTGCACACTGGCGGGCAGGAGGTCCTGGCGATGGAAGACACCGCGCGGCTCGCGCGTTCGCTGGCGGCATCGCTCGGCGGGGCATGGACGGTGCGCCCGCTGCAGGCGAGCGGCTTCTGTTCCACCTGGCATGCGGCGGGGCGCGGCGAGCTGTTCGTGAAGTCGCTGCCGCTCGGCTCGGCCGATGCGCTGGAGGCCGAGGCCGACGGCCTGCGTGCGCTCGGCGACGCCGGGGCCATCCGCGTGCCGGCGGTGGCCGGCTGCTGGCGCGACGAGGTTCAGGGCGTCGCGCTGCTGGCGATCGAGTGGCTGGCGCTGCGGGCGCCCGATGCCGCCTTCGGGGCGCGCTTCGGCGAAGCGCTGGGCCGGTTGCATGCAGCGCGGCGCAGCGACGACCGCTTCGGCTGGCACCGCGACAACCGGCTCGGGGCGACGCCGCAGCGCAACGGCTGGAGCGCCGAGGGCGGGCTCGCCGGCTGGGTCGCGTTCTTCGCTCGAGAGCGATTGGGGCGGATGGCGCAGGCGCTGGCCGGGGAGGCCGCCCATGCGCCGCTGGTGGTGGCGGTGCACGCGCTCGCGACGCGCCTGCCGTGCTTCTTCGAGGATGGCCACGAGCCGCGCCCCAGCCTGATCCATGGCGATCTGTGGTCGGGCAACTGGGGCGTGCTGGCCGATGGCACGCCGGTGGTCTACGACCCGGCGGTGTCGTGCTCGGATGCGGAGGCGGAGCTCGCGATGATGGAGCTCTTCGGCCAGCCGCCCTCAGGCTTCTGGGCGGCGTATAGCGGCGTGGCGGGGCTGCACGAAGGCTACCCGCGGCGGCGCGGGCTCTACCAGCTCTACCACCTGCTCAACCACACGCTGCTGTTCGGCGGCGGCTATGCGCGGCAGGCCCTCGCGCTGGCGCAGGCGCTGCTCAGTGGTGCCAGATCCACAGGGTCGTCCCGCGGGCATCCAGGCCGCTGATGTCGATGCGGCCGAACGACGAGGCGCCGTGGTACCGGCTGCCCACGCCGGGGATCAGCGCCGCAGCATCGAAGCTCACATCCATCGGCGGTGCGTCGATCGCCAGCTGCATCACGCCGCCGCCGCTGTAGAACGGCGAGGCCAGCGGCGGCAGGCCGCGTGCGACCAGCGCCGCTTCGAAGGCGGCCTGGTCCAGCGTGGCCGCCTGCAGGTGCTCGGGCGACAGCAGCTTCAGCAGCGGGCCGGCCAGCGGCAGCGCATTCACCGCGTCGCGCGGCTTCAGCGTGTCGGCCTGGCCGCGCACATCGGCCAGTTCGATGTCGTTCATCGCCTGCATGGCGGCGCGCGCCGGGGGGGCGTGCAGCACCGCGGCCGTCAGCACGATCAGGGTCGAGGCGGCAATGGCCCAGCGGCGCGTGGCGGCGCGGGTGTCACGGCGGGCGGCGGCGAGGGCGGCGGAGCGGCGCATGCGGCGGGTCCTTCGAAAAGCAGGAGACGCCTTGTGCTTCGGCTGCGCCGCCCGCCGTTTGAAGGGTTTGCCGTGGCGGGCAGGGCGGCCGCCGTGACGGAAATCACCGTTCCGGCCATCGCCGTCGGCTAACGCGGCAGGCGGCGCTGCTCGTAGGCCTGTTGCAGCAGCACGAGGCTGTGCCGGTGGCCGGGGTGGTCGATCGCGCAGCTGTCGATCACGCTCTCGGCCAATTCGCCTTTCTGGATGCGCGCACCCGCCACCCCCAGCACCGCGTTCAGCTCGAGGCTGAAGCGGGCTTCGCCGGTGAGGCCGAAGCGGCCGACGATCTGGTCGATCCGCTCGCCCTGGGCCAGCGCATGCGCTGCGGGGCCGTGCACGCACAGCGTCTCGAGCGCCCGCAGGTTGGCGGGGATGATGCCGTCGACCAGCCCGAAGCGCTGGGCCACCGCGTTCACCGGCTCGCCGGCCAGCACCGCCTGCCCGGCACCGCCCTGCACCGCCAGGCGCGACAGCTCGATCAGGTGTTCGGGCAGCGTGATGCCGCGCTGGGCCGCCACGGCCGTAACGCTGGATTGCGGCGAGCTCAGCGCCTGCCGGATGGCATCCGACGGTGCGCCGCTGATCGCGATGCGCTCGAGCTGGCGCCGGTTGACCGGATCGCCCATGAAATCATGCAGCTTGAAGCGGTCGAACACCGCCTGCACCGATTCGCCCTGCGCCACGGCCTGCCCGGCGGCCCCGGCCACCGACCAGGCCGAGAGCTGGATCAGGTTGTGCGGCGCGACGATGCCATGGGCGCGTGCGACCTCGTCGACCGGCTGGCCGCTGTCGAGCGCCTGGCGGATGGCCGCGTGGGCGGTGTCGTGCGTGCGCACGTTGTCGAGCCCCTGCAGCGCCTGCACGCCGAGCAGGGCGGCGCGCTGGAGCGGCGCCAACGTTGCGCACGCCGCCGGCGGCAGCGAGCCGCAGGCGTTGAGGAACAGCGCCGCCGCGGGCTCCACGTCGTCGGGGTGGTTCAGGTGCAGCGCATGGAGGCGATGCCCGAGCGTCTCGACCAGGCCGGCGCGCTGCTCCGGGTGAAGGCGGGCCACGAAGTCGTGCAACAGCTGATGGCCTTCGAGCGTGCGGACGCGGCTCGCCGTGTCGACCAGGCCCTGCAGCACCTCGGGCGCCACATGCTGCCGATCGCTCGGGGAGATCGCGCCCAGGGCGGTGCGCAGGTGGCCGATGGCGTCGCTCTGTTCGCTGACGGGGAGTTCCAGCGCGCGGCTCACCATGCGCTCCAGCGGCGCCATGCGCAGCGCGATGTTCGGCGGCAGGCGCTGCACATGCGCGAGCACGTCGTCGGCGGTCTGCAGGCGGTACGAGGTGAGCGTCAGTCGGGCCGAGCCGGTGTGCTCGCCCAGATCGGCATCGAGCTTGCGGTTGACCAGGCCGAGGTTGAGCTGCGACGTCATCGGCAGGTGGCCGGCGATCTGCCGCGTCAGCTCGGTGGGCAGGTCGGTCAGGCGGAGCTTTTCGCGCGGCGGCGCACTCTGCTGCGCCTGACGGGGGCGGGTGCGCCGGCCCAGCAGCTCCGGTTCTTCGAGTGCCCGCTTCTTGCCGGACCTCAGCGTGCCCGCTTCCACGCCCTGGGTGCTGGAGGACGCCTGCGCAGCCGCGAGCGAGCGTGCTTGGGATCGGGTGACAGGGGCCATGCCCGGACTGTGGCGAGCCGCGGACTGCGGTGCAGCTGAGTGCCGAAGCACAGGCCGGCGAGGCGAAGCGTTCGATGGAACGGCGTTTGCCGCGTGGAGCGAATCCTTTTCTCCGGCAGTACGAAAGGAGCTCCGATGAAAGCCCTGTGTTGGCATGGCAAGCACGACGTGCGTTGCGAGACGGTGCCCGATCCGACGATCGAGCATCCGCGCGACGCGATCATCAAGGTCAGCAGCTGCGCGATCTGCGGCTCCGACCTGCATCTCTTCGATGGCTTCATGCCCGGCATGGAGTCGGGCGACATCCTCGGCCATGAGTTCATGGGCGAGGTGGTCGAGGTCGGCGCCGACAACCGCAAGCTCAAGGTGGGCGACCGGGTGGTGGTGCCGTTCACCATCTGCTGCGGCGAATGCGAGCAGTGCCGGCGCGGCAATTTCTCGGTGTGCGAGCGCTCCAACCGCAACAAGGATGTGGCCGACAAGGTCTTCGGCCACACCACCGCGGGGCTGTTCGGCTACACGCACATGACCGGCGGCTATGCCGGCGGGCAGGCGGAGTACGTGCGGGTGCCGTATGCCGACGTCGCGCCGGTCAAGATTCCCGATGGCCTGACCGATGAGCAGGTGCTGTTCCTCGGCGACATCTTCCCCACCGGCTGGCAGGCGGCAGTGCAGTGCGACATCGAGCCGACCGACACGGTGGCGATCTGGGGCGCGGGGCCGGTGGGGCAGTTCGCGATCCGCAGCGCGATCCTGCTCGGCGCCAAGCAGGTGATCTGCATCGACAACATCCCCGAGCGGCTCAGCATGGCGCGCGCCGGCGGCGCGATCACGATCAATTTCGACGAAGAGAGCGTGCTCGAGCGGCTGAAGGACCTGACCGACGGCAAGGGCCCCGAGAAGTGCATCGACTCGGTGGGCATGGAGGCGCACGTGACCCGCTCGATCGACTCGATCTACGACCGCGCCAAGCAGGCGCTGATGCTCGAGAGCGACCGGCCGCACGTGCTGCGCGAGATGATCTACGTGTGCCGCCCCGGCGGCATCCTCTCGGTGCCGGGCGTGTACGGCGGGCTGGTCGACAAGATCCCGTTCGGCGCGCTGATGAACAAGGGCCTCACGCTGCGCACCGGCCAGACCCATGTGAACCGCTGGACGGACGACCTGCTGCACCGCATCCAGATCGGGCAGATCGACCCGTCGTTCGTGATCACGCACACCGTCGACCTCGACGACGGACCCGAGATGTACAAGACCTTCCGCGACAAGGAAGACGGCTGCATCAAGGTCGTGCTGAAGCCGCAAGGCATTCAATCGCAAGGAGCATCCGCATGATGAATCTCGAATCAGGATCAAGGCCCGGCCAGCGCGCCGGCAAGCTGGCGCGCGCGCTGGGGTGGTTCAGCATCGGCCTGGGCGCCGCCGAGTTCCTGGCGCCGCGCGTCACCGCGCGCGCCGTCGGCATGCGCGGCAGCGAGGGCGTGGTCAAGGCCTACGGTGCGCGCGAGATCGCCACCGGCGTCGCCATCCTCGCCACGAAGAACCCCACTCCCTTTGTCTGGGGGCGGGTGCTGGGCGACGTGCTCGACCTGGCGACGCTGGGTGTGCATGCGCGCCGCGGGACCGCGATGAAGGCCGGCCTCGCGATCGCCGCGGTGGCCGGCGTGGCGGCGCTCGACGTGGCCTGCGCCAAGGCCCTGAGCAAGAAGCCGCGCGAGGCGGTGCGCGACTACAGCGACCGCCGCGGCATGCCCAAGCCGGCCGACGAGATGCGCGGCGCCGCGCGGGCCGACTTCGAGGCCCCGCGCGACATGCGCATTCCGGCCGCGCTGCGGCCGTATCCGCTGCTGAACGACGAGGTCCAGCCCACGCGGCATTGAGCGCACCACGCGCCCGGCGCTGAAAAATCACCTGAGTAGGGGGTTTCGCGCAAGGGCGCGGGTCGCCAACATCGGCTTTGGCGCTCATTCAAAAGAGCAGAAGCGCCCTGCTCAATACCCCTGGAGGGATTCCCGTGTTCAAGAAGAATGTGCTGCTCGCCTGCGTGGCGGGTCTGTCGCTGCTGTCCGCCGGTGCGGCCAACGCCACCCTCGTGACCAGCGATGCGGGCTACGCCGGCCCCACGTTGAACCTGTCGGCCTACGCCAACGGCAACTACAACTTCACCTTCGGCCCGGCGGCCATCCCCGGCGGCATCACCTTCACCCGCTCGACCGACACGGCCAGCAACTCCGGCCAGGGCGGCGTGCTGGGCCAGGGCGGCTACGGTCTGGCGGGCAACGGCTCGTTCGGCGGTGACGCCGTCTACGCCGGCCTCGATGGCGCCTATGGCTTCATCCGCTTCACGCTCGATGCGCCGGTCAGCAGCTTCGGCGTGTACGTGAACTACGCGCCCGGCGTCGGCGCCGACCCGATGATCTCGGTGCTCGACAACTTCGGCAACGTGCTCGAGAGCCACAACCTGGCCACCGAAGCGCCGGTGTCCACCCCGGGCGGCTTCAACCAGTTCGCCTTCCGTGGCATCTCGCAGGACACCGCCTCGATCTACACGCTGGAACTCTCCGGCAGCTACATCATCGCGGCTGGC
>Ga0207706_10000450_pt1 | contig 43972 bp, 29 predicted proteins | sample KBSC53metaG_FD_184318 | JGI IMG/M metagenome (GOLD analysis project Ga0207706, IMG submission 184318) | Corn rhizosphere microbial communities from Kellogg Biological Station, Michigan, USA - KBS C5-3 metaG (SPAdes) (version 2) | ecosystem: Host-associated > Plants > Roots > Rhizosphere > Soil ... | reverse complement strand
TCGGCGGGCACCGAATACAGCTCGCCGGTAACCGCCGTTCCTGCCCCTAACCGGTACCACGCACCAGCACCGACCGCGAACCGCGTCAGGTCGACGCTGATCTTGGTATCGTCGTACGCGCCATCCAGATACTGAAATCCGACCTGAAAGCGCGGACGCAACCACGTCACCCCGGTTGACGCGTATGCGCCCCAACGGTCACCGGCGGACTGCTTCGATAGCCCTACTTCTCCGCCGAACATGTTCGGCTTGTAGGTATCGCTGGATTCCGTTGTCCCATAGCACGCCGCGCTCGGCTCGTCCGTTTGAAGGTCCTTTTCCGGACACGTGATCGCGCCTTCCACCTTGCCCAGCGTCGCGTGGGCACGAAGCAACATGGAAAGGCTCCCATGTTCGGAGTCGCCGGAAAGACGGTGTGGCCATGACAGCGCGAAGCTGCCGAGGTTCGGCTTTGCGTCCGCAACCTTGATCGGCGGCAGGTAGCTTCCCTCGAGCAGCAAGCCGCCCGGCAGGCCGATCGTGACGCGGGGCCGCGGAAAGACCGGCGAGAGGTTCGTGTTCTCCGTCTTCTTGACCGTGTAGCACGCCTCGGGTTGCTGCATCTCCTTGCTAGGCGACGGTACGTAGGACGCCTCGAAACCCACGCGCACGTGCCAGGGAGCCAGCCCCTCGACGATGCCGCCGGGCGAAAACGCGATAGGCGTCGCGAAGAATGCCAGCAGCTTCGCTTCGTTGCTCTCCTTCGGTGGCGTGCATGTGTAGTTCAGCTGCGCGTGTGCGGCCGAAGCACTGAAGAACACTCCGGAAAGAAAAGCGAGAATTCGAGCGGCGCTTTTCGGGCCGCTGATCTTGTATCGGGCTCGCATGAGAATTTGCTGAGGATTTCGTAGGATAATTACCAGCTTTGTACACCCGCCACCCGCTTTGCGTCGAGCGGGCGGCATCGGGCATGACATCACAACGCAGAACGTTGCACTCGACAGGACGTTTCGGGTCGCCACAGCGATAACGCGTCACGGTATCGAGAAGGTCGCGACCCCTCACTGCGCTCGGGGATGACGCTCTTTTTTTTCTCGCCCGTCGCCCGTCCCCTGCCGCCTGTCGCCTGTCGCCTGTCGCCTGTCGCCTGAACATTCGAAGCGGCCGCGACAGTCCCGCGCTAGCCTAACGCCTGATCGAGATCGGCGATCAGGTCGTCCGGGTGCTCGAGCCCGATCGACAGCCGAAGCAGGTTGTCCGGTGTTCCGCTGCCAGGCGCCTCGACTGAAGCGCGGTGCTCCACGAGGCTCTCCGGGCCACCGAGACTCGTCGCGCGGATGAAGACCTTCACGCGACTCTTCACGCGAAGGGACGCCTCGCGCCCGCCGCGGACCTGCACCGAAACCATGCCACCGAACGCCGACATCTGCCGCGCCGCGATGGCATGACCCGGATGTGATGCCAGCCCGGGATAATGAACCGCTTCGACCTTTGGGTGGGACGCCAGGAAATCAGCGACAGCAGTCGCGTTCGCCGTGTGAGCGCGGATTCGACAGGGCAACGTCTTGATGCCGCGAACGACGAGCCAGCAGTCGAACGGGGCGGCGACCGCCCCACCCGCGGTCTGTACGGTCCTGACACGTTGGAAGAATTCGTCGTCTTCTCGCGTAACCAGCGCCCCACCTGTCACGTCGCCATGACCACCCAGGTACTTCGTCGTGGAGTGCATGACGAGATCGGCACCGAGCGCGAGCGGCTGCTGCGCGACGGGGGTCGCCCACGTGTTGTCGACCGCGCAACGCGCGCCCGCGTCGTGCGCAATCGTCGCGATCCGTTCGATGTCGGCTACGGCGAGCAATGGATTGGACGGCGACTCGACCCAGACGAGACGGGTCGTGGGACGCAGCGCTCCCACGACATTGTCGGCGTCCTGCATGTCCACGCTGGACATCGTTAGGCCCCAGCGCGCGAACACCTGATCGAGCAGCTTTCGCGTGCCGTAATAGACCGATGTCGGCAGAATGACGTGGTCGCCCGGCGCGAGTGACTGGAAGACCGCCATCGTCGCGGCCATCCCGGCGGAGAATGCGGCCGCGGCCTGTCCACCCTCGAGCGCGGCAAGCACTCGCTCGAGCGACGTACGATTTGGTGTCGCGTCACGCGCGTACAGATAGCCGTGCGGCAGCGATCCGTCCGCTTCGCGCTCGAACGTGGTGGAGAGATAGATCGGCGGCGCGACGGCGCCAGTCGCGGCATCGGCGCCGTGGGCGGCATGAATCGCGAGCGTCTCCACGTGCATATGATCGGGAATCGGCGGGAGCCCGCCGGAGGCGGGCAGATGGGAATCGGGAATCGAGGCGGGCGCTCCGGTGGTGGTCATTGACGGTTCCTCGGTTCCGGGCGACCACCAGGCTTCCATTCGAGCTTCGTTGGTGTATCCGCCAGCAGGTGCGCGGCCCGCACTGCGACATCGATGAGCCGCGTCATGTGCGCGAAGTCGACGTGGGCCACGTCGTCGCTCGGCTCGTGGTAGTCGTTATGCATGTTGTACGACGACAGCGTATGCGCCACGATGCCGCGCTCCGCGAAGGCGATGTTGTCACTCCGCATGAAGAACTGCTGGTCGAGCCGTCTGTCGGCGACGATCGGCAGCCCGGCGTTCCTGAACAGATCGCCCATCGTCGAACGTTCGAAGCCCGTCAGCCAGCCGCGGCCCGGTCCGCCGGCGAGTGAATCCGGTCGTCCGATCATCTCGATCTCGAGGTTCGCCACCATTGCATCGAGCGGGCGCGCTGGGTGCTGAAGGTACCATCGTGTGCCGAGTAGCCCGACCTCCTCGCCCGTCGTGGCCGCAACGACGACGGTGCGTTTTGGCGCTGGGGCCGCCGCGAGCGCACGCGCGATCTCCATCACCGCAACCACGCCTGACGCGTCGTCGTCGGCACCATTGTAGATGGAATCGCCGGCCTGGCCATGCTGGATCCCGAGATGGTCGTAGTGCGCGTCGACCAGCACCACCTGGTCGCGCAACGCTGGATCGGAGCCGCGGATCACTCCGACGACGTTCACTGCGTTTGCTCGGTCGGCCGCCGGGACGCTATCTCGCGCCGCGAGCGTCGACAGCAGCGTCAACTGCCGGACGCCGTTCCGCGACGAGAACGCGACAGGCACGCGTTGGAAAAACCCGCTGTCTCCAGCTGGCTCGACGCCGTAGCGCGCGAGCTCTGCGGCAATGAACGTCGCGGCGCGGGCAGATCCTGGTGTCGCGGTGCCCCGCCCCTCCATCGAGTCATCCGCGATGGCGCCGAGGAGCCGGCGCACGTCGGCATCGGTGACGCCACTGGGAGCGGTTGCGGGCTGAGCCGATGGCGTAGGCGCCGTTGGCGCAGCCGTCGAAACGACGGCCGCTCGAGAACATGCCACGAGCGCGGCAAGGCAAAGAGGCGAAGCGAGCAGCGGGAGGCTCGGGAACGAGCGCATCGGGATCGACTGGATCGATGGGTTTCTGGCGCAGCGCTACGCGCCGCTGAGCGTTGACTGACTTCTCGGACGTAAGCGTGACGCGATGCCGTTTGCAACCCGCCGGCGGCTCGCGCCGTGCAGTGCACCGGGGTATACTCGCGTTCGACCGCCATCACCCGTATCGGTGGATCGAGCGATGCCGCTAGCTGTTCTCCCCGCCGCCTTCCCACTGTTTGTCGCGCTGGCGTTTCAGGCCGGAGCGGCGCTGCGCTCGCCCGAGTTTCAGCCCGCGGGCGTAACGTCGCCAGCGGACTCGCAGCGCGTGGTCCGCGACGCACGATCGGCGCAAGCTGCCTTCGAGCGCACGCGGCGCGCGAATCTCCCGGTCGAGAATGGCGGGAGCTCGGGACGCTGCGACGTGCGAGTCGGCCGGTTCTGCTACTGGTGGGATGATGGCGAGTTCCCGCCTCCGCCCGAGCCATCCAAGACAAAGGCAGCGCGTGGCGCCTTGCTCGAACGGCTCGCGCAGGGAGCGCAACGCATACCCGGCGATGGTTGGATCGCCGGACAGCGAGTTCGCTATCTCGTGGAGGATGGCCGAGCCGAGGACGCGCTGAGCGCAGCCCGCGACTGTCGTGCCGATGCGAGTTGGTGCACGGCACTCGCCGGGTTTGCGTTCCATGCCGCCGGGGATTTCGTGCGTGCTGACAGCGCGTTCAACGTTGCGCTTGCCGCCATGCCGGAGCGCGAGCGATGTCACTGGACGGACGTCTCGCTGTTGCTGGAGGGCGATGCCAGGAAGGCGTACGAGCGCCGTTCGTGCGCTCAGCGAGGGGAGTTCGAGGCGCGGTTCTGGGCGCTCTCGCGGCCGCTGTACCTCGTGCCGGGAAACGATTTTCGCACCGAGCACTTCGCGCGCCTAACGATGGTCCGTCTGATCCGGATGTCGGGCTATCCGCATGACATAGCCTTCGGCGATGACTCGGAAGAGCTGCTCGTGCGCTACGGCTGGGAAACGGGCTGGACCCGCGGGCCAGCGAGCATCTCCGATCCGTTCGACGTGCACGTCATTGGACACGAGCCGACTCCGGCGTTCGACTTCGTCCCGGCCACCGACGTTCTCGTGGTGCCCGACTCCGCGCGCGCATCGGACTGGGAGCTGCACGACCGCATGGCCCAGAGCCGATATGCACCGCGTTATGCGCGATCTGTCGGTGAGCTCGATCATCAGATCGCGTTCTTCCGCCGTGGGGATTCCGCACTCGTGGTGGCCGCGTTCGACGCCACTGCGCAGACCGGGTTTGCCCACGATACGATCGATGCGGCGCTCGCGATCGCACCGGCAGCGAGCCCCGACTCGGCGATCGTGAGCAGAGACTCTGCGTCGCTCCGGCGCGGCGTTCTCATGACGACCGCGGAATGGCGGCCGGCAATCATCAGTGTCGAGACTCGCGATTCCGCGGAACGTCGCGTGGCCCGTGCACGCGCGGCCTTTCGCCCTCCATCGTCGGGCGGACGCGTGACGATCTCCGATCTGCTTCTGTTCGACGACCCTGCGCATCTGCCAACCTCGCTCGACGAAGCGATCGCTCGAGCACGCGCGTCGATGAAGGTCGATCGCAGCAAGCCGGTCGGCGTGTATTGGGAGATGTACGGTGTCAGCCCAACCGGCGAAATGCTCGCGTATCGACTCACGGTCACGCGGGAGCGCACGCCGTGGTATCGCCGTGCTGCGGAGAAGCTCGGCGTGGTGGAACGCCGAGCGCCGGTGCGGATGCAGTGGGATGAGCCGTCGGCGCGTCCCGGGGCCGCGCACGCTCGAGCACTGGCCGTCGACTTCTCGACGCTGCCGGAAGGTCGGTACCGGATCGAGCTGACACTCGAGACGGGCAGCCTAACGATCGCGACGGCGAGTCGGACGGTGGATGTGAAGTAACTGCAGGCGACAGGCGGCAGGCGGCTACAAGACCAACACGATCACGTCGTACAGCGCATGCGTCCACGCCGTGATCCCAAACCCTCGGAACACGTAGAGCGCGCTGAACGCGATCCCGGCGATCGTCCGAAACACGAACGAATCCAGCCGCAACGGATCGCCGAATGGGCCGATGTAGTGAAAGGCCGAAAAGATCAGCGCGCCAAGTCCGACGGCGAACGTGTTCGCCAGCCCGGGACCCAGGCGCATCACGCGCCGCGCCAACAGCAGCAGCCCGGAGACGAGCAGCACGCGGAACAGCAGTTCTTCGTACAGGCCCGCGCCCAGTGAGAGCATCAAGCGGGCACCCACACCCATCTTCGGCTGTGCGCCGAGGATCGCGAGGGGTGAGAAGGGCGACAGCAACTTCGCCGTCACCGTGCCGATGACGAGACCGAATACGAGCGCCAGCGCGACAGCCTCCGCGGTCATCCACACGAACACGCGTGGCTCGAGCCTGCCGGCGCGTTTCAGGTCACGCGCGATGAAGAAGATGCTCACCGCGATCACGCAGGTGACGAATATGACGGGACCGCGCCGTCCCGCGACGGCGATGAACAGAGAGCGCAGCATCACGTCCGCCCCATTGCGCATCTGTTCGCCCGCAAAGCGCGAGAGGCTGGCCGCCAGCGCCTCGTAGAGCAACAGCAGCGGCAGCGCGAACGTCACACTGTACCGCGGTGCACGACTCAGGGCCCAATAGGACCCCAGTTTCGAAGGCATCATGGAGAAGAAAGGGTAAGACTCCCTACGGGCCGCACGATCGATAAGTGGCGCCGCGTCGCCTTGAGTGCAACCGGGCCGCGTCGTCTGGGCGATGACGAAACGGCCAGCCCATTCTTGGGCTGGCCGTTCGTTCTTCACGTGCTATCCGAGGGTTCCTTACGGACAGCCCTGCGGCTTCGACCCGGCCCGCGCGTCGCACTCGGCGAGCGGTACCGGCTGCACCTTCGCCACGAAGTGCGTATACGTTCCGCTCGTGATGTCGAGCGGAAGCTGGTTCAGGATGCCGAACCGGCGATAGTCGTTCCAGCGCTGACCCTCGAGCAGCAGCGAGTAGCGCCGCTCGTAGAGCAGCTTCGTGAGGGCATCAGCCGCCGTCAGCGTCGTTGGCGCGAGCTTGCCGGAGACCGTGCGGATGTTGTTGATGTCCAGGAGGGCTGCCGGCAGGTCGCCGAGGAAGATGTTCGCCTCGGCGCGGAGCAGGATCAGCTCTTCGTTGCGGATGATCGGCACGTCGGAGTTGTTCGCCGGATAGAGCGAGAACGTGTACTCCGCCGGGATACCGATGCCCTGTGGCGGCGACACCGGCGGCAAGTCCAACGACTCCAGGCTGACGACCTTTCTCGTTAGGCGATCGTCCTTCGCGCCACCGACCTGGGTCTGTGCGTCGGTCACGTTGCTCGCGTGCGCGAACAGACTCTTGTTGTTCGCGAACGACAGGGTGTTCTGCACATCGCCCGTCGCCGTGCTGTAGTTGTTGTACACGCCAATGTTGAGATCCGCCATGGACGCGGCGCCGCCGATCGGTGTCGCGAACGACTCGGCGATCGCCGCGAGCGCGTCGGTATAGCAGCTGTTGCCGCAGCCCTGCGACGCGCGGTTGACGAGCACCCTCGCCTGGATCGCGCGGTTGAACTTGAGGAACGTCGCCGGCGTGTCGAATCCGGAGAAACCGCGGCTCAGCGTGAACGGGAAGGACGCATCTCCGGCAGCTATGAGGTCGGCCTTGGCCGAATCCAACATGTTGGTGGCGTACTTGTACGCGGAGTCCTTGCTCACGAGCGGCGCAACCACCTTCGGGTCATCGTTGACTTCCGTAACTGCCCCGAGTGTGTCGCGGGAGTACAGCACATACATCATGTCGAGCCCGACGAATGTGTTCGCGAACCCGTGTGCCGCCTTCTTCTCCGTCTCGCTCAACGTGGGAGAGGCGTCGATGGCAGTGAGGAAATTCTTGACATTCCTGAAGTTCGCGAATCGGCTGCCCCAGTTCGTCGCGGTCGCAGCGAATCCACCCGGATCGAGCGTCTTGCCGCCGAATCCCGGCACGCCGACCAGGAAGCCGGTCACGTTGCGGCCGTCGGTGGGGAAGTAGATGTAGGACTCACGGCCAAAGAAGCCGAAGTCCTGGCTCGTACCGGGCTGCAGGCTCCGCTCACGCTGGATGATGCCCGTGGCGAGCAGCTGGATCGCCTGAGGATCCTTCGTGACCTCGCCGATGACCGGTTTGTTGTAGTTGGGGACCGAGAGGCGATCGGAGCAGGCCGCCGTCCCGATCAGTGCTCCGAGGAGCACCAGTCCCTTGAAGTCGTACTTCATTCTTTATCTCCTCGGGCGCCTGCGGCGCCCGTTAGGCAGTCTGGATGAGTAGCGGGACGGTTAGAAGCCGAGGTCGATGCTGAAGAACAGCGAGCGGCTCGGCGGGAACGGCGCGAGATCGACGAACCGCGCCACCACGTTGCCCCCGTTGTTCACTTCGGGATCGAAGCCATTGTAGCCCGAGATGATGAACAGGTTGCGGCCGGCGAGGCTGACACGCGCGTTGTCGATGCCCTTGATCCTCGAGACCGTGGCTCTCGGCACGTCCCACGAGAGGCTGATCTCGCGGATCTTCGTGTACGACCCGTCCATGAGGTACGCGGCCGTGTTCGTGCCACCGCCCCACAGATCGTACCGATACTTACCCAGCGGAACGTTCGGATCGGGCGACTTGTCCTCGTAGTCCCACGTGTTCTCGCCCTCGTCGTACAGGTTCAGCGTCATGTTCGAGACGGTGCCGCCGTGGCGGTAGTCCACGAGCACGTTGAGCGCGAACGCCTTGTAGGTGAAATCGTTGCCGAACTGCATGAGGTACTTCGGGTTCGCGTCGGCCAGCGGAATGTTTCCGACGCCATCCTTCGCGCCCCAGATCGTGCTCACACGGTTACCGCTCGCGAAGCGCAACCGGCCGTAGGCGTTACCGAAGCCACCCGTCGAGTTGATCGTGAACGGATTCACGTTCTCGCCGAGGGTCTTGATCTCGGCGTAGTTCTGCGTGTGTGTCGCGCGGGACGTCCAGGTGAAGTTGCGCGTCTGGACCGGCACGATTGTCAGGCCGATCTCGGTGCCCTGCGACTCCATCTCGCCGCTGTTGACGATCGTCTGCGTCACGCCGCTCGACGGCGCCAGAATCGGCCGCACGAGCAGATCGGTGATGTTCCGCTTGAAGTACGTCGCCTCGAAGCGAATCCGCTCGTTCCAGGCCGTGATATCCGTTCCGAACTCGGTCTCGGCTTGTGTTTCCGGCTTGATCTTCGGATTGCCGACGGTGTCCGCCTGGATGAACGACGGATTGCCATCGAGCAGCGAGCCGCTCGTGACGGTCTCGAAGCGATCGCCGTAGTTGGGCTGGTTGCCCGACAGCCCGTACGCGCCACGCAGCTTGATCTCGTTGATAAACGGCAGGGGCGACACGAAGCGATACGACGCAGCGGCACGCGGGAAGGTGTAGTACTTGTCCACGTCACCGTTCACGCTCGAGCGCTCGGCGCGAAGGGCGCCGGACACGTAGAGCTTCTCGCCGAGCATGAAGCCCTCGACCTGACCGAAATACGACTGGTTACGAACGGACTGGCGGCTCTGGTTGACGCCCGTGTTCGCCGCGCCAGAGGCATTGTACTGTCCCGGCGTAAGGCCTCGTCCCTGTATGTTGTAGTCGTTCAGGTCGCGGGTCGTGTATTGGATGCCCGCCTGGGTCGTCGTGCGAAGGAAGCTGCCGAACGTCCAATCGAACACCGCCGCGGACTGGAAGCTCGTGTTGAGCTCCGTGCCGTTCCCCTGAATGGCAACGCCGGGGAACGACCCACCCTGGTTCGAACCCGGCTGCTGGAACTGAAGCGCCACCGGCGCGAACACGTAGTTCTCGCTCGAGAACCGATCGACGCCGCCGGACGCCGTGAACTGCAACGTTCCCTTGTCGCCCGTCCAGGCCGACCAGTTCGCGTGGCCGCCACCGATGATGCGGTAGACATCCTCATCGGTCCGCATCAGGTCGTACGTCTGGAACGGGTTCGACGCCGCCTGAAGGCCGCCCGGAGGGAACGGGTTGAACAGGTAGTTCCCGATGGCGTCCTTCTTCTGAAAATTGAGAATGCCCGGGCTGTAGGCGAACGCGTAGATCGGGCTCGAGAACGTGTTGTCGTTGTTCGAGACGCCGCGCTGCGAGAACGAGCGCAACATGTTGGCGTTCAGGCCAACCGTGATCTTGCTGCCGATGTTCTGGTCGACGTTCGCGCGCAGCGACTGGCGCTTCGCGTCCGTGTTCATGGCGGTACCTGCCTCGAACCGGTGGAACCCGGACACGAAATAGCGCGTGTTCGCGGCGCCACCCGTGAGGCTGGCAACCGTCTCATAGGACGGGTCGGTCCTGCCGAACAATTCTTTCTGGTAGTCGTAATGCGGGCAGTTCGGGGTGCAGACCGCCTCCGCCGCCGCTACGGCGTCGGGGTTGTCCTTGATGGCACCGACCGCGGTCACCTCGTTGAGCGTCTCGAACTGACGCGAGTCCTTGAGACGCATCGCCTCGTACGTTCCAATGCGCTGGGTGATGTTGAACTTCGGCGCACCAGCCTTGCCCCTCTTGGTCGTGATGAGCACCACGCCGTTCGTAGCCTGCGACCCGTACATCGCGGCTGCCGCGGTGCTCTTGAGCACCTCGATCGACTCGATGTCGTTGGGGTTGATGTCCGCTAGCCGGTTCGTTCCGTTTTCCTCTCCGGAGTTGAGCGAGCCGGTGGCAACGGACTGACGCGTGCTGCGAACCGAGTTCGAGATGACCACGCCGTCGACGACGAACAGCGGCTGCGTGTTGCCGATCAGCGAGCTCGCGCCGCGGATCTGAACCTGCGCGCCACCACCCGGCGCGCCGTTGTTCATGTTGATGCTCGCGCCAACCACCTTACCCTGGAGCGCGTTCTCGATCGACGCCGCAGGAGCACGCGTGAGCTCTTCAGCGCTCACGGTGGACACTGAGGTAGCGGCGTTCTTCTTTTCGATCGTCGTAGCCGTGCCCGTGACGGTCACGCCTTCGAGCTGGAGGACGTCTTTCTCGAGCGAGAAGTCGGCGGTCGACTGGGCCGCGGTCACGCGGGCCTGACCTCTCTTGAAGCCGATGGCCCGGACCAGGAGGGTGACCTCCTCCTGCGGGACGCGGATGCGGTACTCACCTTTTTCGTTCGTGCGAACTCCGGCCGGCTGGCCGAACAGTCCGACCGTCGCGTCGGACAGCGGAGTGTTCGTGCCGGCCTGCACGACCTTTCCGGTGATCTCGCGCGTTGCCTGGGCTCGGACGATTCCCGGAGCCAGAAGCGCGGCGACGAGGGGTACGACAGACAAGACTCTGCGCACGTGTCCTCCTCTTGCGGGTTGAGTGCTACTTGTGGACGAAAAAACGCAGCTTGGCCCGGAGTCAAACGGCCGGTCATCGTTTAGTCAAGGTTAAGCGGAATTTTTGGGACGAAGCGATAACAGAATGCGCTGTATGGTCATACGACCACTTGGTCCACCGGTTAAACACGGGACGAAACGTCCTCGGGGATGGCAGGGGCGCGGAACCGGGACGACCCTAGATGCACGCTTGACGGCACTCGTTCGCGAGGTAGGCTAGGCGCGGTATGGCGTCTCCTCCCGAACTTCGGAGCCCTTCATGCACCGCGCGCCTCCAATGTCCCGCAGACTGACGGCGATCTTCACCGTGTTCGCTGCGTCGCTCTCAGCGCACACCGCGCTCGAGGCCCAGGGCTCGAGCAGCAAGCCGGCCTTCTCGATCGACGACGCCCTCAATGTCGTGAGCTACGTCCAAACGGACGTGAGCGACGACGGACGCTGGCTCGCAACCGTATCGACCCTCCGGCGCGACAACTTCGGCGTCGATTACCGTCGCGATGGCGATCCGACGTACATCCGGCCCGCGGCAGGCACCCTGTTGGTCATTGAGACGGCGACCGGAAAATCGCGGGCGATCTTCCCCGACAAGCGAAACGTGAAGAGCCTCGCCTGGTCGCCGGATGGATCGCGACTCGCCATGCTCGTCGTGCACAACGAGGCCTTCGAGCCCGTGATCTGGGAACGAAGCACCGGCCGCGTGACGACGGTCCAGGCTCCCGCCGGCTCCTACGTGGCCGAGAACAGCGACGTCCGGTGGACGCACGACGGTGCGTCCATCGTGTTCGCGCTCCATTCCGACGCCTGGAAACGCTCAATTCGAGAGCGGTTCGATCGCTACACGAAGGGCCCCGTGTTCGTTCAGTCCAGCAACGACCCGTTCCTCGCCTGGGACGATCTTCGCCGCTCGGCAAGCCGCCGCTCGGTGGTGGCATACGACGTCGCGACCCGGAAGACTCGTGAGCTCATTCCGGAAGGCATGATCGCGTCGTACACGCTCGTCGCACGCGATTCGGTGATCGTCTACAGCGAGGACATCACCACCAAGACCGACTACGACGTCATCTTCGGGACCGAGAACCGGCTGGTGGCTCGCGGCCAGGGCACGTCGACCCCCCGCACAATCGTCCCGTCGCTCAAGAGCACGACGGTCATCTGGACCGAGGACGGACACCGATTCGCCTACGGGAAGGAAGGGCGCGTCTTCATTGGCTCTCCAAGCGACAGCGGCGGGCGCCAGATCGCCGGTCCGCCCGCAGGCCAGCGCGATTCGAGCACCTCCGACACCTCGGCGGCAGCAAAGGAGCGTCGCGCACGCGAGCGATTCACTCCCGTGCGTTTCAACGCCGACGGCAGCCTTCTTCTAGTCTCGAACCGGCAGGGCCTGTGGGTTGCCGACGTCGCGTCGGGCACGAAGGAGCTGATGCTCGAGATTGCGCCCGACTCCTCGACCGAAGGTCCCCGGTTGACCGCGATCGGTTGGAGTCCCGACAGCCGCTACGTGTATCTCACGTCGGCTTCACGCACGGCGTGGGAGCGTGGCGTTTCGCGCTTCGACCGCACCTCGAAGCGGCTCGAGGACCTCGTGAAGGACACACGTCTCTACTCGAACTTCCGACTCTCGAAGGACGGTTCGGTCGCGGTCCTGTCGGTGTCGGACGGAAATCGGCCGTCGGACATCTACGTGAGCGATGCGTCGCTACACGGCCTGCGGCGCCTGACGGATGGCAACCCTTGGCTCAAGGACCGGCAGATCGGAAGCACGGAGCTGCTGTCCTACCTCGACGCGGACGGCCACCGGAAATTCGGCGTCGTCTACTATCCCGCCGGCTACACGAAGGGCCAACGGTACCCGACGGTGTTCAATGTCTACGAGGACTTCTTCGACGACACCTTCGACGCGACGTCGGATGTGCTCACCGGCGCTGGCTACGTCGTGGTGAAGCCGTCCGTCGACTTTGACATCGGCTACCCTGGTGAGGCGTGGGTCAAAGGCGTCACGTCCGCCGCCAACAAGTTGATCGAGATGGGCATCGCCGATTCATCGAAGCTCGGCGTTCACGGCACGAGCTACGGCGGCTATGCCACCAACCTGCTCATCACGCAGACGAATCGATTCAAGGCCGCGATCAACATCTCGGGCAAGGTGGACATCATCAGCTTCTACACCGACAGCCCGCGCCTCGGCGTGCGGAATGTTCACGCGGCGGAGAAGAGCCAGGACCGCCTGGGAGCGACGCTATGGCAGCAGCCGCAGAAGTACGTCGCGCACTCCGCGATCATGTTCGCCGACCGCATAACGACGCCGCTGCTGCTCATGACGGGCAACGAGGACTCGAACGTTCCGGCGAATAACACGCGCGAGATGTTCTACGCGCTGCGGCGTCTCGGGAAAACCGTGGAGTGGGTCAACTACATGAACAGCGGCCACGGCACGCCGGGTACCACGGTGGAAGACTTCACCGATTTTCATCGGCGCATGCTCGCGTGGTACGACAAGTACTTGAAGGCCGATACTGCGAGGAAAGTGGTGGCGCAGGACTAGGGAACCGGGAACAGGGAACCGGGAACAGAGGCTCCGCACGGAGTCACTGTTCCCAGTTCCCTGTTCCCCGTTCCCTGTTCCCAGTTCCCTGTTCCCCGTTCCCGTCAATCTCCGGTCCAGCTCCCCCTCAGCTGCACACTGCGCAGATCTTCCGGCAATGCCTCGAGCAGCGGACGCAGCTCGTTCGCGCGATCCAGCGTCGTCACGAACGTCAGGCCAGCGAGCGTGACGACGAGCATCCCCGAGACGCCGTACAAAACCACCGGCACACCCTCGGCGTGCACGACGTTCCCGGTGCAGTCCACGAAATGGACCTCACCGTACGCGCCGTTGCCTTCATCATCGAGCTCGCGAGCGCGTCGCAGTGAAGCCCACGTGCCCACGTCGTCCCAACCAAACTCGCCAGGGACGAGGATCAGCTTCGAGTACCGCTCGAGCAGCCCGCGCTCGATCGAGACCGATTGGATCATCCCCGCGAATCGCACGAAGTCCTGTTCGCCGAGGGCCTGGAGTCCGTGCGCGAGCTCGGAGGTATACTCGGCCAGCGCGTCCACAACGTCCTTCGCCCTCCAGACGAAGATGCCGGCATTCCAGTAGGCCCCATCGCTCACGAGCATCTCGGCGAGCACTGGACCTGGCTTTTCGATGAACGACTTCACACGGCATGGCGCGCCATCGTCAGGCAGTCCCCCGGCCTGCAGCGGCGTTCCCGGCCTGATGTAGCCGAACCCCGTTTCCGGTCGCAGCGCTTTCACGCCCACGGTGACGAGCGCCTTCTCGCGGGCCGCCACGCGCGCGGCGCGGATCAGCGTTTGACGGAAGAACTCGGGAAAGGCGACGGCGAGATCGGCGTGAACGCAGCAGAAGATCGTTTCTGGTCCCGCGCGGCGAATGATCTCCTGCGCACCCCATGCGAGAGCCGCCGCCGTCCCCAGAGGCCTCGGCTCCACGAGCATGTTTTCCTTCGGAATCTCGGGGATCGCCGCGTGGATCGCGGCGGCAATGTCGCGGCTCGTCAGCACGAGAACCCGTTGCGGCGGAACCAGTGGAGAGAGGCGCGCGATTGTCTCTGCAATCAGCGGTCGCTCACCGATGAGCTTGAGGAGCTGCTTCGGTCGGTCGGGTGTGCTCAATGGCCAGAACCGCGACCCGATCCCACCCGCGAGCACGATCGCCCACATCGCTATATCGGCCTCACGCTCCGCAGCCATCTGCGGCTGCTCCGAGGGCAACGTCGCGACATCGCCGAGGCCGGCGACCGGCACCACCGGGATGATCAGATTGTCCAGGGAATCCCGTGAACCGAGGTACGACACGCAGCGATCCTCGCGTTGAACGCCTCAGGTCTTCCCGCACGAGGGCCAGAGCCGACCGTCGACCGGAAAACGGTGGGGGGCTGTAAACTACAGCGTAGAGCCGCTGGCGTCTGCCTTCGCGCTCGAAATAAATGAGTGGAGGCGCCCCATCCAGAACGACGGTCACGACGATCAGCTGCCCGCAGCGGCGCTTGGAGACCTGGACCTCGAGGCACACCTAGCGGATCCGGCGCTCAAGCAGCGGTTCGTGACGCCGATGTTCGACACGATTGCGCCGCGCTACGATCGATTCACGCGCGTGTTCTCGTTCGGCATGGACCGCCGTTGGAAGGCGGAGCTGATCGGCTGGATCCAATCGACCATCGGTGCCGAGTCACGTGTGCTCGACCTCGCGTGCGGCACGGGAGACCTTGCATTCGCCGCGGCCGAGCGAGCGGTGCGCGGGTCGGTGAAAGGCGTCGACGCGTCGCCGAAGATGATCGAGCTGGCACGCGAGCGCGCAGCGCGTGAGGCGCCGCACGGGAACGTACGGTTCGAGGTCGGTGACATGTCGTCGCTCGATGCCGACGCGGCATCGGTCGATGCGATCACGGCGGGGTACGGGTTGCGGAACGTGCCGCAGTACGAGGCGGCGGTCCGAGAGATCGCACGAGTGCTCAAGCCCGGCGGCGTCCTGGCGACGCTCGATTTCTATCGACCGGAGTCCGTCGTCTGGCGGTCGGTCTTTCTCGCGTATCTCAGGGCCGCTGGTAACTGGGTCGGCTGGCTATGGCACCGCGAGCCCGTGGTGTACGGCTATATCGCGCCGTCGATAGACCACTTCGTGTCGTGGCAGCGTTTCTCCGCGACGCTCGAGCGCAACGGACTGCGGGTGGAGTCGGTGCGTCTCAAGTTGCTCGGAGGCGTTGCCCTGCACTTCGCGCGGCGCGCCTAGCTGAGGTCGGGCGTGGCTACCCGCTCAACTTGCTCACGAGCCGGTCGAAGCCCGACGCAATCGCGGTGTAACGAACGCGTTCGATCGTAGCCTCGACGGTGCGCACGCCCACGCCGGCGAGCAGCGGCGCACACTCCGCGACCAGCCGCGCCGCGGCGAACGCATCGTTAGGCTCCGCCAGCGAGACTGCGCGCTCGAATCGTTCGGTGGCCAGCCCGGTGTGGCCCACACCGACAGCCACGCGCACGCCGAGCGCGTCGGCGAGCTCGCGGCCCGCGAACCACGACGGGATCGTACCGACCGCCAGCACCTCGTCCACCCGCCGCAGGCACGCTTCGGCGGTGTCAGTATTGCCCTCGTCGAGCGCGGCCAGCCCTGCGCTCGCACGCGCCGCGACCTCTGCGGCTTCGTCATCGAGCTCCGCCGCCCTCGATGCGGCAGTCTCGAACGCCGACACCGCCTCGCGGATGCGGCCGTCTTCGCGCGCCACGTGGCCCGACACGAGCAGCACCGCCACGCGCTTCGGCTCATCACGGACGGTGGTGAACAGCCGCAACGCGTCTTCGAGCCTCGCGCGAGCGACACCTAACGAGCCAGCCTTATAGTCCAATGTGCCGAGCGCGAACGTGGCAATGGCAGCCAGGTCGGGCGCGTGCGCCTGCCGCGCGGTATCGAGCGCCTGCTCGAGCGCTTCCCGCGCCGCGCTCAGACGTCCGGCGCTTGCGTGGGCCTCGCCGGTGGCGAGCCAGCAGCGGGTCTGACCGTGCCTGTCCCCAAGGCGAAGGAAGAGGGCGAGCGCCTCGCGGTACCGGTCGAGCGTTTCCTCCAGCCGGTTCGGCGGGAGCGACGCACCCAGACGAAGCAACGCCTCCGCGTGCCCACGACGGTCGCCCCGTGCCGCCGATAGCCTAACGGCTCGTCGCGCGGAACGCTCGGCCGAGTCGACGTCGCCCAGCGCGCTGTGCGCCTCCGCCACCATCACGTGCAGCGCCACCGCTTCGTCGTCCGCGTGCTCGGCTTCCGCTTCTGCCAGCAGGCCGAGGCAGGCTTCGAGCGTGCGGCGCGTGGGTTGGCCGCGACGCGCCCGGACTCGTTCGCGAACCCGACGCACCGATAGCGTCTTCACCCTGTCCGGTTGGGTGGCGAGGTGGTCGAGCGCGAGGTCGCACAGCTCCTCTGCCTGCTGGAGACGACTCGCCGACTCCGCGACCCGCGCGTGCTCCACGCGCGCGGCCGCGAGGTCGTCCGGCGATGGGGCATGACGCTGCGCAACCGCGAGGCACGCTGCCGCCTCGTCGTGCGCGTGGACGCTCGCTGCACGGGCAGCCGCGAGCATCGCGTATCGGAACGCCTCGCGATCGTCGCCCGCCGCGTGATAGTGCCGCGCGATATCGGCGACCGCGGTTGGCGTGCGCAACTCCAGCGCACGGGCGATCCGGTGATGCATGTCCGTGCGCGCTCGATCGGGAATCGTCCCACCCGCCGCGTCGGCGAGCACGGAATGCGCAAAGTCGAACTCCCGTCCCTCGTGCCGCTCGACGTGGACGAGAACCGCCGCCGTTACGCCTTCGTCGAGCGCGCCATCGACCTCGCGCGAGTCGCCGGCCCCGGCGGCCACGAGCAAATCACTGTCGAACGGACGTCCGAGGAGTGCCGCGTACGCGATGATGGACGACGCGCGCGGCGACAGGCGCTCGATCCGGCGACCAACGAGCTGCGCGCACGCCGGTGGGAGGCGGAGCTGATCAAGCGAGCGCCATTCCCAGCGTGTACCGGCATACCAGACACCGCCGTCGTCGACCAGGGCTCGGAGCACCTGTGAAACCAGGAGTGGATTGCCTTCCGTGTACCGGTGAAGAAAGGTCGGCAGCTCGTTGCCGATGTCGCCCTGATGAAATACGGTCTCGAGCCAGCGTTTGAGCTCGTCGCGAGTGAGCCTTCTGAGGCTCACCTGGGCGAACCCGGGCGACCGAGCGACGCGCTTTCGCTCCTCCGCCACATCGCGAGCTGCCTCGGCACGGATCGTCGCGCAGACCAATATGCGTGTGCCGCTCAGCTGGGCGACGACAAACTCGAGCGCGTCCCACGAGGCATGGTCGGCCCACTGCATGTCCTCGAGCACGATCGCCAGTGGGCGAACGTTCGCGGCGGCGCGCAGGTACGCGGCCAGCTGCTCGAGCAGCGCGAATGGGCTGCCGTCGCCCTCGCGCCCGGCGGGCGTCACGCCTAACGCCGGAGCGATGCGACCCAGTTCGTGCCATCCTTCATCCGGTACGATCCCCTGTCGCTGAATCGCGGCGATGACTTGGGCCCACGGTGAGAACGGCGCCTTCACCGATGACTGGGAATTCTGTCCTACCGCGAGCAGCCCTGCGCGAACGCGGATCTCCGGCTCGAGCTGTCGCACGAGCGTCGACTTCCCTACCCCGGCTTCGCCGACGACCGACACCAATCGCCCCTCGCCGCGGCATGCCGCGTCCAGCCAGCCGACGAGCTTCCGCAGCTCATCGACGCGGCCGATGAATCGATCGAAGTCCATCCTGGGGCTCGCGGGGCGCGTCTCGCCCTCATCGGCGGACGCAATGCCCGCGGTCCCCGACCGGCGCGCCGCGAACAGGGCGCGATCCGCGGTCGCGATCAGCGTCTCCGCGCTGTCGGCGTGGAGCGGCACCGCCGCAATTCCCGCCGACACCGTGACAGCGATCGTGGTGTCCGGGTCGTTGCGAATTGGCGATCGCAGTCGGGCCACCGCCGCCTGGAGCCTGGCAGCAACGTCGCGCGCCCGATCGAGTGGAGCGCCTGGGAGGAGGATCGCGAACTCGTCGCCCCCGTATCTGCCCACCACGTCGCCGTCGCGGAGCCCGTGCTGCAGCACGCGCGCGACGGCCCAGAGCACGTCGTCGCCCTGGAGTTGGCCGTATGCCTCGTTCACGCGCGCCAGATCATCGATGTCGATGAGCACGAGCGAGACCGGCGATGTCGCGGTCGGGCGTTCGGCAATCGACTTCGCTACCGCAGCAAGGAACGCTGCCCGTGGCAGCATTCCGGTCAAAACATCTTCGGGCCGCGCAGCGCGCGGCTCACGCGGCACGTGCGAGCGAGCCGTGTCCACCGCCTCCGCCGCACTCGCTGCCAGCCGCGGCTGATGCCACTCATCGACGACTTCGTCGAACGCGCGGAAGACGGCCGGGTCGAACTGCCGCCCGACGTCGCGGCGCATCACGTCGAGCGCTTCGTCGTGCGAGAGCGAGCGCTTGAAGCTTCGATCGGAGGTCAGCACGTCGTACACGTCGGCGACGCAGACGATGCGAGCGGCCAGTGGAATCCGCTCGCCTGCCAGCCCGTGCGGGTAGCCAGAGCCGTCCCAACATTCGTGGTGACTCTCGACGATCGGGCGCACATCCCACGGGAAATCGACAGCCGCGAGCATCTCGGCGCCGGCGCTCGGGTGCCGCCTAACGAGCGCCCATTCGTCCTCCGTCAGCCGGTCCGGCTTGTTCAGCACCTCCGCTGGGATGACGAGCTTCCCGATGTCGTGCAGCAGCGCACCGACGCGATACCAGAACACCGTGGGGCCGGCGATCCCCATGTGCGCCGCGATCGCGCAGGCGAGGTCGGCGACGCGCTCGCAGTGCCCATGCGTGTTCAGATCCTTCGCTTCGATCGACTGGCCCCATCGGCGCACGACGTCGATGAACTGCGCCTCGAGACGACGTGTGCGGCGGGCGACATCCGCGACGCCGGCCGCACCCTTGAGCTGGGAGAGCGCCCGATACGCCCGATTCAATGCGATGATCGTCTCGCGATGACGATCCTGCCGGTGATAGAGCTCGGCACGTTCGGCGGCAATCTCCGCCCCAAGGACCGCGTCATCGCGGTCGCGAAGCGCAGCCTCGGCGGCGGCGAGTCGCTCCTCGGCGCTAGCGAGATCGCCGCGCTCGCGAGCGATCATCGCGGCCGTTCGCGCCGCGGCGGCAGCCGCACGCGGATCGCGAATCCGTCGCGCGGTATCGAGCGCGCGCTCGCAACGGGCCTGGGCGCGATCTACGTCACCCCGCCGAGCGAGCAGTTCCGCGTGCCGGAGCTCGGCGTCGAGCACGACGGCGGGTTCGCCAAGCGCGCTCGCCACCGATACCGCTTCGTCGAAGGCGGCGTCCGACGTGTCCCATCGGCGTGCATCGTCGTACAGCTCGGCGACCGAAATCAGGGTCGTGGCGAGGTCGAAAGCCTGGCCTAACGCGCGCAGCTCGGTCAGACAGGACTCGTACAGCGCGATCCCTTCGTCGAGGGATCCGCGCGCCACAGCGAGCGCGCCAAGGGTGCGGAGACATTGCGCGGCCTCGCGGTTCTCCCCAGCGCGCCGCGCCCAATCGCGTCCCCGCGTCGCTTCGCCTTCTGCACCGCCGATATCACCGTTCGCCCACAGGACGCGCGACCGAAGCGCCGACGCGCTCGCGCAGTCGGCGTCCGCCCCCCGCGCGGTTGCCGATGCCAAGGCGGCCTCGAGGATGTCGAGGGCGGTTGTCGTTTCTCCCGCGGCGGTCGCGAGGCGAGCGGACGCGAGCAGCGCCGCGTGCGCAATTGGCGCTTCGTCCGCGGTCCGCACACGCTGCAACGCGCGATCGTACAGGTCGCGCGCGAGGTCACTGCGGCCCCGCTCCTCCGCTGCGCGAGCCTCCTCGAGAAGCTCCAACGCCGGCGCGTCTGTCGCGCCGACCAGGCGAAGCGCTGGCGCGTCAGCTCGTCCGCCGCCGAGGGGGCGAGCGGGCCTCACCGAAGCTCACCGACGCGACGCGGCGGCCGCGCAGGGTGTGCGCGGCGCTCCGTCAAGCGATCGGAACACGCGGTGGGCATCGGGACGGGCGATTGTGAGACTCGGCTCGGCCGATTGCGAAAGTCGGGGCGAGCGCCGTATGTAGGACGCGGCAAGACGTCCGTTAGGCAACGTCGGTACCACGAAGGGCTCACCACCGAATTCGCAGAACCGATCCGTGGATTCGTGAGGTCACGCACGCCACGTGTGTCGGGTCGATCACTCGCACCGCGAATCGGACGGGAGTGCTCTCGTCAGGCTCCCGAAGCGCCAGGCCGACGCATGTGGCGAAACACGCGGAGCGTTGCTATTCGCAGCACCCTAAAACACCCGAACGTTGACGTACTTCTTCGGGTGTGCCTTGAAGTCCTGGATGAGGTCTCGGAGCTCCGTCACGAGCGAGTCGCTGTTCCGGTAGAGGCCCGGGTCGTTGACCAGGAGACCTACCGACCCCTGCCCGGCGTTGATCTTGTCCATCACGGAGTCGGTGCTCGACAGCAGGGACTCGAGCTTTCCCTGAGACCGACCGAGCTGCTTCGACATCGTGCGAACCTCCTCGCTCGCGTCCTTGAGCTGAGCAGCCGCGGCGGCGACATCGCTCACGATGCGCCGGACCTCGCCGGTGGCGGTCGACGAATCGACACGCTCCGCGACGCGCTGCACCGTTTCGGCCGAGTTGGCGATGCGATTCATGCCAAGCCGCAGGTCGGCCGAGAGTTTGTCGAGGTTCGATGACTGGACGCGGACGGTCTGCGCGAGGGCGGCAGAGAGCGTCGCGAAGTTCTTGATCGACCCGCGGAGCTCGCGCGCCGCCTGATCGTCGAACGCGACCTCGACTCGACTTGCCACCGACGCGACGTCTCCCGCGATGCGGCCCGCGACCGCGGTGAGCTGCGCGATGTCGGGCAGCGTCGCGCCCGGAAGCAGCTCGCCGGCGCCCTTCCGCGAGTCCGCGATCTGACGCGAGACGGCTTCGTCGCGCGGGATCGCCGATTCGTCCGTGATCGTCGCCTGCCACTCGCCGAACAAGCTGGACTCGTTCAAGAGCACAACCGGATCGGTCGGCAACGGGACGTTCTGGTCCAACGCCATCGTGACCTCGACCCATCCGTCGCGTCCGAGCTCGATGCGCTGCACGCGCCCTGCTTCCACGCCGCGCAGCACGACCGCAGCCCCAATGCGCACGCTCCCGACATCGCGGAAGCGGGCGGTGATCCGGTCGTGCTTGTTCCGAAGGTCCGTTTGCTTCACCCACAGCGTCGTTCCCACAATGGTGACCGCGCCTAACACGATCGTCAGGCCGACGACGAAATCGTTCGTGCGCTTCATCGCGACTTTCCGAGCAGCCAGACAGTGGCCCAGAACGCGTCGAGCACGAGGATCGTGATCGCGGAATACACGACCGCGCGAGTCGCGGCCTGGCCCACGCCCTGCGCGCCACCATCCGCGCGCATGCCCGTCATGCAGCCGATCAGCGTCACGGCGGCGCCGAAGCTGGCCGACTTCACGAGGCCGTACCGAACATCGAAGGCGGTGAAGAAGAGGCGAAGGCCTTTCACGAAGTCCGGCGACGACAGGTCGAGCAGAAGAACAGATGCCACCCAACCCGCGACGACGCCGACGACCATGGCGAGGCCGACCACGATCGGGAACATCACCGTCCCGGCGATCACGCGGGGGACGACGAGGTACGCATAGGGGTCGTACGACAGCGTCTCGAGCGCGTCGATCTGCTCCGTGACGCGCATCGTCCCGAGCTCGGCGGCGATGTTCGCTCCCACTCGGCCAGCGAGCGCGAGGCCCGTGAGAACCGGAGCGAGCTCCATGGTGATCGTTTTCTCGACGAGCGTGCCGACGAAGTAGAGCGGCACGGCACCGGTGATCGAGTAGCTCGCGAGAAGCGCGAGCACGATGCCGGTGAACAGTGCGATGAAGAGCGCGATTGGCAGCGAATCGACGCCGAGCATTCGCGCGTGCATGGTGACACGCGGGAGCCACGTGCCCACATCGCGCGATGCGCCCGCGCTCTCGGCGACGAATCCGCCGGCGCGTCCGACTTCTTCGACCCCCTCGCGGAAGGTACGCCCAATGGCGGCGATCATCCTTCCACGACGGTTAATTCGTAAGTCAGGTCACGGCTATCGGCGTTTGCCTGACGCGAGCGGGACTTTGCCCGACGCCTGCCCTTCCCGGGCGGACGCGGTCAATCGGCGGCCGCGTGCTGCGGAATGGTACGGTCCCTCACCGCAACCGCGTGATGGCGGCCGTAGGCGACGTACACCAGCATGCCCACCACGAGCCAGATAATGAGGCGCGCCCACGTTTCCCATGGCAATCCGACCATTTGGACGACGCAGGCCAGCGCTCCCAGCGCCGGCACCCAGGGCATTCCGGGAGTCCTGAACGGACGCTCGAGTGACGGCGACGTGCGGCGCAGGATGACGATGCCGATGCACGCAAGCGTGAAGGCGAGCAGTGTCCCCATGCTCACGAGCTGACTGAGCGTGGTCAGTGGCAGGAGACCCGCGGCCACCGCCACGACGGATCCGGTCAGAATGGTGCTGAGGTGTGGTGTACGAAACCTCGGATGAACGCGGCCGAAGAGCGGGGGCAGCAACCCATCTCGGCTCATGGAAAAGAAGATGCGCGTCTGGCCAAGGAGCTGTACGAGCATCGTGCTGAAGAGACCGAACAGGGCGCTGACTTTGACAACGGGACTGAACCACGTCAGGCCGGTTGCCTCGATCCCGACCGCGATGGGGTCCGCGACGTTGAGCTTCGTATACGGGACGATCCCGATGAGCACGATGGCGACGGCGATGTACAGAACCGTACACAATGCGAGCGAGACCAGAATTCCGAACGGCAGATCGCGTTGCGGATTCTTTGCCTCCTGCGCAGCGGTCGAGACGGCGTCGAATCCGATGTACGCGAAGAACATCACCGCGGAGCCACGGAGAACACCGCTCCATCCGAAGTGCCCAAACTCCCCAGTGTTAGGCGGAATAAACGGGGTGAGGTTCTCGCGTCGCACGTACGCAATGCCCGCCGCCACGAAGATCACCAGCACGACACTCTTGATGACGACGAGCAGGGTGTTGGTGTTCGCCGATTCACGAATGCCGATGACGAGGAGCGCTGTCACGAGCAGAACGATCACCGCCGCGGGCACGTTGAACACACCGGCGATGACTCCACCCTGCGCCAATGCGACGGGCACGCCGGGCGACGCCGTGAGGGCCGCCCGGACATCCCATCCGAGATCGCGCATGAGGCTCACGAAGTAGCCGGACCACCCGACGGCGATCGTCGACATGCTGAGCGCGTATTCGAGGATGAGATCCCACCCGATGATCCAGGCGAACACCTCACCGACGGTCGCGTAGGCGTACGTGTACGCGCTGCCGGCCACCGGGATCATGGACGCGAGCTCGGCGTAGCACAGGCCGGCGAAGGCGCAGGCGATGCCGGCGATCACCATCGAGATGACGAGCGCCGGGCCGGCGTTCTGCGACGCCGCCGTGCCCGTGAGCACGAAGATGCCCGTGCCGATGATCGACCCGACACCTAACGCGGTGAGGTTGAGCCTCCCGAGCGACCGGCGCAGCGTGCCTTTGTCGGCCTCGAGACGGAGCTCCGCGACGGATTTCTTCGTAAAGATCGACATGGCAGAGAGTGGGAACCGGGAACGGGCGGGAGCCCGCCGAAGGCGGGCAGATGGGAACCGAAACTCTCAGCCAAAGTGGGATGCGCTTGCGCCAACGTGCGTCCGGGTGCCGTGAGAGCGCTGTACGGCCGGAGTGGGAAGCTTGTTAGGCAACAGCGCAACAGAACAGGTAATTGGTTAATGGAATTGGTTATCAGTGAATTGAACCCTCGGGAAGCCTTTCGACGGCGAGTTGGGCATCCCGAGGGTTCAAATAACCAATTACCTCTACCAGTAACCTGTAACCTGTTCTGTTGCGCCGTTTCAGCCTATTCGCGACTCAGCCGATATCCCGTCTTAAGCACCGTCAGAATGTGCCTCGGATTCGCGGGGTCGCTCTCGAGCTTCCGGCGTAGCTCGGCGATATGCGTGTCCACCGTTCGACTCATCACGGAGTCGTCATAGCCCCACACTTCCTTGAGTAGCTCGATCCGAGTCGCCACCTGACCGTTACGCCGGAGCAGCGCCACCAGCAGGTCATACTCCTTCGGGCGGAGCGGTACAGGCGCGCCTCGGCGCGTCACCATGTGCCTCGCCCCGTCGACGTGCACGTCGCCGAACCCCGACGGAGACTCTGACGTCGCGCGTGGCGCTTCCCCGTTAGGCCGAGTCGCACGACGCAACAGGGCGTCGATCCTCGCGAGAAGCTCCATCAGTCCGAACGGCTTGGTCACGTAGTCGTCCGCCCCGAAGCGGAAGCCGCGTACCTTGTCGGCTTCCTCACCGAGCGCGGTGAGCACGAGCACCGGCGTCGTATCGCCGTCATCGCGCAGCGTCCGCAACACGCGATACCCATCGGTGTCCGGCAACATCAGATCGAGCACAATGATGTCCGCCCGCTTCTGCCGTGCGAGCGACAGGCCCGTCGCGCCATCGTTCGCACAGAGGACGCTGTAGCCCTCGAACTCGAGGTTACTCTGCAGTCCCCGGGCGAGCTTCTCGTTATCCTCGATGAGAAGAACCGTGGGCATGCTCACGAGCGGTTGGCCGAGTTAGGACCACCTTTCGGGCGCCAGCGTGCGGCCGGTGTCCACCGGCGGCGGTCGATGCCTTCCATGGACCGGTCGAGCGGCCGCGGGCGCTTCGACGCCGAGAGGTCGGCCGGCTCCTGGATGGCCGTTCCGGTGGGCAGCTCGATGACGACACGCGCGCCGCCGCCAGCCGCTTCCTCCACGTACGCCTCGCCGCGGTGCAGCGCGGTCAGCTCGCGAACGACCGCCAACCCAATACCGCTTCCTTCGTGCGCTACGCTCGTCTCGCGCCGAAGCCGTACATACGGACTCCAGATCCGGCTGCGATCCATCACCGGGATCCCCGGGCCTTGGTCTTCCACCGCCAACCGCGCGCGTGAATCCACTCGGTCGACGATGAGCCTGACCGTTTGGCCCGGCGGGCCGAATTTGAGTGCGTTGTCGAGCAGGTTCAGCACGATCTGTCGCACCGCGTTACTGTCGACGCTCGCGACAACCGATTCGCGAACGTCGGTAACGACATGAGACCCGCGCTCCGCCGCGAGCGGCGCGAACGTGGCCGCAATGGATTCCACGAGCGGACCCAACTCCGTGAGTGCAACCTCCAGTTGCACGCGACCTTCGGTGGTCCGCGCGAAATGGAGCACGTTGTCGACCATGCGCATGAGGCGCCGGGCCTCGTGCACGATGCTCTCCACCGCGAGGCGACGATCTGCGTCGGAGCGCACGCGTCCGAGCTGAAGCGTCTCGCCGAACAACAGGATCTGCGCGAGTGGCGTCCGGAGCTCATGCGAGACGCTCGACGTGAAGTCCGCGCGCAGGCGCGCGAGCTCGTGCTCGCGCCGCAGCTGCATGAGCGCAACGGAGGCCAGCGCCGCGGTGAGCGCCAGCAAGCCTAACAAGATGGGAAGCCGCGACCCGGTTGGCCGGCCAACCAGGAGAATCTCGGGAGCGCTCGCGCGCAGCGTCGCTCGAACGACCAAGGGAACGCCGGCGCCATCGAGCGCCACTTCGCTCGCATACGGCGATGGCGCGGCGCCGACGACCGGTGATCGACGAGATCGGAACCATTCACGTCCGCTGGCGTCGCTTACCGTGACGACGAGCAGCGAGTCGTTGGCCACGCCACCGGTGACCGAGCCAGGCAGGAGGACGTGCGTGCTCATCACGTCCCGCAGGACGCCGTCTGCGATGGCGCGCGGGCAGCTGGTGAATCCGTACGCCGCCAGCGGCGCGCCGTGCTGCGCGTAGCGGATGGCGTAGAAGACGACCCGCCCCGGCGCATGCGCCGCGTCAGCGAGGGCAGCGTATCGCATCTCTGGTCGATACCGGAGCCGCGTATGCGTCACCACGGTATCACGAAGCCACGTGACGAACTGGGTGTCGGCGGTCGCGGCGCCCAGAGCGACTGACCCGTCGCGAAGGTCCACGCGGAACACCACGCGTTCGGAGTCCCCCTCGGCCGGTCGGCACACGAGCACATCGCGTGACGGCGATGTCAGCAGGTCGGGCGAGGCAAGCAGCTCGTACGGCGAGCTCGCACGGACACTGGTGACGGGCGACAGGATTTCGCTCGCGGCCGTGCCCAGTCGCTCCTGGACGTTCGCAACGTACTCCCACGCCGCCACCGAGGCGTAATCCCGGAGCGCACGTTCCGCCGTGACCCGGTGCGACCGGGCCGCATCGTGCGCCTCGTACGCGAGCGACGCCGCGAGCACCACGGTCAGCGAGAGCAGCCCGACCAGCAGCGTGATGCGCGGCGCGGCAACGTGACGTGTCGGCAAGCTGGGCATATCGCAGGATAGCACCGGCGGCGGCGAACTGGAACGGACTGGCACCGACGGCCGGGAGATGCTTCGGGCTACACCATGTCCGCCTCTATGTCGTGGCGGCATCCACCGCCTGACAAGTAGTCTGACATGGCTCTGACAGCGGTCGTACGCCTCCCGGTGGGCTGTGGGAACAGTAGCTTAGGCGGTAGCCGGTCGGCCGGGCGCTGGGGTCCGGGCCGCCCTGCCAGCCTCCAACGTTCTGACCGTCTCGACTGCCTCGCCATCATCGTGTCCACGCCAGCGCGCGCCCCGAGCCTAACGACGCCGTCGGAGACCCCCGCGGCGGGTCGGCACGTGCCCCACAGTGTCCTGCGCGACGCCAGCGGACGGATCTCGTGGGACATTCCGCCGCGCGAGATCCGCGACGCACTCGCCGACAGCGCGACGAAGCTCTGGATTGATATCGACAGCACGAGCCGCCATCAGCATGCGATCCTCGAGAAGCTGCTGCACTTCCACCCGCTGACCATCGAAGACACGCTCAACCCGAACAGCCGGGTCAAGATCGAGGCATACGATGGCTACCTCTTCATCGTCCTCCGCGCCGTTCGGTTCTGCGATACGACCACCGACCCCTACGATCTCGAAACGGAGAACCTGTACATCTTCCTTGGCGCCAACTACGTGGTCACGGTCCACGCAGGCTTCTCACAGACTATCGAGACGGTTGCGGACCTGATCCGACGAAGCCCCGATCTTTTCGACCGCGGACCGGCCCGACTCGCGCACTCCGTCTGCGATACGGCGATCGACGCGTTCTTCCCAATCCTCGATCGCGTGGACGAGTTCGTGGACGGGCTCGAGTCGCGTGTCTTCGAACGGTTCGATGAGAGCGCGCTGCGCGACATCTTCGCGCTCAAGCGAATGGTGCTCTCGCTGCGCCGCTATCTCGCTCCGCAGCGTGAGGTCTTCAACGTGCTCACCAACCGGCCGACCCCGCTGCTGCCCGCCGAGTCGCAGCTGTATTTCCGGGACGTGTACGATCACGTGCTGCGCATCAACGACTCGCTGGACACCTTCCGCGAGCTCCTGAGCAGCACACTCGACAGCTACCTGACCCAGGTGTCGAACCGGCTCGGCTCGATCACGAAGGGGTTGTCCGTGATCGCGACGCTCAGCGTGCCGTTCGTGGTGATCAGCGGGATGTGGGGGATGAACTTCGTGGAGATCCCGCTTTCCCATTACCCGCACGGCTTCTGGGTGATGCTCGTGCTGCAGCTAGTGCTCGGCGGAGGGCTTGTGGCAGTGCTGCTCTGGAAGAAGTTGCTATAACGACGATCCTGCGCCCGGCTACGGCAGCGGGCCGCGCCACGCCGCCAGCGAAAGCTCGAGGGCGAGCGCAAGGAGCGCGATCCCGAGCGGCCAACGGTACAACTCCGAGTAGCGCGTGTACACTCGGGTTCGAACGGGCGTGCGCTCGAGGCGATCGATCTCCTCTGTGATCCGCTGTAGCGCCACCGCATCTCTCGCGCGGAAGTAGCGTCCACCGGTGCGCTTGGCGACGTCGGTGAGCAGGGCATCGTCGATCTCGACGGGCCGGTTCTCGTATCGCAGACCGAATACGCCGCGACCAACCGGTACGGGCGCCATCCCCTCGGTCCCGACACCGATCGTGTAGATCTTCACCCCGAACGCGGCCGCCGCTTGCGCCGCCGTTCGCGGGTCGATCGATCCCCGGTTGTTCACCCCGTCGGTGAGCAGGACGACGACGCGCGAATTTCCCGGAGCGTCGCGGAGCCGATTCGCGGCCGTCGCGATCGCGGTGCCAATCGCCGTACCGTCCTCGAGTTGGCCGGGCTGGAGGTTGTCCACCGCCGCCATCACCACGGGATAATCGGTCGTGAGCGGCACCTGGGTCAGCGCCTCACCGGAAAACGCGACCACACCGATGCGGTCACTGCTTCGCATGGCGATGAACTGCTTCACCTTGTCGCGTGCGACCTCCAACCGGTTCTGTGGCTGGAAGTCCTCCGCCAGCATCGAGCTCGAGATGTCGAACGCGATGACGATATTGATGCCTTCGGTCGTCGACTGTTCCGCCCGGCCGGCGGATCGCGGCCTCGCGAGTGCGATGATCAAGCCGACCAGAACGAGATTCCGCGCGACGAGCAGCGCGCGAGCGATGCCGCGGCCGGCCCGCGGTCCGTTCGCCAGCACGCTGACACGCGAGAACACGATGGCGGCCGGGCGACGACGGCGCCGCCAGAGCCACCATGCGGGCAGCAGCAAGAGCAGCAACAAGACCCACGGGGAGCCGAACTCGAGGTGCGGAAAACTCATGGAGTAAATGTGCGTCCTTCAACGTGGCGCGGCAGGGGGCGCAAGCGTCTACCAAGCGCGCGACCACCGCGAGATCCCTTTCGCCCTTCGCAATCGAACTTCGTGGCTCTCGTCACCGATTCACTGATCCGTCAGTCACGTGCAGTTTCCCTCATCCTCGGTGTCCTCGGCGTTTCTCTCGCGGCCACGTTGTACGTGGCCGGCGCCGCGCCGGGAATCCTCGCCTTCGGAGTCGGAGTCTACGCGATCGGGTGTGCGGCGATCGTGTTCGCGCTCGCGCGCGCCCGGACAGCGCTCCCCGAGGCCGCCCTGGAACTCCAACCGCCAGATGGGCAGACGGTTGTTGGAGCGCCCACGACTTCGGAAGCCAACCCGGGTCAGGACGCGGGGCCAGGCAGCGACGTCTCGCAGAGTGATACCCCGGACCTGCGCGATCCGCTCACCGGACTACCCACGCACGTTCTCCTTCGAGACCGGCTGACGCACGCGCTCGCCCGGGCACATCGTCACGAGCGCCCGGTCGCGGTGATGCTGCTCGACATCGATGGGTTCCGAGCGATCAACGACGCGTTCGGCTTCGGCGCTGGCGATCGCGTGTTGGCGGCAGTCGCCGCGCGGTTGAATTCCACCCTCCGTGGGGGCGACACCGCGTCTCGGCTTGGCGCCGACGAGTTTGGCCTGCTGCTCGAGGACATGGCGGAGGAGAGCAACTTCGTGCAGGTCAGCGAGCGTATCAGCGAGGCCATCGCGCGACCGATCACGATCGATGGGCGCGAGATTACGATCAGCGCTTGCACCGGGATCGCCAGGGCGACACCGGATGACGACGCCGACACGCTGATGCAGAACGTCGACGCCGCCCTGGCGGCCGCGAAGCGCCGCGGACGTGGGGCGTGCGAGGTATTCTCCGAGCGTATCCGGACATCGTTGATCGACCGCGTCGAGCTCGAGGCCGAACTGCGCACGGCCGTCGACGCGCACGCATTCGATATCGAATATCAGCCAATCGTCATCCTCCATAGCCGCCGGATCGCTGGGGTCGAGGCGCTGCTGCGTTGGCGGCATTCCACGCGAGGCGACATTCCGCCGTCGACGTTCCTCCCCGTCGCCGACGAGCTGGGGATTTCCCCTGCGCTCGGGCGCTGGGTGCTCGAGCAGGCGTGTGGACAGGTGAAGCGGTGGCAGGATCAGGTGCCAAGCGCACGTGCTCTGACGCTCACGGTCAACGTTTCGCGCGCGCAGCTCCGGCAGCCGTCACTCGTCGCCGACGTGGCGAACGCGCTCGAGAATTCCGGGCTCGATCCGCGACGGCTCGTCCTGGAGGTTTCCGACGCCGTGCTGCTGGACGATGCCGGTACCGCGCTCGCACGCCTCCAGTCGCTCAAGTCACTCGGCATTCGAATCGCGATCGATGACTTTGGTGCTCGTCACGCCGCGCTCCACCAGCTGCCGCGAATCCCCGTCGACATTCTGAAAATCGACAAGGCGTTCATCGACCGCGTGGGCAGGACTGGCGGCGGAGTGAGCGTCGCGCATGTTGTGCTGGCCCTGGGCAAGTCAATGCGTCTGCGGACGGTCGCGGAGGGGATCGAGGCCGAGGAGCAGGTTGCCGAGCTGCTGCGCTTGAAGTGCGAGTTCGGGCAGGGCTTGTTGTTTTCCAAGCCCCTGTCGCCGGCGGGGGTGGGTGCGCTGCTCCGCTCCAGCAACCGTTAGGCAGCCAGACGCGTCATCCGCTCGCCTGCATCCAGAACTGCCGCAGAAGGTTCCCGGCCACGGCCCGACGATACTCGGCCGTCGACCGCACGTCGTCGATCGGCGTGATCTCCGCCTGGAGCGCCGCGGCCGCGGCCTCGATCCCCTGGCCGGCAGCAAGTGCCTGCTCGGCCATGCGGGCCCGCACGACGACCGGCCCCACCGAGCCTAACGCCACTCGCGGTGACTCACTCCGGACCGCGGCGATGACGACCTTCGAGATCGCCTGGGCTGCCCGCGTCCCGACCTTGCGGAACCACTGCGTGCCCGGGACTGCCGGCACTTCGACGGCGACGATGAGCTCATCCGGCCGAAGCACGGTGGTTCGATAGCCCGAGTAGAACTCCACGAACGGGATCCGGCGCTCGCCGCTCGCGCTCCGCATTACGACCACCGCATCCACCGCCGCGAACACTGGAAGCGTATCACCCGCTGGCGAGCCATTCGCAATGTTTCCGCCAATCGTCCCGCGGTTCTGAATCTGAACGCCGCCCACCAAACGGGCTGCGTCCACGAGCATGGGAAGACGCTGCCTCACGAGGCGCGACCGCGTCAGGCTCGTGTACGTGACGAGCGCTCCGAGCGCCAGCGCCTCGCCACGCATTTCGATGCGCCGCAGCGGTTCGAGCGGCCACAAATCGATGAAGCGCGTAGCGGCGAGCGTGCCGAAGTTCAGCGCGACATAGAGGTCCGTCGCACCGGCCAGCGGCACGAGCGGTCCGTCATCGCGCAGCATGGTGAGTGCCTCGCGGATCGATCGAGGCCGTCGCAGCTCGAGCGCCGATACGGCCGATCTCACGCGATGGGCTCCACGCCTAACGGGGTCCGTCGGCTCGCGCGCTTCGCCGCGCTGATCGCGCGAAAGATCGCCTCGTAGCCCGTGCACCGACACAGGTTGCCGGCGAGGGCCTCCTGCATCTGCCGGCGCGTCGGGTCCGGGCCGAGTGATAGCGCTGCCATGATCATGCCGGGCGTGCAGATGCCGCACTGCGCGCCGATCTGGTCCATGAACGCGCGCTGCAACGCCTGCGCGTCGGCGCCTTCGATCGTGCGGACGTCGCGGCCCTCGACCTGGGCGAACGGAACGAGGCACGAGACGACCGCCTGACCATCGACGAGGACCGTGCACGCTCCGCACTCACCTTCCCCGCACCCCTCTTTGGTTCCGGTCAGCTCGCAGTCTTCTCGGAGTACGTCGAGCAGGCGGCGCATCGGATGCGCGGCGACATCGACCTCCCGACCGTTGAGCGTGAACTGCATGCCTAACGTCCCGCCGTGGCCGTCGGTGCGCGCTGCCCGGCGACAGCGAAACCCGGCGCACGGGCGGATTCCCGAAGAAGGACCTCCGGGAGGGCGGGAATCTCGCGCACGTCGATCCCGAGGCTTCGGATTGCGTTCACGATCGCCGGGGCCGGGCCGTCGATCGGGAGCTCGCCGAGCCCCTTCGCGCCGAACGGCCCGCCCGGGTAGGGATTCTCCACCAGGACCACGTCAATCGGCGGCGTGTCGAGCGTCGTCGGGATCACGTAGTTGGTCAGCTGCCCGTTCGCCATCGCACCATCGCGCATGACTACATGCTCGAGCAGGGCGTACCCGATGGCCTGCGCCGTCCCGCCCTCGACCTGCCCGATGGCGAGCGCCGGATGAATGGCCTTGCCCACGTCCACGACGGCCGTGAGCCTGACCGGTCGCACCTCGAACGTCACCGGGTCGAGCTCCACCTCCGCGACGTTGCACCCCCACCCGTACGTCGCGTACGCATCACCGCGGTAGGTCTCGTCGTCCCAGTGGATCCACTCCGGTTGCTCGTACCCGGCTTCGACGCGGAGCGAGCCGTGTGCTCGAAAGTACTCGGCCGGGGATGCGTCCCCGATGCGTCGCCGCATCTCGGTCGCCGCGCGCTGCAGTATCCCGCCCACCACCATACAGGTGCGCGACGCAACGGTCGGCCCGCTATCGGGCACGCGCGACGTGTCGGGCTGTGCTACTTCCACCGACTCGTAAGGAACTCCGAGCGCGTCAGCAACGATCTGCGCGTGCATCGTGCGAGTCCCCTGGCCGATCTCCGTGCTCGACGTCAGCACTCGCACCCCGCGCTCCGTGAGCTCGATCGCAGCCCGCGACGCGAGGCGCAGCTCGCCGCTGCCGGTGAATCCGGAGCCATGGTAAAAGAGCGAAACCCCGACACCGCGCCGGCCGCCATCGGTCGCGGCGCGCTTCTCGGCATACCCGGATATCGCGACGGCCTGCTGCAGCGTCTCGACCGCGCTGCAGTCGCGGCCGAGCGTCTGGCCTGTCGCGGTCGTGTCACCGGGGCGTAGCGCGTTGATCTCGCGCAGATGCACCGGGTCCAGACCTAACGCTTCGGCAATGCGGTCCATGTGGACCTCCATCGCGAACTGCGTCTGCGGTGCCCCGAAGCCTCGGAAGGCGCCGTTAGGCGGCGTGTTCGTCATCACGGCGCGCCCGGCGATCCGCGTATGATCGCATCGGTACGGACCGGCCGCATGGATCGCCCCGCGAGACAGGACGACCGGGCTCAGGGTCACATACGCGCCTCCATCCATGAGCACGTCGACGTCCATGGCCACGAGACGTCCGTCGCGCGTGACGCCGGTGCGATGCCGCACGACCGACGGATGACGCTTGGTCGTGGCGACCATGTCTTCAGTCCGGTCGTAGATGATCTTGACCGGGCGCCCGGACTTGAGTGCCAGCAGCGCGGCGTGCGCCGCAACGCCCGACGGAAACTCTTCCTTCCCCCCGAAGCCGCCACCCGTTTCGGTCTGGACGACGCGGACGTGTTTGACGGCGTTGCCTAACAACGTGACGAGCGCCTTGTGCACGTAATATGGGCACTGAATTGAGCCATACACGGCGAGGCCACCCTCCTCTGGAACGGCAATCACCCCGTTAGGCTCGATGTAAACGTGCTCCTGCGCGCCTGTCCGGTAGGTGCCTTCGATCACCCGCTCGGCCCTCGCCAGGTTGGCGTCCACGTCGCCCTTCTGGATGAGGAGCTGCTTGAACACGACGTGGGATATGGCGGGATCGAGCAGCGGAACGTCGGCCTCGTAGTCGATGTCCACGTCCGCCGCCAGCAGCCGCTCACGATCCGCGTGCGCGAGCAGGAGGATCGGCTCGGCGAAGTGCCGGACCTCGCTCTCCACGAGGCACGGTTGGTCGTCCTCGATCAGCGCGATGACGTTCTTGCCGGGGATGTCGCGAAAGTCGACGACCGTGAAACCGTCGGCGTCGAAGTTCCGGCGGATCGCGCGCACGCGTCCGCGTGGGATCGTCGACCGGATCGTGCGCCCATACAACATGCCGGGGAACGCGAGGTCGTCGGCATAGAGCGCCTTGCCGGTTGCCTTCCCCATCCCGTCCTTCCGCGCGACGTTCCGGCCAACCGCGCGCTCAGTGAGGCTCGCCATTGGGCGAAGGATGCCGCAGCCATCGGGAATAGGGAATCGGGAATAGGGAATAGTGGGAACCGGGAACAGGGAACCGGGAACCGGGAACCGAGGCTCAACTGAGCATCTGTGCCCGGTTCCCTGTTCCCTGTTCCCATGGCGCGCGCCTTCGGCGCGCCGCCGATTCCCGATTCGCTAGTCCCGATTCCCTACAGATCGCTGATCGGCCCCGTCGCCGGCGGCGGTGATGGCGGTGGGGGCGGCGGCGGCGGCGGTGGTGCATCGGGCTTCGACCCGTTCCAACCCAGTAGCCACCGGAGCAGCCACACCACGAGCACGATGGGCAGAACGATCTTGAGCGCCATGAGCCCGAATGACAGGACCGCCGAGAGGATCGACAGTAGCGCCCCACCAATCAGAAACACCAGTATGAAGGGCATTCCAAAGAGCGCCAGCATGAGAAGGATCGGCAGCGCGAGCACCGCCAACACCATCAGCACGGGCAGCCCGACCATCTTCAACACGAATGCGATTGGGACCAGAATCCCGAGCGAGCCCAGGCTCTTGAGCAGCCACTTGAGGAGCGCCCATTTGAGCAGCAGGCTCTTGATCAAAGTCCACATCAGCGTACCTCGTGTCAGGATGGTAGATGCGTCACCCTACGGCACGGGCCTCGGCCCCGGTTTCATGAAATCCCGTCGGGGGTGGGTGTGACCGGATCGGGATCCGCTCACCACGATCCGGGCGCACAATCCGCAACCGAACGAGCCGAGGCGATAACCGACGCCCCCGCTGAGGCCATCTCGCTCCGCAACGGCCACCGGATTCGCATCGGAACCGCGGGCTGGACTGATAAAACACTGCTGCCCGCAGGACTCTTTTACCCCGAAGGGGTGGACACGCCGGAGGACCGGCTTCGGTACTACGCGAGTCGATTCCCGCTCGTCGAGATCGACTCGTCGTACTACGGGCTCCCGGTCCGGCGGAACTCGGAGCTGTGGGCGGCTCGCACGCCGGACGGGTTTCGCTTCGACATCAAGGCCTATGCGCTGATGACTGGCCATCCCACCGAGGTGGCCCGCCTTCCGCGAACGCTGCGCGAGTCGTTGCCGGCGTCGATCGCGGCGCAACGGCGTGTCTACCCACGAGACCTCCCGCCGGAGATCTACGACGAGGTCTGGGGAATCTTTCGCGACGCGATCCAGCCACTCGTCGACGCGGGAAAGCTTGGGTCGGTACTGCTGCAATACCCGCAGTGGTTCATGCCCGGGACGGCTGCCCGAAACGCACTCCTCGAGGCGCGCGATCGGCTCGGTGATATCTCATGCACGGTCGAGTTTCGAAACCGCGGGTGGTTCGAGTCGCGCAGTCGGGACCGCACGCTCCAGTTTCTCTCCGATCACTCACTCCCGTATGTGATCGTCGACGAGCCGCAGGGACTGCCTAACAGCGTTCCGCCGGTCGCGGCCGTTACCGCTCCCTCCCTCGCAATCGTGCGGTTTCATGGCCGCCGCGACGACATGTGGAACAGGCGCGGCGTGAGCGTCGCCGACAAGTATCGCTACCTCTACGACCGAGACGAGTTGGCGAGCTGGATTCCTCGCGTCCTGGACGTGGCGGAAACGGCAGAGGAGACACACGTCGTCTTCAACAACTGCTATGCCAACTACGGCACGACGAACGCGCGCGAGATGAGCGCCATGCTGGCCGCCGCGGCGTACGACTGATTCGGGCGCGGCGACCGCCGTGCCCTTCCCTCCCCTCGGGTCGTCATCGCGATGGCCCGCATCAACAACCGATCGAGTCGCGGGCCGCCCGTTGCTGCCGGCCAGGGTCAATGAGCGAGCCAAGAAATCGGGCGACCACACCGCCCTCCATCACGGGGCGCCGACGGCGCTTTACCGGAGCCCATCCGTATCCGGCGTTGCCCAAGTCGCGCTTGCCGCTCGTGCGCGGCGTGCTGCTGCTGACGTGGGCAGGATTTCTCGCGCTGCTCGACGCGCTCGGTGGTATTCTGCCGGGTCGTCGGCGCCCCAAGCGCGCGACCGAGATCAAAGCTCGGCCGGAACCTCGGCAGCCGTCGCGAACGCCGCGCATGCCCTCGTTGACACCGACCGGTTGACCGTGGCGTACGAGAACATGAGCACTCGGTGCTGCACGATGCCTAACGTCCCTCGTCCCGCGGCCTCGACCGTTTTCGGTCACGCCACGCGAGACGTGTTATCTCAACCGACTCACTGACCGCTCTCGCTACGGCCATGCGCCGCTCGGTTTCGCTGTTGATCCCGCTATATCTTGGCGCCACACTCATCGGCGCCAGCCGTACACCGCGTTCGATCGTGCCGGTCGCCGCGGCCGCCGACATGACCACCGTTGCTCGGCCGTCGCGCGCGCGCTGGGAGCGTGGAGCCACGCGACCCGTTCGCGTGTTTATCCAGTCCGGCCGCTCCGTGTCCGGATGGCAGCCGGACCTCGTGGACGCGGTGTGGTCCAGCTTCGGCCAATGGTCGACCAACGGTGTTCCTGTCCGCTTCACGCGCGTGAACTCGGCGTCGAACGCCGACGTCGTGGTAGAATGGGTGGCCGGCCTTCCCGGAAACTGTATCGGCAAGACGTGGCGGGAGGATGAGGGGTTCGAGATCACTACTGCCCGCATCACCCTGGCGCTTCACGACAGCCGTGGTCGGGTCCTGACCGCCGAGATGCAGCGCGGCGCGGCCCTGCATGAGATCGGGCACCTGCTCGGCCTGGAGCATGTGAGCCACCGGGACTCCATCATGTACCCGCAGGTGTGGGTGACCGACATCTCCGCCGGCGATCGCAACGCACTCCGCGACCTGTATGACGTTCAGTCGCGCCGCGCAGCGGACTGACGGCTTCATATTCGACTGAAGGGCGGCGCAGCGGTCGTCCCGGCTTACTCAAGCCAGTTGTTCCGGCACGAGTGATAGTATGACGGCAAAGGGCTGGCTCGCTGGAGCGCCTCAGCCATACATTGGCGAGTGCGCGCCTGATCGCTTCTTGCCGGTGTTCGGCGCCGCGGTGGGCCAGGCTTTGCTTGATCGACGTTACAATGCCGGGAAGGCCTCGAGCGGGTTTCGGAGGCAGCGTTGCGACCGCGCCTCCCGGATGTACGTGGCGCCACGTGAGCCGAAGCTCGCGTGGCGCCATGGGTTGGTCGACTGCTTTGTTTGCGGGACAGTGGGCCTGGGTAGAGTTGAACTACCGACCTCACGCTTATCAGGCGTGCGCTCTAACCACCTGAGCTACAGGCCCTGGAAAGAGGGCCGAAAGCTAGCTGTGCGTGGGAGTTAAGTCAACCGATCCGATGTCGGTAACCAAGTGAGCCCAGCCATACAGGGAACAGAAATTGCCCGCCTGGTAGTAATGAACTTCGCGCCCGCGACCGATCCCTCGGCGGTTCCCAGACGCCGACCTCCGGCCCATACGCGCTCGCGACAGATTTTGCCGTAATTAACACACGTCTCGAGAGCTTGGTATTTCATGGTGGACCGATTCGGAGGCGGCGTCGTGATCACAATCATCATCCTGGCGCTGCTCACTATTTCCATTGTCGTTGGGTGGGTCATCGCGCGCAGACGACGAGCGGCAGCGATGCGGAACCGCGAGGAAATTCCGCTGTTCACGATTCCGGCGTCCCAGCTCGCTGGATTGCCGCGGCCAAGCACCGCAGCAGCTCATCTTGGAACGCCGACCGGGGCGCACGCGGCCCCCATGGCGCCGGCGAGATCCGGCGCGGTCGATCGCGATGGCCGATTCGCACCGTCCAGCGCGACCGTCCGTACTCGTGACGGGGCGGTGTCCGCCGTCGCTCGACCAGCTCATGCCGAGCCGCTCTCGATCGACGACGAGATGGGCGAGGCGGTCGATGGTGCGTCGGTGCGCTTCTGGCGTCCGGCCGACGGAACGCTGCAGTTCCTTCCCGGTCGCCTGGAAATCGCCGCCGGCCGCGACGCTGGCCAGGAGATTCGATTCGTCCGCACCGGTGGGCCCGACGGAACCTGCATAACGTTTGGCCGCGCCGATGGTCCACCGTATCGTCACGTTCAACTCCGTGAGCCAACCGTGAGCCGGTCTCACGCGCGCATGGCGCTCGAGCAAGCGGGCAGCGGTTCGCGCGATGGAAGTCCGAGCCAGGCGCGGTGGCGCCTGGAGAATCTGTCATCGACCAACCCGGTCGTCGTCAACGGTCGATCGCTCGATGCGAACGGCGGGGCGACGGCGTCGGTCATGCTATCCGAAGGCGATCGCATCGAGATGGGCGAGGTCGCCTTCGTCTTTCGCGAACGCTAGTGTTCTGAACGTGAGACCGTCCCGCGTGGATTGGATGGTGCTGCAATGGTGTTGACACTTCGAGCTGGCTGATGCTTGGCGATACCGAAGCGAATGTCGCGACAACCGATCTCGAGACCGAATACGAGATACTCGGCGAGCTTGGCCGCGGTGCGACCGCGGTCGTGTATCGCGCGCGCGACCGTGAGCTCGGACGTGAAGTCGCGATCAAGGTCATTCGCCCGAAGTACGCCGACGATGACGAGACCGTAGCGCGGCTCGCGCGTGAAGCGCGAACGGTCGCGCAACTGCAGCATCCGAACATCGTCACCCTGTACGCGGTCCGTCGGACCCGCGACGGCAGTCTCGCCCTCGTTATGCAGCTCGTGCCGGGCCGCACGCTGCGCGAGGTCCTCAACAGTCGCGGCGCCTGCACCTTCGAACGCACCGATCGCGTGCTTCGCGACATCGCCTCCGCTCTGTCGCATGCCCATGCGCGTGGTTTCGTCCATCGCGATGTGAAACCCGAGAACATCTTCATCGACGAAACCACGGGCCAGGCCATGCTCTCCGACTTCGGCGTCGCACGGTCGCTGGAGCCTGATTCGGACCTGACGGCAACTGGAACGGCGATCGGAACGCCGTCGTATATGTCGCCGGAGCAGATCGACGGAACGGATCTCGACGGCCGCAGCGACTTGTACAGCCTCGGTCTGGTCGGATGGGAGATGCTCACGGGTCAACGGCCCTGGGATGGCGAGGGGCTGTACAGCGTCATCTACAAGCAAAAGCACGAGGAGCTTCCGGCGATCGACGAGCTCCGCCGCGATACACCCGATCGTCTGATCTATCTCGTCGAGGGCGCTACGCGGAAGGATCCGGCTGAACGCTGGGCGAACGCCGCGGAGATGGTCGAGCAGGCGTCGACGATCGTCCCGGAGGGCGGTTGGGCGCGGTGGCATTCGGAGCGGCGCAAGCGGCGGCGAACGCTGGTGTATAGCGCTGCACGCGAACGCGGAGACTCGATCCTCTCCGCCGCACTCGAGACGATCCGGTTTCGCCGCGATGGCTCGATTCCCGTTGTTCCACCGCCTGCACCGCGCGCTGCCCGAAGGCCAACGGAGCGCGATGATACGCCCGCCCCGCTCGCGCCGTCGGTGTATGACGACGCGGTAGCGGCATCCATGGAGGAGCGCCCGCGGCGGCCGGTGCTGAAAGTCTTCATCGTCACGGCGCTCGTCGCGGCAGTCATCGTCGGAACCCTCCAGGTCATGCGCGGGAGAACCGCCGCGACTTCCGACGCGCGGGTTTCGACGACGTTCGCGGACAATGGTGGCGTCGAGGTACCGGTGGCGCGCCAGCCGGGAGCACCCGACACGTCCCTTGGAGCCGCGACACTCCCGGACACGGCGCCACCTAACGCGGCATCGCAGTCGACCTCCGCCGACACGACGGCCACCGGCGCCGGGGCAGATTCCGTTCAGCCACGAGACAGCGCGACGTCGTCGCCCAAGCTCGTGGCGTCGCGCGACAGTGCCGCCGCGGCCGCGGCGGTTGGCAAATCGACCGAGCGACCAGCACAGCGTCCGACAGCCAGCGGCGGCGATGTCACTCGCGCCGCGCCCGACCGGGCCCCGTTGCCACCAACGCCGGTGCTCGCGGTGCCCGCACCGAGCGTTGCAAAGGCGGGCGCACCGCCCTCGAGCGCGGGCGATAGCGGGCCGAAAAGCACGGTAACCAGCAGCGTCGCCACCGTGGCGTTCCCCGCCGATCACGGCATCGTCGCGGCCGGTGGACGACATTCCTGCGCGCTCGAGAACAACGGCGCGGCCTATTGCTGGGGCGCCAACGATCAGGGTCAGCTCGGCGACGGGACCCGCGACGACCACGGCGAGCCGGCCCTGGTCGCGGGTGACCTGAGCTTCTCGCAGCTCACCGCCGGCGCGACTCACACATGCGCGGTCTCGCGCGACGGCGACGCATACTGCTGGGGCAACAACGATCGCGGTCAGCTCGGCGACGCCACCACGCTGGAGCGTGACACCCCTGTCCGGGTCGGAGCGCCGGAGCCATTCAAGTCCGTGCGGGCGGGGTTCAGCCACTCGTGCGGTCTCGCCCGAAGCGGCGCAGTCTTCTGTTGGGGTTCCAATGCCTACGGGCAGCTCGGTACCGGTGCGGGCCTAACGAGCCCGCGAGCCTCTCGCCTCGGCGGCGATCTTCGATTCGGCGCCGTGGCGGTCGGCTGGAATCACACGTGCGCGATCACGACCGGGGGCGACCTGTATTGCTGGGGGTCGAACAGCGCCGGCCAGATTGGCGACGGGACTCGGGATGACCGTCGCACGCCCACGCGGGTGGGCGCGGACATCCGGTTCATTTCGGTCGCCGCAGGAAACCAGCACACGTGTGCCGTATCGACCGGCGGCGAGCTCTATTGTTGGGGGCGAAACAATTACGGCCAGCTCGCGACGGGTCAGGGCGATAAACCCCAGCCCACCCGTGTGTACGTCGGCGGTACGTTCACGACCGTGACAGCGGGGGCGGTACACAGCTGCGCGAAAACAACGTCCGGGCAGGTCTTTTGCTGGGGGAGAAACACATTCGGACAGCTGGGCGACGGGACCACGATCGACCGGGTCGTTCCGGTCTATGTCGTGGGGATCCCGCCGGTCGCGGTGGTTCAGGCGACGGGCTCCCACACCTGCGCCGCGACCGCTGCTGGCGAGACCTATTGTTGGGGTTACAACGTCGAGGGACAGTTGGGTGATGGCTCCAGGAATCATCGATCGCGCCCGGCCCGCGTGTCCGCTCCGCCCCGTTGATGCATAATCGACGCATATGACGCGGTTCGGTCGTCGTTCCGTCTGGCCCGCATTTGTCGGTCTGTTCGTTGCCATTGGCACGCGCGCCAACGCGCAGCAGCTGCCGGTGAAACGAACGCTCTCCGCGGCGAGCACGCTGCCATGCCAGGCTCCAGCCCCCGGACTCACCGCCTCCCGCAATGACTCGCCAGACGTGAGGCGGCTCATGGCACTTGGCCACGAAGCGGCAATCGTCGGGGACAGTCGACAGGCGCGCGATGCGTTCGTGGACGCCGCCAAACTCTCGCCCGGCGATGAACGGATCGCATACCAACTCGGCCGCGCCTACGAGGAGCTCGGCGAACGGCCTAACGCGGTTCGTGAATATTGTCGGTTCCTGGCTCTCGCGCCGCAGAGCAGCGACGCCGCGGATGTGCGGGCGCGGATCGCCGCCCTGGCCGCGCCCGCGGGATCGAGTGCGGCGGCCGACCCGGCAGGTGCGGCGTTCAAGGCAGGCGTGGGTCATCTGGACCAGCGTCGCTGGCGCGAAGCAGCAGACGCGTTCGGCCGGGTCATTCAGACGCTCCCGCGTGCGGCCGAAGCGTACTACGATCGCGGGCTCGCTTTCGTGGCGCTCGATCAACGCGACGACGCCGTACGCGATCTCGAGCAGTATCTTGCGATTCGCCCTTCCGCGGAGGACCAGGTGCATGTGCGCGCGCAGATCGACGCGTTGCGCAAGCCAACGTGGAGCGCGAGCACTGCGCTGCTCACCGGCATTCTGGTGCCGGGGCTTGGCCAGGTCTACACGGCGCGTCCGTGGATCGGCCTCGGGGTCGCCGCGGTCGCGGGAACGTCGCTGGCGCTCGCGCTGCACTCCACGGAAGAAGACGTGGTGCGGGAGTTCCCATTCCCACCCGGTTTCCCCGAGCCGAGCTACAAGGACACGATCACGGTAACGAAGCACCCGTACTATGCCGCAGGCATCGCCGTGTTTGCAACGCTCACGCTGGGGGCCGCATTCGAGGCCGCTCGTTATGCACGCCGGTCTCATGCCCCCGTCGTCAAGCCTGACATCCGGCCGGCCGCACGTGTTGGATCGCTCGAGTTGTTTTCGCCGGACGTGATCCCGACGCGCCGCGGGCTCGGCGTTCGTTGGGCGGGGCGGATCGCCTTGCCACAGGCAGGCAACTGACCGTTCGTCGCGGCGGCGGTGCGTTGGTGTACAAACCACCTGGCGCATGGGTTTGCCACCCCTAGCTTTCCTGTTGGACGAGCGGATTCGTTGCCAGCCGCGGGGCCTCCCCGCGTGATAGGAGTCACGTCCTGGCACGTCCGGCTCGCCGAGCCGATCAGGGCCGGACCCGCAGGCTTACACGTCGTCTCCCACGATCCCGATCCGGGTGGAGGAATACCAGACGGTCTTGTTCGCGTCCGGCGCGGCGATCCTTTTGATCGTCGTGTCCGCGATCGTGGTGGCCGTGATCCGCCGCCGCCGCCGAGCGCGCGCGAACGCGGGGCCGCTGCCGCTCATTCCCTTCTCCGCCGGCCATGATCGGGTATTCGGACCGCCGAGGCCTGATCGGGCGTTTCGCGCCCCGGCGTCGACTTCGTTCGATCGCCCGACCGCCCCGACACCCGCCTGGTCGCCGCCGGTCGTCGATACCGGACCGCGTCGCGGGTCATATGCGCCTCCGCCACGCAGTGGCCCACCAGCCGGGAACATCGCGGCGCACGCGGCCGGTGCCACACCGCTCGCGAACACCGCGGAGCCTAACGATGCCGTGGCTGGTGACGCTGTCGAGGGCGCGTCGGTGCGGTACTGGCGACCGGCGGATGGGACATTGCAGTTCCTGCCTGGCCGACTCGAGGTGATGGCCGGTCGCGACGCCGGCCATGAGATTCGGTTCGTTCGCACACCGGGCCCGGATGGCACACGAGTGACATTCGGGCGCGCGGAGGGAGCGCCCTATCGTCACATCCAACTCCGTGAGCCAACGGTAAGCCGCACACATGCGCGAATGACGTTGGAGGTCATCCCGCGGAATGGCGCGGACGCGTCGACGAGCACCCCCCAATGGCGGCTCGAGAATCTGTCGGCGACGAACCCGGTGGTGGTGAACGGGAGGCCTCTCGGGGCAGACGAGGGCGAGCAGTGCTCGGTGACGCTCGAGGACGGCGACCGGATCGAGATGGGTGAGGTCGTGTTCCGATTTCGAGCGCGATAGGGGCGTCGAGCTGGCTGGTGGGGATGGCAAAGCCCCGGCGCTCCAAAGCGGAGCGCCGGGGCTTTTGTATGCCTAACAATCGAATGTGACTCGTGGATGGCGCGACACGTGAGTGGTTTTCCGCGACCCGGGGGTCGCTTACTCGCCGACTCCGTTAAGGAGGTGATCCAGCCGCAGGTTCCCCTACGGCTACCTTGTTACGACTTCGCCCCAGTCACTGCGCTCGCCTTCGGCCGCTTGGTCCTTGC
>Ga0207706_10000448_pt1 | contig 43975 bp, 46 predicted proteins | sample KBSC53metaG_FD_184318 | JGI IMG/M metagenome (GOLD analysis project Ga0207706, IMG submission 184318) | Corn rhizosphere microbial communities from Kellogg Biological Station, Michigan, USA - KBS C5-3 metaG (SPAdes) (version 2) | ecosystem: Host-associated > Plants > Roots > Rhizosphere > Soil ... | reverse complement strand
GCGCGAGCTCGCATGGGTGCGCACGAATCCGAAGTGCCGCCAGGCCAAGTCCAAGGCGCGCATCGCCCGGTTCGAGGAGCTTTCCTCGTACGAGCACCAGAAGCGCAACGAGACGCAGGAGATCTTCATTCCGGTCGCGGAGCGCCTCGGCAACGAGGTGATCGAGTTTCGCAACGTCACCAAGGGCTACGGCGAGCGCGTGCTGATCGACGACCTCTCGTTCAAGGTCCCGGCGGGCGCGATCGTCGGCGTCATCGGCCCGAACGGCGCCGGCAAAACGACGCTCTTTCGGATGATCGCCGGCCGCGAGAAGCCCGACAGCGGCGAGGTGATCATCGGCCACACGGCGCAGCTCGCCGTCGTCGACCAGACGCGCGAATCGCTGCCGAACGACAAGACGGCGTGGGAAGCGATTTCGGGCGGGCTCGACATCCTGACCGTCGGCCGTTTCGAGATGCCGTCGCGCGCGTACCTCGGCCGCTTCAACTTCAAGGGTCCCGACCAGCAGAAGAACGTCGGCCAGCTCTCCGGCGGCGAGCGCGGCCGCCTGCATCTCGCGGCGACGCTGCTGAAAGGGGGCAACGTGCTGCTGCTCGACGAGCCGTCGAACGACCTGGACGTCGAGACGCTGCGTGCGCTCGAGGATGCGCTATCGGAATTCGCGGGCAGTGCGCTCGTCATCTCGCACGATCGCTGGTTCCTCGACCGCATTGCGACGCACATCCTCGCCGCCGAGGACAATTCGAAGTGGGTGTTCTTCGAGGGCAACTACCAGGAATACGAGGCCGACAAGCGCAAGCGGCTCGGCGAGGAAGGCGCGCGGCCGCATCGGCCGCGCTTCAAGCCGCTGCACTGAGAAGTTCCGCGCCAACGGCTACAGAAGCGCCCGACAGATCGCCTCGACGTGCCGGTGGTCCGTGCCGCAGCAGCCGCCGACGACGGCGAGCCTCGGCAGCGCGGTCTGCAGCACACGATAGTCGCGCGCCAGCTCGTCGATATCGCCGATGTCGATTTCGGTCGCGGCATCGAGCTCCGCATGGCTGCGCTTCGAGGCATTCGCGCGGATGCCGCGAATGCGGTCCCGCCAGGCGCCGCCTTCGTCGAGCACGGCGCGGAAGTGCGACGGGTGCGCGCAATTGATCAGGTAGTACGCCGGGTGCGAATCCGTCGCGGCGTCGGTGCGACCGATCGCGTCGGCGAGCGCTTCGCCTGACGGCAATCGTCCGTCGGTTTCGACCGTGAACGAGATCGCGACGGGCATGCCGTTCGCCTGCGCGGCGGCAGCGATCCCGATGGCCTCTTCCACGTAGTTCATCGTGAAGGCCGCCACCATGTCCGCTTCCGTTCCTGCGAACGTTCGCACTTGCGGCGCGTGATAGGCAAGCGCCTCGGCCGCGCTCATTCGCGCGTCGGGACGATAGCCATCGCCGCGCGGCCCGAGATTGCCGCTGATGACGATGGGCGTGCGCGACGTTTCGTATTGCTCGCGGATGCCTGCGAGTTGCGCGATCGCCTTGCGCTGCACGCGCGCGAGCGCCTCGGCATCGTAGCCGAGCTTCGCCGCCCAATCGGGGTTCGCGCGCCAGGTCGCGCTCTCGAGCACTACGCCGGTGCCGTTCGCGCGGCCGATCTCCGCATAGCGTGCGAAATAGCGCTCGAGAATCGCCTCCCGCTCGGGGCGGTCGAGCAGCACGAACGCCGCGAAGAGCGGCAGATCGACGCCTTCGTGATAGATCAGCGTCGTCTCGAGGCCGCCGTCGGTAATGAATGGGGCGTCCCCGAGCTGGGGGAGCTTCCGCCGGTACTTGCTCATGATGCGCTCCTTTTCGTTGGCCGATCCGCCGGCGCCCGCGGTAGCGGTTCGCGCGGCGGCTGCTCGCATTGAAATGCGGCAGTGCGCACGGTAGGCTCACCGCGTCCGCGGCGCACGGGTGATTTCGGCATCATTTCCGACATTCCGGCCACCTGCCGCCGCGCACGAAGCCGTGGCGAAGGAGTGAAGGTTCATGTCCGAGCCGGAGCGACAGGTCGATGTCGCGATCCTCGCGTTCCCGGAGGCCACCGCCTCGGTGGTCTACGGCTTCCACGACCTGTTCCACTGCGTGGGCCGGGACTGGGGGCTCATCGTCGACGGCCGGCCGGGTCCGTCGCCGATGACGGCCCGCGTGGTCGCGGCGCAGCCGGGGCCGTTCATCGCGGCGAACGGCGTGCGGATCGATCCCGGCGGCCCGCTCGATTTCGGTCGAACGCCCGACGTCGTCTGCGTTCCCGAGCTCATGGTGCCGCCCGGCGAGCCGCTCGAAGGCCGCTTCGACGAGGTCATCGCCTGGCTGCAGCATTGCTACGCGGCCGGCGCCACGCTGGCGACCGCCTGCTCGGGCGCGATGCTGCTCGGGGAAGCCGGCCTGCTCGACGGCCATGATGCGACGACCCATTGGGCGTATTGCGACGTGATGAGGCATCGGTATCCGCGCGTGCGCGTGCATCCGCAGCGCGCGCTCGTCGCGACGGGAGCGGGGCAGCGGCTGGTCATGGCGGGCGGCGGAACGTCGTGGCTCGATCTCGCGCTGTACGTGATCGCGCGCTACACGAGCATCGACGCCGCGATGCAGGTCGCGCGGATCAACCTGATCGACTGGCATCACACGGGGCAGCAGCCGTTCGCACGGCTCGCGCGGTCACGCCAGGTGGACGACGCGCTGATCGCGCGCTGCCAGGCCTGGATCGCCGATCACTATTGCGAGCCGGCGCCGGTCGCGGCCATGGTGAGGCTCGCGGGGCTGCCGGAGCGATCGTTCAAGCGGCGCTTCGAGCAAGCCACCGGCATGTCGCCGCTCGAGTACGTGCATACGATGAGGCTCGAGGAGGCGAAGCAGATGCTCGAGACGACGAGCGCGTCGATCGAGGCGATCGCCAACGAAGTCGGCTACGAGGACGCGGGGTTCTTCGCGCGACTCTTCCGCCGCAAAGTCGACCTGACGCCGGGCCAGTACCGGAAGCGCTTCGGCGCCGTGCGGCGAGCGCTTCAAGCGGACCCTGCGCCGCCTCGCGGGCCGCGCCCGCTGTCACGCCCTAAAGCTTGCGCTTCAGGATCGCGCTGACCTGCGCGGGATTTGCCTTGCCCTTCGAGGCCTTCATCACCTGGCCGACGAGCGAATTGAACGCCTTTTCCTTGCCGCTGCGGAATTCCGCGACGACCGCGGGGTTGGCGGCCATCGCTTCGTCGACGAGCTTCTCGAGCGCGCCGGTGTCGGAAATCTGCCGCAGGCCGCGGCGGTCGACGATCGCATCGACGGTGGCTTGCGGCGTCGACCAGAGCTCGTCGAAAACCTCCTTCGCCATCTTGCCCGACAGCGTGCCGTCGGCGACGCGCCGCAGCAGCGCGACCAGGCGCGCAGGCGGCACGGACGCTTCGGCCACGGCAATGTCGGAGCGATTGAGCGCCGCCGCGAACTCGCCCAGCACCCAGTTCGCGACGAGCTTGTGCGCGGCAGCGTCCGCCGCGGGCAGCGCGGCGCACGCGGCTTCGTAGTAATCGGCGAGCGCGCGCGACGCGGTCAGCTGCTGCGCGTCGTAATCGGTGACGCCGTGCTCGGCGACGAGCCGCGCGCGCATCGCGTCGGGGAGCTCCGGCAATTCGTTGCGCACCCGCTGCACCCACGCGTCGTCGATCACGAGCGGCGGGAGATCGGGATCGGGGAAATAGCGGTAATCCTGCGCGTCTTCCTTGCTGCGCATCGAGCGCGTCTCGTCACGCGCCGGATCGTAGAGACGCGTCTCCTGGATGACGGTTCCCCCGTCCTCGAGCACCTCGATCTGCCGGCGCACCTCGAACGCGATCGCCTGCGCGAGGAAGCGGAAGCTGTTCAGGTTCTTGATCTCGCAGCGCGTGCCGAGCGGCTCGCCGGCGCGGCGCACCGAGACGTTCGCGTCGCACCGGAAACTTCCTTCCTGCATGTTGCCGTCGCAGATGCCGATCCACGCGACGAGCGCGTGCAGCGTGCGCGCGTACGCGACCGCTTCGGCGGCGCTGCGCATGTCCGGCTCGGAGACGATCTCGAGCAGCGGCGTGCCGGCGCGGTTGAGATCGATGCCCGACACGTCGCCCATCGTATCGGGCAACCCTTCGTGCAGCGACTTGCCGGCATCCTCCTCGAGATGGGCGCGCGTGAGGCGAACGACCCTGGCGCCGTTGCCGGCGTCGATCGTGATCGTTCCGCCTTTCACGACCGGCGTCTCGTACTGCGAGATCTGGTAGCCCTTCGGCAGGTCGGGATAGAAATAATTCTTCCGCGCGAAGACGCTGCGCCGGTTGATCGAGCCGCCGACGGCCAATCCGAAGCGGATCGCGCGCTCGACGGCGCCGCGGTTCAGCACCGGCAGCACGCCCGGCAGCGCGATGTCCACCGCCGATGCCTGCGTGTTCGGCGCGGCGCCGAATGCCGTCGACGCACCCGAGAAGATCTTCGATGCCGTCGAGAGCTGCGCGTGCGTCTCGATGCCGATGACGATTTCCCAGGTCATGCGTTGGATCGGGGTGGGGCGCGCAGGTGCCAGTCGGTCACCTGCTGGTAGCGATGCGCGACGTTCAGGAGTTGCGCCTCGGCGAAGTGATTGCCCTGCAGCTGCAGGCCGATCGGCAATCCGTCGGGCGTGAATCCGCAGGGAGTCGACATCGCCGGCATGCCGGTCAGGTTGGCCGCCACGGTGAAGATGTCGTTCAGGTACATCTGCACCGGATCGTCGGCCTTGGCGCCGATCGGAAACGCCGCCGTCGGCGTCGTCGGCCCGGCGATCACGTCGCATTGCGCATACGCACGGATGAAATCGTTTGCGATCAGCCGCCGCGCGCGTTGCGCCTTCAGGTAATACGCGTCGTAATAGCCATGCGACAGCACGTACGTGCCGATCAGGATGCGGCGCTTCACCTCTGCGCCGAAGCCCTCTGCGCGCGTCTTCTCGTACATGTCGACGAGATCGGCGTATCGCTCCGCGCGATGCCCGTAGCGCACGCCGTCGAAGCGCGCGAGATTCGACGACGCCTCGGCCGGCGCAATCACGTAGTACACGGGGATCGAATAGCGAACGGCGGGCAGCGCGATATCGACCGTCTCCGCACCGAGCTTGCGCAGCTCGGCGAGCGCATCGGTGACCGCCTGCGCGACGTGCGTGTCGACGCCGTCGCCGAAATATTCTCCAGGCAGGCCGATGCGCAATCCCGCGAGCGGCCGCGCCGGTGTACTGGCGTCGAGCCCGTGCGCGTAATCGACGGCAGGGCGCGCGAGCGACGTCGAATCGCGCGGGTCGTGCCCCGCCATCGCGTTCAGCATCAACGCGCAGCCGTGCGCATCGCGGGCGAAGGCCCCCGGCGTGTCGAGGCTCGACGCGAACGCCACGAGCCCGTAGCGCGAGCACAGGCCGTACGTGGGCTTGAGGCCGCAAATGCCCGACAGCGCCGCCGGCTGCCGGATCGATCCGCCGGTGTCCGTTCCGGTGGCCGCCGGCACGAGGCCTGCGGCCACTGCCGCTGCGGAGCCGCCCGAGCTGCCGCCGGCGACGCGGCCGGCATCCCACGGGTTGCGCACCGCGCCGAAATGCGACGTTTCGCTCGACGAGCCCATCGCGAACTCGTCCATGTTCGTCTTGCCGACGAGCACGGTGTGCGCTTCCCGCAACCGCGCGACGACCTGCGCGTCGTACGGCGCAACGAAATTGGCGAGCATGCGCGAGCCGCACGTCGTGCGCATCGCCGCCGTCATGAACACGTCTTTGTGCGCGATCGGAATTCCGGCGAGCGCCGATGCGTCCTCGCGCGCAAGCGCAGCGTCGGCGGCGCGCGCGGCGGCGATGGCACTGTCGCGATCGACGGTGATGAACGCGTTGATCGCCGGCTGCGATTGCGTGACGCGCGTGAGCGCCTGCTCGGCGAGCTCGACACTCGAGATCGCGCGCGTCGCGAGCGCGTGACGCATTTCGGCGATCGTGCGCACGCTTGCTACTCGATGACCTTCGGCACCAGGTAGAGGCCGTCCTGCGCGGCCGGTGCGATGCGCTGGAACGCGGCGCGCTCGTCGTGCGCGGTGACGATGTCGTCGCGCAGCGGCAGCATGACGTCCTGCGTGTGCGCCATCGGCTCGGCATCCGTCGTGTCGATCGCCTTCAGCTCGTCGATCAATCCGAGGATCGCCTCGAGCTTCGCCTGCACGTCGCGTGCCGTCTCGGCATCGATGCCGATTCGAGCGAGGCGCGCGAGGCGCCGGATGTCGGCTTCGCCGAGGCTCATCTTTCAGGTGTGGGAAAAACGCGACGTGAACCGGGTATCCGCGAGACCAAAAAACCGCGTGAAATCAGCGCGAAAGAAAAGCGTCTTAGGGTATCATAGCGAGCATTTTTCGCACCCGCCGCAAAGCCTCGCATGCGCCGGCCGGCGTACGCCAAAGTCCCACGATCCCCCATTTCTTCATGTTCGAGTCCTTCAAAGGCTATTTTTCAAGCGATCTGGCCATCGACCTCGGCACGGCCAACACGCTGATCTACGTTCGCGGCAAGGGCATCGTGCTCGACGAGCCCTCCGTCGTGGCGATCCGCCAGGAGGGAGGCCCGAACGGCAAGAAAGTGATCCAGGAAGTGGGCCTCGCCGCCAAGCAGATGCTCGGCCGCACGCCCGGCAACATCACGGCCATCCGGCCGATGAAGGACGGCGTCATCGCCGACTTCACCGTGACCGAGCAGATGCTGAAGCAGTTCATCAAGAAGGTGCTCGACTCGCGGCTGTTCTCACCGAGTCCCCGCATCATCATCTGCGTGCCCTGCGGCTCGACGCAGGTCGAGCGGCGCGCAATCCGCGAATCGGCGCTCGGCGCGGGCGCGTCGAAGGTATTCCTGATCGAGGAGCCGATGGCCGCCGCGATCGGCGCCGACTTGCCGGTCGGTGACGCCACGGGCTCGATGGTGGTCGACATCGGCGGCGGTACGACGGAAGTCGGCGTGATCTCGCTCGGCGGCATGGTGTACGCCGGATCGGTGCGGGTCGGCGGCGACAAGTTCGACGAGGCGGTCGTCAACTACATCCGCCGCAACTACGGGATGCTGATCGGCGAGACGACGGCCGAAATCATCAAGAAAACGATCGGATCGGCGTTTCCGGGGTCGGAAGTTCGCGAAATGGAGGTGAAAGGGCGTAATCTGGCGGAGGGCATCCCCCGGAGCTTCACCGTATCGTCGAACGAGATCCTCGAGGCGCTCACCGACCCGCTGAACAGCATCGTGTCGGCGGTGAAGAGCGCGCTCGAGCGCACGCCGCCCGAGCTTGGCGCGGACATTGCTGAGCGGGGAATGGTACTGACTGGCGGCGGGGCGCTGTTGCGCGACGTCGACCGGTTGCTGATGGAAGAGACCGGCTTGCCGGTCGTGGTCGCCGACGACCCGCTGACCTGCGTCGTGCGCGGTTGCGGCAAGGCGCTCGAAAACATGGAGAAGCTGCAGACCATCTTCACGTCCGACTGAAGAAGGCAGTCGCACACGCGGGTCGGCGTCGCGGCGCGGAGCCGGAGGCGACTTCCGAGAAAGTGGGGTCAGAGACGACTTTCCGGCTGCCCCCTCACCGGTCGGCGCCGCGACGAAAGTCGTCTCTGACCCTCCTTTCCAGCCATGCGCCCCATCCCGGTCGATACGCCCGCCTTCTTCAACCGGGGGCCCAGTCCCCTCGCGCGGCTGGCATTTTTCTGCATCCTGTCGATCGTCCTGATGTTCGCGGACACGCGCTATCGCTATCTGGAGAACGTCCGGCAGGTGGTGGCGATCGTCCTCTACCCGGTGCAGCGCGTGCTGCAGATGCCCGGCGAGGCGTATGCCTTCGTCGCCGACTACTTCGGTGCCAAGCGCGAACTCGCGGACGAGAACGCGAGCCTCAAGCAGGAACTGGTGGCGCGCGGCCCCGCCACGCAGGGCTACGCGCGCGTGCAGGAGGAAAACGCCCGCCTGAAAGCGCTGCTCGACGTCCGGGCGCAGTACGCCACGACCGCGACCGCGGTTCAGGTTCTCTACTCGAGCCGCGACCCGTTCACGCAGAAGCTCTTCGTCGACAAGGGCGCGACCGCCGGAATTCTGGCCGGGGCGGGCGTGATCGACGAGAACGGTGTCGTCGGCCAGGTGACCCGCGTGTTTCCCTACATGGCCGAGGTGACGCTGATCACCGATCGCGACCAGGCGGTGCCCGTCCAGATCGAGCGGACGGGAGCGCGCAGCGTGCTGTTCGGCAACGGCACCGGGCGCTCGCCGGAGCTGCGTTTTACGTCACCGTCCGCCGATCTGCGCACCGGCGACCGCTTGCTGACGTCCGGCCTGGACGGCACGTATCCGCCGGGCCTCGCGGTCGCGCAGATCACCGACGTCGTCCGCGACGCGGGCCAGATGTTCGCGCGCATCGTGTGCAGTCCGCTCGCGGGCATCGATCACAGCGAGTTCCTGCTCGTGCTGTCGCAGGCGGCCGCGCTGCCGCCGCGGCCGGAGGAGCCCGCCGACGCCGAGGCCGCCAAGAAGGGCGGGCGCGGGAAGGTGCGCCGATGAGGGACGTCCGCGCACGAGGGGCGAAGCCAAGGCCCGGACGGCGCGACCGGCGCCCGACACGCGGGCGTGCGCCTGGCGCCGTCAGTGCAATGAGGGCGTATCGGGCGAGGCTGGAGTATCCCCGATGAGGGTGCTGCCGAACGTCGGATCGTTTGGGCCCGCGTCGCCGGACGAAATCCTGCGTCCGGCCAAGCCGTGGTTCATCGTGCTTTCCCTGTTGCTCGGCCTGATCGCGAACCTCGTCCCGGTGCGCGGCATCGTGCTCGAGCTGCGCCCCGACTTCCTGGCACTCGTGCTGCTCTACTGGTGCATCCAGCAGCCGCGCTACGTCGGTGTCGGCACCGCGTGGGTCGTCGGCCTGCTGATGGACGTCGGCGATGCGACGGTGTTCGGGCAGCACGCGCTCGCCTACGCCGTGCTCGCCTACGGCGCCGAGTTCTTCCGCCGCCGCGTGCTTCGCTTCCCGCTCTGGCAGCAAGCCGTGCAGGTGGCGGCGCTGCTCGTGCTGTGCGCGCTGATCGTGCTGTTCGTGCGGTTCGTCGGCGGTGCAGTCCTGCCGCGCTGGACGTATTTCGCGCCGCCGCTGGTCGGCGCGCTGCTGTGGCCGCTGATCTCCGTGCTGCTGCAAACGCCGCAGCGGCCTTCGCGCTCCGGCACGCGGCGCTGACGCGAGCGCGCGCGTGGCCAACCGTCTGCTCTTCACGTCGCGCCGCCGCGGCTTCGGCGGCGAGCGCGCGGCCGCGACGTCGGAGCTGCGCAATCCCGAGCGCGAGCTCTTCTACTTCCGCCGCCGGCTGTCGCTCGTCGCGCTGCTCGTGTTCGCGGCGTTCTGCGGCCTGTTCGGGCGCTTTTTCTACCTCCAGGTCGTGCAGCACGCGCATTTCGAGACGCTCGCCGAATCCAACCGGATCGCGATCGTCCCGGTGGTGCCGAACCGCGGCGTGATCACCGACCGCAACGGTATCGTGCTCGCGCAAAGCTATTCGGCGTATACGCTCGAGATCACGCCGTCGCGCATCGCGAACCTGGACGAGACGATCGACCGGATCGCCGAGATCGTCGACGTGCAGCCGCGCGATCGCAAGCGCTTCCGCAAGCTGCTCGAGGAGTCGCGGAATTTCGAGAGCCTGCCGTTGCGCACCAAGCTCACCGACGAGGAAGTGGCGCGCTTCGCCGTCGCGCGCTATCGCTTCCCCGGCGTCGACATCAAGGCGCGGCTCTTCCGCCAGTATCCGTTCGGCGAAATCGCGTCGCACGTCATCGGCTACATCGGGCGCATCAACGACAAGGATCTCGACCGCATCGCCGGCTGGGAGGAGACCGCGAACTACAAGGGCTCCGACTACATCGGCAAGGTCGGCATCGAGCTGTCGTACGAGCGCGAACTGCACGGAACGACGGGCGTCGAGGACGTCGAAGTGGATTCGGGCGGCCGCGCCGTGCGCACGCTCAAGCGCATGCCGCCGATCGCCGGCAACAACCTGACGCTTTCGCTCGACATCGGCTTGCAGCAGGTCGCCGAGGCCGCGTTCGGCGACCGGCGCGGCGCGCTCGTGGCGATCGATCCGAATTCCGGCGACGTGCTCGCGTTCGTGTCGAAGCCGGGCTACGACCCCAACCTGTTCGTCGACGGCATCGACCCGGCCAACTGGCAGGAGCTCAACGAGTCGCCAGACAAGCCGCTGCTCAACCGGCCGCTGCGCGGCGCGTATCCGCCCGGCTCGACGATCAAGCCGTTCCTGGCGCTCGGCGCGCTCACGATGGGCAAGCGCACGCCGAGCCAGGCGTTCCACGACCCGGGCTTCTTCCAGATTCCCGGACACTCGCACCGCTTCCGCGACGACAAGCCCGGCGGCCACGGCACCGTCGACATGTACAAGTCGATCGTCGCGTCGTGCGACACGTACTACTACCTGCTCGCCAACGACACCGACATCGACGACACCGCGCACTTCCTCGCCCAGCTCGGCTTCGGCGAGAAGACCGGCATCGACATCGAGGGCGAGTTGACCGGCGTGCTTCCGTCTCGCGCCTGGAAGAATCAACGCTTCGCGGGCAAGAACTTCCGCGACGATCACCGCAAGTGGTATCTCGGCGATTCGATCTCCGCCGGCATCGGCCAGGGCTACAACGCGTTCACGCCGATCCAGCTCGCGCACGCGATCGCGATGGTCGCCGCGGACGGCGTGGGCTACACGCCGCACCTGGTGAAGACCGTGCAGAACGTGAAGACGGGCGAGATCCGCGAGATCGCGCGCGAGCCGGCGTCGCGGCTCGCCGTCAGGCCCGAGAACCTCGCCGTCATCAAGAACGCGCTGGTCGGCGTGAACAAGGAAGGCACGAGCGCCGCGGCGTTCAAGGGCGCGCAGTACGTGAGCGGCGGCAAGACCGGCACCGCGCAGGTGTTCTCGCTCAAGGGCGAGAAGTACAGCGAGCACAAGGTGGACGAACGCCTGCGCGACCACGCCTGGTTCATCGCGTACGCGCCGGCGGACCGGCCGAAGATCGCACTCGCGGTGCTGGTCGAGAACGGTGGCTTCGGCGCGGCTGCCGCGGCGCCGATCGCGCGCAAAGTCATCGACCGTTACCTGCTCGGCAGCAGCGAGCCGGGCGCCGCGCAGGTCGTTCCCGGCGCGGCTGACGACGAGAGCGATTGATGGGCGCGCTTCTTCGTGCCTGGGACGTGCTGACGCGCCGCATCGACACGATGCTGTTCGCGTGTGCGCTCGCCATCGTCGGCGTGGGCCTGGTGACGCTGTTCTCGGCCGCCGACCAGAGCATCGCGCGCGTCACCAGCCAGGCGATGAGCCTGTCGTTCGCCGTCGTGCTGATGTGGATCTTCGCGAACATCGCGCCGCAAACGCTCGCTCGCGCGGCCGTGCCGCTCTACGTGGTCGCCGTGGCGATGCTCGTGGGCGTGGCGCTGTTCGGCATCGTCGTCAACGGCTCGCGGCGGTGGCTCAACCTAGGCGTGGCGCGCTTCCAGCCGTCGGAGCTGATGAAGATCGCGCTGCCGTTGATGCTGGCGTGGTACTTCCAGAAATTCGAGGGACGGATCGGCTGGAAGGATTTCGTGTTCGCGGCCGTGCTGATCGTCGTGCCCGTGTACCTGATCAAGCGCCAGCCCGATCTCGGCACGTCGCTGCTGATCGCGGCATCCGGCTTCTACGTGCTGTTCCTCGCCGGGCTGTCGTGGAAGGTGATCGTCGGCCTGGTCGCCGCGGCCGCGGCCGTCGGGCCGATGGTGTGGACGCACCTGCACGACTATCAGCGTGAGCGCATCCTGACGTTCCTCGATCCGGGCCGCGATCCGCTCGGCGCCGGCTATCACTCGATGCAGGCGTCGATCGCGCTCGGGTCGGGCGGCATCGTCGGCAAGGGCTGGTTGAACGGCACGCAAACACACCTGGATTTCCTGCCCGAACGCCACACCGACTTCATTTTTGCCGTATTCGGCGAGGAGTTCGGGCTGATCGGCGCCGGCGTGCTGCTGCTGCTTTACCTGCTGCTGATCGGGCGGGCGATGGTGATCACCGCCAACGCGTCGACGATGTTCGCGCGGCTCGTCGCGGGCGCGATCACGCTGATGTTCTTCACCTATGCATTCGTCAACATGGCGATGGTGAGCGGCCTTCTGCCCGTCGTGGGCGTGCCGTTGCCGCTCGTGTCGTACGGCGGGACGGCGATGATCTCGCTGTTCATCGGCCTCGGCATCCTGATGAGCGTGCAGGCGCACCGGAAGCTGGTGATGACCTGATCGGCCCGTAATCGGTGTCGGAGGTGCAACCCCCGGTGTCGGAGGTGCAACCCCCAAACGTTTGTCGATCCGGCGCGCCTGCGTTCGACCATGCAATGGCGAGTGCCGGGCTGGAAGCATCCGGTGCCGCGCGCAACTTCCGGACAACCGCGGAGATCTTGCCATGCGATTCCTATCGATGATCCGCGTCAACGAGAACACCGGCCAGGTCCCGAGCGAGCAGCTGATGACCGACATGGGCAAGCTGATCGAGGAGCTCACCCGTACCGGCCAGCTGGTCAGCACAGCCGGCCTGCGGCCGACCTCGGAAGGGGTGCGGGTACGCCTGCGCCGCGGGGCACTGTCGACGACCGATGGGCCGTTCACCGAGACCAAGGAGGTGATCGGCGGCTACGCAGTCCTGGAGACGAAGACGAAGGAGGAGGCGATCGAGCTGACGCGCCGCTTCCTCAAGGTGCACGGAAACGAATGGGACATCGAGTGCGAAGTGCGCGAGCTCGACGGGCCGGAGTTCGGCAGCAAGGCCTGAGACGAGGAAGGCGAAGGCTTTTCGCGGTCGCGAACGACGACGGTGCTGTTCAGGACCTTCCGCTACGGCGGAAAGGCTTTCGCAAATGGGGTGGCAATCGGGCGAATGCAGGACGCGTCGACCGGCGCGAATGGCTTCTCGATGAAGCGTGCGATCACGCCATCGATGCACGGTGTGCCTCCCACCGTGTGACCGCCACCCAGAACGACCACCGACTGGGCGTGCGGCAACGCCGCGGCGACGCCGCGAGCGTCGTCCAGCGACGTCGCATTGTCGACCGTACCGGATAGCAGAAGCGCGGGGACGTCGCTGCGCAGCCGCTCGTGCAGCGCGGCAACGTCGACTCCTCTGGGCCAGATCGCACACGCGCGCAGCATCGGCCCGGCGCGGGCGACGCCGAGGAACGTCCCGCGCGCGAGGCGCTCGGTGTCTTCCATCGTCGCTCGCGGAAGCACCTCCGTGCAGTTGACGGTCAGGTACATGCCCACGCTTTGCGATTCGAGCACGCCGAACTGGCCGTCGATGACAGCCGCGGCAAATGCATCGTATTCGCCGGCCGCCGCCGCGCGGACAACCGCCGGCACCAGACCACGACCGTCCGGGCTCCCGAGCAGCGACCGGACGAACATCGAGAATGCATCGGCGTCGAAAGCCACCGATGCGCGCGCCGTCTTCAGGATGACCGGGTGCTCGCGAAGCCGCGCTTGCCCCAAAGCGAGATCGCGTCGTGGATCCGGAAACGCCGCACGACAAGCAACGTCGTGCGCGCACTCGTCGACGACCTGGTCGAAAGCACGCTGGCTGCGCTCGGCAAAGCGCAGCGGATAGTCGGCATTGGTGGGCACGACCCCGTCGAGCACCAGCGCCCTGACTCGCGCCGGGTAGAGATGGGCGAACACCTGCGCGGCGTACGTACCATACGAGCCGCCTATCAGATTCACCTGGCCGCGGTAGCCGAGCCGATCGAGGACTTCATCGAGATCCTCCATGGCCATCGGCGTCGTATACAAACGGGGATTCGCATCCATCGTCGCGAGGCAGGCCTGCAGCCTGGCTTCCGGCAGGGCGCCGCTCGCAAGGTGGTCGAGGTCGCCGTCGCGCGCGAGCAGATTGCAGCGAAGCGGGCTGTCGTGGCCGGTGCCGCGCTGATCGATGAACAGCAGGTCGCGCGTGGCCCCCGCTTGTGCAAGACCCTCCGCCACGTCACCGACGAGGTCGGTCGCCGCCTGCCCCGGGCCTCCGGCCAGAAAGACGAGCGGCTCACGCTGCGTTCCCGGCACTCTTGCGGGGACGATGACGATGCGAAGCGCGATGCTGCGGCCTCGACGCGTGCGTCGGTCTTCGAACACGTGAGCCACGCCGCAGCGCGCCGAGCCATCCAGCCCCACAACCGAGCAGGATGCAAGAACGATCGGTTCGTCCGCGCGAGTTCCCGGCGGAGATGCGCGGGCTGGCAGCTGGCTGCACGCGGCCAGGGCGAGAAGCGTAGCGACGACACTCAATACGCGAAGGGTCGTTCGCTGCAGCACCGACATGCGAACTATGCAGGGGCCACGTCGACTTTCACGACCGTTTTCACCGAGTTCGCGATGAAGCACGCGTGATGCGCCGCGTCATGCATCGCGGCGACGTCGGCGCTCGACGGCGAATGCTCGCCGCCGAACGCGATCCGCGGGTGGAGGACGACGCGCGTCATCGACATGCGGCCTTCGGCGTCTTTCTCGAGGAACCCCTCGGCGTCGTCGGCGTATTCGTCCACGCGGTGGCCGCGCTTCGCCGCGATCGACAGGAACCACAGCATGTGGCAGCTCGAGATCGAGGCGACGAACGCCTCCTCGGGATCCACCGCTCCGGGATCGGAATAGGGCACCGGCACCGAGTGCGGCGACGACGATCCGGGAACCTCGACGCCGCCGTCGAAGCACCAGCGATGGCGGCGGCTGTAGCGGTTGTCGGTGAAGCGGTGGTCGCCGCGCGACCAGACGACGTTGGCGGTGTGCCGCGACATCAGGCGGGATTGCGCGCGCGAATCGTCCACGAGCTCGAATCCATCCACACGCCGTCGGCGCGCGCATGGCGGCCGAGCTCGGTGCGCAGCGCCGCATCGATCTCGCCGCGGCGCGCCTCGGCGAGCGCGCCCGCCTCGCGCACGATCTCGCCCGCAGGCCCTAGCGCGAGCTGGAATTCCACGGCTTGGTCGACGTCGCGGCCGATCATCACCGAGCCGTCGATCTGCTCGAACGAGGCATCGGTGAAGCCGGCTGCCTTCAGTTGCGCGCGTACGACGTCGGGATTGGCCATCGAGAACGGCCCCGGCCCGCACGTTTGCGCGTTCTCGCCGGGCGGCGGCAGGAAGCGCGACACAACCTGCTTCGGCATCGCGAACAATGGGTTGTCGGCGATAGGGCGCCACGTGATGAACATCAGCTCGGCGCCGGGTTTCAGCGCCGTGCGAACGTTGCGCATCGCCGCGACGGGATTGGCGAAGAACATCATGCCGAAGCGCGAGAAGGCGAAGTCGTATTCGCGCTCGAACCGGTGCGTCTGCACGTCGGCGTCCACGAACCGGACGTTCCTGAGGCCTGCAGCCTCGGCGTCGCGGCGCCCTTTCTCCATGAACTGATCGCAGCAGTCGAGGCCGACCACCGATCCCGTCGGCCCGACCTTGCGCGCAAGCTCGATGGCCGTATCGCCCCATCCGCAGCCGACGTCGACGGCGCGCGCGCCCGCCGGCAGCGCGAGCTTCGCGAGCGGCACCTTGCTGTGATACGAGAGCCCCTCGAGCAGAATGTTGCGGAAGCGCTCGAACTTGGCAGCGAGGACGTCGTTCCAGAACGCGGTGAACGCGTCTTTCGTTTCAACTGCCCTTGCCATGTCGTTTCGTCCTTTCAGGCATCGGTCGGCGAATGAAGGCCGATCCGGTTGCCTTCGCTGTCCTGCACGATCGCCCGGAATCCATGCTGTCCGATGGAGGTGATCGGCTCGAGCACGCGGCCGCCGAGCCGCTCCGCCTGGCGTAGCGCATCGCGGACGCGGCCGGCAGCGTTCAGGTACACGAGAATGCCGCCCTGCCGGCTGATCGATTCCGGATCGTGCACGAGGCAGCCGCCGTTGCCGTCGTGGTGCTCGATCACGCCGAGCTGGCCATTGCCCATCGGCACGACCTGCACGTCGACGCCGAGTACGGCGCGGTAGAACGCCGCCGCGCGCTCGATGTCCGCGACGGGGATGTCGAACCAGACGAGGCGGTTATGCGTGGTGTTGAGGTCGCTCATCGTTCCTCCCGTGATTTACAGGCAATCCCGCGAGCCGGCAGCCCGCTCGCGATCGTCGTACGACGCTACAGCAGCCGGTTGAACCAGACGAGCGAAAGCCCTGCCGCGAGGGTTGCGAGCAAAGCCGCGGCCGCCACCACCAGCGCGGTGATCTCGGTCTGCTGCTTCTTGAGCACCATCCGGGCGTTCATGCCTTCGTAGATTTTCTTGAGATCCGTCGCCGTGCCGGCGTAGAAATAGTCGGCGCGCGTGACGTTGGCGATCTGCTTCAGCGCTTCCTCGTCGAGCCGCACGCGCATCGACCAGCCCTCGGCGCCGATGATCTCGCCGGCGACGGTGCCAATGCCCACCGTGTAAACGCGCACGCCGCGATCCGCCGCCATCTTCGCGGATTCGACCGGGTCGGGCCCGGTCGTCGTCTGCCCGTCAGTGAGCAGGATGATTGCCGCGGATTGATACGACCCGGGTGGGACGGGCTTGTCAGCGTCCTTGTCCGCGCTCTTGTCGCCGCTTTTATCGGCACCCGTGCCCTTGTCCGCGCCCCGGCCGCCGAGCGGACGCCCGCGCCCGGTATCGCTCGCGTTGATGCGCGGATTCGTGCGGCCGAGGTCGAACTCGACTTCGGGAAAGATCGTCTTCAGCGCGACGAGGATGCCGCTCCCGACTGCGGTTCCCCGCTGCAGCGTGAAGCGGTCGATCGCGGCGAGCAGATCCTCGCGGTTTTCCGTCGGCGGCTGCACGACGGCGGCCGTTCCCGCGAACGACACGATGCCGATCCGCACGTTGTGCGGCTGGTCGTTGATGAACGCGCGCGCGGCCTCCTGCGCTGCGGTCAGGCGATTCGGGTGCACGTCGACGGCGCGCATGCTGCCCGAAACGTCCATCGCGAGAATGATCGTCTCGTGCTGCGACGGCAGCGTGACTACCGCGGCCGGCCGCGCGATCGCGACGATCATCAGCGTCAGTGCGCACAGGAACAAAAGCGGCGGCACGTGGCGGCGGAAGCGATTGCCGAGGCTCTGCGCTTCGCGGACCATCGACAGGCTCGCGTAGCGCAACGCGAGCTTCTGCTTGCGGCGCAGGAGCAGCAGGTAGATGCCGACGATCACCGGCACGAGCAGCAGCACCCAAAGCAGCTCAGGCCAGAGGAACGTCATCGGTCGGTTCGGGGAGCCTTGGCAAAACGGCGCCCGCGGCGAGCCGGCTGCGGCGCTTGCGCATGTCGGCGAATCGCAGGATCGCGTCGGCCAGGTCGTCATCGGTCGCGAGCTCGAGCGCGTCGACGCCCGCGCGCCGGAAGCCCGAGCGCAGGCGCGCTTCGCGGGTCTCGGCCGCCTTGGCGAACCGCTTGCGGAAGCCGCGGTCGTGCGTGTCGATGAACAGTTGCTCGCCGGTCTCGGCGTCCTGCATCGTCAGCAGGCCGAGGTCGGGCAGCTCGTTCTCGAGCGGATCGTAGAGGCGCACCGCAAGCACTTCGTGGCGCTGCGAGAGTTGCGCGAGCGCGTCATCCCAGGGTGCGGCGCTGATGAAGTCGGACACGACGAACACGATCGAACGGCGCGAGATCGCGGGAAAAGCCGCGCGCAGGAACGCGTTCAGGTCGGTGGGCTTCGCCTGTGCATTGTTCGGCTGCCGCAGCATCCGGTGCAGGATCGCGAGCACGTGCCGGCGCCCGGCACCGGCCGGGATCACCGTGTCCATCGTCTCGCCGTAGAAGGCGGCGCCGACGCGATTGCCGTGCCTCGTGAGAATTCGCGCGAGCACGGTGACGAAATCCGTGGCGACGGTGCGCTTGCGCACGTCGCCCGAACCAAAGTCGACCGACGGGCTCACGTCGACGAGGAACCACGCGGTGACGTCGCGATCCTCGTTGTACTCGCGGACGTAGGGTACCTGCAGCCGCGCGGTGACGTTCCAGTCGATGTGCCGGACGTCGTCGTGATACTGGTATTCGCGCAGGTCGGCGAGGTCGAGGCCGAAGCCGCGGAACAGCGTGCGGTAATCGCCGTGCAGCAGGCCGTCGAGCCGGCGCAGGACCGTCCACTCGAGCCTGCGGAGCACGTTCTCCGCGTTGCGCGGCGGCAGCGCGACGACGTTCGTCGGCGCGGGCGCGCTAGCCTTGGGACGCGAAGCGAACATGCGATTCGAGCGGCTTGTCCGGTGGCGGTATCCGCTGCATGATCTTGTGCACCAGTTGGTCGGGCGTCAGGCCGTCGGCCAGCGCCTCGTACGACAGCACGAGGCGGTGGCGCAGCACGTCGGGCGCCAGATCGCTCACGTCGTCCGGCAGCACGTAGTCGCGGCCGCGCAGGTAGGCGAGTGCCCGCGCACCTTCGATCAAGTGGATGGACGCGCGCGGGCTTGCGCCGAACGTCACGTATTTCGAGAAGTCGACGACGCCGTAGCGGTCGGGCTGGCGCGTCGCCGCGGCGAGCCGCACCGCATATTGGATGAGCGACGGATCGACGTAGCCGTTGCGGCACTGCCGCTGCAGCGCGGAGAGCTGGTCGGTCGAGGCGACGGTGGCCACTTCGGCCGGCACGCCGGTCACGCGCTCGACGATGACGAACTCCTCCTCCTCGTTCGGATAGCCGACCAGCACCTTCATCATGAAGCGGTCGACCTGCGCCTCGGGCAGCGGATAGGTGCCCTCGGTCTCGATCGGGTTCTGCGTCGCCATCACGAGGAACGGCGTCGGCACGATGTGCGTCTGTCCCGCGATCGTCACCTGGTATTCCTGCATCACCTCGAGCAGCGCGCTTTGCACCTTCGCCGGCGCGCGGTTGATTTCGTCGGCGAGCAGCAGGTTCGTGAACACCGGTCCGAGCGACGTCGTGAAGTCGCCGGTCTTCTGGTTGTAGATGCGCGTGCCCACCAGGTCGGCCGGCACGAGGTCGGGCGTGAACTGGATGCGCCGGAACGAGCCGCGAATGACCTTTGCGAGCGTCTTCACCGTCAGCGTCTTCGCGAGGCCGGGCACGCCTTCGACGAGCAGGTGGCCCTGCGCGAGGATCGCGACCAGCACGCGTTCGAGGAAGTGGTCCTGGCCGACGACGACCTTCTTCACCTCATAGAGGATGCGCTGCATCAGCGACGCGACGTCGCCGCCACCGTTTTCCCGGTTGTCCATACGTTCCCTGGGGCTTGCCTGGTTAGAAAGGAGAAATGCCGACCGCCGCCGCGGCGTTCTCGATTGGCACGGCGAAGCCGATGCCGATGAACACGCGCTGATTGTTCGGATTGAGGATGCCGGTCACGATGCCGACGACCTCGCCGTCCATCGTGACGAGCGGGCCGCCGGAGCTGCCGGGGTTCGCGGCGGCGTCGAACTGGATCAGGTTGGTGAGCAGGCGCTTACCCTCCGGCGAGCGGTACTCCCGGCGCAATCCGGAGACGACACCCGAGGTCACCGACGGGCCGATGCCGAACGGAAATCCGACCGCGACCACCTCGTCGCCGAGTTGCAGGTCGCTCGTCGACCGCAGCGTGGCCGCGGGAAGGTCGTCGGGGATCGTCTTCGCCTGCAGCACGGCGAGATCGTTCTCGGGCTGGGTGGCGATCACGGTGGCCTCCGACTCGGAGCCGTCGGCGAATACGACGCCGACTTTCCTGGCAGCCGCCACGACGTGCAGGTTGGTCAGGATGATTCCCTTGTCGACGATGACCACACCGGTGCCGACACCGGCCTCGGTATCGTCAGCCTCGCCCTCCGCCCGCTCGAACTCGCGCACGCGCACGACCGAGCCGCGTATCGCCTCGTAGGCCCGCGCCGCCTGCGACGGCAGCGTCTTCGTCTCGACGGTGTGCATCACCGCGTTGTCGATGTCCTCCTGCGTCAGCGCGCGCGGCGGCGGATGCAGCGCGTTGTTGCCGTAAACGATCGCAAGCGCAATCAGCGCGCCGCCGGCCAGCATCAAAAGCCGCTCCTGCCGCGCGACGAACGCGCGCATCCGCGCGAGCCGGCCCCTGGGCGCCGGCGGTGGCGTTACCGGATTCGGGGCAGGAGTGGGGGCAGCCGCGGGCGCGGCGGGGGGCGTCCGTGCCGGCTGGCGCTTGGCCGCGGCGCGGGGCGAGCTGCTGTAGAGGGAAGCGCGCCGCATGGTTGGGTCGATCGATGTTCGGTGATGACAGCGACTCGTGCCTCAGGATTCCGTTGACCGCGCAATTTCCGTTTCAGCCGGCGAGACTCCCGGTCAGGCGTGACGCCGCCGATGCCGGCGCCGCCCTTCACGAAAGCCGAAGCACGTAAGCACGGTGGCGAGCGAGAAGGCGATCGCGAGCGGCGACACGAGGAACGTGGCGAGACCGTTCCACTCCCCGCCCGGGTCGAGCGTCGCGAGCGACCAGTAGACCTCGAGTGACGCCAGGATGGCCGCCGCGAGCGACGCGCGCTGGGCATCGCGGAACAGGCATTCGGCGGCAATTCCGATCACGATCGGCAACAGCACCAGCACGGCGAACGGCTGCATGGCGGGTCTGGCAACCTGTCGAAGCGAGCTTCGATACTACTCCGGCGGCCGCACGATGGCGAAGGGGCCGCCGCCGGCCGGTGATTCGTGGAATGCGCGCCGCGGCGACCTCCCCCGGCGATCGTTCCAGGCTTGCGGGCGGTTCACGCCTCGAGCTTCTTGTCGAGCGTGATTTTCGCGTTGAACAGCTTGGACACCGGACACCCGCTCTTCGCGTTTTCCGCCGCCTTGTCGAACGCCTGCGGATCGGCGCCGGGGATCTTCGCCGTGAGGTCGAGGTGCACGGCGGTAATGGTGAAGCCGCCGCCGGTTTTCTCGAGCGTGACGGCGGCCGTCGTCTTGATGCTCTGGGCGACGAGGCCAACCTCGCCGAGTTGTGCCGAGAGCGCCATCGAGAAGCACCCGGCGTGCGCGGCCGCGAGCAATTCCTCGGGGTTGGTGCCCTTGCCGTCCTCGAAGCGCGTGCTGAACGAATACTGGCTGTTGGACAGCACGCCGCTGTCGGTCGAAAGCGTGCCTTTGCCTGTCTTGAGGTCGCCATTCCACATGGCGGATGCGCTGCGTTTCATGATGTCCTCGCTTCGTCGTGGGCGCATGAGCGGGATCCCCCGGCGCCCTGCTGCAACGTCATTTCGTCCTCCCGCGGCCATGGTAGCACTGCGGCGCCGCGGCTTCGCCCGGAATATCATGCGCGTGCCCGGTGTTGACGCAGGCCCGGAGGGCTCTTCGCGCCGGGCACCAAAAGACCAACCCAGGAGATCTGAGAGATGACCCGACTCACGTACGGCGCCGGCGCAGCGATCGCGATGATCGTGGCCGGCTGCACGGGCATGTCGCCCGCTTCGTCGAGCGCGCAGGGCTCGTCCGGCATGACGTTCTTCATCACGAGCACCGGATCCGGCAAAGGCGGGGATTTCGGCGGGCTTGCCGGCGCGGACAGGCATTGCCAGTCGCTCGCGACGGCCGCAGGCGCGGGGAATCACACGTGGCACGCGTACCTCAGCACGCAGGACGCGGGTGCCGTCAACGCGCGCGATCGCATCGGCAAGGGGCCGTGGCGCAATGCGAAAGGCGAGGTCGTCGCCACCAGCGTCGACGACCTGCACAGCGCGAACAACAAGCTCGGCAAGCAGACGTCGCTGACCGAGAAGGGTGACGTGGTCAACGGGCGCGGCGACACACCGAATCGCCACGACATCCTCACCGGTTCGCGGCCCGACGGTACCGCGTTCACGGGGCCCGAGGATCGCACGTGCGGCAATTACACGAAGAGTGGCGACGGCAACGTGATGCTCGGCCATCACGACAGGAACGGCACGAATCCCGACCCGGTCGCGAACGCGTCGTGGAATTCGTCGCACCCCTCGGCCGGTTGCAGCATCGAAGCGCTCGCCAAGACCGGTAGCGCCGGCTATCTGTACTGCTTCGCGACGAACTGACGCGACCGGTGTCGGAGGTGCAACCCCCGGTGTCGGAGGTGCAACCCCTCACCTCTGACACCGTCCGCTTACACCGGCCAATCGCGCGGCGCGCCGGTGTCGCATTTCCTGCATTCGAGAAGCAGGCCCAATGCGTCCCGGCGTCCTTCCTCCGTTGTGACCCACGGCCGGTTCGTCCACGGCGGCGCATGCCGGACGTGCCGGAAGTGGCCGCAGGCAAGCTCGGCGACCCAGTGTGCTTCTTCGTCGCGGTGATACCCGACGATCGGCTGCTTCATGCCTCGACTTGCCACGTGTCAGGAGGGTTGCACCTCCGACACCGGGGGTTACACCTCCGACACCGAACCTAAAAGTCGAGGAAGAACGGCGCGGCCGCGAGGGCCGCACCAATCGCGAGCGACCACGGCACGCTGTCGACGAAATAGGGATACGCGCAGAGCGCAAGGCCTGCGAGCAGCGGCGCGAATCGGGCCTGGCGCTTGCCGTAGATGAAGTACGCGAGGCCGATGGCGCCGGCGAAAATGCCGATGGCGAGGCTCGCCGGGCTCACTCGTCTACCCTCCGCGCTGACGCGCTTCCGATGACAGCCAGTGCCAGCGGCGCTGCGGGGCGGCCCGTCGCGCTCATCGCCGATCAAACACCGCCACGCGGCTTGCGGAACATCGCATTGATCTCCGCGAACGGAATAGCGTCGTCGGCGAACGTGAACGTGCCCTGCTCGCGGACCTCGCGCGCGGCCCGTGCGAACGCGCCGTACGCGGCGCGCGCGAACGCCGAGCCGACACTCACGCGGCGCACGCCGATTCGCTCGAGTTCGGCCAGGGAGATCGGCGACCCGGCACGGCCCATGATCGCGTTCACCGGCTTCGGCCGCACCGCCCGCACGACCGCGGCAATGTCGTCGAGCGTGGTGAGCCCCGGCGCGAACAGCACGTCGGCGCCCGCCTCGGCAAACGCCTCGAGGCGGCGGATCGTGTCTGCGAGATCGGTCACTCCGTGCAGGAAGTTCTCGGCGCGCGCGACCAGCATGAAAGGGAACGGCAGCGCGCGCGCCGCGGCCACTGCGCCACGCATGCGCTCCACCGCCTGCGCGAGCGGATAGATCGGACGGTCGCTGCGGCCCGTCGCGTCCTCGATGGAGCCGCCGACGAGCCCCACCGCCGCTGCCTGCCGGATCGTCTCGGCACAGTCCTCGGGCGTGTCGCCGAACCCGTGCTCGAGATCGGCGCTGACCGGCAGCGGCGTCGCCGCGACGATTGCGCGTGCATTCGCGAGCGTCTCGTCGCGACTGACCGCGTCCTCGCCATCGGGCCGTCCGAGCGCGAACGCGAGACCCGCACTCGTGGTCGCGAGCGCCTCGAACCCCATCGCGGCCAGCATCTTCGCCGAGCCGGCGTCCCACGGATTCGGGATCGCGAAAATGCGCGGGCGCTCGTGCAGCGCGCGAAACGCCGCCGCCCGCTCGGCCTGCGCCGTCACTGCGCGTCCCCGACGGCGCTGCGTGTCGTCATTCGACCCGCGTCTGCCCTATGCGCGCTCATTCCGCCAGCGTCTGCCCCGAGCCGCCCATTTCCTTCGGCACGTCCTTCATCTTCGGAAGGCCGTCACGGATCGGCAGCACGGTCTCCTGATAGTGGACGTGCACGCCGGGCTTGAACGGGAGCGTCGGAATGGCGGCCGCATAAACGTCGGTCAGGTTCCAGGCCGGATGATGCGTGTACAGGTGCCCGCCACAGAGCTTGCACCAGCTGCGCTCGCTCTTCGGCGTCTTGTTGTACGTGCCGATGTGCTCGGCGCCGCGCGTCACCTTCACGTTCTGCGGCGGCCACAGCGTGAACGCGTTGACCGGGCCGGCCGACCACAGGCGGCACGAGCCGCAGTGGCAGTACCCCATTGCCGCCGGTGCGCCCGTCGCCGTGAACTTCACCGCGCCGCAGAAACAGCTGCCTTCATAGGTCGATTCGTCGCTCATGCTCGTCTCTCCTGGTGGGTGATCGTCGATCGCAGGTGACGCTTCAGCGCCCGCCGCCGTTCGAAGCGCCGTGCGCGCGTCCCGCGCCGGCGTAGCGAAGCAATGTTACGCCGAGATGCCGCGCGAGCCCGCGGCCGCCCTCGGCCATCACCTGGTCGTGGTTCCAGGCGAAAACCGGTGCGAGCAGCGGCGCGAGCGCGTTCATCCAGCGCTTGCCTGTCGTTACGCGCCACGTGTAGCGCACCCGCGCGTTGCGGTTTTCGGTCGCGAGATCCCAGCAGCCGGTTCCGGTCAGGTCGCCTCGCGCCACGCCCTCGATGCGAGACGGGCGCGTGAGCGCGGTCGTCTCCATGTCGAACGACAGGCGATAGGGCAGCCGGCTCGACCACGTGTACCGGTGCACCGCACCTATGCCTTCGGCGTCGCCTTTGCGCACCAGCACCACGGCCTCGACGTAGCGCCACCAGCGCGGCCACGCCTCGGGTGTTTTCAGTGCGGCGTAGACCGCCTCGGTTGGCGCGTCCAGCACCCATTCCGTTGTCAGCGCGTAGTCCATCACTCGGCGCTACGTGCGCGTCCGGCGCTTGTGCGACGCGGTCACGCGTTCCTCCCACCAGGGCTCGAGCGCATCCGCGATCGACGACGGCATGCGCATCCCCGATTGCCGCACGGCCCAGCGAAAGCGCCGGAACGGCGGGTGCGCAAGCTCGTCGAGCGTGATCAGCGGTGTGTCCTGCAGGACTTCGAGGCGCAGCTTCAGATAGTGCGTGGTGGCACCGGCGGCGGCCCTGTCGGCGAGCCAGTGCACGTCCTCCCACGGCGCGGACAACGCATGGCCCGCGCCGATCAGGCCCTTCGGCGGCACGCCGAGCCGCACGAAGAACGCGCGCGAGCCGGGCTCGATCGCGCGCGTGCGCCCGCAAGCCCATTCGATGTCCACGTGGCCGCGGCGGGCGATTGCACGCCGCTCGCGCGCAAGCTTGGGCCAGTCCCAGAGCCGGGGGTTCCACGCGAACACGTACGTCGCCATCCGTCACCCCCCGTTCATGCACGGCGCGCAATGCAATGGTAGATTCGGCCGATGCCGCTGCACCGAATCGCGCTGCCGATCGCCGTCGCGTTGGCTGTCGCGGCGTGCACCGGTACCCCGCAACGCGTGCCATCTTCGGGCGTCGCACCGTCGCCCGCTTCGTCGGGCAAATACTATCTGGACGATGGCCCGGGCCTTTCGCCGCCCGCCAATCTCGACACGATTCCCGACGCGGTGCCGCGCATCGAGCCGCTGCATCGCGCCGCCAACCGGCCCTACGCAGTGCTCGGACGCGAGTACGTGCCCGCGACGGCGCTCACGCCGTATCGCGAGCGCGGCATTGCATCCTGGTACGGGCGCAAATTCCACGGCCAGAAGACGTCGATCGGCGAGACGTACGACATGTACGCGATGACCGCGGCGCATCCGACGCTCCCGCTTCCGTCGTATGCGCGCGTGACGAACGTGGGCACAGGCAAGAGCGTCGTCGTGCGCGTGAACGATCGCGGGCCGTTCCTGCACGGCAGGATCATCGACCTCTCGTACGCGGCCGCGCACCGGATTGGCATCGCGCAGAACGGGAGTGGTGAAGTGGAGGTGCAATCGATCCTGCCCGGCACGCTCGCGCAGTCGCCTCAAGCGAGCCGGCCGCCGCTTGCCGAAGTGGCCACCGCGTCCGCAATCACGGCGCCGCTTGCGCCGCCCGCAGCCGTGCAAGCCGCCGAGCGGACCCCCGATTCACCGCCGGTGGCATCTGTCGCGGGCGGCTACTCGGTGCAACTCGGCGCCTTTGCAAGTTTTGCAAACGCGCAATCGTTCCTCGCGCACGCGCAGAACCAACTCGCGCAGGCCACGGTCGAAGCGAAAATTCGCCAGGCGGGTGGACTTTATCGCGTCTACATCGGCCCCTATACCGCCCGTGACGAGGCGGAGCGCGTCGGGGAGCGCATCACGCAGGCCTTCGGATTCGCCACGACGATCGCTCCGCATTGAGCATATTGTCGCCGCGCGACTACGCGCGTTGCACGCTCTCGTCATCGCAGAAGTCGCTTCCGTCGTTATAATGCCGGGCAGCGCTTGCGCGTCGTCGCCAGAAAAAGCGCTTCGACGCCGCGCATGCGGCAGTTCCGCTTCACTCCCGCTGGTCACCACCCGATGATCCTGTTGCTTCGTCGCTGGTTCGCCTTTGGCCTTTTGGCGCTCTCTTCGCTCGGCGTCCCGCTCGCGCACGCGCAATTGTCGATCGAGATCGTAGGTGGCGCCGGCGCGCAGATACCCATTGCCATCGTCCCGTTCGGCAACGAGGGCACGTGGCCGCTCGGCATCTCCGGTGTCGTCGGCGCCGATCTGGAGCGCTCGGGCATGTTCCGGCTCGTCAGCACCGACGGCGTCGTGCCGCGGCCCGTGCGCGCCGAAGAGGTACAGGGCCCGCTGTGGCGCGCGCGCAATGCCGATGCAGTCGTCGTCGGCTCGATGACGCCGATGCCGGACGGCAAGGTCGATGTCCGTTTTGCGCTGGTCGACGTCGTGAAGCAAACGTCGCTCGTGGCGATGAGCTTCACCGTCACGCAGCAGCAGTTTCGCGTCACCGCGCACAAGATCGCGGACATCATCTACGAGAAGCTGACGGGCGACCGCGGCGTGTTCTCGACGCGCATCGCCTACATCACCCGTCAGGGAACGCGCTACCAGCTGCTGGTCGCGGACGCCGACGGCAACGATCCGCAAACGGTCGTGTCCTCCAACGAGCCGCTGCTCTCGCCGCGCTGGTCGCCCGACGGCACGCGCCTCGCTTACGTATCGCTCGAGAACCGCAAGCCCGTCGTGTACGTGCAGTCGCTCGAAACCGGCGCGCGGCGCGCGGTCGCCAACTTCCGCGGCAGCAATTCGTCGCCGGCGTGGGCGCCGGACGGCCGCCGCCTCGCGGTCACGCTGACGAAGGACGGCGGCTCGCAGGTGTACCTGATGAACGCCGACGGCGGCAATCCGACGCGCGTGCTCACGTCGTCGGGCATCGACACCGAGGCGATGTTCACCCCCGATGGGCAGTCGCTGGTGTTCACGTCGGATCGCGGCGGCACGCCGCAGATCTACCGCGCGAACCTGCTCTCCGGTCAGGTCGAGCGACTCACGTTCGACGGCAGCTACAACGTTTCGCCGCGGCCGCTGCCCGACGGCAAGGGCATGGTGTTCGTGCGCCGCGACGGCGGCCGCTTTCAGGTCGCCACGCTCGACTACGCGACGCGCCAGATGCAGGTGCTGACGGCGGGCCCCGGCGACGAAAGTCCGAGCGTCGCGCCGAACGGCAAGATGGTGATCTACGCGAGCGAAGGCGGAGGCCGCGGCATCCTGGCCGCGGTATCCATCGACGGTCGCGTCAAGCAGCGTCTCGTCGCGCCGGCGGTCGACGTGCGCGAGCCCGCGTGGGGACCGTTCCCGCGGTCATGATGGTGTGTCGTTCCGTCGCGCCGAACGGTCGGCGCGCCCGATTTTTCCTGCAGGAGGTGGCATGCGTAATTACCTTTGGATCGCATTGATCGCGGCGGCACTCGCCGGTTGCTCGAGTACGCCCACGACGGAAGCGCCGGTCGACGACCGCAGCGCGACGGCGGGCGCAGGCGGCGCCGGCTCGGCCGGTGCGCAAACCGGCGGCGCCACGGGGGGCGGCGTGACCGGCTCGGCCGTGGGTGCGGGCGGCGGAAATCCGCTGCGCGACCCGAACAACATCCTGTCGAAGCGCAGCGTCTACTTCGACTTCGACAGTTTCGTCGTCAAGGACGAATACCGCCCGCTGGTCGAAGCGCACGCGCGCTATCTGCAGCAGAATCGCACTGCGCGCATGACGATCCAGGGCAACACCGACGAGCGCGGCTCGCGCGAATACAACATCGCGCTCGGCCAGAAACGCGCCGATTCCGTCAAGCGCATGATGACGCTGCTCGGCGCAGGCGAAGCGCAGATCGAGACGGTGAGCTTCGGCAAGGAAAAACCGCGCAACCAGGGCCACGACGAGGCAGCGTGGGCGGAGAATCGCCGCGACGACATCCTGTACTCGGGCGAATGATGCGGGCAGGACGGTCGCCGCCGGCCGTTAGGGCCGGGAAGGAGATCGCACGTTGAAGCTATCGCACCGCACGATCCTCGCCTGCCTCACGCTGTTCGCGGCCGCCAACGCGGCGCACGCGGCGCTGTTCGACGACGAGGAGGCGCGCAAGCGCATCGACGCCACCAACCAGCGGCTCTCGTCGCTGCAGCGGCAGGTGGAAGATCGCCTCGCGCTGCTCGAGCAGCAGGCGAAGAGCGGGGCGGTGGCGGATCTCGCCACGCAGATCCAGTTGCTGCAGGGCGACATCGCGAAGCTGCGCGGCCAGATCGAGGTCGTGACCTACGAGCTCGAGCAATCGCAGAAGCGCCAGCGCGATCTGTACGTCGACCTCGACACGAGACTGCGCAAGATCGAATCCGCGGGCGCGGCGGCGTCCGCGCCGCCCGATGCGAATGCCGCCGCCGTGGTCGCGCCGCCGGGCGGGCCTGCTGCGCCGCCTGCAACCGCGCCCGGTCCCGCGCCGAGCGTCGCCGCCGCTACGCCGCCGCCGCGCACCGCGAACGACGGCGTGGCCGAGCAGCGCGCGTACGACGCGGCGCTCGATCTCTTCAAGCGTGGCGACTACCAGGGCGCGATCAACGGCTTCGGCTCGTTCGTCAAGGCGTATCCGCGCAGCCCGCTCGTCGCGTCCGCGCAGTACTGGATCGGCAACGCGCAGTACGCGAAGCGCGACTATCGTGCGTCGATCGCCACCCAGCGGCAGCTGCTGAAGGAGTATCCCGACAACAGCAAGGTGCCCGACGCCATGCTCAATATCGCGTCGGCGCAGGCGGACATGGGCGACAACGCGGCCGCGCGGCGCACGCTCGAGGAACTGATCGCCAAGTATCCGAAGAGCGACGCGGGCACGCGCGCGCGGCAGCGGCTCGGCAACCGCTGAGGCGGTGCCGAAAATGCGGTTCAGAAATGCATTTCCGAGCCGCACGCCTGCGGACCGGTAATCGCTGCGTGGAAATACATCTCTGACCCGCATTTCCGATTCGTTCGCCGCCCGCGTCGTCGCCTGGCAGCGCGCACATGGCCGGCACGACCTGCCGTGGCAGCGAACGCGCGACGCCTATCGCATCTGGCTGTCGGAGATCATGCTGCAGCAGACGCAGGTGGCTACGGTGCTGCCGTACTACGGCCGCTTCGTCGCCGAGTTGCCGATGGTCGCCGATCTCGCTGCGGCTCCGATCGGGCGCGTACTCGAACTTTGGAGCGGCCTCGGTTACTACCGTCGCGCCCATTACCTGCACGAGAGCGCGCGCATCGTCGTGCGCGATCACGGCGGACGATTTCCCGTCGACGCCGCCACGCTGATGATGCTGCCCGGCATCGGGCGATCCACGGCCAATGCCATCGCTGCCTTCGCGAGCGGCGAGCGCGGCGCGATCCTCGACGGGAACGTCAAGCGCGTGCTGGCGCGCCACCGCGGCATCGAGGGGTGGCCGGGTGAACCGCGCGTGCAGGCCGAGTTGTGGCGGGTGGCGGCGGCGTATCTCCCAGACGGGCGGCGGGCCATCGGCGCCTATACGCAAGGCTTGATGGACCTCGGCGCAACGACGTGTACGCGCGCAAAGCCCGATTGCAACGCGTGCCCTGTTGCCGCCGATTGCGTGGCGCGGTGCGACGGCCGGGTCGACGAACTGCCATATCCTCGTCCGCGCCGGGCATTGCCGCGACGCGAAGTGACCGTGCTCCTGTTGACGCGCGACGGCGACGTCCTGCTCGAGCAGCGTCCGCCGGTCGGCGTATGGAGCGGGCTGTGGAGCTTGCCCGAGCTCGCGCGCGACGCCGATGTCGCGTTGCACGTCGCCGCCCGCTTCAACGCGGCCACCGACGCGCTTCGTTTGCTACCACCCCTGACGCATACGTTCACGCACTTCGCGCTGACGATGCATCCGGTCCGCGTGCCGGTCACGCATTGGCCGACGACGGCGGGCGCGCGCGGTGTCGAATGGTTCGCGCGCGATTCGGCGATCGCTGCGGCAGTGCCCGCGCCGATCCGCAGGCTGCTGCGGGCTCACTGCTGAAGCGGGTTTCTCCCGGCGAAGTTCGGGGCGCATCAACGCACGTTCTTCGCCCACTCCCGCAGGTCTGTCGGCAATCGGGCATCGGCATCGGGGTACACGGCGCGAAAGCGCGCGAGCTCGCGCAAGGCTTCGTCCTGCGCGCCGCGTGCGCGCAACGCTCGAAGGCGTGCGATCCAGTCGTCCGCCGACAACGTGGTTCCCTGGTCCGCGCGCGCGGCGGGTGATGCCGGCCGGGCTGGCGCTGCCATCATCGCAGCGGCACCGTCAGGTAGGGGCGCCGCGAACGTATGCGCGCGCTCGGCCTCGAGCTTCGTCGTTGGACGTGGCGCGGTCGCGTCCGGCGTCGCAGGCGCAATTTCCGGGGCAGGCGCGAGGCCCGCGACCGAGGGTGCCTCGGCATTCTTCGCGCGTTCCTCCGCAGGCGCCGCCGCGGACTCCTTGCGAAGTGGCGCGGCGACCTGCGGCTTTGGCGCCGGCGCCGCCGGCATGTCGGTCGCCGACTGCACCGACTCGTCGACCATCGTTTGCGAGGGCGGCTTCACGCCGACGACGATCACGGCGATCACCGCGGCCGCGGCCAGCGGCACCGCCCAGCGCCACGCGCGCGGACCCCGCCCGCGCGGTGCACTCGCCGCTGCGCGATGCGCGGCCGCGAGAATCGCCGCGTCCACTTCCGGAGGTGGCGCTTCGGTCGAGTGCTCGCGCCACACGGCGGCGAGCGCCGGGTCGCGATCGGTATCAGTGCTCATCGGCGGATGCTTCTCGCAATTCGATCAACGCGGCACGCAGGCGCGCCCCCGCATAACGGAGGCGGCTCTTCACCGTCTCGATCCCGACGCCGGTCAGGGCAGCGATCTCGGAGAGCGAAAGCCCGCTCTCCTGCTGCAGCAGGAATGCATCGCGCTGGGCGGGCGGCAACGCTGCGAGCGCCGTGTTCAGCCGGTCGCGAATCTGGCCCGTGAAGGCGCGCACGTCCGGCTGGTCGCCGCGCGATCCCGCGAGCGCCAGGATTTCGGCGCCGGCAGTTTCGTCGGCATCGGTCGATACGAACTTCGCCTGTCCCGTCGACCGCCAATGATCGACGATGCGGTGATGCGCGAGCGTGTAGAGCCATGTCGCGAAGCGCGCCGTCGGCTCATAAGTGCCGCGCGAGCGGATTACGTTCATCCATACGTCCTGGAACAGCTCGTCCGCAGTCCCGGCGTTGTTGCAATGGCGCAGCAGATAGCGGTACACGCCGTTGCGGTGGCGCGCATACAGCGCATCGAACGCCGCCGCCTCGCCGCGCGCGTAGGCGAGCATCGACTTCTGGTCGGCCTCGTCGCCCGGTGCATCGCTCACCGAACTACCCGCACCCGAGGTGACAGCCATTGCCACCGGCGTCCGGGGCAATCCTCGCTTGGGGCGGTCCTGCGCGCTCATTTGCGCAGTATGGGTCAGTCGCCGCTGCAATGGGGCTGCCCCGCCGTCGGTCAACGCCACGGGCGACAACGCTTCAGCGCGGCGGCGCCGGCACGAACTGCATCGCGGGAAACGGGTCGGGTGCACGCTGCGCGTAACGCGGCTGCGGGAGCACGCCCATCGCGATCAGGTTGTCGCGGCGATCGTACTGGATCGCGATCGTCTCGACGGGCGACGCACTCGCCCGCTCGAAGCGCACGCGCTGCGCGTACGACGTCTCGCCGCGGCCGAACCCCGTACCGAGCTTGGGTATTGCTGCGAACGTCCTCGCTTCCGGCGCGCCGCCCGCCGCTGCAGCGTCGGCCGCCTGTCGATTCGCGCTCGGCTGCTCGGCAGATGGAGATGTCGCCGGCAAGTCACCGCGCTCGCGCCGCGCCTCCTCGTGGGCGGCAAGCTTGTCGCGCAACGATGACAGCGCGTTTACGCGCGGCCGTTCGCGAAACACGGCGATGCCGATCACGCCGACGTCGTTCGGACGGCCGGTGCGTGCCGCGTAGCTGTCTCCCAGGTCGGTGAAGTAGAACGCCGCCGTCCGCTCGAGACTGCGCCGCCAGCCGGCGATCTCCACGCTGTTGCCGGCGTCGATCACATAGCCGGACTGCGCGGGCGACGCCGTCTCGCCGCTGACGACGTTGACGCCGTCGACGCTCGTTACCGCGAGAATGCGCTCGCCGGTCCGGTTGCGGATTCGGATCTCGTATTCATGCCCGGGCATGCCGACCACATAGCGCCGGCCGTCCTTCTCGTAGACCGCGAGCACGGCGCCGCTCGTGCGATCGTAGACGTCGACACTCGCGAGCGGGCCCGCCGACCAGTGCGCGAGCGCCGATTGCGCGGCGGCGCACGTCATCCCCGCGAGCAGAAGCAGCCTTGCCGGCCACCGACCGCGGCCTTCCCGATTGCGGCTAACCGATGCACTCATGGAGTCCTCCCCTCACCGGTGCGATGGTCCGGCGCTGCCAGCCATGAACGGGCGCGAGCCGCAAACGGGGTTGGCGTCACATCGCCGGACGACGCTCGGCCCGCGCACCGCAGCGCGGTGGCGCCCCGCCGCCTGCAGGGCCGCACAGCCACCGGATGCGATAATTTGCGGCCATGGCAAGCACCGCCGTCCATCCCGCTCTCGTCACGGGACTCGCCTTTGCGCTCGCGTTCGTGTTCGGCGCGGTCGCGTATCGCGTGAGCTTCTGCACGATGGGCGCGATCACCGACATCGTCAACTTCGGCGACTGGCGGCGCATGCGCATGTGGCTGCTCGCGATCGCCGTCGCCATCGCCGGCACCGCGGCATTGCAGTCGGCCGGCCTGATCGATACCGCCAAGACCATCTATACGAACAGCAAGGTGCCGTGGGTTTCGCACCTGGTCGGCGGTTTCCTGTTCGGGTTCGGCATGACGCTCGCGTCGGGTTGCGGCAGCAAGACGCTGATCCGCGCCGGCGCGGGCAACCTCAAGTCGGTGATCGTGCTGATGTTCCTCGCGGCAGCGGCCTACATGACGCTGAAAGGCGCGTTCGCGCCGTGGCGCGTGAACGGCCTCGATACGATCCGCTGGGATCTGGGTACCGCCACTTCGGATCTTCCCGCGCTCGCGATGTCGACGGGCATCGGCGCGGCCGCGCGCTTGTGGCTCCCCATCCTCGTCGCACTCGGGCTCGCAGCTTTCATCTTCGCGAACCGCGATTTCCGCACGACGCCTGAGCTCGTCGTCGGCGGGCTCGTGATCGGCGCGGTCATCGTCGGTGGCTGGTACGTGTCCGGTCATCTGGGCTATCTGCCCGAAGATCCGCAAACGCTCGAGGAAAAATTCGTCGCGACCGATTCGGGCCGCATGGAGTCCTACAGCTTCGTCGCACCGACCGCTTACCTGCTCGAGCTGTTGCTGCTTTGGACCGATCAGTCGCGTCTGTTGACGTTCGGCATCGCCGGAGTGCTCGGCATGCTCGCGGGGTCGGCGGCCGTCGCGGTGGCGACGCGGACGTTCCGCTGGGAAGGCTTTGCCTCGGTGGAAGACGTCGGCAATCACGTCGTTGGCGCGATACTGATGGGCTTCGGCGGCGTCACGGCGCTTGGATGTACGATAGGCCAGGGCCTGACCGGGATTTCGACGTTGGCCGTCGGCTCGATCCTCGCCCTCGGCGCGATCGTCGCGGGATCCGTCATGGCGGTGAAGTACCAGATGTGGCGCATCGAACGCACTGAGGCGCGAGCGGTCGCTGCGCCCGCCAGGGCGACGAGCGGCGCGGTGGCGGGCGCTCCCCGCACATAGCGGCCTGCTAGCATTGGCGACATGATCATTTTCGAACTCGGCTGTGCGCACGGTCATCGCTTCGAGGGCTGGTTCGCCTCCGGCGAGGAGTTCGCGCGGCAACAAGAGCGTGGCCTCGTCAATTGCCCCGTTTGCGACGACGCGCACGTCGAGCGCCTTCCGTCGGCGCGCGTGAGCGTGGCCAAAGGTTCGGCGCGCGACAACGCGCCGCCCGCCGAGCCCACCGAGGAGCGCCCGCCGGTCGCCGACGCGCCCGTGGGCTTGCCGGCGGAGGCGCTGGCGAAGCTGCGCGAGCTCGTCCGCAACACGGAAAACGTCGGTCGGCGCTTCCCCGAGGAAGCGCGAAAGATCCACTACCAGGAAGTGCCGCCGCGCGCGATTCGCGGCCAGGCTTCGCACGAGGAAGCGAAGGCTCTTTCCGACGAGGGCATCGACTTCGCGTCGCTGCCACCGTTTCTTTCCGGCGAGACGCACTGACGCGCGCTCGTCGCACGTAGCATCCGGCCGGCGACGCGTCGTCGCAAGTCACCTGCCATCTTTACCGACACGGTTGCATTTCGCGCGCTCGCGCAGGCGCGCTTGCAGTCGTTGATCACGCGCGCAATCTGAGCTCGCCGTATCGCGCGACTGCCGCTCGTGCCGCGGGATCCACGCTGTCGCGCCGCGCGCGACGAACCCGGCACGGACAGCACGGAATGGACCTTGCTATCTCGCAAGGGCGCTCCCCGCAGGCGGCCTGCGCAATTTGCGCGATCGCCATCCATTTCCGTAGGAGTCCAAGCAATGTTTGCACACAACAAGCGTTTGCAATACACGGTTCGCGTAAGCCAGACCGATCCGGTGCTGGCGAATCTCATGCTGGAGCAATTCGGCGGTCCGCAGGGCGAGCTCGCAGCCGCCATGCGCTATTTCACGCAGGCGATCGCCGAGGACGATGCCGGGCGCAAGGACATGCTGTACGACATCGCCACCGAGGAGCTCAGCCATCTCGAAGTCATTGGCACGATTGTCTGCATGCTGAACAAAGGCATGAAGGGCGCGATCGCCGAAGGGCTCACCGAGCAGGGCGAGCTGTTCCGGCGCCTGAACCAGGGCGGGGACAGCCACGTGACTTCGCTGCTGTACGGCGCCGGCGCGCCGCTCACGAACTCGGGCGGTGTGCCGTGGACCGCGGCGTACATCGACACGATCGGCGATCCGACGTGCGACTTGCGCTCGAACATCGCGGCCGAGGCGCGCGCGAAGATCATTTACGAGCGACTCATCAATACGACCGATGACGCCGGGGTGGCCGAAGCGCTGGGCTTTCTGATGACGCGCGAGATCGCGCATCAGAAATCATTCGAGAAGGCGCTCTACGCGATCGAGCCGAATTTCCCGACCGGCAAGCTGCCCGGCGTGCCCGAGTTCACGAACAAGTATTTCAACATGTCGGTGGGTCCTGGCGACACGCGCGGGCCGTGGAACCAGGGACCGCAATGGGAGTTCGTCGACGGCCCGGAGGCGATGACCAATGCAGACAAAGACGGTGACGGCAGCTTCTCGGTCAACCTCGCGAGCGACGAACAATCGCTTGGCGACGAAGCGAAAGAGCGCTTGATGTCCGACCTTGACGCCGACCCCACCACGGGTGCCGATCTCGGTGCCGGGCCGGGCGCCGGAGCGACGACGGGCGAGTCCGCGAACGGAGGGGACCGCCTGCCCGAGGATCCGGAAGGCTCGAGGCGCGCGGCGCGCACCGGCAAATCGGGCGCGACGCCAAGCAGCCGCCGCCGTTGATTCCATCCGGCTTCGATGTCGCCGCAGCAGCTCGCCGGCACGCTCGCTCCCGAGCAGGCACGTAACGGGCTGCGCCGCTTTCTCGTTTACCTCGGGCCCGCGACGCTCGTCAGCGTGGGCTACATGGACCCGGGGAATTGGGCGACGGACATCGAAGGGGGCGCGCGGTTCGGCCATCATCTGCTGTGGGTGCTGGTCGTCGCGAACGGCATCGCGCTTTTGATGCAAACGCTGGCCGCGCGCCTCGGTGTCGTCGCGCGCCTCGACCTCGCGCAGGCGTGCCGGGCGTGCTATCCGCGCCCGGTCACGTATGTGCTGTTTGCGCTGTGCGAGGTCGCGATCATCGCGTGCGACCTTGCCGAAGTGCTCGGCAGCGCCATCGCGCTCAACCTGCTGTTCGGCATCCCGCTCGTCTGGGGCGCCGTGATCACGGCGCTCGACGTGTTCGCGTTGCTCGCGCTGCAGCGATTCGGCATGCGCCGGCTGGAAGCGCTGATCATCGTGCTGGTGCTGACCGTCGGCGCATGTCTCGGGATCGAAGTCTGGCTCGCGGAGCCGACGTGGCACAGCCTCAGCGACGCGCTCTCGCCGCGGCTCGACGCCGCGAGCGTTTACGTGGCCGTCGGCATCCTCGGTGCGACGGTGATGCCGCACAATCTTTACCTGCATTCGTCGCTCGTGCAGACGCGCGTCGCGCCGCTGGGCGCCGAAGCGCGCAGGCGCGCGCTGCGCTTCAATTTCCTCGACACACTGATTGCCCTGAACGTCGCGTTTTGCATCAACGCGTCGATCCTGATCCTCGCCGCCGACGTGTTCCATGCCGCCGGCCTGGAAGTCACGGACCTCCGCGAAGCGCAGCGGCTGTTGAGCCCGCTGCTCGGCACCGGTTTCGCCGGGCTGTTGTTCGCGGTGGCACTGCTGTGCGCGGGACAAAGCTCGACGATCACTGGCACGCTTGCCGGTCAGATCGTCATGCAGGGCTTTCTGCGCTTGCGCGGTTCGCCGGTGCTGGTGCGGATGATCACGCGCGCAATCGCGATCTTTCCGGCCGTGCTGGTGCTCGGCACGATGGGCGAAGACGCCACGGTGCCGCTGCTGGTCGCGACGCAGGTCGTGCTGAGCATGCAGCTGCCGTTCGCGCTGGTGCCGCTCATACGCTTCACCGCTTCGTGCGCGGTCATGGGCGCTTACGTCAACGCACGGACGATCACGGGTGTGGCGGCCATCGCCGCGACGCTCGTGATCGCGTGCAACGCATGGCTCGTCGTGCAGACGATCACCGACCATTTGCCGCCGGCGCTCATGGCCATGGCCCTGGTGGTCGGAATCGCGGCCGTTGCCCTGTTGGCTTACCTGGCCGTCACCCCGTTGCGTGCGCCCGACGAGGCGTTCGTCGAGCCGCTGCGCGATCCATTCCAGGACAGCCCGGAGCCGATCGAGGCTCGGCCGCTATAATTCGGGCCTCCTCCGCGGGCCGTTAGCTCAGGTGGTAGAGCAGCGGACTTTTAATCCGTTGGTCGCTGGTTCGAGTCCAGCACGGCCTACCAATGAATCGTGGTGTATACCGGTCATGTCCGACACGGACACGCTTCCACTCAGCCGGGTGATAAGTCACCGAGCAAAGCGTCCATTCGTCCGATCGCACCCTTCAGGTTCTCGCGGAAGCCACGCAAGTCGTCCTCGTCGAGGCTCATCGTCCGGTAACACTCGCCGCATGACACCGTGTCAAGTCGCCAAGCGAGTTCGAGCGCAAATGAGGTTGTCCCACCGCACGACGGACACTCGGCCATCAGCTCGGCCACGGATTGGTGGGGACGAATGACGAGGAAGAACTCGCTTTGCTTTTTCCCTTCGTTTGAATCGTGGGCAAGCATGCCCTCAGCGTGCGCTTCGGGCAGACGGTGTCAAGCTTTTTCAGTCGGCGCGTCGCGCTTCAGGCGTAGGGCACTTCGCCGCGAGCAGAGCCGCGTGACACGCGGCTAGTGGCAATCGCCGAGCGGCATTCAGCCCAGGAGATTCCGCCGCCGGAACGCTGTGCCAGCGATGGCACGCGATCCGGCGGCGGATGAACGCGCCTTACACCTTCAGGCCGAACTTGGTCCTGAGGAACGACTTCACGGCTGCTTCCTGGGTGCACTGCTCGATTCCCCAGAACATCGAACCGTTCTTGTCATCCGGATGGCTGCCCATTTCGGATGCAACGGCGTTAGCGACGGCACCCCTGCCGCCCTTGAAGCCGATGCTGTCGAGAAGGGCATTCGCAACCGCCGGTGCAGCGGAGCATCCCTTCTCAACCGTCACCGGAAGCGTGACGTAGATCGCCTCGGGTGAAGTGAACTCGGCGTCCTCGGCTCCGTCGCCGAAAAGGAAGAATCCACGCTGCTCCTTCGCACGCGTTCCAGGAACGCACCATGCCCGCGGCAACGATCGCCCGGATTCCATCCACGTTGCCGTCGCGCCCGATCCGGGCGGCGAGCTCCCCGGCCCGATCGCTCGGTCTGGCATAGCCGGTGTCGGGATGTCTCGCGCAGTGTGGCAAGCTCAGGCGCGCGAAAGGGGCGGCGCCGGCCTGGCGACCGAAACAAAGCACAAGCAACGCGACCAGCAACCGTTCGGAGGGCATGCACAATCCCGCGAGAACCCGTCCCTTTGGTACGGCGTCCGGCCGCATCCTGCGGGCATTTGCGGCAGGGAAAGGTCGCCGTCCGCTGCCCGGAGACCATCGCCGCCCACTCCCGGCCAGGTGCCGCCCATCGGTGGCTGCCGCAGGGGCCCCGCACGCCTGTCGCCGTCGTCAGGCCGTCCGTCGCTCTAGGGCTTCTGGCGAAAATTCAGGGGCTTACACTGCGCTACCGCGTAGGAGAGGTATCGGCATGGTGAGGGACCGGATTCGCGGATTCACGTTGCTCGAGATCATGATCGTCGTGGCGATCGTGGGAATTCTGGCGGCGATCGTCTTGCCCGCGTATCAGGAGCAGGTGCGCAAAGGCAATCGTTCCGCCGCCCAGCAATTCATGCTTGACGTCGCGACGAAACAGCAGCAGATCCTTATGGATAGTCGCAGTTACGTCGCGGTAGCCGATGGCAATTTCGGCAACAAGCCGTCGGACGCCAGTCCGGGCGTCGGCATTCCTCAGCCTCCCGCGACCAGCGGCAGGTACACGTTCGCTGTGACGGTCGTAAACACGGCGACGCCTCCCACCTTCACGATCACGGCCACGGCGGTCAACGGACAGGCGGTCGATGGAAACTTGACGCTCGATCAAGCCGGTACGAAAACGGGCAAGTGGTAATCCAATGACTTCGTCGCGTCGACTGTCCACCGGTTTCACACTGGTGGAAATGGTGATCACGGTAACGTTGCTCGGCGTGCTCCTCGCGATTGCCATCCCATCGTTTCAAAAGCTGATACTGAATCAGGGCGTCAAGACGGCTGCATTCGACGTTTTTTCTGCTCTCGAGTACGCACGAAGCGAGGCGATCAAGCGGCCCGGCGAAACCGTCACGCTGAAGGCAGGTGCCGCAAGCGACGGCGCCTGGTCGACCGGGTGGCGCCTACTCAACGGCGCCGGAACGATACTGAAGAGCTGGACCGTAGCGCCCGACATAACGGTCACCGACAAGAATGGGACGCCACTCACCCAGGTGCGATTCTTCAGGGACGGCCATGCGGACGGTGCGCCGAAGCTCGAAGTGAAGTCCGCCACCACGTCTGCAGGGGTGGACGCGCGCTGCGTCAAGCTGGATCTGATCGGTCGAGCAACAAGCAAGGTCGGAGGCTGCCCTTGATTGCAAGAGGAACTCGGTCGGCGCAATCCGGATTTTTGATGATCGAAGTTCTGATCACGATGTTCATTCTCGTGCTGGGCCTCCTCGGCGTTGTCGGCCTGCAGGCACGTGCGCAACAGGCGGAGACGGAGTCTTATCAGCGATCGCAGGCGCTGATTCTGCTGCGCGACATGGCGGATCGGATGAATGCAAATCGCGCCAACATAGCGAGCTATGTAACCGGTACGTCTACGCCACTGGGCACGGGTGACAGCAATACGGGGTGTGCCACGCCGGCCACACCCGTCGCGGCCGACAAATGCGCCTGGAGCATCGCGCTGCTCGGCGCTGCTGAAACGACGGGAGCATGCAATACGGCGACGGGAGCGAATTGCGTGGGCGCAATGATTGGCGCGCGCGGTTGCGTCACCGAGCTCGATGCGACCGCAAAGATCTATCTGGTCGAAGTCGTGTGGCAGGGCCTGGCACCGACTGCCGCGCCTCCCGCATCGGTTGTCTGCGGGAAGGATCTGTACGGCGCGGAAGAGCTCCGCCGTGCAGTTACGACAGTCGTCCAGATTGGTGACCTGGGAACATGAACATGTCGATCTGTCGTTGCTTGGACGCGCGCGTCGGGATCGGCCTAGGGGTCATCGTCGGAAAGCGCTCGCGCTCGGCGGGGTTTTCCCTCGTCGAGTTGATGGTCGCGTTGGCGATCGCGTCGCTGCTTCTCGGTGCGCTGGCGGTGATGTTCGTCAACACGAGCATCGCGCGGGGCGAGATCGACCGCACCAGCCGGCAGATCGAGAGCGGACGGTATGCGATGCAAGTCATGGCGGACGACGTCCGGAATGCCGGCTATTACGGTGCGCTGAACACCGCGCCCGCGCTACCGGGCAGCGTGACCGCGCTGCCCGATCCCTGCTCGTCGACGACGACGACCATCCAGAACAGTCTCGCCATTCCGCTGCAGGGGTACACCGACGGCTCGGGCCTGAGTTGCCTGAGCGGCGGCGCCGCCGGCTACAAGGCGAATACGGCGGTCCTCGTGGTCCGTCGCGCCGACACGACGATCAGCAATGCAGCGGCGACGACGGGTTATTTCAACATCCAGGTGAGCGGGTGCGCAGGCGATCCCATCCGTTACGTTCTCGATACGGACACGAGCGGCACGTTCACGCTGCATTCCAATGGCTCGCCCGGATGCACGCCGATCACGAGCGCGCCGCTCGCGAAAATCACACCCTATTACCAGCGAATCTACTACGTCAGCACGTGTTCCGGAACTGATTGCTCGGCTAGCGGGGCCGACAGCATTCCGACGCTGAAGCGCATCGACGTCACGCCTTCAGGTGCGTCCACGCCCAAGCCGGTCGTCGATGGCATCGAGAACCTGCAACTGGATTACGGCATCGACACTTCCGCTCCGGGCGATGGTTCGCCGGACGTCTATACGAACACGACCGCGCATTCGGGCTTGACTCCGGCGAACCTCGCCGAATGGCAGAACGTCATGTCGGTGCGAATCTACGTGCTCGCTCGCAACCTCGATACGAGCAGCTCGTTCACGGACACGAAGACGTACGCGCTCGGTCCGGTCAGTGTCACGCCGGGTGGCTCGTTCCGTCGCCATGCGTACAACCAGGTCGTCCGGCTGAACAACCCGTCGGGACGCAGGGAATAGCGATGAGGCATTCACGAAACGAACAACGCGGCGTAGCGCTCGTCATCGGAATGATCATGCTGGTGCTGCTCACGTTGCTGGTGATCTCCGCCGTCAATTCCGGCTCGATCAACTTGCGCATCACGTCGAACATGCAGGCGCAGGACGAGGCGCGCGCGGTGGCGCAGCAGGCGATCGAGAAATTCGTCGGCAACTACGCCAATTTCTATCCGACTCCGGCGTCGTACCCGAACGTCGATTACGACATCAACAACGACAGCGCACCTGATTTCAAGGTATCGGTCGCGGCGCCGGTCTGCAAGGGTGCGGCACACCAGATTCCCGGCAGATCGATCGACTGCGAGAACGGCGTCAAGAGTGGCCTGTACTGCTGGGACACGTTGTGGGAAGTGACTGCGACGGCGAGCGACACCAAAACCGGCGTTTCGCAAAAAGTAACTCAGGGCTTCGCACTGACGTTCTCACCGGTGTTCATCCCGTCGTCGGCTGGTTGCTAGCCCGATCAGTGAGGGAGAGAGGGTAAGAAAATGCTCAAGAACATGAACCTCGAAAGATTCGCGAGAGCAACCGTCGCGCTCGGCATGGCGTTTGCCGCGTGTTCGGCCTACGCCGATGACATCGACATCTACAGCAATGCGCCGTCGGGGAACCAGGATGCACCGAATGTCCTGATCTATATGGACAACACGGCGAACTGGAGCCAGAGCTTTGCGAGCAGCACCAAGTTCGCGGCGGAGAAGATCGCGCTGGCGCAGGTCATCAACGCGCTCACCGCCCAGTTCAACCTCGGAGTGATGATGGCCTCGGAGACGGGGTCGCCCAACTCGAACACCGACGGCGGCTACGTTCGTTTTGCGATCCAACCGATGAGCAATCCGGACGGGAGCGCGACGAACGCGCGGAACTGCCTGCTCACGATGATCGGTGCCACGCCGGCCACGCCCTGCACCGGGAGCGGAATCACCTACTACACCAATCTCGACGAGAACGCCGACAAGAGCAACGGCGGCAAGGCCGGCAAGACGATGGGCGAGGCGTACTACTACTTCAAGGGGACAAACGCGTACGCCGGAAACAACAAGGTCAAAGCCGACCCGAAGGCGTTCAAGAGCGGAACGATCGCGGGACCGGATTACAAGTCACCTGTGGCGGCCGGTACGTGCGCGAAGAACTTCATCATCGTCCTGAGCAACGGCCCCTTCCAGGACAACGCATCCGACACGTCGACGTCGATGTCGCAACTCGGCACGGCAGGCGGCGACCAGACGATCATTAGCCCGCCCGACCGATCGAGCGACAACAACGCCGGCGACGAGTGGACCCGCTTCCTGAACAAGGCCGACGACGTGAACGCCGTCACGTACACGCTCGAGGTCGGGCCGAGCACGACCGGCCAGGGGCCCTACAACACGGCGCTGCTGCAAAGCATGGGACGGCAGGGCAAAGGCGGCTACTACTCGGCGATCGACGCCGCGACGCTGCTGGCGGCGCTCACGCGCATCTTCAACGACATCCAGGCGGTCAACAGCGTGTTCGCTTCGGCGAGCCTTCCGCTTTCCGCCGACAGTTCCGGCGCGTACGCGAACCAGGTTTACATGGGCGTGTTCCGTCCCGACGGACATGGCCAGCCGCGGTGGGTCGGCAATCTCAAGCAATACCAGTTTGCGGTCGACGCGAACAAGAATCTCTTCCTCGTCGACTCGCTCGGCGTTGCGGCGGCAGGTGCGTCCGGCTTCGCGCAACCGGATGCGGTGAGTTTCTGGACCAGCAAGGACACTTCCAAGGCGCCGGACGCGCCGACCACCGCCACGCCTCCCGGCACCGGAGGATTCTGGTTCTTCGATGCCAAGGGGTCGGGGGGAGCCTACGACTGGCAGGATGGTGAGTGGGTGGAGAAGGGCGGCGCGGCCCAGCAGCTGCGCAACACATATCTCGGCTACAGCACCATCAAGGGCATCAATGACGCAACGGCGCCGCGCAACGTGTACACGTGTACGGGCACGTGTCCCACCACGGCGAACGTGTCGCTTTCCGGGACGCCCTTCAACGCCTCCAATATCGACATCACCGACGCGGCCTTGGGAACCGCCAGCGCGACCGTTACATCGATCGCGAGTGCAAGTCCCAGGACGGTGACTTCAATATCTGCAGGAACGCCGGCGTCGATCATCACCGGCGACAGCAACACGGGTATCGTCACGGTCTCGTCGCACCCGTTTGCAGTTGGCGACACGGTGTACATCAACGGCAATACCAGTAGCAAAGTCAACGGTGGTCCGTTCACGATAACCGCCGCGACGTTGACAACCTTTACCGTTAGCGGCATGAGCGGTAATCAGACGGGCACCGGCGGAACGGCCACGAAGCCGGGGACGGTCGCGACCGTGACCGCTACGGGTCATGGGTTCCAGCCGAATCAAAAGATCACAATCGGGCCATCGTCCGGTACCCCCGCCGCATTTTTCGGCATCAAAACTGTCGGTACCGTTGTAGACGCTAATACGTTTACCTACACATTGTCCTCTGCGCAGGCGGGGGGGCCGACGACGGGCAGTCTCACGGCAACATCGAATACGGCGACTGCTGTTGCAGCCTCACACGGACTTACCACCGGCCAGGCGGTCACCATCGCCGGTGCAACGCCCTCCGGCTACAACGGCGTCTTCGGCGCAACGGTCGTCGATGCGAACACGTTTACCTACGTTTATAACGTCGCGGCGCCGCTGTCTGCCGCGAGCGGCTCGATCACGGCCTCCGTGGGCGGCGGCCGCACGACCCTCATCAACTGGGTACGCGGCGTCGATACGCAGGACGAGAACGGCGACGGCCGGACGACAGACGTTCGCGCGTCGATT
>Ga0207706_10000443_pt1 | contig 44273 bp, 37 predicted proteins | sample KBSC53metaG_FD_184318 | JGI IMG/M metagenome (GOLD analysis project Ga0207706, IMG submission 184318) | Corn rhizosphere microbial communities from Kellogg Biological Station, Michigan, USA - KBS C5-3 metaG (SPAdes) (version 2) | ecosystem: Host-associated > Plants > Roots > Rhizosphere > Soil ... | reverse complement strand
GGAACATGATTACTTTTCGGATAAATGAGAACGTTATTCCCGCCGGCAAGCCGCAACGTCAACAGGCCATGAGATTCGGTAACGTCCAAGCCGAGTGTCTCGGAATAGAACTTTTTTACCGTGTGAGTGTCTCCCGCCGAAAAACCGCTGAATGCTTTACTGTCTTTTAACATATTGTCCTCCTAATTTTACGTTCGTTCTTCAATAATGCGACGAACGAGCACACAGTTTTCGGACATTTATTTCGCCGCTGCGGTTCAAAGCTCGAGCTTTGCTAGTTCCTCGATCGGCGTTTTCTCGGGAAGCGCAACGCCTGACCCGCGAAATACACGATCAGAATCAGAGTCCACGCGATGATCAGAGCCACGTCGCCTAACGAGAGTCCTGGCAGCGAACCCAAGCCGAGAGAAATCAGATTGAGAGCAATCGCATTTACATAATTCATGCTCCGACCCTCATGTTGCGAATCTGTTTTCTCCCAAGAAAAACGAGCGAGCTAACCCACAAGACAACGAGGAACGCTCGCAGACTCACGGCCGCCGCAACAGAAATACCGATTCCGGTTGCCATCATCAGATAAGCGGCAAGACACATCGGACATTTCGGCAGCAGCGCCAGGATTACGCCGGGTACAATCCAACCCGCTATCTCGCCGCTTCGACGCGCGACCTTGCAGCAGCCACGAGCTCTCACCTGTTTTTCCGATGTCATTATCTGCGTGTTCATACTTTGCCTCGTCGTCATTGATTCTGCTTTATTATTACGACGAACGAGCCAACACACTCGGGACAAGTATTTCGCGGCCACATGTGCATCGACTTAGAGCGATTTCATAAATGTTGTAGCCACCGGCCTACGGCCGGTCAGTCTCGGCGCTCTTTTTTCAAACCAGGGAAACGGCGGCGGGTTTGCGGCCAACGGTGCCTTCAGCGTGTTTCCGTAACGGGTGTGCCGGATGGCCTTTCAGATGGCGAGGACGTCGTCGCCAGGTTCTTTTTGATCAAGTACCAAAGCATTGTTGCGAGCACGAGCGAGATCAGCTTCGCGCGCCAGTTTTCCAGGGTCAGTCTGAAGAACAGGACGGAGATTAACTTCGCGCGCCAGTTTTTCGGGACCGGTCTTTTCATAATTGCTGTACAACAAAATTTCGGCGATACGCTAGCGAAATGTTCTGAAGCAGATCCCAGACGGGAACCAGTCGCAGATTCAAAGCGTGCGATTTTGCCAAGCCTATTTTGGCGCGGAGGCAGCAATCAGTTTTTGGAAGCGCGGATCTTTGCGCAGTGGATCAAACATTGGATCTAACCGGAGCAACGCGGGAGTGAGCGGCGGGTTTGCGGCCAGTGGCGCCTCGTACGGGATCGAAAGCAACTTGGTCAAGGTCGCGATGGAGCGGTCGGGGTCGCCGATGCGGGCCGCCACCCGGGCGAGGATGTCGAGCGGCCGGGGACCTAGCAGCGCGTCTTTCTCGATCGGCATCATCGCGATCGCGCGCTCAGCCAGAGTCAATGCAGCGGCGTTGTCACCTAGAGCCGTATTTGTAAGCGCGAGATCTCCCAGCAAAACAAAATTTTCAGGTTGTTCTTTGAGGAAAGGTTCCAGTTCGCTCCGAGCCTGACTCCAACTTTCGCGCGCGGCGGCATGGTCGCCGGCAACTTCCTGTGCCCAGCCTAACCAAAAGCGCAGTTCGCCATTGTAATAACCCAATGCTTGATCAGGCTTGGCCAATATTTCCTTAAGCTGAGCAATGACCGATGCAGGGCGGGACTCCAGGATTGCCTGGTAAACTTGTGTTTCCAAGGCGTTGGCGTAGTCAGCTCCCAGCCGAAGGGGAGCCAGAAGCGCCGAAGCACGCGGCAGGTCGCCCTCCGCTTGTGCTATTCGCGCCTTCAAGACAAGCGTATCTATGTCGTCCGGTGTGATATTGAGAATTTGCTCAAGCTTGGTCAGCGCTTCGGGGAAACGACGAAGGCAGATGTAGGAGCGCGCGTGTTGAGAGAGCAGGTTAACGTTGCGTGGATCGAGCTTCTCGGCTTCGTTGAAATACGCATCGCTTTTGTCCCAGTTGCCACGCCTCCGTTCGACATAAGCCAGAGCCTGAGGAACCCGGCTGTTATTGGGCAGGAGGCGATACGCTTGCTCAAAGTAATTGACCGCAGTGTCGTAGTCCTTCAGGCAGGCGTAGTAGTAAAAACCCTTGGCGAATACGGCCTCGCCGAGATTCGGCTGTAAAGTAAGAGCCATTTCGCCCGCCTCCCGCGCTTCTTCGCGCAGAGCGACGGTTGGTTGAAGACTCTGTGTCAGGTACCCACTCGAATCGACGTAAGCCAGCAGCGCCCAACCAAGGGCGAACTTCGGGTCCAACCGCACTGCTTCTTTGAGGTATTTCTGCGCGCCAAGTGAGTTCGCCGGTGTGAATCCAGTTTTAAGGGTGTAAGCAAGGCCGCGCAGGTAGGCATCGTAGGCCTGAGGATTATCGGTCGGTTTGGCAGCGATAATTTCCTGTTCCTGTCCAGTGAGTTTCGCTCGCAATTGATCGGCGATGGTTTTGGCCACTTCACTTTCGACCGAAAAGATGTCGGTCAGCTTGCGATCGAACGTATCCGACCAAAGGTGGGAATCAGTGGCCGCCTTGATCAGCTGCACGTTCACCCGCACGGCGTCGGCGCTCTTCTGCACACTCCCTTCCAGAACGTGAGCAACGCCGAGTTGCTTAGCGATCTCGCGCAGGTTTTCTGGGGCGCTTTTATAATGCTGGGTCGAAGTGCGCGAGATTACTTTCAGATCGGCGATCTTGGATAAGCGCGTCAGGATTTCGTCCTGTATTCCCTCGGCAAGATAGGCGTTGTCCTTATCGCTGCTTAGGTTTTCGAAGGGCAGCACCGCGATCGATCGTTCCATCGGGGTGAAGTAGCGCGTGCGTTGGTACAACCAGGTCCCAAGCGCAATCGCGATTGCCAGCGTCAATGCCGCGCCCGCCAGCGCAACTCTTCTGCGTCGCGAGCGCGCTTCGGGGTTAAACCGCGCGTAGCAGCGGTGGACAGCAGAAAGTAAATCGCGCGCCGTTTGCGGTCTGTCCTTTGGGTCTGCGGCCAACATCGATTTCAACAGCGAAGCAACCTGGCCTGGCAGGTGCAGGCCCCTGAGTTGTTCCAAGGACAACTCACTGGTTTGCCTCGCGCGGATTTCTTCCATCGTACGTCCAACAAAAGGCGTTCGACCGGTAAGCAAATACCAAAAGGTGACCCCAAGTGAGTAGATATCGGAACGCGTATCAATCGGCAATTGTCCAGCGCCAGCGAATTGCTCTGGACTGGCAAAAGCTGGCGTGCCAATGAATCCCGCCTGGGTTTGCTCGGCATCAAGCTCTGCCTGAGGCCCCATTACTTTCGCCACCCCGTAATCAATCAGCTTTACCCTGAGCGCATCGCTCGCATCCGATTCGAGCATGATGTTCGATGGTTTGATGTCGCGATGCACAACGCCGCATGCTTCCGCGGCACCCAACGCGTGCGCGGCTTGCTCAATTACCTCCAAGACCGTAGCGAGCGGCATGGGCCCCTCACGGCGAACACGTGCTTCCAGCGTTTCGCCTTCGACCAGTTCCATGGCATAGAAACACTCACCGTCTTGCTCTCCATAGTAAGTCACCCGAGCGACATTGGGATGATGGATGTTTGCAGCCGCGCGTGCTTCGCGCAGAAAACGCGACCGCGCGCCGGGATTCTGCGCCACGCTGTAGTCGATTATCTTGAGCGCAACAGTCGAGTTCAACACTCTATCGCGAGCGCGGTAAGTTATCGCCATCGCTCCCGCACCGAGCTCGACCGGGAAACCATCCGCACCCACCTCGACTTCGAAGTGGGCGTAGCGCAAGGGCCCGGGCGTCAATCGACCCCGCGCCGCTGGTCTTTCCGCCTGTTCGCCATCCGCCAGAAAGCCAAGGCTAACGAGACAACGCAGGCACTCCCCGTTTGGACCACACCGGGTTAACGGTCGACCACATGTCGCGCAACGCCCCGCAGCTTGATGTTCCACTTTCGCAGTTTCGAGACCAATGCTTTTGCCGTCCATAAGCAAAGTCAACTCATGCCATCAGGATTTGATAGAGGTGGTGGAGCTCCTGATCGACATCAGCCGGATCAGAGACGGTAGTGGCTACTTCCGTTCTCAACGATTCGCGGTAACGCTGGCGGAGACGTGAAAGCCAGGTGCGTAAAGTCGCGATTGGCACTCCGAGTCGAGCCGCGGCTTGCTCTTGATTAGGCGGTGTCACGTTTCCGCCAGCGATAAACGGTCTTAATTCTTCGAGCCACTCAGCTTTGCCTTCCGCCACGAAGTCGTTTTCCAAATTCTGCCAGGCCCGCGCAACAATATTCGATGCCCAGACAAGATCGTAGCAACCGGCGTCGCTGAGATGAGACGTCGCCAACATCGCTGCCTCTGCTTCCGGCAGATGCTCATCGATCGAGACGATCTGACGGCCGCCGCCTCTCTTGAGCGCTCGGGCGCGGTCATATTCATTGAACAGGAAATTCTGCAGAGATCCCAGCAGGAACGTGCGCAGCCGGCCCTTTTGCTGGTCCGCACGGGTCAAAGTGTTTTGCTCAAGCAGATACGCAAAGAAACCCTGGACAAGATCCTGTGCATCAGCGGATGAATGACCGCGGTGGCGAAGAAAACTGTAAAGCGGCGGCCAATAGGCTTCGCAAAATCCCGCGAGTGCCTGCTGAGCGGATTCTGTTGAGTCCGTCTCGCGCGCACGCAACACCACGGTCCAATGCGTCGTTTGAAACGAAGCACCCCCCTCCTGCAACGTTCCAGGAATCGCTTTCGTCTAGCCAGCGTCGGCCAATGAACGTAATCTTACGAGAAGAAAATCGCGCGCGAGTGCTCTTCGTCTTCTTTTTTCCCGTCGTGGTCGGCGTCGCGTGGTCAGTATTGGGCGAGAAGTTGGTTCTCTCCGCTTCCGTTGTGCCCGGACGAAGAACTCTCGGATTCTCGCAGACTCACGTGGCTCAGGCCGGCGGTTCCATGTTCGCTCTGCTCTTGCGCGATGGCGCCTATACTTATGGTTGCAAAGGCGATTGCTACAGCCGCTGCCACTTTCGCTTCGATAGATAGCTTCATGTATTTTGGATCCGATTGTTCAGCAGGAGTTCCCTCCAGCCGCCGCCGAAATTGAACGAAACCATGTTGTAGACCAGGAGCGGATCGTGCTTGCGGCTGGTTGCCCTAATGAGCGAGCGCCAATTGTACCGCAACCGCTGAACAAGTTTGATGCAATGTTTTTTCATGTTCGCTCAGATACATGGAACCAACTTGCTGGCCTCGGCGCCCTCTGGATTACGGGAGTCTGGAAAAACGCGAACAAAAGAGGCGTGCACTTTCCGGGAGACCCGGCCGGCGCGCCTTGTCCAATAATCGAACCAGCTTAACGAGGCATCAGCGAAGAGTTCCGCACGGATAACGTCCGGGCAGACATCCAGCAATTTGCAAACGTTCACGAATGAGTACGGCCAGGAAAAATCATTGTCCGTAATCCAACTGTAGGCATCGAGATACAGTTCTCGCTTGAGGCCTTTGGTCGCGCCCCGGAACCGCCGCAAATCGTGCGCTGCCTGTTTCAAGACACCGGCAGCCAGGTGTTTCTCGGGCGCTGGTGCTGGCGGTTCGGGCGGCGGGGTAGAAAAATGCGCGCTCCAAGCGTTGTCGGATGCCGCTAAAAATGCATCCATCTGGTCGCGCGTTAGTCGCGACGGCGTTTGTTCTCCCCGGTCTTCGAATTCGAAACTGGTCGGGAACAGCGTAAATTCACTGGTGAAATCACCTGTCTTACTAATGCGATCGCGATCGTCTGTTACGATATTCATATCGATGATTGATTGGCTTTTCCTTATCTAAAGATTTTGGAGGCCGACATTTCAAAAAATTTGAAATTTTTTTCGGTCCGGCCCTGAAACCGACCCGGTCTCGAATTGCGCCTGACACAGCCGCCTCTTCAACCTTAGGGGAGAGGCGCGAATCCCTCGAACGGGCGTGTTGTTCCGGTTTGCTTGTCCGCAGCGCGGCGTAAACTGTGTGAAATGACTGACGAGCAACAGGATGAACAGTTTTATCGCGACACGGAAAGCGTCGCCTTTCCGAAACTGAATGATCACCAGCTTTCTCTCCTGGAACCCTTGGGAGAACGGCGCGTGGTAAGTCGCGGCGAGCTCGTCTATAAAGCCGGGCAACGTGATGTCGGCTTAACTATTTTGTTGCGCGGTGAAATCGAAGCTTTTGAGACGCGCGATGGCACGGAATATCCCCTCGCTACCGCGCATGAGCGCGACTTCATCGGAGACGTCGCGATGTTACAAGGCACATCCACGCTTGCATCCGCCCGTGTAACGTCGGCAGACGCCGAGATCGTCTACGTTCCGGCAGTCGAACTCCGGCGCGCTTTGGCGGAGGTGCCAGCAGTGAGCAAGACGATCGTCGATGCGTTGATCATGCGGCGGCGCAGGGTAAGCCGGTATCGCGAGTTTGCCGGAATGCGCGTTCTCGCTTCGCGGGACGCGCGTGATGGACATCGCCTCGATGATTTCCTCGACAAGAATCGCATCCCTCATCGTCTGATCGACTTTGAAAGTGAACAGGGGCAGGCAGTAAGTAAACGTTTTCACCTGACGGCTCGCGATCTGCCGGTCCTTATCACTCCGGCCGGCGCTCGCTTGCGTCAGCCATCGATGCGCGAGGTAGCCAAGGAAGCCGGGCTGCTTCGGTCGCTAGCCACTGAAAATGAGACCGAAATTCTTTCCGACCTCACAATCGTTGGCGCTGGACCGGCCGGCCTGGCCGCCGCTGTGTATGCGGCATCCGAAGGATTGAACACAGTTGTTTTGGAAAGTTACGCCCCGGGCGGACAAGCTGGTTCCTCCTCGCTAATTGAGAATTTCTTCGGATTTCCAACCGGCGTCAATGGTGGCGAATTGACCTGGCTCGCTCAGCTTCAGGCTTACCGATTCGGCGCGAAATTTTCTACACCGTCCCAGGCTCTTTCGCTTAATTACAATGCCGACGGCGAGTACCGCGTCTGCCTCGAGACGGAGGGTTGCTCCGCCATTCTTCGAGCAAAAACTGTTTTGATTGCGACGGGCGCCGATTACCGCCGGCTGGATGCGGAGGGGCGCGAACAATTTGAGAACATGGGCGTTTACTACGCTGCGACCGCAATGGAAGGTCAGATTTGTCGCAATGAAACGGTTGTGATCGCCGGGAGCGGCAACTCTGCCGGTCAGGCCGCAATGTTTCTTTCCGAGGGCGCTGCCAGGGTATTGCTCGTCGTTCGCGGAAAAAGCATCGCCAACAAAATGTCGGACTATCTTTCGCGTCGTGTGCAAGCGCGCGAGAACATCGAGATCCTTTACCGCACTGAGATCCGCAAAATGTCTGGCGGGAAAAAACTCGAACAAATCGAGCTGGAAAATACGGAGACCGGCGAACGCCGGCTGGTTCAAACCCCGGCTGTCTTTTCGATGATCGGTGCTCGACCGTGCACTGAGTGGTTACCGTCGGAAATCGAGCGCGACGACAAAGGATTCATAAAGACCGGCTCGACCGTTGTCGACGCGCCAGCCTGGCGCGCGAGCAAACATCAACCTGGTCCGCTCGAGACGAGCTTGCCGGGAATTTTTGCAGCGGGTGACGTGCGCTCCGGCTCCGTGAAACGGTGCGCGGCTGCAGTCGGCGAAGGCGGTATGGCAGTTGCCGGTGTCCAAATCAGGTTAGCCTCGTCGTCTTGAAATCAGATCACGGAGCCAGCAAAGATCTATCAGATATTGTCCGAGCGATTTCTCGGCCGCGCCAGAGAGCCAACGTATTGGCATTCCTGGCCACGGATCGCCGGGTGGTCCTCTGTCCTCAATCTTCAGTCTCTTCGACTTTGTAAATCAGCATCCCGCGCGCCTGATAATTCGCGAGCGCCCGCGGATGATCACGATTGCAGGTATGCACCCACACACGCCTGGGTGCGATCCCGCCACGGCGGGACCACGCTTCTTCAATTGCGCTGGTTAGCAACGGGCCGCCCAAACCGCGGCCGATAAATTTAGCCAACAAACCGAAGTACGCGATCTCGACTGCGCCTTCCGGGTCACGCCGCAGTTCGTAATACCCGGCGAGCGCGTCATCGTAGTATGCCGCGAACGTTCGCAGCTCCGGCGCGCGAGCGTATTCTTCCCATTGCTCATCCGTCCACGGTCGTTTGTCGATCCACTCCCACCGCTCGCCGACGCGAAAATAGAGATCCCGATTGAACCGCCAATCGCGCTCCCTTTCTTCACGAATTTGAAGCCGTGCATTCGCACGCTTCGGTCGCAACTGCTCGGGCGATCGCATCTCGAGATAAGTTGTTATCAGTGGGTGCATCGTCGCGATGGAGCCGCTGTGGGATGTGCGCTTCGAATTTCTACTCCCAGCGGCAATTCGTTCGTCTTTTCGCCGCCTGGCCGCACGTTTTCTCACGGTACCTCTGCCGCGATTATGTCTCATACGAAGCCATGCGGGTAAGTCTCGCGGCAGACCAACACAGAACTGACGGTGAACCTGCGAGCGCAAGACATAAACTAGCTCGTATTTCGGCACAACTGTTGTATCTCACGGGTTCACCCCGTGGGATAGATCGCCATGGGCCCAATTCTCAGTGAACGTTATCTCATGGGGCGAACGCTTCCTTATTCACCACGTATGGCATTTTAGTCAGGTCGCCGCCGTAGTTGCCTTCGAGCACATCGATCAAACCCTGAACGCAGCGGCCGGCCATGCCTTTGTCAGGATCGATATCAAGCCGCGTGATCCGCGCGCCGCTGGCGAAGTGATGGAACACGCGGCACCGATCTGCGATCTCAGGATCGAGCAGCGGGGAATCCGGTGGGAGCGGTTCTTTCTCGAAAACGTCGAGTGCCGCGCCGGCAATCACATTTTCTTTCAACGCTTTCGCCAGCGCCTTCTCGTCAACGACCGGACCGCGTGAACTATTGAGCAAGTACGCGGTCGGTTTCATCATCTTCAGCGTCTTCTCGTTGATGAGGTGATAGGTCGGCTTGTCGGTCTCGCCTTCACGCAACAACGGCACATGAATTGTCACGTAATCGGCATCGCGTAGCGCTTCTTCGAAGTCCACATAATTGATCGACGTTTTCTCCTTCTGCATGCCGCGTGCGACGCGCAGGTCCATCAATTCCTGAATGGCAGCGACAAACTGGTGATTCTGATACGCTGGGTCATAGCAAAGGATGTTCATGTCGAACCCGGTGCATTTCTTGATCATCGCTAGGCCGATGCGGCCAGTGCCAATGACGGCGATGGTTTTGCTGGTGACTTCGTCGCCGAGGAATGGCAGGAATGGGTGCCACGACGGCCATTTCTGTTCGCGCACCAAGCGCTCGCTCTGCCACATCTTGCGCGCAAGCATGCCCATCATGAAAAACGCGAACTCAGCGGTTGCTTCCGTAAGCACGTCGGCGGTGTTTGTGAACGGGATTTTGTATGTGTTGGCGTCGGCGCGATTGATGTTGTCGAATCCGACGGCGATCTGCGCCACGACCTTTAGATTCCCCTTCCCCGCTTCGAAGACTTCGGCGTCAATCGGATCGCGCAAAGTGGTGATTAAACCGTCGATGCCGCTCTTCACTTTTTCGATGATCAATTTTTTCGGCGGCGCTTCCGGTCCTTGGAAAACTTCAAGATCGTAGCCGCGCTCGCGCAGCCGGTTCTCAGCCGCGTCACCGATGCGTGAAGTCGCAAATACGCGGAAACGTTTCTTGTCAGTCATGACTGCAAATTTAATCAGGAACCCAAGAAAGCAGGAAGTTTTCTATTGTAGAGCAGGCGCATCGCCTGCAAGCCAAGCAACGGGAACGGTTGTGCTACAGATTCTTTTTCGTCCAGGCGCCAACTCGGTCGAGTGCTTTCTCGATGTTTTCAATCGAGTTGGCCACGCTAAATCGCAAATAGCCTTCACCGAAATCACCGAATGCAGTGCCGGAGAGCGCGGCGACGCCGGCGTCATCAAGCAGCGCGTCGGCGAGTTTCTTCGAGGGCCAGCCGGTCTGCGTGATGTTTGGAAAAACGTAGAACGCGCCATGCGGTAGGCGGCAGGAGAATCCCTTGATCTTGTTGAGGCCGGCGACCATTACGTCGCGCCGCTTCTTGAACTCGGCGCGCATCGCATCGACCGACTCCTGCGGTCCACGGAGCGCTTCGACGCCGGCGATTTGCGTGAAGCTAGCAGTGCACGAGGCCGAGTTGGTCATCAATCGCGCGATGTGTGTTGCCAGATCGCTACGCATCACGCCGTAGCCCATGCGCCAGCCGGTCATGGCGTAAGTCTTCGAAAAACCGTCGAGCAAAATCGTGCGCTCCTTCATTCCCTCGATCGACATGATGGAATGATGCTCTCCTTCGAAAATCAGGCGGCTGTAGATCTCGTCGCTCAACACCATGATGTTGCGATCGCCGATCGCACGAGCGATACCATCGATGTCGTTTTTCTCCAACACGCCACCGGTCGGGTTCTGCGGTGAATTCAGAATGATCAATTTCGTTCGATCATTGATCAGAGCAGCGAGTTCATCGACGTCGAGCCTGAAATCCAAATCCTCTCGCAACCGAATCGGCACCGCTTTCGCGCCGACGTAATTGATCATTGACTCATAAATCGGAAATCCGGGATTGGGGTAAATGACTTCAGCGCCTTGTTCGGCGAGCGCGAGGATGGAAAAAAAGATGATCGGCTTACCGCCAGGGACGACGACTACTTCATCGGGCGTAACGTTTACCCGGCGCGTTTCGCTCACGTATTGCGCAATGACTTCGCGCAGCTCCATCAAGCCAGGCGACGGTCCGTAATGTGTAAAGCCCTTGTGCAACGCATCGACCGCCGCGTCGATGATGTTGCGCGGCGTATCAAAATCCGGCTCGCCGATCTCGAGATGAACAATGTCGCGGCCCTGCGCCTCCAACCCTTTCGCTTTCACCAACACTTCGAACGCAGTCTCAGTGCCCAAGCGCGCCATGCGGCTGGCGAGGCGAAGTTCACGTGCGGCTTTATGCATCACTGCGAATCAAGCAGGTCCCGCCGTTTCTCTCAACTCTCAACCATCAACACTTAACTTTTCCCATGTTCAGATGAGCCGCACCCGGCCGTGGAATCTCAGGCAACCGCGACTGTTCCAAAATTTGCGACTGATACCCGCCTTCGCAATTTAGCTGTGGCGCGGCGAGTACCCGCCTCTACAGTTTCTTGCTTTGAAGCGCTGGCTGTCTTTCATCATTTTCATCCTTCTGCTCGCCGCAGTCCTCGGCGTGTATATCGATTGGACCTGGAAACGAAAACTCTCGCCGCGCGGTGGACGTTATTTTTTCCATCGGGTCGAGCTGAGGGTGCCGTCGTTCCGCCAGTTCGATGAAAAATGGCGCGACGATCTACTGGGCGGAGTCGAAGAAAACGGCACCCTCGGTGGGGAAGGCTGCGCGGTGGCCGCGGCGGCGATGGTGTTCAAGTCTTATGGCGTCGAGACCGATCCGCAGCAGTTAAACTGGTTTTTAACATCCGTTGACGGATACACCGAGAACGGCTGGATTTATTGGGACCGCGCGGCGTGGTTCGCGCCCGACCGCCTCCGGCACGTGTACGAAGACTTGCCCTCATATCAGCTGATCGATTCGAACCTCGCTCGCGGAAATCCCGTCATCGTGCGGGTGCGACTGCCAAACGGCATCACGCATTTTGTCGTCCTCGCCGGTAAGGACGGGTTTGACTATCTCGTGCGCGATCCCGGCGCCGGCGCGGCGAAAGGCCTTTACCCGTTGCGCGAGCTCGGCAGCGATATCGAAGCGCTGCGGTTTTACAACCCGATCGCAAATCCGGATTCAAAGCTCTCCGTCCAGCGGTGAGCGGTGCGGCGAGCAAGGTGACGTAATCCCGCATTTTCGATCTGCAAAAAAAGCGCCCCGGACGCGCGCTCGTCCGGGGCGCATTCCTTTTGCCCGCAACCTGCTGTTCGCGAGCCTGTCTTACCTAACCATCCGCTCTCACTCAGTCGCGGGAAAAACTTCGAACAGGTTGTTTTCGCCGTGCTGCTCAGTGAAGAAAAGCCTTGCCCGACCTTTCTTGAATACCTTGGTTCCGATCAATCCGTTAATCGAGCTGTCTCCTTCAGACATGTGCAGCCCGGTGGGTTCGTTGTCTTCTTCCCCTGGTACGCCGGCTACCGTGTCTTGCCCGAGCGCAACGAATCGGGCCACGATGTTTCTCTCAGGATGTTGTCTATTCAGTTTGTAAGCCCAGATCGAATCGAGCTTGTTCAGCTGGTCGTGCAAGGTGTCGCCACGATCTTCCGCTAGCAAGACCGTATCCTTATCATCCACGAAGGTGATATTATCAAACGCCGCATGGTCGGCGTCGCCCAGGACGGCGAGAGAAATGTGTCCAGTCTCGCGGCTTGCATCGAGATCAACACGGAAGAGTCCGCCCCAGGCGCCGCGCGCTGCCAGCACAGGGTCCGTGCCTGCGGTGTTATCGGTATCGCCGGTGACGTCGAAGAAGAAGGTTTGAAAGTGTGAACCAGGCTGGAACTGGGCATTCTCCGGGCGCTTGAATGGCGTTGCGCTAGCGGCTTTTGCCAAAGCGTTGGCGTCGAATGGATCGGTGCCATCGATTTCGGTGTCATGGATCGTGACCCATTGGACCGGCCAGGACGCGCCCACTGTGTGGAGCAGCAGTTGATTCTCCGACCGCGTGTCGCCGTTCGGGTTCTGGTCATCGACCGGCACAAACACGACCGGGTTGCCGTCGATGGAGACTTGAAGCGCCTGCAATTTGCCCTGGGTTAGGTCGTCCGGAGATAAGGGAACAAACCGGTAGACAAACGAGTTTGGATTCCGTCCCTTATTTAACACGGTGGTGCCGCCGACGTCCTCAATGATCAGGATGTTGCCCCAGTCATCGGGATGGATGCCCTCGTAACCGCCGCGACCGAGACTGCCATAAAGTGTGCGCAAACCAGCGCCCCCTCCTGTGTTCGGATCAAAATCCGCGCCCATCTCGATGACACCCCCGACAGTTCCGGCTTCCTGCGCAAACAGCAGGGTGCGACTAAACGGATCCCAGGTTGAACCATCGATGCTGTTGAATTCAGTGAAACCACTGTCGTCGACTGGCGTCAGAAGCGTGACGCGATGATCGGGATCCGCCACATCCAGGTTGATGCGCGTGACATGAGCGAGATTGCCGCTGTTCTCATGTCCCTGAAACAGGAAATGGCGGCCATAATCGTAGTCAGGCGTGGGGCCACCCGGATTATGATCAAGAATAAGATACGTGTTCTCATCCGGCTCAGTGCGACTGCCATCCTCCAGGTTGCCGAAGCTCGTGATCACGCCCGATGGGTTCTCGAGTAGATCGGCGCCCTGCTCGACGAGCCCGGCGGTAAACTCCGGTGACAACACGTTGGGCGAGATCGCAACAGGATTTGCTGCGGGCACGCCGCTTACCTTTTCGTTGAAAACCCTCACATGGTCCGCGGCTGCATTTGATGCAGCCATCGTGACGAGTGCGATAGTGACGGTTGCGAGTGAACAGGCCTTGGCCTGCAGTAGATTCTTAACAGTTAGTTTCATGATTTGGTTTGTGTGTTGGATTGGTTTGTTTGGATACGGTTTACGGTGGAATTCACCGCACGCTCCAGAGCCTACAGATCGATTGTGGCGAACCGGTGGAGAATGTGTAAAACCTGCGTGACATGGATGTGACATCGCGGTTACACGCGTGCGGCCGCTGCCGATCGCCGTCGGCGATCCATCCCACGCCCAAATCCGAGACTACCTCAGACCATCCTGAATTCGGAACTCGCCCGACTAAATCAGCGACTCGCTCCTTGGCTCGATGCGAAAAAACGCCGGCGCAATCGACAAAATCGGTTTCGACGGCTTCCCGGAAAGTCCAAGCGGGACGGACATTCCACGGTCATCGCAGCCTCATGACAAAATGAAGTTCGGCAGCGTCGGCATCGGTCAAGGCAGTGCGCATGGCTTTGATTGTTGCTTGGTTCGTCAATGTTCGGAGTGTAATGTGGCAACGGTTCCTTGCGCGGAAACAGAAACGGAACGGCCATTATGGGTCTCATATTGCAAGCTGGTTTCACGGCCTTGTGGCTGCGCGCGTTACGCGGCGACGTCAGCTTCAAGCCGTTTGCCGTCGGCGAATGCTGGGACAGCGAGCGGACAATCGCCGATTGTATCGATGAAGCGAACGCGTGGTCGGACAATCCGGTCGGCGCGTTTGATTTTCCGCTCCGCCGGCGCCTGCGCGAGTTTTGCGATAGTTAGGGTTTCAGGCGGTGCCTATGAAGAAAAAGACCATTGAATTCAGCAGCCATACGGGAAACCTCGCCCTGATGCGGGGCTGCATCCGCGATTTTCTCAATGGCTATCCCTTCTCTGAGAAGGAACGGTTGCTGATGGTGCTTGGTGTGGATGAAGCATGCACAAACATCATCCGCTACGCCTACCGGTTGCGTGACGATCAACTGATCGCGTTGTCGATGGAAGGATTGCGCACATGCGTGCGGGTGCGCGTGCGCGACTATGGCGAACAGGTTCTGCCGCACGCAATGAAGGGTCGCTCCCACGATATCATCAGACCGGGTGGGCTCGGTCTATATCTCATCCGCAAAGCCTTTGATGAAGTAGATTATCTGCGCAAACGCCGCGGCACAGAGCTGGTATTGACGAAAAATTTGGACGGCGTAGCAAGTTGATGATGCTTCCGCGAAGCGCGGGCATTCTACCAGCACTGCGCCAGTACAACTTCTGGAAATCTCTGGTTCATCTGTGTAAATCTGTGGCTGACCGTTTCCGATGAAACCGCCTGAACCAGATGCCGCCTTCGAAATTTCGCTCCGGCCGCCGGCGTTCAGCGAGTTCACCGGCCAGGTGAAAGTGCGGGAGCGGCTGGAATTGATGGTGGAGGCCGCGAAAAAACGCGGTGACGTGCTCGAACATATTCTCTTGAGCGGACCGTCCGGTCTCGGGAAAACCACCCTCGCCTACATCATCGCGAACGCGATGAGTGTGAACATTAAAAACACGAGCGGACCGGTCATCGAAAAAGCCGGTGAATTGGCGGGGCTTCTCACGAGTCTGGAGAAAGGCGACGTGCTTTTCATCGATGAAATCCATCGGCTGCAGCCGACCATCGAGGAATATCTCTATCCGGCGATGGAAGATTACCGGCTCGATATCATTATCGATCAAGGGCCGCAGGCACGCAGCCTTCGGCTTAATCTGCCAAAGTTCACCTTAATTGGGGCGACCACGCGCGCTGGAATGGTCAGTGCGCCGCTCCGATCGCGTTTCGGGATGACTGCCAGACTCGACTATTACAACGCCGAGGAGATGCAGAAGATCATTCTGCGCAGCGCGCGCTTACTTGGTGTAGAAATTGATCCAGCGGGCGCGGCTGAGATCGCCACGCGCACGCGCGGCACGCCGCGCACGGCGAACAATCTCCTGCGCTGGGTGCGCGATTATGTCCAGGTAAAAGCCGAAGGGAAAATCACCGCCGAGCTGGCCGACCGGGCGCTGACGATGCTCGAGATCGATCGCGACGGATTCGATCAATGGGACAAGCGCATCATCGAAACCTTGATCCACAAATTCGGTGGCGGTCCTGTCGGTTTGAATTCCCTCGCGGTCGCGGTCGGGGAGGAAGCCGGGACGCTCGAAGAAGTGAACGAACCGTATTTGATTATGGAAGGGTACATCAAACGCACGCCGCAAGGCCGCGTTGCGACGGCGAATGCGTATCGCAAGCTCGGGCTCAAACCGCCTACCGGCGCGCAGCAAGAATTGTTGTAGAGGCGCTTGTGTCAAGCGCCTGTCTTTTGCTTCGGTTCTTGGTACAAGCACCGCTACACGAGCGCTCTCCGCCTCACCCGCAAGAACGAATTCGAATTCACTAGAAACTCGAAATCGGTTTTTATTTCCGCGAACTCAAAGCGTTTGAGCGCCGGGTCGGAACGCAGGATCGGGACATAGTCGCTTGGTTGTGCTTCGAACGTTACCGTCGGATAAATACGCGCTTCGCCCAGCGTGACGCGCATGATTTCAAGAACCGAATCGCGGTGGAATTCGTAGCTTAGCCGGTCCTGGTAAGCGAAAAGAAAATAGGATACGAGCGTCAGATCAAACTCAGCGTCTGCGAACGACAGCCTCGGCAGCTCTCCCGCTACGTAACGCTCGGGGTGGGTCTTGTAATCCGAGAGAAAGATTGTGGACGCGCGTTTGCGCAATTCGCGCATGTATTCGGGATTTTTGTAATAGCCCCAGCTATACGTCGGCACATTTCCAATAGCGCGGTAAACCGATTCGAGGTCCGGCTCGGAACGTTCCCTGATTTTGTCCGGGGGCAGCGAATAGATCGGGTCGAACGAAGTGACATGTATGCCGCGTTCGTTGGCTTCTGCGCAAAACGAACTGACCCCGCCCGCCACATCCAGAACACGTTTCCCGACCAGTTTTTCCGGCTCGAGCAGGAAGTACCGGCGATACTCCTCGAACGTGCGACCGAGCAACACGACGCGATCAAGATGAAGCCCGCGTTTGGTCTGCATTACTGGCCACGCCATGTGATGGTGTTTCGGCGAGGGCGCCGTAACGTGCACGCGAGGCGCGTGCGCTCCCCAATCAGAAAATTGTGAGCACGCCGTCAATGTAAGTTCCGATCCGCACCCAGCTGTGATCGCCACCCTGGGGTTCCACGGCCCAAAAATCGAAATCCCTCTTCAGTCGGTCACCGGCGGCGTCGAGCGCGGTCGAGCCGGTTACGCCCTCGTAAGCACTGGCTTCATCTACAAATGCCGCCTTGAAAGCAGGGAAATCTCTCAAGTCGCCCACATCTTCCAACGCGCGCTGCACAACGAAGAGCGCGTCGTAACCGGACAGCGCGAACGCATCGGGCGTAATGCCCGTGCGCGCTTCGATCTCGTCGGCGATCGGCTGCCACTCATTCTGCAGCGCGTCATCGAGTCCAAAGATCGGATTGGGATAACCAACGCTGTCCGCAAATGCTGCCGCAGTCGAATCGCCTGTCAGCGCGGCGGACAGGGCGACGCCATCGCTGCCGTACCATGCGGTGTTTGAGAGCGTGGTGTTCCCTTGCGCGCTGTGAAATACGTCCACGACCTCGTCGAACGCGGCCAGATACACACCAATCGTGGCAGGGTCTGTTCCGCCGCCAACCAGATTGTCAATCTGTCCAGCGACCGAGCCGGTAGCGACGGAAAAGTCGCTGGTCGTTGGCTCGTACTGATAACCAGCTTCCACCGTGCCACCCTGCAATTGGAAAGCTGACTGAACGGAATCGTGCAAGCCGTTGTTACCGGCGTCATTTCGCCAAAGCGGAACGATTGCGCGGATTCCGTCATGCCACATCAACGCGACGATGGCCTCCGCTTCCCGCGTGTCGTTAGGACAAAATCGAAAGATGTTATCTCCGGCGATGGCGAGCGAAGACGCGGTGCTACCCTGGCTGATAACCAGAATATCGTGCGCATCCGCGTATGGCTTGATCATGGCCACCTCGGCGCTCGATTGCGGCCCGATGATAATCTTCACGCCGCGGCGATCGAGGTCCTGAATAGCGTCCAGCGCCTGTGACGGATCGAGTTGTGTATCACGAACAAAAAAATGGAACCGATACCCGCCGTGTTGTCTGATCGCTTCCGCTTTGATTTGTTCTTCGGCAATTTCGAGCGCTGCGACGGTGGTTTGCCCAAGAGACGACCACGATCCTGTTAACGACGCGAGCACGCCAACTTTGAACACCCGGAGGGAATGTTGTTGGCCCGGTGGATCCCCTCCCGCACGACCAACAAAAGCAAGGACCAATCCACAAAGAATGACAGGGAGGACGCTACGAAAATTCATAAGCGCCCGATCATCCGCACGCGGGCGAGACTGTCAAGCACTCGATGTTTGATGTTCGATGTCGAATGTTCAATGTTTGAAATAATGTCGCGCGCAGATTCTCCGGGGAGCGCACGCGTGGCGCGTGCTGGCGATAGCGTCCTCGCGATCGCGGACTTTTCGCTTGAAACTTGTTCATCGCCTGCGGCGAACCAAATTCGTGATCCGATGTAACGATTTAACGAACCACGATGCAGGGCGATTTCTTCCAGCAAACCTCGAAAGTCTTCACTGTCTCCGAGTTGACACGAAGCATTCGCGGCACGCTCGAGACGAAATTCGGCGCGGTCTGGGTGCAGGGCGAAATTTCAAATTACAAATTGCATCCGAGCGGACACCAATATTTCACACTCAAAGACCAACGCGCCCAGATCGCGTGCGTGATCTGGCGCGACACCATGGCGCCGTTGCGACAACCGCTTGCGGATGGAGCACAAGTGCAGGTTTACGGTACCGTCACGGTTTTCGAGGCACAGGGGAAATATCAGTTGAGGGTCGATATCCTTCAGCCGCGCGGACTCGGTTTGCTCCAGGCAAAATTCGAAGCGCTCAAGCGCAAGCTTGAGGCGGAAGGGTTGTTTGCACCGGAACGCAAACGACCGTTGCCAAAATTCCCGCGACGAATCGGGATCGTGACGTCACCGAGCGGCGCGGCGATTCGCGACATTCTCAACGTGTTGCGCCGTCGCGCGCCGTGGTTGCAGATTTTGATCAACCCAGTCCGCGTCCAAGGCATGGGCGCCGCGCAGGAAATCGCCGTTGCAATTCGTGAATTGGCGACGCCGAACAAGAATTGGTCGCCGCTCGATGTGATCGTCGCCACTCGCGGCGGCGGAAGCATCGAAGATTTGTGGGAGTTCAACGAAGAAATTGTGGCCCGCGCCATTTTCAATTCTGTTGTCCCGATTGTCTCGGCCGTCGGCCACGAGATCGATTTCACCATCTGCGATTTCGTGGCCGACTTGCGCGCGCCGACTCCGAGCGCAGCGGCCGAACTCATTGTCCCGGACGTTACCGATCTTCGGCGGCACATAGATAACTGCGGGCGTGCGCTCGGACGCGAGTTGTTCAACCGGCTGCGCGACGCGCAACAACGGCTCGATCATGCCCGCGAGACCTTGCGCCGCTGTCTCAGTCACAAAATCGATGGTTACAAGCGGGGTCTCGCGCACATCACGGCGGCGTTACAAGCGCGCAATCCGGCGCGGGAGCTGATGATGCGCCGCAACCGCTTCATCGATTTGCATCGGCGATTGATTGCGTGTCCCGGGCGCTTACTCGAAAGCGCAAGGCACCGTTTCCAGCGCATCGAAGGAATTTTGCGGGTGCTCGGTCCGGACGCGACACTGCGTCGCGGATACAGCATCACGATGAACGAGCGCGGAAAAATCATCCGGACAATCGCAGCAGTCCGGCCAAAAATGAAAATTCGCACCCGGGTCAGCGACGGCGAATTCGGGTCGGAGGCACTGTAGGTAGGGCGTGACCGCCGAGCGCGCCCCTCCACGGGATCGAAAATGCCGAGAGTGACAAATTACCAACGTGCTAAAGTAGATTTGGTTTGCGTCAAAAGAGAACTCAGTTTTGACACAACGCGCGTCCAAGATTTGGCGAAAACAAGTAATCACTTTTCCAGCTTGAATGCCACCGTTGCTAGGGGCGGCAGATGGATCACGATTGAATACTGGCGGCCCATCCACTCTCGACCTTCGCTCTGCACGCCGCCGTAATTGCCAACGTTGCTGCCACCATACGTCTCAGCATCGCTGTTGATGATCTCGCGCCAGAATCCGGCCTCGGGAACGCCCAGCCGGTAATTATGATGCACTACCGGCGTGGCATTCACGACGAACGCGATCATATCGCCGGCGCGCGATTTTCTCAGGAACGCCACCACGCTGTTGTCGGCATCGTGAAAGTCGATCCAGTCAAACCCGTCGTAGGTGTCGTCCTGATCCCATAAGGCGGGCTCGTTTTTGTATGTGTGGTTGAGATGCTGAACAAGACGAAGCAATCCGTCGTGGCGGGGCAACTGCGCCAAATCCCAGTCGAGACTTGTGTCGTGGTTCCATTCGTTGCGCTGGCCGAATTCGCCGCCCATGAACAGCAGCTTTTTGCCGGGATGCCCGTACATCCACGCCAGAAACAGCCGGAGATTGGCGAACTTCTGCCATTCGTCGCCCGGCATCTTCGACAACAACGAACGTTTTCCGTAAACGACTTCGTCGTGGCTGAGAACAAGAATGAAATTCTCCTGGAACGCGTAAAGCAGCGAGAAGGTGATGTTGCCGTGATGATAGCGCCGAAAAATCGGGTCGAGGCTCATGTATTCCAGGAAATCGTGCATCCACCCCATATTCCATTTGAACCCGAACCCGAGGCCGCCCAGATACGTTGGACGCGAGACACCTGGCCAGTCGGTTGATTCCTCAGCGATCGTCATGATACCGGGAAACCGCTCATAACAAGCTTCGTTAAAACGTTTCAAGAAATAGATGGCATCAAGGTTCTCGCGGCCGCCATAAACATTTGGAATCCATTGCCCGGGTTTTCGCGAGTAATCGAGGTAAAGCATCGACGCCACGGCGTCCACGCGGAGACCGTCGATGTGATATTTATCCAGCCAGAAAAGCGCATTGCCGATGAGAAAATTGCGGACTTCGCTGCGGCCATAATTAAAAATGAGCGTCCCCCAATCCTGGTGCTCCCCCTGGCGCGGATCCATGTGCTCGTAGAGATCGGTACCATCGAACTCGGCAAGCGCGTGCGCGTCTTTCGGGAAGTGCGCCGGCACCCAATCCATGATGACGCCGATGCCCGCCCGGTGACATGCGTCGATGAAATGACGGAACTCGTCGGGCGTGCCGAAGCGGCTGGTGGGCGCGTAATAATTGGTGACTTGATAACCCCAGGAACCTTCGAACGGATGCTCGGCGGCCGGCAGCAACTCGATGTGGGTGTAACCCATCTCCACCACGTACGAGACCAGCGTCTCCGCCAGTTCGAGGTAGCTAAGGTGGCGGTTTCCTTCGTCCGCACGGCGGCGCCACGAGCCGAGATGCACTTCGTAAATGCTGATTGGGCTCTTCGGCCAATCCCGTCTCCGCCGCGATTCCATCCACTCGGCGTCGTTCCATTGATAACGATCGAGATTGTAAACGAGAGAACTGGTCGATAGTCCGTGCTGATTAAAGAAGGCGAACGGGTCGCTCTTGAGCAAGACCGCGCCGGTATAGGTAAGGATTTCGAATTTATAATGCATGCCTTCAGCCGCGCCGGGCAAAAATAATTCCCAGACTCCGCTGCCGACGAGTTTGCGCATCGGGTTGACCCGGCCATCCCAGCTGTTGAAATCGCCCGTCACGCTGACGCGCTGCGCATTGGGCGCCCAAACTGCGAAGTAAACGCCGGCGGCGTCGCCGATCGTGCGCAGATGCGCGCCGAACTTTTCGTAAATTTGCCAGTGCTTTCCCTCGCCAAAGAGATGCAGATCGACCTCGCCCATGATCGGCCCGTACTGATAGGGATCGCGCGTCAGCAACTCGGATCCGCCCGATGTTGTAACGCGCAGATGGTAATCTAGATCGCGGGTCGCGCCCGGCACGGTCGCGCAAAAGAAACCATCGCCCTGAATTTTCTTCGCTGCGATCAGTTCATCTGTTTTTTGATTTAAGACTATGTCTATGTTGCGCGCATCGGGCCGGAAAACGCGAATCTCCAAATCGTTGCCGACGCGGTGCGGTCCCAGAACACGGAACGGATCGGAATGAGTTCCTGCGAGGAAGTTGTTCAATTCGTCCGGGGGCAAGCCGGCGATTTGGAAAGGTTTCATGGTTGCATTTTACACCGCTAAAAACGTTACATCGTCAGATTGGATTTACGATTCAGCGATTCGAGGTAGCCAGGCCAAGCCTCTATGCGCTTCAACCTAACATCGTTTTAACGAATCGTTTTGATCGCACTCACTCGGGGGAGCATGCAATGGAACACGCGATTCGCGTGCGACCTGCGATCGTTAGAAAGTTACAAGGGTTACAAGAGCAGAGTGTCTTCCATTGTAACGTTGTAACCCTTTTAACGAATCACCTTCATTACTTCTTCGGCCGCAGCAGCGGGAACAGAATGACGTCGCGGATCGATTCCGCGCCAGTGAGCAGCATGGTAAGCCGATCGATGCCGATGCCAAAGCCGCCGGCAGGAGGCATGCCGTGCTCGAGCGCGAGCAAGAATTCTTCGTCGATCTTTTGTGTCTCTTCGCCCGCTTGATCGAGCAACCGCTGACGTTGCAGAAGCGGATCGTTTAACTCGCTGTAGCCCGGCGCGATTTCTACGCCATTAATGATGAGCTCGAAAACGTCAACGAGCGAACTGTCGTCGCTGTTTTGCCTCGCCAGCGGCACCAGCTCTTTCGGGCAATGCGTAACGAAGACCGGATCGATCGTTTCTTCTTCGATTAGTTTTTCGAAGACATGCTGGGTTACTTCGAAATCGGCCAGTTGCGGCAAAATTTCCACTTTCAGGTCTCGGGTGGCGCGCTCGCGCCGTTGCTCGCTCTGTAGCTCGAACCAGTCTTTCCCGGCAACTTCGCGCAGCAAATCGTGGTACCGCGCGCGTCGCCATGGCCGTTTCAAATTGATCACGCGCGTGATTTTGCCATCGCCATCTCGATGCTCGATTTGCAGTGAACCGCAGACGACTTCGGCAAGGCGGCAGACCAGCTCCTCGACGAGATTCGCCACTTTTTCAAAATCGGCATATGCCCAGTAGGCCTCCAGCATGGTGAATTCTGGATTGTGTTTTCGCGAAATGCCCTCGTTGCGAAAGTTGCGACTGACCTCGAACACTTTGTTGAACCCGCCTACGAGCAACCGTTTCAAATAAAGCTCCGGAGCGATGCGCAGGTACAGATCCAGCCCGAGCGCCTTGTGATGCGTGCAGAACGGCTCCGCCGCCGCGCCACCTGCGATCGTTTGCAAAATCGGCGTCTCCACCTCCAGAAAACCGCGCTCTTCGAAGAAACGCCGGGTTTCGCGAACGATGGCGATGCGTTTTTCAAATACGATACGGGAACGTTCGTTGGTGAGAAGATCGAGATAACGCTGGCGGTAACGCGCCTCAATGTCTTGCAAGCCACGCCATTTTTCTGGGAGCGGCCGGAGGGCTTTGGCCAGAAGCCGGAAGGCACACACCTTCAGTGTGGGTTCTCCGCTTTTTGTAAGGAAACATGTTCCCTCGACGCCAATGAGGTCGCCCATATCGAGCAGGCGAAAGAGATCGACCAACTCCGGGCCAACTTCTTTGACATGAACATAAATTTGAATGCGTCCTGTGGCATCGCGCAGATCGAGAAAATGGCTCTTGCCCATGTCACGATGGGCGGTGATACGGCCGGCGGCGCGAAGGGTTTCGCCTTCTTTGAATTTCTCGCGCACTTCCGCAATGGATCCGCTCAGCTCGAACGCGGAGCCGAATGGCTCGATCCCTTTCGCGCGCAGCGTGTCGAGTTTTTTGCGCCGCAGCGCGATTAGCTCGTTCTCTTCGTCCATCTTCGACGAGCGAATGTAAAGCGCCGGGCGGAAATGAACAGTCTGAAAGAAGCGGGAAATCGCTGAGAGGATTAGGGATTACACGCTTAGAACGTTGTAACATCTAACGAAACGCGCTCACATTGGGTTTGCCAACGAAATATCGACCGTGAGATACTTGTCGATGTTCGACGCCGATTTTTTCTCGGCGCCGGGCTACCCACAATGGCCGTCGACTTGCCGGAAACAACTTCGAAGATGGAAGGACCGCTGGTAAAGCAGTTTTCTGTTTTCCTGCCGAACAAAGTGGGGGCAATGCTGGACCTCGTAAAACTCCTCAACACGCAAAACACGCATGTGGTGGCCCTAAGCGTCTCTGAATCCACCGACTCGGCCATCGCGCGGATTATCGTAAGTGATCCAAGTCGGGTCGAAAAATTGTTCCGGGAAAAGAACGTGGCTTTCGGCGTTTCCGAAGTGGTGATCGTGGAAATGCGGGAAGTTGCTACGCAACTGGTCAAGCTCCTTGCCGCGTTGGTGATGGCCGAGGTCAACGTCCATTTCGCCTATCCTCTGCTCATACGCCCACGCGGCTTTGCCACGATCGCCTTGCATGTGGACGATACTGAATGCGCTTCCTCTGTGCTGACGGGCGAAGGATTCAAGATTCTGAGTCAGACCGACATTTCGCGATAGAGCTTCCTGGTTTATTCGTCGGAACAGCGGATCGCACCGGCAAATTGGCTCGGGCGCGACAGCCGGACGCGCTGACGATCATGATTACACGCGGGAGGGTCCCCTCCGCGAGTTGACAGCTTTGGGGAAGCGCGTTTACAGAAATGCGTCCACCGCGCCATGCGAAGTCTTCTCTCACGCGCTACCCAGGCCGATACAAGTTTTAGCGTTGGGCTCGGCTTGATCGTCATTCTTGCGGTGGCGGAGATTTGCGCCGCAACTTTCTATTATGTTGACCGAGCTCGCGCTGCCCGGGCATCGGCGCAGGCAGTCACGGCAGCTCTCGTCCGCCCTGCGGCACCTGCCGCTTCCACTCCCATAACGAGCGCGCCTGTCCCGGCGCCGCCAAGTGAGTCGCCGGAGGCGGCGCCTTCAACTCCTCTTCCCTCACTGGTTGATCAGCTGCTGCGGGAGGGCATTGAGTTGCGTGAGCGCGGAGATACGACGACCGCACTCGCCCGTTTGCAGGAAGCATCGGAAAGCGATCCGACAAACGCCGCAGTGCTCGAGGAAATAGCAAAGACATATGAAGCAATGCAGCTTTTCGACCGCTCGAATGAAATGTGGCGCAAACTTCAAGAAATGGGTCCGGCGGCCGGCGAGGCGTATGAATTGGCGGATCGGCGCTTGAAGCTGGGGGTGCCGACTCCGGCGACGGTGGGGGCTGGCATCGCAAGCGCGTCACTCGATGCAGCCGCCGCGCGCAAGGACGTTGGTGGCGGCGTCGCAGAGGGCTCCACGTTCAGTATTACCGAAGTCAAAACAACAGAGACGCCCGATCCAGACACTGAGACGAACCTGACGCTGCAAATCGGCATAAAAAAACAGCCGGATGCCACAATCGATCACACTAAAGTAAAAATTCAGGTGTTCTTTTACGACACAGTGAATGACAGAGATATTAAGCTGACCGATGCCGACGTAAATTATGAATGGCTTACACCGAAGCACGATTGGACGGATACAAACCCGGAGATCCTCTCGGTGAGTTACCTGCGCCCGAAAACGAGAGTCGTTGCGTCTGAGACGGCGCTGGCTGAGGCAGCGGCATCGGTCAAGTCAGGACAGAAGGGTCGACCAGCCAGGGGTTCCACGTCGGGAGCTGGTGAACGAAGGTATCTGGGCTACAGGATTTTGCTTTATTACGATGATAAATTGCAGGCCGTTCAGGCGGAACCGGCGCGACTCTTGCAGCTTTTTCCTCCTTCGGAGACAATCTCGTCACCGTGATGTAACTGCGGCTCACCGCACCGGGCGAAAAGCCGGGCACAACCGAATAGTGCAATGGTAAAAGATTAACAATAAGGGACAATTGCACGTGTGAGGGATGCAACATCGAACCAGTCAGGTCTGAACAGGCGCCGACTTTTCATGTTATCAATTGCGTCATTTTGCCGTGTGACAAAATATGCTCCGCCTTTTGCCTGCGTTTTTCTCTTTGCGGTGAGAGGGGAAGCGCAGGTTCAGGTGGACCTGAAATTCAAGCGATTACAGTACATTGCCTACGAGCCGGTGATGGCGACGCTAGGAATCACCAATTTGGCTGGACGCGATATCGATCTGCACGATGCCGATGGGCAGGCGTGGTTTGGATTTGAGGTGACCGGAAGCGAAGGTCAGCCGATTGCGTCTACCGCCACAGGTAGCACGCAGGGACCGTTGAGAATTGAAGCAGGGCAAAAAGTCACGCAGCGGATCGATCTTGCTTCGCTTTATTCTGTGCACGATTTCGGCACTTACCACGTTCGTGCCCATATTTATTTCGCGGATTTGGGGAAGTTTTTTTATTCAGCATCAAGAGTTTTTGAGGTAACCGATGCGCGGCCCATCTGGCAGCAAACAGTCGGAATTCCCGACGGGGTTGCCGCACCGGGGGACGCCCGCACATACTCGCTGCTCAGCAACCGGTTTCCCGATCATACCTCCTTGTACGTGCGCGTGCAGGACCGGGACACGGGAATCGTCTACGCGACTTATTCGTTGGGCAGGAGTATTGCTTTCGAGCAACCGCAGGCGGAAATCGATCGTGCGAATCAATTGCATGTCCTGCATTGTGCAGCTCCGCGCGCCTGGACCTATTCCCGCGTCGGTCTGAATGGTGAACTGCTTGGGCACTCTTCTTTCATGGAAACCAAAACGCGCCCACGCCTGGTCCGTTCCGCTAACGGCGAAGTAGCGGTGCAGGGCGGCGTGATCGAGGCGCCTGCTGCGCAAACAAAAACGATCCGTGACACGGCGCCGAAGCCGAAACTCTCGGACCGCCCGCCGGGAATTCCCAAGGACAATCGGTAATTCAATGCGAGGAAACTCTTGCCACGTCTGCCTAGTTGCTGCTGCGTTCGCGATTGCGGGTCTGATGTGCGCCGCTTCCGCGTCGGCAGCCTCGGGCTCGTCCACAACTGTCGTAATTGATGCCGGCCATGGCGGTCACGATCGCGGCGGTATTCCTAGGCAGAGGATCTCGGAAAAGGAGATGACGCTCGACGTCGCACAACGTCTCAAAAGCGTGCTCGCTGCGAACGGCTACCGGGTGATCATGACCCGCGACAGCGATGTCTTTGTCCCCCTGGGGACGAGGGTCGCAATTGCGAACTCGTATCGCAACGCAATTTTCGTATCTGTTCATTTCAACTCAGCAGGCCGCAGCGGCGCCGATGGCATCGAAACATATTTTTATGGCCGCGACAGTTTGCCGCTTGCCTCCGCCATCCATCATTTTGTCGCAGGCGGCGCGCCGTCACCGAATCGCGGAGTGCGGCGTCGCGGTTACTTTGTCCTGCGAAGAGCAAGGGTGCCAGCGGTCCTGGTGGAATGCGGTTTCCTGACGAATCCGAGCGAAGGAGCATACATCCTAAAATCTTCCTATCGCCAAAAGCTCGCCGAAGAGATCGCGGCCGGAATCCGGGAGCGCTCCAACGTCAGAAGTTCTACAAGTGCAACTGCAGTTGCAACCATTCCGCTGCAGTCGTACATCGACCAAACCAAGGTAAGTAGTTCCAAACGCTCCAAGAAAAAAAGCTCCAAGTCTTCGAAGAAGAAGAAAAAGAAGAAAACAACCAAATCGGCTGGGGCCAGAGAAAACGTAACCTCAGCGCAACAGGAGGCCTGATTGGAGTCGCCGGTTTTAACTTCGGCGCAAATGCGAAGCGCAGAAAAAGCCGCTTTCGCGCGGGGAGTGGAAGTCGAAGCCCTGATGGATCAAGCAGGCGCAGGGATCGCAAGAGCAGTTACGAAATTTTTGTCGAGCCCCGGAACATGCATCGTTTTTGCCGGAAAGGGTCATAACGCAGGCGATGCCCTGGTGGCCGCGCAATCCTTGCGAAGCAGAGGATGGAAAATCGAAATCCGGCTGGCATACAAAGAAAACGAATGCAGCGAACTCACGCGGAAAAAATTGGGAAGCTTGCGGGAGGCTGAAAATGTAGCGCAAGCGTCCCGCTTGCGATCTGATGAAAACGCAAGCCGGAGGCTAGCGCCACTCTTAATCCTCGATGGCTTACTTGGAGTCGGCGCGAAACCACCGCTGCGCGAACCCGTGCGCGCAGCCTGTCGCGAGATCAATCAACTCCGGCAGAAAAACAGCGCTTATGTTTTCGCGGTTGATCTTCCCACCGGTCTCGATGGCGATTCCGGCAAAACCGATCGCGATTGCGTGATCGCCGATTTCACAGTCACGATCGGTTTCGCAAAATCTGGTTTGGTTGCGGACGGCGCATTGGACTTTGTCGGCCGGCTGGAAGTAGTTCCCCTTCCCGATCTCACGGCGGAAAGCGACTCGAAGGAACTAATCGCTGCCCCTTATTCGCTGGCCCCGCTTTTGCCACGGCGCAGATTTAGTGCCTATAAAAATCAATTTGGTCGCATCGGCGTCCTGGCCGGGTCAAAAGGGTTCATCGGCGCCGCGCTCATGACCACCGAGGGTGCGTTGCGCGCTGGTGCGGGGTTGGTGGAAGTTTTTGTTCCGGAAGAAATCTACGAGATCGTTGCCGCCGCTGCTCCGATTGAAGCGATGGTGAAACCGCTTGAATCCTATCGCGATTTGCTCAAGGAAAAAATCGATGTTTGGGCCCTTGGACCCGGTCTGGGAAAATCACGTCCTGCCGAAATTCTCGAGCTCATCGAAAAAACGAAGCAACCGATGGTGGTTGATGCCGACGGACTCAACATATTGGCGGACAAGATTTCGACGCTGAAACGTTGCAAAGGCAAACGTTTGCTCACCCCGCATCCGGGCGAGATGAAACGGCTTTTCACCAACAAAAAGGAAACGCGCACGAAAACAGCGACGAAATTCTGCAGTCGATTTCCGGTGACGCTTTTGTTGAAAGGCAGTCGGACGATCGTTGGCGAACGTCATCGCGCCTTGAGCTATAACACAACGGGCAATCCGGGAATGGCCAGTGGTGGAATGGGTGACGTTCTCACCGGCGTCTGCGCTGGATTAGCCGGCCATGGTTTATCCTTTTACGATGCCGCACGTCTCGGTGCGTGGGTGTGCGGCCGCGCTGCGGAAATTGCAATCTTTCGTCACGGCGCCAGTGAGGAGTCGCTGCTTGCACGCGACGTGCTCGATCATCTCGGCGAAGCGTTTAACGACCTTCGCAGTTCGGCCGCGTGATTCGTTAAATTGTTACAAGGTTAAAACGGAAAATCCGTCTTGTAACCATTGTAACTTTTTTAACCATTCAACGACCATGTAACTGAGGACCAAATCCGCCTCAGTTATTGTAAAGCCGCCGCTCTTGCAGAAGACTAGCCGCCCATGCAAATCAGTGATCTCGTCGCGCGAATTGTCACCGAACGCCGCGCCTATGTCTGGCTCGGCGTAATCGCGACCGCAATCGTTTGCCTCATCATTTTCGTTTCACGGATTTCGCTCGATAGCGAAGTGCTCAACATGCTTCCGAGTAAATTCAGCTCGCTACAGGGATTGAAAATTTATGATCGCGCTTTTGAGCAGACGCGCCAGCTTACGTTCGCGCTGCATTGTCAGCCGGATGACGTCGATAAACTGGAGGAATTCGCACCGGTTTTCGCGGATCATCTGCGGAAACAACCGTGGTGCGAACGTGTTCTGGCGGGTTCGCCGATGCAGACGCCGGATGGTATTCGCGATCTGCAATCAATCGCCGTTCCCCTGCTTTTGAATCTCGAAGCGTCGGCATTCGAAGAAACGATATCGATGTTACAGCCGGAGAAACTTCGCGAACGATTTCACTGGTTCCACCAACAAATCGAAGCGGGCTCACCGCGGGCGCAGTTCCAGCTCGAGTTTGACCCGCTGGGATTAATCGGGCCTGCGCTCAAGCCTTTCGCTGAGAGCAAACAGATCGAGGAGGAACAGCCGCTGGCTTCATCGGATCGTACCATGCGCGTTTTTCTCGTCGTCACGAATCAGCCCTCGATCAGCGCGTTTGAGTGCCAGCGGGTGATGCGCCAGGTGGATGCGTTTCGCGCCCACGCGCGAGATGGCTGGGATGGCGGGCCATTGGATGTGCTCGTCACGGGCCGCTCGGCCTACGTCGCCGAAATTTCGTTGAGCATGCGCCACGACATTATCGCAACCGTGATCGGATCAGTCGTGCTGGTCGGCATCATTTTTTTCGCCGGCTTTGGCCGGTGGATGCCCCTGCTGGGGATGGGACTTTCACTCTTGTTGTCCTGTCTCGTCGCGCTCGCACTCGGTTTGTTGATCTTTGGACGCCTCAACATGGTAACGGTCGGATTTTGCGCCATCCTCGTGGGACTCGGAGTCGATTTCGCAATTCTGATCTTTGGCCGCTACCAGCAGGCGCGCACGGACGGCGAGTCGCATCCTGAGGCAATCTCAACGGCTATTCAAAAGTTCGGGCGCGCCGTTTTCTTCGGCGCCCTCACAACAGCGGTGGGCTTTCTTGCCCTAATTCTGAGCGGCTCGATCGGCTTTTCGGAGCTCGGCGTGCTTATTGCCATCGGCATTCTCTTTGCCGGTCTATTCATGTGCACGATTCTGTTTTTGTTCGTGGGCCATGGAGAGCCGGCAGCTCGCCACGATTGGATCTTCGAGGCGGTGAAAAAATATGTGGCTTGGAGCGTGCGACGTCCCGCTCCGATTTTGATCCTGGCGACGGCTATCTTGTCGAGCTTAACGCTGTTTGGTTTCTCGCCGAAGCCGCCGCTTCCTTTTGATGCGAGCACGCGTTCGCTCCAACCGAAAAAGAGTCGCGCCGGTCACGCGCTGGCCGCGATTATGAGCAATATGCCATTGCGCTGGGAACCGGTGCTGGCCATCGTGCGCGCTCCTGACGCGCAGCGGCTCCACGATGATTGGAAAAAAATCGCGGCGCACTGGAGCGAGCTGCAAGCGGCGGGCAAGATCAAAAGTTTTTCCACACCGGTGGCGCTGACGCTTTCGCCAATGTCGATCCAACACAATCGGGAACGATTGCGCGCGATCGACTTCCAAAGCGTGCGGCGAACATTGGGAGAAACGCTCGATGCCGAAGGATTCAGTCCGGATTCGTTTTCCAGCGCATACAAGTTGCTCGACGATTTACAGTCAGTTGCCGATCCAAATGCGCGGTTACCGAACTGGCGAGACAAACTTCCGGAATCTTCGAGCTGGTGGTTCCTGGTCGATCGCTACTTCGCGCAAGATCCCCTGCTCACCGTCGGTTTTGTCACCAGCAATCAACCGGTCAAAACACACGCCCAATACCTTACGCTCAGCCGCGAGTTGCCGGTGGCGGGCATACCCATGATCCTTTCGGGATGGGCCTATACCCTCGCGAATCTGCTGCCGTGGGCACAACGTCAGTTGCTCATCGTTACTGGCGCGATGGCTCTGTTCGAAGGGCTGCTCCTCGCGATCTTGTATCGCGATTGGCGACTTTGGGCCATTCAGGAGGTCACGCTTATCTTTGGCCTCGGCGCGATGCTCGCCACGATGAAATTGTGCAACCTGCCGTTGAACTTGTTAAATGTTCTGGCCTTTCGCCTGGTCATCGCGATCGGGGTCGATTACGGCATTTACGTGCTGTTCGCGTGGCAAAAGGCGCACGAGATCGAGCACGACATCGCCGGCGTAGTAAAGCCAGTCTTGCTCGCGGGATTGACCGCCCTTGCCGGGTTTGGATCGTTGGTGCTGGCGAAAAATCCTTCGCTCAGCAGCCTCGGCGTCGCTTGCGCAATCGGCATCTTCTGGAGTTTGGTGGCGACAATTTTCTTCACCCTTCCAGCGGCAGCGGCCGCCAGACCAAAGACTTGGCGCAAAGACTAACCGGGATAAGATCGGTAGTGAGAATGAACCCTATCATCCAACCCCGAACGCTTTCGGGGCTCGCCCTGGCGAGAGCGCGCCGAAAAATCCGTTTAACCGCCCTTTTCCTTCTCCTTATCGCGCCCGTCGCCAACGCGGAGACGCTCTCAGAGGCTGATGTCAAGAATCTCCTCGCCCGAATTCGTGAGAACCGGATTACGCAGGCCGATTTTCAGGAACAAAGGGTTCTTCGTCTAATGAAGAAGCCGATCATGAATTCGGGGAAGGTCTGGTTCCAGCCACCGAACAAATTCAGGCGCGAAGTGAAAGGCAGTTCGCCCAGCCTCACCGTAAGCGATGGCCAGCAGCTTTGGATTTACTATCCCAACTTCAAATCGGCCGAACGTTATTCGTTAGGAAAACGCTCACCGCTCGATTCAGTCATTGCTTCAATCAATTCCGCATTGAACCTCGAGAATATCGAAAACACTTTCCACATCACGGCGACGAAGGAGGGCAACGGCTACGAGTTGGAATTAACGCCGCGAACGGCTTCGATGAAACGGGCGTTTCAAAAACTGAATCTGCGAATTAATGACAACCTGCAGGCTGAACGCACCGATATGCTGCTGCCGAACGGCGATCGGATTGTAACGAGCTACTCAAACCAGAAGCGCGCGCCTGTTCCTTCATCGACGTTCGAATTTACGTCGCCGCCCGGCACCGATATCGCGACGCCGCTGGGGCGATGATGGCAGGGCAACCACGAATGGACACTAATGCTGACAAGTTTCTGTTCAGAGAAGAAGTAAATGGTGGGTTGCAAACATGCCAAGTTAGAATGGGAGCGGGTTGTTTTATGAATTCGTGTCTATTCGTGTTCATTCGTGGTTAAAAAGCGCTGGCGTTCCAAATTCGATCAAGTCAGGCAGAAACTCCTTCTCACTCCCACCGAAAAGCGCGTGGTGCTTTTCGTTTTCGCGGCGTTCGCACTTGGGCTGAGCACAAAATGCTACCGCGACGCTCATCCGTCATCTTCTTCGCCGGCGCCAAAACCAATACAGGAAATTACGCCGCCTTAAATTCGCTCACGAGCTCTTGCAGCGTCTTTTTCGCGTCGCCGAAGATCATGGTCGTGTTGACACCGGAAGGGTTGTCCGCAAGCAGCACGACCGGGCCGCGATCGCTGTTCTCGACAAAACCTTATTCGCGGTGACGGTGGACAAACCGTTCAGATGAATCGCTCGAAGCCCGCGCCAACCCCCGACCCCCACATCATCGCGCGAGAAATCGTCGAAGACCTCCAAGCCGCGCTGTCGCAATTCGCAGCCATCGCAGCTGATTTAAACGCTAGAGCTTATGCCAACTGACGATTCGTGTCTTCGCGACATCCCTTTTGCGGAACGGATCGTTCCGGCAGATCATGTCCGAGTGACGGATTACGTTGACGCGTTCACAAAGCAAATTTGTGAAGTCATTGTGGGCAAGAATCAGGCGGTAAAGCTCGCAGTCGCCTGTCTTCTCGCGCGCGGCCACCTCTTGATTGAAGATATTCCGGGCGTGGGCAAGACGACTCTCTCCCAGGCATTGGCGCGCTCGCTCGCGCTCGCCTTTCAGCGCATCCAATTTACGAGTGACCTGCTGCCGGCCGATATTCTCGGCAATTCCATCTTCGATCGAGGCGAGCAACGCTTCGTGTTTCATCGCGGCCCGCTCTTTGCGCAAGTCGTGTTGATCGACGAGGTAAATCGCGCCACGGCCAAGACTCAAAGCGCGCTGCTGGAAGCAATGGAGGAACACCAGATCTCGATCGACGGCGTGACCTATGAGTTACCCGAACCGTTCTTTGTAATCGCAACCCAGAATCCGCAACATCAAGTCGGCACTTTTCCGCTGCCAGAATCCCAGCTCGACCGTTTTCTGATGCGGATCGAACTGGGCGTGCCGGACCGCGCCAGCGAGCGCGCAATGCTCCTGGGCATGGATCGCCGCGAGATGCTGAAAGAATTGAAACCGGTGTTTAGCCCACAGACATTGCTCGAAATTCAAGATAGCGTGCGAAACGTGCACGCTTCACCTGCGCTGCTCGATTACCTGCAGGATTTGCTCGATGCCTCGCGGCAACGTCACACCACCGGATTGTCTCCGCGGGCGGGTCTCGCGTTGTTGCATGCATCTCAGGCATTGGCGCTGATGAGCGGACGCGACATGGTCCTCCCCGAAGATATTCAAGCAGTGGGAATCGCAGTCATGGCGCATCGGCTGGGACACGATATCGAGCAGCCGGGACAAAGTGGTCGCACACTTGCTGACAATCTGCTGCACAGCGTGCCGGTCCCGTGAAACAGAGAAAATTCCCTTCCGTCTATCCTACCGCAAGTTTTGGCGGCCTGCTGTTTGTTCTGGTCGCGATGTGGTACGCGGCCTCAAGTCAAAATAGTGCAGCAGCTTATCTGATCCTGTTCGCTCTGACTGCGGTCTCTTTGGTTTCGATTCCGCACACCCTGATCAACCTCGCAGGTGTAACGGTGGCTCTCGAAGCCGTGAAGCCGGCGTTCGCCGGCCAGGAGGTCTCGCTTCCGGTCGAGATCGTGAATGGATCGCGCGCAACACGGCATGGAATTAACGTCACTTCCTCGGGCTCAAGCCAGGAACGCAAACGTGTAGATCGGATCCCAGCAGGCAAAGCCGCGCGTGTTACGCTTCGATTTCCTGCACAACAGCGCGGCGAACATGAAATAGGAACACTGTGCCTGACGAGTTTTTATCCACTCGGTTTTGTCCGCGTCTTAAAAAAGTTTGCGACCTCCCAAACTTACGTTGTGTATCCCAAGCCTGCCGGAGAGCTCCAGCTCCCCTCGAGTCGGGCGCGCCCGCCACATAGCCGGCCACAAGCGGACTTTGGAGAAGGCGAAGACTTTGCCGGGGTACGTGCCTACGTGCCGGGCGAGTCCCAACGTCACATCGATTGGAAAGCCGTGGCGCGCGGGCAGGCGCTCATGACAAAACAATTTGCAGCTGAAGCGGAGGGCTCCGTGGATCTCGATTTTTCTGCTCTCCATTTTGCCGACGTGGAAAAGAGGCTTTCGCAGCTCGCGCTTTGGGTGATCGAAGCCGAACGCGCCCGGCGTCCCTACGGCCTTCGCTTGCCAGGCACTGAGATTGCGCCGGCATTTGGCGAACCACATTTTCACCAGTGCATGCGCGCACTTACACGGTTTCAGTGAAGACACCGAGGGACAGGAGTATTCCGCGACAACCGCTGCTTTGGCTGGCGGCTGCATTGCTCTTCACGCTTCCGCCAATGTTCGGTTCTCTCGCGACCTGGGTTCCAAGTTTTTTTCTGCTCACCCTCACAATGAAATTTTGGATGGAACCAAAAGGCTATCGCCTTCGCTCTGCGATTTGGAAAGTCGTTCTGGCGGCGGTGACACTGGCAGCCGTCGTTTTCAGTTATGGTTCCCTCAAGGGAATTGAGCCTGGCGTTTCTGTTCTCGTTGTCCTCATGTCACTCAAGATTCTGGAAGCGCACACCGCGCGCGAGTTCCAAGTCATGGTGATGATCGGCTGGGTGCTTTGTCTGTGCGGATTTTTTCTCTCCCAGGATTTCCTGATCGCGCTTTGTCTTCTGGTCGCATTCGCATTGCTGCTTGTCGCGCTGGTCCAGTTTCACGGCGGATCGTCCGCAGGGTCTTTCTGGTCGCCGGTAGGTGCGACCTGCAGACTCCTCGCTCAGGCGGCGCCGCTCATCGTCCTGTTGTTTCTTTTGTTTCCCCGAATAAATACCGGCTTCCGGTTTGAAATCGACCTCCGTTCGGCCGCTTTCGGTTTTTCCGATCGGCTTTCTCCGGGCAGCATTGCATCTCTCACAAATTCTCCGGACATCGCTTTCCGCGCGGACTTTCCTGACCGCAAGACTCGACCGCCGGGTCCCATGTATTGGCGCGGAGCAGTCATGTGGCATTGCGAAGGAATGGAATGGCGCGCTCCTTACGCTCCTGCCGCGCGCCGTGTCTCCTCTACCCAATCGCCGGGCGACAAAGCAATTCGACAGCGGATTACAATCGCACCGCATGGTGGCCGCTGGATGTTCGCACTCGATCGGCCGTTTGACGTTCCTCCCAAGACGATGCTTGCGCGTGGCAATTACCTCTGGAGCGTTCAGCCGATTCGAAAGCCGCGTCGCTATGAGGTCGTTTCATCCTCCGATGTGACCGGAAAAGAACTCCGATCGCGCGAACGTGAGGAAGCGCTCGAGGTGCCGGCATCGATCAGTCCGGCCGTGCACGAGCTGGCACAATCCTGGATCGCCCAGAATTCGGATCCACGCGCCATAGTAGGCAGCGCGCTCCAGTTTTTCCGGACGCAAAGGTTTCGCTATTCATTGTCGCCAGGCGAATACAAGAAGAACGATCTGGACCAATTTCTCTTTCATCGTCGAATCGGATTTTGCGAACATTACGCCGCCAGTTTCGCCACCCTGATGCGGTTGGCTGGAATTCCCGCGCGTGTTGTCGTCGGCTATCTGGGGGGTGAGTACAACGATCTGGGCCGATTCTTTCTCGTGCGACAGTCCGACGCCCATGCCTGGTGCGAGGTCTGGCTCCCGGACAGCGGATGGACGCGAGTGGATCCAACCACCGCAGTTGCCCCTGGACGGGCCAGTCTCGATCTCAACTCGTTCCTCGCGAGACGCGTCGCTTCCGGAGAAATGGAAGCTCGCCGAAGCACATTCGCCACACGGCTGACGCAATCGGCGATATTCACCAACATCCGGCTGGCTTGGGAGACACTGAATTACGAGTGGGACACGCGCGTCCTTGGTTTCGACGCCGACGTGCAGGAGTCATTGCTGGCTTCCGTTGGAATCGCCAGCCGTAAACCATTTTTACTCATCACCGAGATCCTCTTTATCGCTGCCGCTTTGCTCGTGATTTATGCCGGCTGGATGCAACTGCGGACGCGCTCGCGTCTGGACCGGGTGAAGGCGTTGTATGAGCGTTTTTGTCGCAAGGCTGCCCGGCTCGGTGTGCGGCGCAATCCGTGGGAGGGTCCATCCGATTTCTCAAGGCGGGCCGCCCAATTATTGCCGAAGGAATCCGACCGCATTCGACAGATCTCGAACACTTACATTGCGTTACGTTACTCGCCCGAATCCACCGGGCTCTCGCTCAACCGGTTCGAGAAAGAAGTAAATCAGTTTGCTTCGCACAGCGTTGGCAGCTGATCATCGTCCAGTTGCGGAAGCAGGTGGACGCGATGCAAAGATGTCGCCGGCAACCTCGGCACTAACTTTTGCCGCCCAATTGCGCAGGCGCGTAAACGCCAGTCGGCATGCGATTCACCTCAGGAGATGAGGTTACCGACGAACGAAGGGCACACCCAAACACAAGTACTCGATGACCCACGCGAGTCTGAGAAGGGTACCTCCGACGCCCGTCTTCGCATCGCCGAGCTCTTGCAGAGACCTTTCGATGTTAGATCGATCGCTCTCACCGGTCTGTTTATCCTCGCAGTCTTCTACACCATCTACTTCATGCGTTCGATCCTGTTGCCGATCGTTCTTGCGCTGCTGCTCAGCTTTCTGTTTCGGCCGATAGTGCGTGTACTCGCCAAATTGAAGATTCCGCTGTCGGTGAGCGCGGCGTTCATCCTTATCGGACTTCTTGCACTTGTCGGTTATGGAATCACAGCTCTGGCCACGCCCGCGGTGGGATGGCTCCAAAAAGCACCGGCCGGTTTGACGGAACTGGAACATAAGCTCTTGCCGGTAAAAGAATCGGTAGCGCAAGTGACGCAGGCGACGGGCGAAATCGAGAAGCTCGCGGCCCCTGAACCCCAAACCGCGCCCAAAGTCGAAGTGAAGCGGCATCCCATTACGGAGATGTTTTTCGTGCGCACGCCGGAGTTCATCGCCAGCGCTGTTCTGTTGTCGATCCTACTCTATTTCCTGCTCGTCTACGACCAGGCCTTCATTGCCAAGCTGGTCAAGTTGCTGCCCACGCTCTCAGATAAGAAGACAGCCGTCAGCATTGCGCACGACATCGAATCGCACGTCTCGCGTTATCTCTTCACTATCACAGCGATTAATACCTGCCTTGGCTTGGCCGTCGGAACCGCGGTGGGACTGCTCGGTCTGCCCAACCCGGTAATGTGGGGTGTGATGGTCGCACTGCTCAATTTCGTCCCTTACCTGGGCGCTCTCGCAGGCATCATCTGCATGACCATCGGCGCCGTCTTGAGCTTCGATAGCCTCGGGTACGCTCTGATCTTTCCTGCCGTCTATCTCGCTTTTGGCACGTTGGAGGGCAGCTTCATCACCCCATGGGTTATGGGACGCTCACTTACTTTGAACCCCGTGATCATCCTGCTCTCGCTCACTTTCTGGGGCTGGATGTGGGGAATTGTCGGCATCATTTTAGCCGTGCCGATCCTGGCCGCTTTCAAGATTTTCTGCGCGCACACCAAGCCGATGGAACCCCTCGCAGAATTTCTTAGCTAAATTTAGCCCTTCAAACGCTTTTCTTACTCCTACTCCTATTCGTACTCAATACTCCGGCATCCGAGAGCAAGAATACGAATACGATTACGAATAAGCTGAACAGGATCTCCATCAACCCTGTTTGACTGCGCCCAGCACCTTCATCGCTGCATTGTGCCCGGGAATACCGCTGACGGCGCCGCCGCGCAGCGCACTTGAGCCGCAGAGAAACACATTTTCATATTCCGTTTCGACGCCCCACGCGCCCACCTGTCTTCTTGTTTCGGCGAAGGGAAACGTCGGCGCGTCTTGGAAGATGTTGCCGTGGTACATGCCGAGCGCATCTTCGATGTCGACCGGGCTTTTGCTTTCGATGCAGAGACTGCCATCACGAGCGAGGGCCAGACAATCTTCCAGCGGTGCCTCCAGCCATTGATTTATCCCTTCGATGAATTTCTTCTCCGCGAGCCTTCTCATCGCGTTATTATCGCGCGCAAACAAACCCCATGGCGCGTCGAGTCCAAACAAGGTCATTGTGTGATAACCCTTTTCCCGTAAATCCGGCGCGAGAATGCTGTCGTCGGTCAACGTGTGGCAATAGACTTCACACGGCCATTTATCCGGCAATCGCCCTTCGCATGCCTGGTCGTAGCTGACGTTCATTTGTTTGTAGCCTTCGTCGCTATGGAACGTTCCGGAAAACGCTTCGGCCGCAGCGTAACGCGCTGCTTTCAGCTTCGGCAGGCGACGCAGCAGCATGTTAGTCTTGAACACCGAACCTTCATCCGTCGACTCCGGCTGATAGAATTTGCCGATAAACTTCGCCAACACGTTTCGCCCAAAATTTACCAGAAGATATTGTGCCTCGACTGTCTGCCGTTCTTGAGCAGCCGGTGCAAGGATTGAGCCGGCCCTCTCTGTCACTTCGAACTCGACAGTTTTTCTCTCCCGGCTTACATCGAGCGCACGAAGCGTGACACTGGTAATTATTTCGGCGCCCGCTTTACGTGCCGCTAGTTCCAGCTCGCGCGCCACGCTGCCCATCCCACCAACCGGAACTTTCCATTCACCTGTTTTGTTGCCGATGAGGTGATAAAGAAAACATCGGTTTTGCAGGAGCGAGGGATCGTGTGGGTGAGTCAGGACGCCGATCTTGGCGTCGGTAAAGACAAGGCCGCGAACCAAATCGTTTTGCAAATAACGTTCGATTGCGCGCCCGAGCGGTTCCTCGGCCAGACTGCGCCACGCTTCTCGCGCAACATCATCGGCATCGAACCGGCGCCGAAACTCCTCTTTCGCGACCAGCGGCTCGAGCATCGTGTCCCAGACCTGTTCGGCAAACACTCGCGAGAGATGATAAAATTTCTTCATCTGTTCGTGCTCGGTGTCATTGCCAGTCAGATCGAACATCGACCGGCGACTCAACTCGTCAGAGACGTTGCTCAAGAGCAAGCCATTATCGCGGCCATTCTGGATGTATGGCGTAAACGATGCGGTCGCGCGCCGACGCAGCTCGAGGTTCAATCCAAGATCGCGAATAATTTTCTCCGGGAACAGACTAACGAGATAAGAATAACGCGACAAATGCGCGTCGTAATCGGGAAAGACTTTCTGCGAAGTCGTTGCTCCGCCGATGTAATCGTTCTTCTCCAGAAGAAGGACACTCAACCCAGCGCGCGCAAGATAACTCGCCGCCACCAGCCCATTGTGACCTGCTCCCAGGATTACAACATCGTAGTGCGATTTCATTTTTGAATGCGGTCGTTAGTTCATGCTTACATCAAAACACCGCAAAAAAAACATCAACCATTTCTTAATCAATGGGTGCATTGATATCTCTCGATTGCACGTTGTTTGTTCTCGGCTCGCGCACAACCCGCGAGCGTGATGACGCATGAAAAGGTGCCTTCTCTTTAACATGCGTTGGCAGAAATATGATGATTGTTGTCATTGCTGCCACTAATCTGTCATCCGAAAATTGGACCATGAATGCACGTAGAGCGGATAAAATAGAGTTCGTTTTCTGGGTGGCACGATTCGGCTTCGTGCTTGCTCTGGGTCTGTTAGCGCTCAGAGCACTCTTCGCGACGGCAGCTCCGGCCAAAACCGAGGACCATTCGAATCGGAGCAAAGCCGCGGCCGAAACAAGGTTGCTCAAACCTCCGGACAGTGGCCAGATTCCGGTTGCCTTTCTGATTTCTGACGGCGCGGTGGTAATCGATTTCTGCGGACCGTGGGAAGTTTTCCATGACGTGATGATCCCGGGCCGTCAAGATATGCCGTTCCGTCTGTACACCGTGGCCGAAACGAAGAAACCGATCCGCACCAGTGGCGGCGGACTGCAGATCGTTCCCGATTACACTTTTGCAAACGCACCCGCTCCAAAGGTCATCGTCATCCCTGCCCAAAGCGACCCCAGCGAAGCGACGCTGAAATGGATTCGTGAATCGAGCAAGAGCACCGATGTCACCATGTCGGTTTGCACGGGCGCATTTCTCCTGGCGAAAACAGGACTCTTATCCGGCAAATCCGCGACCACCTATCACGGCGCATTTGGAAGTTTCGCCATTCAATTTCCGGACGTTCAGCTCAAGCGCGGCGCGCGCTTCGTCGAGAACGGAAACCTGGCAACAGCCGGCGGTCTTTCTTCCGGAATCGACCTCGCGCTGCGCGTGGTCGAACGCTATTACGGTCGGGAGGTCGCCCGGACAACCGCCTACAACCTGGAATATCAGGGCGAAGGCTGGATGAATCCGGATTCGAATTCAGTCTATGCCACGGTCCCGGTCTCAACTGCCGAACATCCGCTCTGTCCAGTTTGCGGAATGGACGTTGATCCAAAGATCGCGCCAAAATCTGTCTTTAAGGACGGGACCTATTATTTTTGCTCGGAAGACGACAAGAAAACTTTCGACGCGGCCCCGGAAAAATTTGTCACCACGCACGCACCCGGCTCAGCAGCATCCAGTTCCTCTAATTGAAATCGAAACCCGTACTTAATAACGCTGAGCCGTCATTGGAGCCGCGGACGCGGCGGATCGTGTTCGTGGCGGCACCTGGTGTCGAGATTCTCGATTTGGTCGGCCCGCTTCAAGTCTTCGCCCGCGCATCGGAAATGCACATTCGGGAGAATCCTGGATCGCCTCCGATTTATTCGGTCGAAGTGGTCACGATTTCTGCGCGTCGATCGCTGGTTGCCAACTGCGGTCTGCGAATCGCCGCGGATAGAACCTTTCGGGAAGTGCGCGGAAAGATCGATACCCTGCTTGTGGCCGGGGGCGACGCAGTCGAACAGAATGAAATCAATCCGGAGGCTGTGCGCTGGTTAAAGAAGATGTCCCCACGAATCCGGCGAGTCGGTTCAGTCTGCACTGGCGCAATGCTATTGGCCCGAGCCGGGCTGCTCGATGGCCGGCGTGCCACGACTCATTGGAACTGGTGTCACACTTTGATCAAACGCGCGCCGCATGCGCAGGTCGAATCTGATCCAATATTTGTTCGCGATGAAAATGTTTACACGTCCGCCGGTGTCACAGCTGGAATGGATCTGGCGCTGGCGTTAGTCGAAGAAGATCACGGTTCGCGGCTCGCTCTGCAGGTCGCTCGCAATCTGGTGCTCTATCTGCGCCGGCCGGGTGGCCAATCGCAGTTCAGCGCCGCGTTATCGCTCCAACTGACGGATCGAAAACCGTTGCGCGAATTGGAAGCATGGGTGCTCGATAACCTGCGCAAACCGCTTACCGTGCCCCTGCTGGCAGAGCGCGTAGCGATGAGTCCGCGCAACTTCGCCCGCGTCTTCACCAAAGAAATGAAGACCACGCCCGCAAAATTTGTGGAGCGCCTGCGCGTCGAATCAGCCCGGCGGCGATTGGAAGAAAGTCAGAACAGCATGGAAACCATCGCGGACGAATGCGGCTTCGGAAACGTGAACTCGATGCGCAACGTCTTTCAGCGCGCACTACGAATTGCACCGGGGCATTATCGTCGCCACTTCCGGAGTGTGCGCCACATGAAACCCCCTGCTTGATCACTGGATAACAAATCCATTTGAGGCTGGAGTATTTCATTCCGCCCTTTTCCAGATGCTTGTGTGAGCAAGGCATCCCGATGAACGGATGTTTGTGTTTATGGCTGACTCTGGCTGCTGGCTCTAGCCTTTCGAGCCGATATTAAGAACGATGCGGAAGCGCGCCTTGCCGCTCATCATGCGCTCGTAAGCCTCTGCCGCTCGTTCCAGCGGAAAAACTTCGTTCATCGAGTGCACGGCATTTACCGTGCTGAACTTGAGCGTGTCTTGTGAATCGATCGAGGTTCCGGAGTACCAGCCTTTGACCGAACGACAGCCACTAATGAGCAGAATTGGATCAACGGAAAGCGGCCCAGCCGCGCCGATTACCATGAGCACACCATTCGGCGCAAGCCCGCCGAGCACTGCTGCCATCGCACCAGCATGAGTTACCGTCGCGATCACAACTTTCGCGCCGCCGAGCTTGTTCAGTTCCGCCGCCGGATCGGATGCGTGGCTATCGATGTAATGGCGCGCGCCAAGTTGTTTGGCGAACGCTTCCTTGTCTTTTCCGCGCGCGATCGCCACGGTTTTGAATCCCATCTTCGCCGCGAACTGCACACCGAGATGACCAAGCCCGCCAATCCCGAGCACCGCGACAACATCACCGCCTCGAGCGCCGCTGTTTCGTAGTGCGTTGAAGGTGGTCACGCCCGCGCACATAAGTGGCGCGCCATCGACGGCCGAGAGTTCGTCAGGCACGCGCGCCAGCGCTTCCGCCGGCGCAACCATGTATTCGGCGTAGCCGCCGTCGAAGGAGATACCGGTCGTCAACAACGCGACTTCACATGCAAAAAACTCGCCGCGCCGGCAAGGGTCGCAATAGCCGCAGTTGCCGCCGTGCCAGCCAACACCGGCGCGCTGACCACGTTTCCATGGCTTCACATGTTCGCCTACGGCATCCACAACTCCAATGACTTCATGTCCCGGGACACGCGGATATTGAATACCGGGCCAGAGTCCTTCCTTGATCAACGAATCGCTGTGACAAATGCCGCACGCCTCGACCTTGATACGCACCCACCCCGGCTGCGGTTCGGGAATATCTCGTTCAACCAATTCTAACGGTCCGCCAGCATGCGGAACGTGAACAACACGCATTTTAGCCATATCCGCAGATTACACCGACACCGTCGTAAGCAAAATCGAATCCACTTATATAGATTTCTCAGTGAGATATTTCGCAACATGATTTCGAATCCGCGGTAATCTGCGCAATCCGTGGATACATAGTCCTTCCTGGTTTCCTGGCTTCCAGATTCGATTCAAACTGTATGAAGACAGTGCAACTGCCCGATCGCACACGGGTGCCCGTGCTCGGTCAGGGCACGTGGCGAATGGGCGAGAACAAGAGCGCGCACGAGGACGAAGTCGCGGCGTTGCGTTTGGGAATTGATCTAGGGATGACGTTAGTCGACACCGCGGAGATGTACGGCGACGGCGACGCGGAAAAGGTCGTCGCCGACGCAATCGAAGGTCAGCGCGAGCGCGTGTTTATCGTCACGAAAGTGTATCCGCACAACGCATCGCGGAGCGAATTGCCGAAGGCATGTGAGCGCAGTCTGAAACGGCTTCGCATTGATACAATCGATCTTTACCTCCTGCACTGGCGCGGAGACGTGCCGCTCGGTGAGACCGTGGAAGCGTTCGAGAAGCTCCGCGCCGCTGGAAAAATCGAACGCTGGGGCGTGTCGAACTTCGATGTCGACGACATGAAAGAATTGTTCGGAATCAAAAGCGGCGGAAACTGTTCCGCCAATCAGGTGCTCTACAACCTCGAAAACCGCGAGATCGAATTCGATCTTCTGCCCCTGCTCACTGATCACCAGTCACCGATCACTTGCCTCGTAATGGCTTATTCCCCGGTCGGTCACGGCCGCGGATTGCTCGAAAACAAGGCGTTACAGAGAATTGCGAAACGCCACGATGCGACTTCTGCGCAAATCGCGCTTGCATGGGTGTTACGCCAACCCGGAGTGATCGCCATTCCAAAATCAAGCAACGAAAAGCACGTACGCGAGAACGCGCGCTCAACCGAAATCAAAATGACCAAGGACGATCTCGCAGAACTCGATCGAGAATTTCCGCCGCCGGAGACCAAAAAGCGGCTGCCGACGTTGTGAACTTGTAGAGAGGGCTCTGTCTCTTTCATTCAAACTAAATTGAGGCTGATTCGGTAGCGTGAGCCGCAGTGTGATTCGCAGCTACTCTTTGCGC
>Ga0207706_10000439_pt1 | contig 44418 bp, 46 predicted proteins | sample KBSC53metaG_FD_184318 | JGI IMG/M metagenome (GOLD analysis project Ga0207706, IMG submission 184318) | Corn rhizosphere microbial communities from Kellogg Biological Station, Michigan, USA - KBS C5-3 metaG (SPAdes) (version 2) | ecosystem: Host-associated > Plants > Roots > Rhizosphere > Soil ... | reverse complement strand
CCGCGTGGCGATCGAAGAGCGCCGCGCGCTCGGCGCGATGCGCGAGTTCTGCCTGCTGACCAGCCTGCGCAACCTGCATGGCGTGGCCTGCTGGCTGGTCGACTCGCGCATCCCGCTGATCGAGGCGCGCTTCCCGTTCGCCGCGCCGCCGCACCACGACGTCTACCCGCTGCTGTTTCCCGGGCCGGTGGTGTTCGGCGCCGCGCAGGCCGGCTTCAGCTTCGATGCGCAGTACCTGCAGTTGCCGCTGCGGCGCGACGAGCGCGCGCTGCAGGCGATGCTGCAGCGCGCGCTGCAGCTGATCGTGCTGCCCTACCGGCGCGACCGCCTGCTGGTGCAGCGCGTGCGCGAGCTGCTGCGCACGCGCGCCGGCGAGCTGCGCACCGCGCAGGCGCTGGCCGCCGCGCTGCACACCTCGGTGCGCTCGCTGCACCGCCAGTTGCAGGACGAAGGCGCCTCGCTGCAGGCGCTGAAGGACGAAGTGCGGCGCGACCAGGCGATCGAGCTGCTGCGCCGGACCACGCGGCCGGTGAAGCAGGTCGCGCTCGCGGTCGGCTTCTCGAACGAGAAGAGTTTTGCGCGCGCGTTCAGGCTGTGGACCGGGCAATCCCCCGGCGCGTTCAGGCGGGCGCCGGTTGATGGAATACTTTCCGCATGACATCGACCGCGCCATACCGGGTGCTACTGCAGGGTTTCAGCGACTTCGAGCGCCATGCGCTCGACTTCTGCTTTCGCCACACCGCCGAGCGATCGCCCGGCTATGCGCTGACCGCTTCGCCGGCCGAGGCCGACCTGATCGTGGCCGATGGCGATTCGGCCTCGGCCGTCGCACGGGCCGCGTCGCCCGGCCTCCCGCCCCATGTGCTGTTCATCGGCCGCAGCGCCCCCGCCGGTGCTCGCTGGCACCTGCCACGCCCGATCGACCCGGCCCGGCTGCTGCGCCGGATCGATGAGCTGGTGGCGTCGCATGGCACCGAGATCGAGCAGCGCCGCGCGCGGCCAGCCGCCGATGCGCTCGACGACAAGGCTCACGACGCCAAGGCCGCCGCGCGCGCGGCGAGCCGGCGCCTGCGGCTGGCGGCCGCCGCCGCCTCGCAAGCCGCCGGAACGCCGCTGATCGACGTGCTGGTGCTCGACTCCGACGCCGCGGCCTGCGCACCACTGTGCGCGTTGCTCGAGCGCTTCGGCTTCCGCATCCACCGAGGCGCGAGCGCCGCGCAGGCGCAGGAGCTGCTGTCGCAGCGCACCTATGCCGCGGTCTTCCTCGACCTGGCGCTGGAAGGCACCTCCGGCGGCATCGGGCTGGAGCTGTGCCGGCGCGTCAAGCGCAGCACGCGCACGCAACCGCACACCGCGGTGCTGGTGATCACTGCCGCCCAGGCCCAGCCCTCCGACCGGGTGCGCGCCACGCTCGCCGGGGCCGACGCGCTGCTGCTCAAGCCGCTGGGCCGCGGCGATGTCGCGCGCACGCTGGAGGACAACGGCGTCGCGCTGCCGTCCGACGCGCGGCGGCTCTGATCAAGGCAGCGCGACCTGCTTGCGCACCGGGCTCGACAGCACCAGCGAGGTCGATACCGCGCCGTGCACCGCCAGCGCGTCGACCAGCCGCTCCAGGTCGGCCGGCTCGGCGAAGGCGCAGCGCACGATGAAGCAGTCCTCGCCGGTGACACGGTCGGCCTCGATCACCTCGGGCATCGCCTGGAACAGCTGCACGTAGTGCTGGATGTGGGCATGCGTGGTGCGGACGCGGATCATCGCCTGCAGCCCGAGGCCCACCGCCTTGAGGTTGATGCGCGCGCCGTAGCCCTCGATCACGCCAGCCTCCTCGAGCTTGCGCACGCGCTCGCTCATCGCCGGCTGCGACAGCCCGATGCGCTTGCCCAGCGCGGCCAGGCTCTGCCGCGCATCCGCCTGCAGTGCCTGCAGGATCTGGCGGTCCTTCTTGTCGAGCTCCATGCATCCCTCCAAAAACCGATGACTCATCGGTACGCGGGCCTCATTGCCGATGCCCGGCCCTTCACCGCCGGGCCAGCGCTGCCTATCGTGACGGGCCATGAACACACGCCCCATCCTCATTCTTCCCGGCATCCACGATTCTGGCCCGACGCACTGGCAATCGCTGTGGCTGCGGCAGCATCCGCAGATGCGCCGCGTCGAGCAGCGCGACTGGGATCACCCCCACTGCGGCGAATGGGTCGCGGCCCTCGAAGACGCCGTGCGCGCGAGCGGGCCGGACACGGTGCTGGTCGCACACAGCCTCGCCTGCCTGCAGCTGGCGCACTGGGCGGCCGCCACCGCCTGCCGCATCCACGCCGCGATGCTGGTCGCGGTGCCCGACCCCGACGGCCCGGCCTTCCCGAAGGAAGCGACCGGCTTCTCGAACCCGCCGATGCAGCGCTTCGCCTTCCCCAGCCTGGTCATCGCCAGCAGCGACGATCCCTATGGCGGCTTGCCGCAGGCGCGGCGTTGCGCCCCGGCCTGGGGCAGCGAGCTGGTGGAGATCGGCGCGGCCGGGCACATCAACGCGGCCTCCGGCCTCGGCGACTGGCCCTGGGGTCTGGCGCAGCTGCAAACGCTGGCGCGCTGAGCGGCTACTGACAAAACGCTGTCAGCAGCCCTCCCCTACAGTGGGTGCCCTGCCACTGCCCACGGGAGACATGCGATGAAGAAGACCTATCACGGCAGCTGCCATTGCGGCGCCGTCAAGCTCGCCGCCGACATCGACCTGGCCGCCGGCACCGGCCGCTGCAACTGCAGCTTCTGCACCAAGGCGCGCTGGTGGAGCGCGATCGTCAAGCCCGATGCGTTCCGCCTGATCGAAGGCGAGGATGCGCTCAGCGACTACGGCTTCAGCACGAAGCAGGCCCACCACTACTTCTGCCGGCACTGCGGCGTGCGGCCCTTCGGCCGCGGCGACATCCCCGAGGTCGGCGGCGCCTATGTGTCGATCAACCTCGCCTGCCTGGACGACGTCGAGCCGGCCGAGTTGGCCGAGGCGCCGGTGCGCTACATGGACGGCCGTCACGACAACTGGTGGAACGTGCCCGCCGAGACCCGGCACCTTTGAAGCGGCGCTCAGAGCGCTAGAAGCCGAGGAGCGCCGACAGCGTGCGCACCGATTCGCGGGCGCCACCGGCATGCCGGCCGTCGCGGTCGAGCAGCAGCGCGCGCAGGCCGGCCTTCAGCGCGCCGTCGTAGTCGAGCTCCGGCGAGTCGCCCACCATCAGCGCCTCGGCCGGATCGACGGCAAAGCGCCCGACCACGCCGTGGTAGGCCTGCGCCAGCGGCTTGCTGAAGCCCAGCTCCTCGCCGATCGCCACGTGGTCGACCGCTTCGTCGAGCGCGGTGGCCTTGAGCTTGCGGCGCTGGCCGTCCGACGGGCCGTTGGTCAGGATCGCGGTGCGGATGCCGCGCTCGCGCAGCGCGGCGAGCACCGGCCGCGCGTCGTCGTAGAGCTGGGGGCTGTCGTTGACGCAATCCATGAAGATCTTGTTGAGGGCATCGACCATCCCCTCGCGCGGCGCGAGGCCCAGCAGGTCGAACGGATCGCTGAAGCGGCGCAGCCGGTATTGCTGCCGCGTCAGCTGCCCCTGCTCGAACTGGACGAACAGCGGGCGGTCGACCTGGACGCAGGCCTGGATGTAGCGCTGCGCATCGATACCTTCGCGCGCGAGGAATTCGCTGATGCAGGCATGCGCGGTCAACCGCGTCGCGGCAAAGTTCACCAGCGTGTCGTCGAGGTCGAAGATCACCAGGCGAGGTGTCATGCTAGTCATCCCATACCGGCCTGAAGCCGATCGTCGTGGTTCCAAGCCGCTCCCATTTGCCGCGGCTCGAGCGGATGCGCAGGTAGCGCGCATCCTTGCTCCAGGCGCCGCCCTTGACCACCCGCTCCATCGGCCGGTGCGCCACGGTCTCGTCCGGCGCATAGGGGTCGGCGCACCATTCGCACAGGTTGCCGGCGAGGTCGTACAGGCCCAGCTCCGAAGGCGGGAAGCGTCCGACCTCGCTGGTGCCGCCGAGGTATTCGTCGTAGTTGGCCCGCTCGTGCGTCGGCGCCTCGTCGCCCCAGGGATAGAGCCGGTCCGGGTCGTTGTTCGACGCAAAGGCCTCCCATTCGGCCACATGCGGCAGCCGCGCGCCGATGTGCCGGCACATCAGCACCGCACCGGCCCAGTTGATGCCGAACACCGGGTGCCTTTCCAGGCCGGGCGGGCAGGCCCAGGCCTGCCGCCCGTGGTGGAACAGCAGCGGGCAGCGCGGGTTGTGCACGTTGACGTGGCGGTACGCGGCCTCGGCCTCCGGCGGCATCCGCATGCCGTTGAGGATGGCCACCGCCTCCGCGCAGGTCAGCAGTGTCGCGGCGACGCGGATCGTGCGGCCCGCGCCGCGCGGCCGGAAGCGCACGGCAGCTTCCAGGCAGGCCTCGATCGCGCGATCGCTCATCGGTGCGGGCCCTCCTCGCCAGCGGGCCGCGCCGCAGCCAGCACCTGCTCGATCGCCTGGAGCTGCCGCGGGTTGAGGTGGTGCTGCCAGCCGCTCTGCACTTCGTCGCGCACGCGGAACGACGAGAACAGGCCGCCGCGCCGCTCGCTCTGCCGGCCCTGCAGGAACTGCAGCGGCGCCGCATCCTGCGGCACACCGAGGAACAGGGTCACCGCCTCCAGCGTGGCAGCCGGATCGCGCATCAGGCTCTCGAACTCGAGCACGCAATGCTCGAACAGGCCGAGGGTGCGGTCCGCGAGCTCGTAGCGCAGCACGACACTCATCGCGGCGAGCTCCGCGCCGGCGACCGCCTCGTTGGGCGGCGCCTGGCGGTGGTAGTGCGGATACAGCGCCGCAAAGGCGAGCGGTACACGCTGCTCGTACTGCCACAGCTCCTGCATCAGCCCGCTGCGCAGCACCGACGACACCACCGCCCGCACATCGCGCTTCAGGAACAGCACCTTCAGGTCCGGCATGAAGGCCTTCAGCCACTCGAGCTTGCCGAACAGCACCGTCTCCTTGAAGCCCACGACGCGCCGGCTGTCCGACTGTCGCAGGAAACCGCGCAGCTCGGCGAGGTAGTCGCGCAGGCCGGGCCGACCAGCGAGCGCCGGATGGAACAGCCCGGGATCGAAGTCTTCCCACCGCCAGGGCGCCAGGTCGCACTCGCGGAAATAGCTGGTGTGCATCGACAGCGGCTCGTTGAGGCATTCGATGCCGGGATGCGCCTGCAGCAGATCGTTGAGGAGATTCGATCCCGAGCGGTGGTGGGCCAGCAGCAGGAAGGGCGATCTCGGCATGGTCACATCGGCGGGTTCCGGCGAAGTGGTGTCAGGCCCGGAGTCTGCCCCTGCCGGACGGCGCGCCGCTTCACGCCTTTGGGGGATTGCCGCAGGGTGCCCGCGCTCGTACGCTCGCAGGGCTTGGACGAGCATGCAACGTTGTGTAAGGCAGCCCGCGAACGCGCCGAGGGAGCGCGGCGATGGCCTCGCCCGAGGGAGAACAGCAGATGAGCTCTCCGACCGACGACCCACGGGCCAGAAACCCCCTTGGCCGCAGGGTCTGGGCGGTGGCCGCGCTGACGCTGGCCCTGGCCTGTGCGGTCTTGCTCGGCCTTTTCGACGGGGGCGCCTCCGGCCCGGCCGCACCGCGCGACACGCTCCGCCTCGCGCTCTCATCCACACCCCATGCGTCGCTGCTGCACCTGGCGGCGGCACGCGGCTATTTCGCCGAGGAAGGGCTGGATGTCGCGCTGCTCCCGGCCAGCCACGGCAAGGCCGCGCTCGACCTGCTGGCGCAGGGCAAGGCCGACCTCGCCGCCGCGGCGGAGGTGCCGTTCGTCATCGCCGTGCTGAAGGGCGAGCCGCTGGGCATCGCCGCCAGCATCGCCAGCGTCTCCACGGAGATGGCCGTGATCGCCCGGCGCGACCGCGCCATCGGAGCGCCGCGCGACCTCGTCGGCAAGAGGGTCGGCGTGACGCCGGGCACCAGCGGCGACTACTTCCTCTGGGCCTTCCTGATCCACAACAAGCTCGCGCCCGACGCCATCACGATGGTGGATGTGCCGCCGGGGCGCATCGTGCACGATCTGTCCGAAGGCCGGGTCGATGCCGCGTCGACCTGGGAGCCGATCAAGCACGGTGCGCAGTCCGCGCTGCAGGGCAACGCGGTGTCGTTCGTCGAGCCCGATGCCTACCTGGTCACGCACGTGGTGGTCGGCCGTAGCGACTTCCTGAAGACCCATGCCGCCGCCGTGCAGAAGCTCATCCGCGCCACGCTGAAGGCCGAGCGCTTCACGCGTACCGACCCGCAACGCGCGCATGCGCAGATCGCCGAGCAGCTGAAGATCGCGCCGCAGGCGCTGCAGCCGAACTGGGCCGACCTGGACCTGCGCGTCGAGCTGCACCAGTCGCAGCTCGTCACGCTCGAGGACGAGGCCCGCTGGGCGATCACGCGCGGCTATGCCGGGCGGCGCGATGTGCCGAACTTCCTGCCCCACCTCTACCTCGACGCGCTGCTCGCGGTGCAGCCCGAGCGGGTGACGGTGGTGCACTGAGGCCGCGGAGCGCGCATGAAGATCAGCACCAAAGGCCAGCTCGCGACAGCGATGGCGCTCGCGACGCTGGGGCTGATCGCCGCGATGATCTGGTGGGCCAACACCGAGGTGCACGAGGCCGACCAGCAGCGCCGCCAGACCTCGGAGATCGCGCAGGCGCTCAACGACCTGCGGATGGTCAGCTTCGAGTACATCCTGCACCGCACGGAGCGCGCGCGCCGGCAGGAAGAAGAGGTCGCGCAGCGGCTGCAGCGCATGCTCGCCGCCCACCCGATCCATGGGCCGGCGCAGGCCGAGGTGCTGGCCGACCTGCGCGAGCACACGCAGTCCACGCACCGCCTTTTCGGCGAGTTCCGCGCGGGAACGGCCGCGCCGCAACCCGGGCTGCCGGTCGACGAGGCGACGCGCCGCTTCGAGGCCCAGCTGTCGAGCCGGCTGCTGATCCTGCAGCAGGAAAGCCTGGCCGCGGCGCTGCGGCTGGGCGATTACGCCACCGCGCGCATCAACGCCGCGCAGCAGCGCGTGGTCGCGGTGATCGCGGCCGGGCTGCTGCTGATGGCGCTCACCACGATCGGCGGCGCGCTGCTGATCAGCCGCAGCGTGCTGCGGCCGATCGCGCGGCTCGAGCAGGCCACGCGCGAGGTGGCCGCGGGCAACTGGGGCTTCAAGCTCGACATCGGCAGCGCCGACGAGATCGGCCAGATGGCGCGTCACTTCGACGCGATGACGCAGGCGCTGCGCGATTCGTTCGCGCAGATCGAGCACAGCAACCGCGAGCTGGCGGCGCTGAACAAGGAGATCGAGGCCTTCAGCTACTCGGTCTCGCACGATCTGCGCGGCCCGCTGCGCAGCATGGACGGCTTCTCGCTCGCGTTGCTGGAGGACTACGGCGACAAGCTCGACGACGAGGCGCGCGATTCGCTGCAGCGCATCCGCAACGCGAGCCAGCGCATGGGCCGGCTGATCGACGAGCTGCTCGGGCTGTCGCGCGTGACGCGCGCCGAGCTCTCGCTGCGCACCGTCAACCTCAGCGAGATGGTGCGCGAGATCGCCGACGGCCTCGACAAGCAGCAGCCCGACCGCAAGGTGCGGTGGGAGATCGCCGACGGCATCACCGTGCAGGCCGACCGCTCGCTGCTGCAGATCGCGCTGCAGAACCTGCTGGAGAACGCGTGGAAATTCACCGGCAAGACCGAGCACCCGGTCATCCGCGTCGGCCAGCAGCGGCACAACGGCGAGACCGAGTGCTTCATCGCCGACAACGGCGTAGGCTTCGACATGGCCTATGCCAACCGGCTCTTCGGCGCCTTCCAGCGCCTGCACCACGAGAGCGAGTTCGCCGGCACCGGCATCGGGCTGGCCACGGTGCAGCGCATCTTCCGCCGGCACGGCGGCAGCATCCGCGTGCAGGCCCGGCCCGGCGAAGGCGCGACGTTCTATTTCAGCTTGAAGGAGCACCCCCATGAGCGACTCGAACAAGGTCATCCTGCTGGTTGAAGACAGCCCCGACGACGTGACGCTGACGCTGCGCGCCTTCAAGCGCAGCCACCTGATGAACCCGATCTGCGTGGTGCGCGACGGCATCGAGGCGCTCGATTTCCTCTTCGCGCGCGAGGCCTACGCCGACCGCGCCGCGCTGCCGCTGCCCGAGCTGGTGATCCTCGACCTCAAGCTGCCCAAGCTCGACGGCCTGGGCGTGCTGAAGACCATCCGCGCCGACGAGCGCACGCAGCTGCTGCCGGTGGTGATCCTCACCTCGTCGAAGGAGGAGCAGGACCTCATCACCGGCTATTCGCTGGGCGCCAACAGCTATGTGCGCAAGCCGGTGGACTTTGCCGAGTTCCTCGAGGCGGTCAAGGTGCTCGGGCTGTACTGGCTGATGCTCAACCAGACGGCGCCGCAAAGGACCCCGCAGTGAACAAGCCGATCAGGGTCCTCGTCGTCGAAGACTCGGAAGACGACGCCAAGCTCGAGATGCGCATGCTGCGCCGCGGCGGCTTCGAGCCGACCTACCGCCGGGTACAGGACCTGTCGGCGCTTTCCGCCGCGATCGACCAGGAGCGCTGGGACGCGGTGCTGTCCGACTTCAGCCTGCCCGGCTTCACCGGCGTGGACGCGCTCGAGGTCTTCCGCGCCTCGGGGCTGGACATCCCGTTCATCTTCGTCTCCGGCACGATCGGCGAGGAGACCGCGGTCGCCGCGATGAAGGCCGGCGCCAGCGACTACGTGATGAAGCAGAACCTGGCGCGCCTGGCCCCGGTGCTCGAGCGCGAGCTGCAGCAGGCGGTGATCCGCGCGCAGCACCGCCAAGCGCAGATCGACCTCGAGCATTCGCGCGACCGCTATGTCGACCTGTACGACTTCGCGCCGGTGGGCTACCTGACGCTCAGCGCCGAGGGCGAGATCGCGCAGCTCAACTTCACCGGCGCCGAGATGCTGGGCGACCCGCGCGAGCGGCTGATCAGCCAGCGCTTCTCGCGGTTCGTCGCCCCCGAGGGGCTGGACCGCTGGTACCACCACTTCCTGCAGACGCTGCACCATGGCGAGAAGCAGCGCCTGGAGCTGGTGCTGATGCGCAACGGCCAGCACCGCTTCCATGCCCAGCTCGATTGCACCCGCGTGGCCGCGCCCGATGCCGCCGCGATGGTGCGCGTGTCCATGGCCGACATCACCGACCGCAAGGCGGCCGAGGCCGACCTGCGCAAGTTCGAGGCACAGCTGCGCCATGTGCAGAAGATGGAGTCGATCGGCACGCTGGCCGGCGGCATCGCGCACGACTTCAACAACATCCTCGGCGCGATCCTCGGCAACGTGGCGCTGGCGCGCGAGGAGCTCGGCACCGGCCATCCCGCGCTGGCCAGCCTCGACGAGATCCAGCGCGCCAGCCTGCGCGCGCGCAACCTGGTGCGGCAGATCCTCACCTTCAGCCGGCGCGAGCCGCAGGAGCTGCTGGTGCAGCCGCTCGGGCCCATCGTCGAAGAGACGCACAAGCTGCTGCGCGCCACGATGCCGGCGCGCGTGGACCTCGAGATGCTGCTGCCGGGCGAGACGCTGCACGTGCATGCCGATGCCACGCAGATCCAGCAGGTGCTGATGAACCTGTGCACCAACGCCTGGCATGCGCTGCGCGACGGCACCGGCCGCATCTCGATCGGGCTGGAGCCGGCTTCGCTCGACGAAGGCGCCTGCCAGCGCCTGGGCGGGCTGCCCTGCGGCCCGTATGCGCACCTGTGGGTCAGCGACACCGGGCACGGCATGGATGCCGAGACCCGCGAGCGCATCTTCGAGCCCTTCTTCACGACCAAGCCCGTGGGCCAGGGCACCGGGCTCGGGCTGTCGGTGGTGCACGGCATCCTGACGGCGCACCACGGCGCGATCTCGGTCGAGAGCGAGCCCGGCCGGGGCAGCACCTTCCACCTCTACTTCCCGGTGGCCGAACACGCGGCGCTGACCGACACGGCGTTGCAGCCGGAGCCGGCACCGCTTCGCGGCCACGGCGAGCGCGTGCTGTATGTCGACGACGACGAGACCATGGTGGTGATGGTGGCGCGGTTGCTCGAACGCTCGGGCTACCAGGTCAGCGGCTTCCACGATGCGCAAGCCGCGATCGCCGCCGTGCGGCGCGATCCCGGCAGCTTCGACTTCGTGGTCACCGACTTCAACATGCCCGAATGCTCCGGGCTCGACGTGGCCCTCGAGCTGCACGACATCAAGCCCGACCTGCCGGTGGTCATCAGCTCCGGCTACATCACCGACGAGCTGCGCAGCGAGGCGCGCGATGCCGGCGTGCGCGGCCTGCTCGAGAAGCAGAACACCTTCCAGGAGCTGAGCCGGCTGGTCGGCCGCATCCTGTCGCAGGACGCCCCGTCGAAAGAGAAGTAGGATCGCGCGATGCTCCTTCCCTCCGACCGGGCGCCGCGCGTCACGCGCGGGCAGCGCGAAGCACTGAACGGCCACCGCGGCGGCGTGGTCTACCTCACCGGCCTGTCGGGCTCCGGCAAGTCGACATTGGCCACCGCGCTCGAGCTCCGGCTCCACGCGCAGGGCCTGCGCACCTTCCTGCTCGATGGCGACGAGCTGCGCCGCGGCATCACCCGCGACCTCGGCTTCTCCGATGCCGACCGCATCGAGAACATGCGCCGCGTGACCGAGATCGCGCGGCTGATGGTCGATGCGGGGCTGCTCGTGATCACCGCGCTGATCTCGCCCTTTCGCGCGGAGCGCGACGCGGCGCGCGCCCGCTTTGCCGCGGGCGAGTTCATCGAGGTGTTCGTCGATGCGCCGCTGGCGGTGTGCGAGGCACGCGACCCGAAGGGCCTGTACCGGCGGGCCCGCAGCGGCGAGATCCCGGGCTTCACCGGCATCGATTCGCCCTATGAGCCGCCGCTGTCGCCCGAGCTGCACCTCGAGACCGCGCGGCTGACGCCGCAGCAGGCCACCGCCCTGTTGCTCGAGGGCCTGGCCCGCGCGGGCCTCGGCCGGCTGCGCGAGCCTCAGGCGCCGTAGACCGAGCTCTCGTTCCAGCCCAGCTCGCGCATGTCTTCCTCGCGCAGCGGCGCGTCGCTGGGCATCAGGAACTCGTCGAGCTGCGGCGGCGCGACGCGGGTGCCGGCCAACATCGCATGCACTTGGCCGCGGTGGTGGGTCTGGTGCATGAACAGGTGCGCCAGCACATGGCCGGCGCGGTCGCGCTGGAAGCGGCCTTCGCCGCGGTCCATCACGATCACCGGGTCGATGCCTTCGCTGTCGAGCCGGTCGCAAACGGTGATCAGCCGCTCGTCGGACAGCCGCTGGCGGTAGGCCAGCTCCTGCAGCGTATCGGCCGCGACGAAGGCGTCGTAGCGCTGAGCCATCTCCTGCACGCCCTCGAGCGCGTCGATGTAGTAGATGTCGACCGCGAGGATGTGGTTCATCGTCTCGGCCAGGCTGGGGAAGAAGCTGGTGCGCGGCGCGTGGAACTCATCGCGCGTGAGCCTGGCCATCGCCAGGTGCAGCCGGCGGTTGGCCATGCGGTTGGCGCGCGCGGAGATGCGGTGGTGTTCGAGCAGGTCCATCGGCGCCTCGTGCGATCAGGCCTTCTTCGGTTTCTCTTGCACCGGCGCGCCGGCGTCCTTCCAGGCGCCGAAGCCGCCGTCGATGTGGCCGACCCGCTGCAGCCCCATGTCCTGCAGCGTCTTGGTGGCCAGCGCCGAGCGCCAGCCGGCGGCGCAGAACAGCACCAGCTGCTTGCCCGAGGCGAACACCGGCTTGTGGTACGGGCTCTCGGGATCGGCCCAGAACTCGAGCATGCCGCGCGGCGCATGGAAGGCGCCGGGGATCACGCCCTCGCGCTCCAGCTCGCGCACATCGCGCACGTCGATGAACTGCACGTCGTCGCGGCCGTGCAGGTCCTGCGCTTCCTGGACGGTGTAGGTGCGGATCGCGTCCATCGCTTCCTGCACCATCGATTTGGCGGTCTTGTGCATGGCGGGGTCTCCAGGGTCAGAAGGGTCCGTTCGCGAGCCAGCGCTCGATCTGCGGCCTGCGGTCGTTGCCCCAGAACGGCTCGCCGTCGACGATGAAATACGGCGCACCGAAAACGCCGGCAGCGATGGCCGCTTCGTTGACCTGCTTCAGGCGATCCTTCCAGCGCGGATCGCTCCACACCGCCTCGGCCTCGCCGGCATCGAGCCCGCTCTCGGCGGCCAGCGCCTTCAGCTGCGCCGCATCGTTGAGCGCCACGCCGCGCGCGAAGAACGCGCGGAAGCAGGCACGCGCCCAGGCCACCGCCTGCTGCGGATCGAGCGCATCGTGCAGCCACCAGTACACCCGCGCCGCGTTCTGCGTCGGGATCGGAAACGGCTGCGGCTGCAGATAGGGCACGCCCTCGAAGCGCGCCGAGCGCGCGAAATCGCGCACCGCGTACTCGCGCTTGATCGGATGCGAGACCGGGCTCTTCAGCTCCGCGGCCTGGAAGGTCACGCCGAGCAGGATCGCATGCCAGCGCACCGTGCGGCCATGGCGCGCGGCCAGCGCGTCGATCCATTCGGAGGCGATGTAGGAATACGGCGACGAGAAGTCGAAATAGAAGTCGATGGGCGTGGCGGAGGGCATGCCCCGACGCTAGCGCAAATCGGCCCGGCGCGCCTTCGTGGCGATACCGAGTCCGGACTCACGACAGACTTGTTACTCCCTCCCCTGCGGCAGGCTCACCTAGATTGGGCCTGTGCCGATACCGGCTTTCACGCGCTCGAAGGAGACCGAACTTGGAAAGCACTGTCTCGAACGTCCTGGCCGACGACATCGTCGTCGAGGCGACCTTCGATCACCCGCCCTCCGTGGTGTGGTCCGCGCTGACCCACGGCGCGGCGCTGTCGCGCTGGCTGATGGAGGCGGACGGCTACCACGCCGCCGCCGGCACCCGGTTCACCTTGCAAGGCACACCGGCCGGGGCGTGGGGCGGCGTGATCCGGTGCAAGGTGCTGGCGTTGGTGCCCGACCGCCTCCTGTCGTGGTCGTGGCGCGGCGGCTCGCTCCTCGACACGAAGGTCAGCTGGACGCTGTCGAACGCGGGACGCGGCACCACGGTTCGTCTCGTGCACTCGGGCTTCGTGATGCCGCGCGACGATGCGGCCCGCCAAACGCTGGCCGAGGGCTGGCGGCAAGCCCTGCCGCGCCTGGGCGCCGCAGCCACAGCCGCCGCGCCGGGCTTGCTCGCCGGGGGCTGCGCCTGCGGCGCGATCCGCTATGAGATCGCCGGCTCGCCGGTGGGCATGAGCGACTGCCAGTGCCGCGACTGCCAGCACCGCAGCGGCACCGGGCACGGCTCGTACCTCACTTTCGCGTCGCGCCAGGGGGTCAGGCTCTGGGGCGAAGCCCGACAGTGGAGCGTCACCGGCAACGGCGGGACGGTGAAGGAACACCACTTCTGCCCGCACTGCGGCTGCCCGGTGTACCTGACCTTCCCCGCGATGCCCGATGTCTTCGTGATCCATGCGGCCAGCCTCGACGACCCGGGCCGCTACCAGCCTCAGTACCTGCTCTACGCGATGCGCGGGCATGCCTGGGACGCCGTCGACCCCGCGCTGCCGCGGCACGAGACGATGCCTCCGCCGCCGGCCGGTTGAGGCGTGGCCCTCAGGCCAGCGCGCGGCCGATCAGGATCTTCTGCACGTCCGACGTGCCTTCGTAGATCTGCGTCACCCGCACGTCGCGGTAGATGCGCTCGACCGGAAAGTCGCTCACGTAGCCGTAGCCACCGTGGATCTGGATCGCGGCGCTGCACACGCGCTCGGCCATCTCGCTGGCGAAGAGCTTGGCCATCGCGGCTTCCTTCAGGCAGGGGCGGCCGGCATCCTTGAGGCTGGCCGCATGCCAGATCAGCTGGCGCGCGGCCTCGATCTGCGTGGCCATTTCGCCGAGGCGGAACTGCACCGCCTGGTGCTCGAAGATCGGCTGACCGAAGGCCACGCGCTCCTTGGCATAGCGCAGCGCCGCCTCGAAGGCCGCGCGCGCCATGCCCACGCTCTGCGACGCGATGCCGATGCGCCCGCCCTCCAGGCCCGACAGCGCGATCTTCAGGCCCATGCCTTCGTCGGCCAGCAGGTTGGCCGCCGGCACGCGGCAGTTCTCGAACAGGATCTGCGCGGTGTCGCTGGCGTGCTGGCCCATCTTGTCTTCGATGCGCGCCACGGTGTAGCCCGGCGTGCGGGTCGGCACGATGAAGGCGCTGATGCCCTTCTTGCCGGCGGCCTTGTCGGTCACCGCCATCACGATCGCGACGTCGCCGGTCTTGCCGCTGGTGATGAACTGCTTCACGCCGTTGAGCACGTAGTGGTCGCCCTCGCGCACCGCGGTGGTCTTCAATCCCGCGGCCTCGGAGCCCACATGCGGCTCGGTGAGGCAGAAGGCGCCCAGCATCTCGCCGCGCGCCAGCGGCTTCAGCCACTGCTGCTTCTGCTGCTCGTTGGCCCACGCCATCAGGATCGAGCACACCGGGCAGTTGTTGACGCTGACGATGGTGGAGGTGGCGCCGTCACCGGCCGCGATCTCCTCGAGGATGATGGCCAGCGCCAGGTAGTCGAGGCCCGCGCCGTCGTAGTCGGTGGGCACCGCCACACCGTAGCAGCCCAGCTCGGCCAGGCCCTTCAGCTCGGCTTTCGGGAAATGGTGGGTCTTGTCCCACTCGGCCGCCTTGGGGGCGATCTGGTCCTGCACGAAGGCGCGCACGGCATCCTGGACCGCGCGATGGTCGTCACTGAGCAGCATGCTCGTCGTCTCCTGGAATACGGCCCGCGGTAGCGGGCCCGACTACCACGGCAGCGGTTGGCCGTCGTGGTTGAGAAAGCGTCCGTTGTCCTGCAGAGTCAGGCCGGCCAGCGTGCGGCGCATGTCGGCCACGGCCACATCGACCTCGAGCTCGGCGCCCTCGCCGCCCATGTCGGTCTTGACCCAGCCGGGATGGAAGGCGACGCAGATCGCGCGGCCGGCGTAGGCCAGCGACACGTCCTTCCACACCGAGTTGACGGCGGCCTTGGAGGCCCGGTAGAGCCAGCCGCTGATGCTCTGGCGCGCGCCGATCGAGGCCATGATCGACGACAGCACCGCGAGCTTCGCATTCGGCGCCAGCGCGTCGGCCACCTGGGCCGCGAGGCGCATCGGGCCCAGTACGTTGGTGTGCATCACCGCATCGAAATCGCCATCGGTGGGTGGCTCGATGCCGCTGCTGCGCGGGCCGTACAAGCCGGCGTTGACGACGACCACGTCGAACGCGATGCCGTCGATCCGCCAGGCCAGCCCGGAGACGCTGGCCGCATCCGTCACGTCGAGCTGGAAGGCCTGGGCGCCGAGCGCCTCGAGCCGCGGCACGTCTTCGGCCTTGCGCACGGTGGCGGTGACCTGGTGGCCCTCGGCGCGGTACTGGCGCACGAACTCATGGCCGATGCCGCGCGAGGCGCCGATGATCAGGATCTGCATGTCAAGCCGTCTTTCGGTCGAAAGCCAGCCGCCAGGCCAGCAGGAGGAACAAGGCGCCACCCAGGCCGTTGAGCCAGCGCGTGGCGGCGTCCGAGAGGGTGCCACGCAACCGCACCGTCAGTGCGGCCACCAGCAGCAGCCACAGCACGCCGGTGCTGGTGAACACGAAGCCCAGCGTCACGAAGGTGGCCGTGGGCGAGGCGGCATCGGCGTTGATGAACTGCGGCACGAAGGCAAGGAAGAACAGCCCCACCTTGGCATTGAGCAGGTTGGTCAGCAGCCCCTGCATGAACGAGCGGCGCAGCAGGCCCTGCCGCGGCTCGGTGGACGTGGCCGCCTTCAGGGCGCTGTCGGCCGTGCGCCGCACGCCCTGGCGCAGCATCTGCACGCCCAGGTAGGCCAGGTAGGCGGCCCCCACCCAGGTCAGCACCTGGAAGGCCCATTGCGACGCGGCGAGCAGCGCCGCCACGCCGAGCGCCGCCGCGGTGGCATGCACCATGCAGCCGAGCGCGGTGCCCATCGTGGCCACGGCGCCGGCGCGCCAGCCGCCGGCCGCACTGCGGCTGACGACCAGCAGCGTGTCGGCACCCGGCGTCAGGTTGAGCACCGTGCCGGTCAGCATGAAGAGCCAGAAATCATGGACACCGAGTTGCTGCAGCACGATGCGCGCCCTTTCAGTCGATCTGCTTGACGAGGATGGTCGCGCGCGCCACCACGCTGGGTGCGTCGTGGCCCACACGGGTGGCGCCGCCGTCCAGGTGGGCCAGCATGCCGCCGAGCTTGTTGTTCCACTGGGCGGACGACACGGTCCAGGCCAGCTCGAGATCCTCGCCGGCGAACACCGGCAGCTTGAACGCGAAGTTGACGTTCAGCGCCAGCATCTCGCGCGCGATGCCACCTTCGTCGCGCGAGAAGTGCGAGGCCAGCAGGCCCATCATGATCGAGGTGGTCTGCTGGCCGCAGGCGATCACCTCGTTGAAGCCGACGCGGCGGGCCAGATCGGCATCGCGGTGCAGCGGGTTGCTGTCGTGCGTGAGCGCGGCAAAGCGGGTGATCTCTTCCTGCGTGTAGCGTACGGTGTGGCTGACGCGTTCGCCGACGCTGACCAGCCGCTCCCTGAGTGATGTGTCCATTGCGCTCAGACCAGTTCCACGGCCATCGCGGTGGCTTCGCCGCCGCCGATGCACAACGCCGCCACGCCCTTCTTCAGGCCGCGCTTCTTCAGCGCGCCCAGCAGCGTGACGACGATGCGCGCGCCCGAGGCGCCGATCGGGTGGCCCAGCGCGCAGGCGCCGCCGTTGACGTTGACGATCTCGTGCGGCAGCTTGAACTCGGCCATCGCGGCCATCGTGACCGCGGCGAAGGCCTCGTTCACTTCCCACAGGTCGACGCTCTTCGCGTCCCAGCCCACCTTCTTGAGCACCTTGTCGATCGCGCCGACCGGCGCGGTGGTGAACCAGTTGGGCGCCTGCGCATGCACGCTGTGGCCGAGGATGCGGGCGATCGGCGTCACGCCCATCTTGCGTGCGGTGGATTCACGCATCAGCACCAGCGCGGCCGCGCCGTCGGAGATGCTCGAAGAGGTGGCCGCGGTGATCGCACCATCCTTCTTGAACGCCGGCTTCAGGCCTGGGATCTTGTCGAGCTTGGCCTTGAACGGCTGCTCGTCGAACTTGACCACGGTGTCGCCGGCCTTGCCGGCCAGCGTGACCGGCGCGATCTCCCAGTCGAAGCTGCCATCCTCGTTGGCCTTCTTCGAGCGCTCGGTCGACGCGATCGCGAACTGGTCCATCGCCTCGCGGCTGAACTGGTACTTGGCGACGCACTCCTCGGCGAACACGCCCATCGCCTTGCCGCGCTCGTAGGCGTCTTCGAGGCCGTCGAGCGCCATGTGGTCGTAGAACGCGGTGGCGCCGTACTTCACGCCCTTGCGCACGAAGCTCAGGTGCGGCGCGTTGGTCATGCTCTCCATGCCGCCGGCCACCATGACGTCGGCCGACTCGGCCTTCAGCATGTCGTGCGCGAACATCATCGTGCGCATGCCGGAGCCGCACATCTTGCTGAGCGTGACCGCACCGGCCGAATCGGGCAGGCCGGCCTTGCGCACCGCCTGGCGCGCGGGCGCCTGGCCCTGGCCGGCCATCAGGCAGTTGCCCATCAGCACTTCGTTGACGGCATCGCCGGGCACGCCGGCGCGCTCGACCGCGGCCTTGATCGCGACGGCGCCCAGTTCCCAGGCCGAGAGGGACGAGAAATCACCCAGCAGGCCACCGATGGGCGTGCGGGCGGCGGAGACGATGACGATCGGGTCGGACATGGCTTGCTCCTTCAGAGATCAGGGGTGGCCAGGAGCGGCGCCTCGGGCACCGGCAGGCTGGCGGGGGATGGGTCTTGCGAATGGTCTTGGGGATGGGTGTGGCGCAGGCGGCGCTGCGTCACGAACCGCTTGCTCGCTTCGTACGGGAACACGTCGTGCACATGGCCGGCGAGGATGCGCTCCCTGTGGCCCTGCCAGAACGCCGGGTCGAGCAGGTCGGCATGGTGCTTCATGAACACCTCGCGCACCGCGTCGTTGCCGAGCAGGAAAGGGCCGAAGGTCTCGGGGAACACATCCTTCGGGCCGACGCTGTACCAGACCTCGCCGGACATCTCCTCTTCCTCGTTGCGCGGCGCGGGCACCTTGCGGAAGTTCATGTCGGTGAGGTATTCGATCTCGTCGTAGTCGTAGAACACGACCTTGCCGTTGCGGGTGACGCCGAAGTTCTTCCAGAGCATGTCGCCGGGGAAGATGTTGGCACGCACCATGTCCTTGATCGCATTGCCGTATTCGATGACGGCGTGCTCGATCTTCTCGCGCGGGGCTTCCTGCAGGTAGATGTTGAGCGGCACCATGCGCCGCTCGATGTAGAGGTGGCTGATGACGATGGTGTCTTCCTCTTCCTCGAGCAGGCTGGGGCAGAAGGCCTTCAGCTCGGCGATCAGCTCCTCGTCGAAGCGGTGGCGCGGGAACGCGACGTTCGAATACTCCAGCGTGTCGGCCATGCGGCCCACCCGGTCGTGGCTCTTCACGAGCAGGTACTTGCCCTTGATCTGCTCGCGCGTGGTGTCCTTCTGCGGCGGGAAGAAATCCTTGATCACCTTGAACACATAGGGGAACGACGGCAGGTCGAACACCAGCATCACCATGCCCTTGATGCCGGGCGCGATGCGGAACATGTCGCTCGAATGGCGCAGGTGGTAGAGGAAGTCGCGGTAGAAGAGGTTCTTGCCCTGCTTCTGCAGGCCGAGCGCGGTGTAGATCTCGGAGCGCGGCTTGTGCGGCATCAGGCTGCGCAGGAACTGCACGTACGCCGCCGGGATCTCCATCTCGACCATGAAATAGGCGCGCGCGAAGCTGAACAGCATCTGCAGTTCGTCCTCGCCGAACAGCGCCGCATCGATGAACAGCTGCCCGCGCGAGTTGTGCAGGATCGGGATCGCGAACGGCGTCTCGTGGAAGCCATTGACGATCTTGCCGATGATGTAGGCGCCCTTGTTGCGGAAGAACAGCGACGAGAGCACCTGGATCTGGAAGTTGGTGCGCAGCCGCACGCCGCCGAACTGCTCGCGCATCGCGCCGAGCACGTGGTCGATGTCGCGCCGCAGGTCCTCGAACTCGCGCTGCAGCTGGTAGTTGGTGACGATGCGCAGCAGCGTGTCGTGCAGCGTATCGCGCGTCGGGTAGTAGGCGCGGTAGGTCGGCTTGGCCGCCGGCTCGTCGTTCTCGATGTATTCGGTGCTGACCGCCGGCCGCACGAAGATGAAGTCGTTGCGGAAGTAGCTGCGGTGCAGGATCTTCGTGGTCACCGAGTTGAAGAAGGTCTCGGCGCACTCGGGCTGGTGGTGCTCGATCAAGAGGCCGATGTAGTGCAGCTTGACCTGGTGCCACACCTCCATCCGCAGCTCGCTGGCGCCGAATTCCGTCTGCAGGCGTTCGGCGCCTTCGTCCACTCGCCGGTCGTAGAACTCGATGCGCTCGCGCTGCGCCCGCTGCTGACCGTGCCAGTCGGCCGCCTCGAAGCGCCGCTTGGCCTCCACGCTGGCTTCGCGGAACAGCGTGTAGTGGCGGTTGAAGCCCTCGAGCATCGCCTGGGCGATGCCGAAGGCGCGCGGGTCGGTCAGCTGGTGCGGGAACATCTCAGCCGGCTTCCGCCTGTATCGCGTAGCGCCGCTTCACCGCCTCGAGCGCCTCGGCATAGGCCGCATGCACAGACTCGATGTTGGTAGCCGTCATCTTCAGGTCGTTGAGCAGGCCGTTGTGCAGGCCATAGACCCAGCCATGCACCACCACCTCCTGGCCGCGCGACCAGGCGTCCTGCACCACCGTGGTCTGGCAGACGTTGAGCGCCTGCTCGAGCACGTTGAGCTCCACCAGCGCATCCACCCGCTTGGCGGCCGGCACCGTGTCGAGCCAGGCCTGGTGGCGGTTGCGCACGTCCTGCACGTGGCGGATCCAGTTGTCCGCGAGCCCGACGCGGGTGTCGTTCAGCGCCGCGGCCACGCCGCCGCAGCCGCTGTGGCCGACGACGATGATGTGCTGCACCTTCAGCATGTCGATCGCGAACTGGATCACCGACAGGCAGTTGAGGTCGGAATGCACCACCACGTTGGCGACGTTGCGGTGGACGAACAGCTCGCCGGGCAGCAGGCCGACCAGCTCATTGGCCGGCACCCGGCTGTCGGCGCAGCCGATCCACAGGTATTGCGGCGCCTGCTGCTTGAGCAGCCGCGAAAAGAAGCCAGGGGAACGCTGCTCCGTTTCGGCGGCCCAGCGACGGTTGCTGTCGAACAGTTCTTCCAGTTGGATCGTCATGGTGTCGTTGTTGCGGAATGCTGCAGTGCACAGTTTACGCAGCCGCGCCCCCTCCCTCAGGTGAGCAGACGTGTCGGCACCGGGATCGGCCGCGCCTGCGGCTGCAGCCGCTGCACCGCCACGCGATCGGGCCGGCTGCTCGCCGCCTCGGCCAGCTTGCCGCCGTCGAAGCGCAGCAGCACGCCGTCGGGCGCGCCGTAGGCCGGCAGCGCGGGCACGGCATCCAGCACCGGCTGACGCCAGGGTTCGCTGTCGAGGTGGGGGCAGAAGGTGCCCTCGATCCAGCCCAGCCCGGGGCGCACGCCGCCGCCGGGCACGCTGTCGGTCACGTATTGCTCGAACCAGCAGTTGGCGCCGGCGCTGATGCCGGCCAGCACCGTGCCGCCCTCCCAGGCCGCGCGCAGCCCCCGGTCGAAGCCGAATTCGCGCCAGACCGCGAGCATCGCCACCGTGTTGCCGCCACCCACGTAGATGAGGTCGGCCGCCCGCGCCGACGCCGCATAGTCGCGCGCCATGTCGTACGGAAAGAACGGCAGCGTTTCCAGATCGCAGCCCAGCCGCGCGAAGGCCTGCATGAACTTGAGCTGCCCGCGCTCGCTGTCGCCGCCGGCGGTGCCCACGTAGAGCACCCGCGGCCGCGCCCGGCCCCGCACGAACGACAACAGGTAGCGCTCCTGTAGCAGCCGGCCGTCGTCCATCAGGAAGCCGCCGCCGCCGATCGCGATGAGGGGCGCCGGGCTCATCACATGGTCTCGGCGAACAGCTCGCGGCCGATCAGCATGCGGCGCACTTCGCTCGTGCCGGCGCCGATCTCGTACAGCTTGGCGTCGCGCCACAGCCGGCCCAGCGGGTATTCGTTGATGTAGCCGTTGCCGCCGAAGATCTGGATGCCTTCGCCGGCCATCCAGGTGGCTTTCTCGGCGCACCACAGGATCACGCTCGCGCAATCCTTGCGGACCTGCCGCACATGCTCGCTGCCGAGCTTGTCGAGGTTCTTGCCCACGGTGTAGCAGAAGGCGCGGCCGGCCTGCAGCACGGTGTACATGTCGGCTACCTTGCCCTGGATCAGCTGGAACTCGCCGATGCTCTGGCCGAACTGCTTGCGGTCGTGGATGTAGGGCACCACGTTGTCCATCACCGCCTGCATGATGCCGATCGGGCCGGCCGCGAGCACCGCGCGCTCGTAGTCGAGGCCGCTCATCAGCACCCGGGCGCCGCCATTGAGCGCGCCGAGGATGTTCTCGGCCGGCACCTCGACGTTGTTGAACACCAGCTCGCCGGTGTGGCTGCCGCGCATGCCGAGCTTGTCGAGCTTCTGCGCGATGCTGAAACCCTTCATGCCCTTCTCGATCAGGAAGGCCGTGACGCCGCGTGCGCCCAGCTCGGGCTCGGTCTTGGCGTAGACCACCAGTGTGTCGGCGTCGGGGCCGTTGGTGATCCACATCTTGCTGCCGTTGAGCAGGTAGTAGCCGCCCTTGTCCTCGGCCTTCAGCTTCATGCTGATCACGTCGGAGCCGGCGCCCGGCTCGCTCATCGCCAGCGCACCCACATGCTCGCCGCTGATCAGCTTGGGCAGGTATTTGCGGCGCTGCGCATCGCTGCCGTTGCGCTTGATCTGGTTGACGCACAGGTTGCTGTGCGCGCCGTAGCTCAGGCCCACCGAGGCGCTGGCGCGGCTGATCTCCTCCATCGCGACCATGTGCGCGAGGTAGCCCATGCCGGCGCCGCCGTATTCCTCCGGCACCGTGATGCCGAGCACGCCGAGCTCGCCCATCTTGCGCCACAGGTCCATCGGGAACTGGTCGCTGCGGTCGATCTCGGCCGCACGCGGCGCAATCTCGGCCTGGGCGAAAGTGCGCACGGCGTCGCGCAGCGCGTCGATGTCGTCGCCCAGCATGAAGTCGAGGCCGGGAAGGTTCATGGAAGTCTCCTGTTGGGATGCGTGTTCAATGGCGAAGATCGCTGCGGCCCAGCACCGTCATCACGGTGGCGTGCATCGTCGCGACCAGGGTTTCTTTGGTGCCGTCGTCCTGCCAAGCCCGGCCTTCGACCACGCTGATCGTGCGGCCGGCTTTCACGACCTCGCCGACGAAGCGCAAGCGCGGCCCGCGTGCCGGCGCCAGCAGGTTGACCTTGAACTCGATGGTCAGCACCGCGGCGTCGGGCGGCATCAGGGAAAACGCCGCATAGCCGCACGCCGAATCGAGCGCGGTCGAGACGATGCCGGCATGCAGGAAGCCGTGCTGCTGCGTCAGCTCGGGCCGATGCGCCATCTCGACCACGACACGCCCGGCCGCCACCTCGGCGAGCGAGGCGCCCAGCGTGCGCATCACCGCCTGGCGCTCGAACGAGGCGCGCACGCGGGCGGCGAAATCGGCATCGGCGGGCTCGCGGTCCATGGCATCGGCTCCGGTTGACGTTTACGTAAACGTAAATGTGAATTCTAGCCAGAGTCGGCGGCGCTCCGGCGCCTAAACTTTCCGCACTGCAGTTCCCGCGTGACATCTCCCATGATCCTCCGGCACCCGATCCTGGCCGCCGCGGCCGCCCTGGCACTCGCCGCGGCCCCCTGCGTGCACGCGGCCGACCTGCATGGCTACACCGAGCCGCTGCCCCCGCTGAACTACGCAGAGAACGGCGACGCCCGGGGGTTCAGCACCGAGCTGCTGCGGGCGATGGCGGCACGGGCCGCGCTGTCGGTCGACATCCAGGTTCTGCCCTGGCCGCGCGCGGTGTTGATGGCGCAGGACGACACGCGCTCGGTGCTGTACACGCTGACCCGCACCGCAGCGCGCGAAGGCCAGTACCGCTGGGTCGGGCCGATCGCCCGCCGGCGCATCCTGCTGTTCCGGCTCGCCGACCGCAAGGACGTGCAGATGCAGGGCCTGCAGGACCTCAAGCGCATCCGCACGGCGGTCGCGCGCGAATCGGCCACCGCCAAGCTGCTGGAGGAGCAAGGCTTCGGCCCCCACCTGGAGCCGGCGCTGAACGACGAATCGTCGATGCGCATGCTGATCGCCGGCCGCGTCGATGCGGTGGCGATGCTCGATTTCGCGGCCGCCTGGCATTCGGCGCGGCAAGGCCCGGGCTTCCAAGCGCTGCAACCGCTGGTCGCGCTGGACGAGCGGCACGAGTACTACTTCGGCCTCAACAAGGACGCGCCCGACGAGCTCGTCAACAAGCTGCAGAAGGCGCTCGACAGCCTGCGCCGCGATGGCCAGCTGGAGCAGCTGACGCGGCGCTATCTCCCCTGAAGGCGGTCAGGCCTTCAGCGCGCGCTTGCCGCGCGCCGGCTCCGGCCGCGCCTCGGCGAGCAGGCGCCGGCAGCGGTCTTCGTGCTGGGTGATCTCGGCCAGCGTGACCTGGATGTCGTCGAGCTGCTGCTCCAGCTGCTGGCGGTGATCCTGCAGCACGCCGAGAAACGCCTGCAGCTGCTGCGTGGTGTCGGACGGCGACTCATACATGTCGACCAGCTGCTTCACCTCCTGCAGGCTCAGCCCGAGCCGCTTGCCGCGCAACGTGAGTTTCAGGCGGGTGCGGTCGCGGTGCGTGTAGACGCGGTTGCGGCCGGCACGGGCCGGCGTCAGCAGGCCGACGTCTTCATAGAAGCGGATCGCCCGCGGCGTGATGTCGAACTCCTGGGCCAGCTCGGTGATCGTGAAGGTGCGGGCATCCTTGGGCGCGGCGGCGGCCGGGCCGGAAGAAGAACGTGAAGCGGTGCGCGCAGCGGACGGGCTCGTCGAGCGGGAGGGAGCGGCCATGGTTAGACTGACGTTGACGTAAACGTAACTTTGCCACTGTAAGGCCTTTTCATGGCGAACCCGAACGAGAGCCGTCTCCACTATCCGCTGGGCGACCAGTTGCCCGCCGGCGGCCGCGCACTGGAAATCGCCCCCGGCGTGCGCTGGGTGCGCATGGCGCTGCCCTTCGCGCTCGACCACATCAACCTCTGGCTGCTGCGCGACACGCTCGAAGGCCGCGAAGGCTGGACGATCGTCGACTGCGGCATCAGCAACGACGCGACGCGCAGCCAGTGGGAAGAGGTGTTCGCCCACGATCTCGACGGCCTGCCGGTGCTGCGCGTGGTCGTCACGCACATGCACCCCGACCACATCGGCCTCGCGCACTGGCTCTGCGAGCGCTGGAGCAGCGCCGACCACGTTTGCCGTCTGTGGATCAGCGCCACCGACTTCAACGCCGCGCGCATGGCGAGCCAGAGCACCACCGGCTTCGGCGGCGAGGCGGCCGCGGCCTTCTTCGGCAGCCACGGCCTCACCGACCCGGACTCGCTGGCCAAGGTACGGGCACGCTCGAACTACTACGCCGGCATGGTGCCGCAGGTGCCCAAGCAATACCGTCGGCTGATGGACGGCCAGGTGCTGCGCATCGGGGCGCACGACTGGCACTGCATCGCCGGCTACGGCCATGCCCCCGAACACATCTCGCTCCACTGCCCCGACCTCGGGATCCTGATCTCGGGCGACATGCTGCTGCCGCGCATCTCGACCAACGTCAGCGTCTACGACCTCGAGCCCGAGGCCGATCCGCTGCCGCTGTACCTGGCCTCGATCGCGCGGCTCGAGGCGCTGCCGCCCGACACGCTGGTGCTGCCGTCGCACGGCAAGCCCTTCACCGGGCTGCACGAGCGCGTGCGCCAGCTGGCCGAGCACCATGACGAGCGCTTCGCCGAGGTGCTGCAGGCCTGCGAGCAGCGCCCGCAGAGCGCCGCGGATGTATTGCCGGTGCTGTTCAAGCGGCAGCTCGACCTGCACCAGACCACCTTCGCGATGGGCGAGGCGATCGCGCACCTGCATGCGCTGTGGCACAAAGGCGATCTGACGCGCCGGCGTGACGCCGACGGCGTCTATCGCTTCACCCGGCCGGCGGGCGGCTGAAAAACTTACCCGCCGGGGGCGGCGTCTTTACTTGCTGGCCGCGCTGGCGGCACCGCTGGCCGACTTGGCATGCTTGCGGTGCTTCTTGTGATGCATGGGCTTGCTCGCGCCGCTGTCGGCCGCCGACGCGCCGGCGGAAGGCGCGTTGCTGCCTTCCATCGTGATGGGGCCCGCGCCACCCACCGTGCCGGAACGGCTGGACGACGAGTTGCTCATCGCATCGGTGCTGTTCGACGAGGTGCCCGGACCGGGCGCGCTGGCACTGCCCGACGGCGCGGCGGACTGTCCGCCTGGCGCGGTGCTGCTCTGCGCCACGGCCACGGCTGACGCCGCGGCGAGCACAACGCTCAGCGTCCAACGAAGATACGAAGGCTGGTTCATCGATCGCTCCTGTCGTCTTGAATGACCCAGAGCCGACGGCAAACCACATGCCGGCATCGGCGCACACCCAAAGAAAAAAAGCCCGTGGCGTGAGCCACGGGCTTGATGTGCGGCAGCGTCTTCAGCAATACCGCTCGACGTGAATGACAGCAGGCGTTCAGTGTCTGCTGCTCGCCCAGTTTTGGCGATCCCCCAAAAGGGTGAAGTTGCGCGCCATCTCAATCGAAAGCCGGCAATACGTCATCTTTCAATGCGCCTCGGGCCTGCTCGTAGTCGGGCATCACCGAGCGCACCACATCCCAGAACGCCGGGCTGTGGTTCATCTCGCGCAGGTGCGCCAGCTCGTGCGCGACCACATAGTCGATCACCGGCAGCGCAAAGTGGATCAGCCGCCAGTGCAGGCGGATCGAGCCATCGGCGCTCGCGCTGCCCCAGCGCGTTTGCGCCGAGCTGAGCGCCAGCCGCGTGACACGCACACCGAGGCGCTGCGCGAACTCGCGGCAGCGCTCCTCGAACACGCGCCGCGCCTGGCGCTGCAGCCAGCTCTGCACCGCATCGCGGATCTGCTCCGGCTCGGCGTTCTGCGGCAGGCCCACATGCAAGGTGAGGCGCGGCACACCGGGCAGCGCCTCACCGTCGGTGTTGAGGACGGCGCCTCCGAGCGCGGTGCCGGCGCGCGGATCGAGCACCAGGATCACCTGCTCGCCGAGAAAGGGGATGCAGGCCCCGTCGCGCCAGTCGATGCGCTTGGCCTCGAGCCGCTGTGTGCGCTCGCGCTGCTCCTGCAGCTTGCGCACGATCCAGCGCGACTTCGATTGCAGCGCGGCATCCACATCGGCCAGCGTGACCCAACGCGGCGCGCTGACCGCCAGCCCTTCGGCGCTGACCGTGAAGCCGATGCTGCGCCGGCGTGCGCGCCGGAAGGCATAGGCCACCACGTGCTCGCCCAGGCGCAGCTCGCGTTCGGCGCGCGGATGGCGAAACACCGAGGCACTCGGCGGATGAGGGGAATGCACGGGCGAAGGGAGATCGACTGCGGGGGCTGCGCTGGGTGCCGGAGCCGGCACCGGCTTGCTGCGCAGCGCCTCGTCACCGGCCGGCGGCGGCGGATCGTCGAACAGCGAGAGCTGCGGTGATTCCGGGCCGACAGGCGTACGCGACATGGAGCGCGATTCTACGAAGAGCGCGCATCCGGCGCATAGGCCTCGGGATCGAGCCGTCGCATCTCGGCCTCGATCCAGGCTTCGACCTCGCGCATCAGCTCGTCGGGCTCGCGACCTACCGAAGGGATCGGCCGGCCGATCGACACGTCGATCACCCCCGGCCTCTTGATGAAGGCATTGCGCGGCCAGCAGCGCGCCGACGTCACCGCGATCGGCACCAGCGGCACGCCGGTGGCCACCGCGAGCCGCGCGGCGCCGGCCTTGTAGGTGCCCTGGCTGCCGCGCGCGGTGCGCGTGCCCTCGGGGAACATGATCACCCAGTTGCCCTGGCGCATGTAGCGACCGCCCTGCTCGGCGACCTTGTTCCATGCTTCGGCGCGGCGCCGGCGGTCGATGTGCACCATGTCGAGCCGGCCCAACGCCCAGCCGAAAAAGGGCACCCACAGCAGCTCGCGCTTGAACACATAGCACAGCGGGCGCGGCATGAGGGTCGTGAAGGCCAACGTCTCCCAGGCCGACTGGTGCTTGGGCGCCAGGATCACCGGCCCGTCCGGCAGGTTCTCCATGCCGGTCAGGCGGCAGCGGATGCCGCAGATGTACCGCGAGCCCCACATCGCCAGCCGCACCCAGGCGATGCACAGCCAGTACAGCGGCGTGCCGCGCACGAAGATCGAGGCGATCACCGCCATCAACCCCCATGGCGCGACGGTCACGCTGAGCCACACCGCATACACCAGCGAGCGCAGGAACCAGACGAAACGCTTCATTTCTGGCTGAGCTTGCCCGACGAGGAGTCTTCGCCTTCGCCGCGGCGCTGGCGCTCGCGGTGCAACAGGAAATCGGCAAACGCCGCGAGGTCCGCATGCACGATGGTCTCAGGCAGCGGCGCGAGCAGGTGCGCCAGCTGCGCATCGTCGAGGCCGGCCGCCTTGCCGGTGCACACCAGGTGCGGCTCGCAGCCCACGGCCACGCCGGCCTGCAGGTCGCGCAGCGTGTCGCCGACGACGGGCACGTCGTCCATGTCGACACCGTAGCGGTCGGCGATCTGCTCGAACAGCCCGGGCAACGGCTTGCGGCAGTCGCAGCCGTCATCCGGCGTGTGCGGGCAGAAGAAGATCGCGTCGACGCGGCCGCCGTGGCGCGCCAGCATCTGGTTCATCTTGACGTGCATCGCATTGAGCGCCGCCATGTCGAACAGGCCGCGACCGAGGCCGCTCTGGTTGGTGACGATCACCACATGCCAGCCGGCATGGTTGAGCCGCGCGATCGCCTCGAGCGCGCCGGGCAGCGGCACCCACTCCTCCGGCGACTTCACGAAGTCGTCACGATCCTCGTTGATCGTGCCGTCGCGGTCGAGGACCACGAGCTTCATCTGCGCGTCCCGGCTGCGGCTGGCGGAGTTCACGCAGCCAGCCTCGACAGGTCGGCCACTCGGTTCATCGCCGCATGCAGCCGGGCCAGCAGCGCGAGCCGGTTGTTGCGCAACTGCGCATCCTCGGCGTTGACCATCACGCTGTCGAAGAAGGCGTCGACCGGCGCCTTCAGCACCGCCAGGGCCTGCAGCGAGGCGGTGTAGTCACCGGCGCCGAAGGCCGCATCCGCCTTGGGCCCGACAGCCTGCAACGCCTCGTAGAGCGCGGCCTCGGCCGGCTCCTTCAGCAGCGCGGTGTCCACGCGGGAGATGTCGGCGGTGGCGCCTTCGGATTTCTTCAGGATGTTGCCGACCCGCTTGTTGGCCGCCGCCAGCGACGCGGCCTCGGGCAGCGCCGCGAAGGCGCGCACGGCGGCCAGCCGCTTCGGGATGTCGGCCAGGCGCGCGGGCCGCAGCGACAGCACGGCATCCACCTCCTGCGCACTGTAGCCCTGCTCGCGCAGGCTGCCGGCCAGGCGGTCGTAGACGAAGTCGAGCAGTTGCGCAGGCGCCAGCTTCTCGGTCAGCAACGGGCCCATGGCCTGGGCGGCCAAGGCCACCAGCGCGTCGAGCTGCAGCGGCAGCTCGCGCTCGATCAGCATGCGGATCACGCCGAGCGCATGGCGGCGCAGCGCGAACGGGTCCTTGTCGCCGCTGGGTTGCTGGCCGATGCCGAACAGGCCCGCCAGCGTCTCGAGCTTGTCGGCCAAGGCCACCGCGATGCCGGCGTTGTTGCGCGGCAGCGCATCGCCGGCGAAGCGCGGCTTGTAGTGGTCTTCGATCGCGTCGGCGATCTCTTGCCCCAGGCCATCGTGGCGCGCGTAGTAGCCACCCATGATGCCCTGCAGCTCGGGGAACTCGCCGACCATGTCGGTCAGCAGGTCGGCCTTGGCGAGCTGCGCCGCCTGGTCGGCCTGCGTGGCGACGCTGAGCTGCTCGCCGATGGCCTTGGCGATCGCGCGCACGCGCTCGACGCGCTCGCCCTGCGTGCCCAGCTTGCCGTGGTAGACCACCTTGGCCAGGCCCGGCACGCGCGAAGCCAGCGTCTTCTTGCGGTCCTGGTCGAAGAAGAACTTCGCATCGGCCAGGCGCGGGCGCACAACGCGCTCGTTGCCTTCGATCACGCGGCTGGCATCGTCGGGGCGGATGTTGCTGACGACGAGGAACTTGCTGGTCAGCTTGCCGGCACCATCGAGCAGCGGAAAGTACTTCTGGTTGGCCTTCATCGTCAGGATGAGGCATTCCTGCGGCACCTCGAGGAACTCGGGCTCGAATTGGCACAGCAACACGTTGGGCCGCTCGACCAGCGCGGTCACCTCGTCGAGCAGCGCGTCGTCGTCGATCGGCTGCAGGCCCTGCTGTCTGGCGGCCTCCTGCAGCTGGCGCACGATCTCGGCGCGACGCTCGGCAAAGCCGGCGATCACCGCGCCTTCGTCGCGCAGCTGTGCGGCGTAGCTGTCGGCATCGCGCAGCGCGATCGGGCTGTGCTGGGCCTCGAAGCGATGGCCCTGCGTCTCGCGGCCGGCGGTGAGGCCCAGCGCATAGAGCTTGACGACCTGATCGCCATGCAGCGCGACGAGGCCATGGGCGGGGCGCACGAAGTTGACGCTGCTCCAGCCGTCGTCGAGCTGGTAGCTCATCACCTTGGGGATCGGCAGCTTGGCCAGCGTTTCATCGAGCGCCTTCTGCAGGCCTTCGTCGAGCGCGACGCCGGCCGCCACCGTGTCGAGGAACAACGCCTCGGCCTTGCCGTCGGGCTGGCGCTTCAGCTGGGGCACCACCTCCGCGCCGAGGCCCAGGCCGGCGAGCTTCTTCAGCAGCGCGGCCGTCGGCTGACCATCAGCGGCGAGAGCCACGCTCACCGGCATCAGCTTGTGCTGCACGGCCTTGTCGGCGGCCTTGGAGGCGACACCGGTCACGTGCACCGCCAGCCGGCGCGGCGAGGCGAACGCCGTCGCCACGCTGTCGGCGCCGGCCAGGCCCTGGCTCTTCAGGCTCTCGGCCAGCGCACCGGCAAAGGACTCGCCGAGCTTCTTCAGCGCCTTGGGCGGCAATTCCTCGACGAACAGTTCGACGAGCAGGTTCTTCGTGGTCATGTCGGTGTGCCGGAATAAACGGAGCGGTAGTGCTCGACGGTCGGAAACGGATCGTAGAAATGGTGCAGCAGCGCCTTCCACTGCTGGTACTCGGGCGAACCGCGGAAGCCGACGGTGTGGGCTTCGAGCGTGGCCCAGCGCACCAGCAGCAGGTAGCGCTGTTCGTCCTCGAGGCAGCGCTGCAGCTCGTGGCCGAGGTAGCCGGGCATGCGGGCGATGATCGCCTGCGCCTGGGCGAACGCCGCCTCGAAGCCGGCGCACTGGCCAGGCTTGATCGTCAGCGGCGCGACCTCGAGGATCATCAGGCGGCCTTCTTGGCCTCGAGCGCCTGCAGCACCTCGTCGGCCCATTCGCGCTTGGCCATCGGGAAGCCGAGGCGCGCGCGGCTGTCGAGGTAGGCCTGCGCCACGGCCCGCGCGAGGTTGCGGATGCGGCCGATGTAGGCCGCCCGCTCGGTGACGCTGATCGCGCCGCGGGCGTCGAGCAGGTTGAAGGTGTGCGCGGCCTTGAGCACCTGCTCGTAGGCCGGCAGCGCGAGCTGCTCGGCCATCAGGTGCTGGGCCTGGCGCTCGTGCGCCGAGAACGCATGGAGCAGGAACTCCACATCGCTGTGCTCGAAGTTGTAGGTGCTCTGCTCGACCTCGTTCTGGTGAAACACGTCGCCGTAGGTCAGGCCGGGCGCATAGACCAGGTCGTACAGGCTCTCCTTGCCCTGCAGGTACATCGCCAGGCGCTCGAGGCCGTAGGTGATTTCGCCGGTGATCGGCTTGCAGGGGATGCCGCCCACCTGCTGGAAGTAGGTGAACTGCGTGACTTCCATGCCGTTGAGCCAGACCTCCCAGCCCAGGCCCCAGCAGCCGAGCGTCGGGTTCTCCCAGTCGTCCTCGACGAAGCGGACGTCGTTCTTCTTCAGGTCGAAGCCCAGCGCTTCGAGCGAGCCGAGGTAGAGCTCGAGGATGTTGGCTGGCGCCGGCTTCAGCACCACCTGGTACTGGTAGTAGTGCTGCAGGCGGTTGGGGTTCTCGCCGTAGCGGCCGTCCTTCGGGCGGCGGCTCGGCTGCACGTAGGCCGCCTTCCACGGCTCGGGCCCGATGGCGCGCAGGAAGGTGGCGGTGTGGCTGGTGCCGGCGCCGACCTCCATGTCGTAGGGCTGCAGCAGCGCGCAGCCCTGGGCATCCCAGTAGTCCTGCAGGCGAAGAATCAGTTGCTGGAAGGTGAGCATGATGGTCCTCGGGGCCGCAGGACGGCCCCGGACGGGAGCACGAATGGAAGGCGCCGATTCTACGGGCGGGTTGCTGGCCGCGCGGCCCCGCGCCGCGCCAGCGCCAGCAGGGCCGGCGACACGCCGACCACCCACCACGGCCACAGCCACAGCACGCCCAGCCATCGGGCGTAGGGCGTCTCGCCGATGCGGCCCTGCACAGTGGTGTCGAGGGCTCCCTCGACATCCGGCGCCATCCGGGCGGTCACGCGGCCGAGGTGATCCACCGCGGCGGTGGAGCCGGTATTCGTGGAGCGCACCAGCGGGCGCTGGAACTCCAGCGAGCGCATGCGTGAGAACTGCAGGTCCTGGTCCTGGATCATCGGCGTGCCGAACCACGCCAGGTTGCTGACGTTGACCAGCACGGTGGCGGCATCGGGCCCGGCCATGCTGTCGACCATGTTCTCGGCGAACAGGTCCTCGTAGCAGATCAGCGGCCGCACGCGCTGCCCGCCCACCGTGAACGGCGCGTGGCTGGTACCCCGGGCCTGGTCGCCGAGCGGGATGTTCAGCATCGCGACGAACCAGTGGAACCCCGGCGGGATGAATTCCCCGAAGGGCAGCAGGTGGCGCTTGCCGTAGACATAGGCCTTGCCCACGCCCGTGGCGGCCGACAGCCCGACCACCGAGTTGGTGTAGCCGTGCTCGTCGTCGCCGGTGAACACGCCCAGCAGCACGCCCCGGTCGCCGGAGCGGAACGGCGCGGCATAGGCCTCCCAGAACGACTCGGGCACCTGGCTGGCGATCAGCGGCAGCGACGATTCCGGCGAGACGACCAGCGTGCCGCGCGCCTTGGCGAGCTGGTCGACGTGCCAGCGCAGCGCGCGTTCGATGAAGGCCTCCTCGAACTTGACGTCCTGCGCGACGTTGGTCTGCAGCAGCGTGACGCTCAGCTCGCCGCTGGGGCGGGTGAAATCCTGCGGCAGCACCCAGCCGGCCAAGGCCAGCAGCAGCGGCGGCGCCACGGCCTTCAGGCGCCCGGCCGCATCGCGGGCCGCAAGCGCAAAGGCCATCCCGGCCGCCAGCCACGCCGCGAGCAGGCCGATGCCGTAGACGCCGATCCACGGCGCCCAGCCGGCCAATGGCCCGGTGGTGTGGGCATAGCCTCCGGCGATCCACGGAAAACCGGTGAGCAGCGTGCCGCGGGCGATCTCGGCCAAAGACCAGGCAGCCGCCCAGGCGAAGGCGTCGGCCAGCGGACGGCCGCTGCGCCACCGGCTCCACAGCCAGCCCGCGGCCGCGTAGTACAGCGCCAGGAGCGCCGCGAGCACGGCCACGGCCAGCACCGACAGCCAGGCCGGCAGGTGCCCATAGAGATAGAGGCTGTTGAACAACCACCACAGCCCGCTCGCCAGCCAGCCCGTACCGAAGCCCCAGCCGAGCGCGGTGGCACGCTTCGGCGATGCATCGCGCATCAGGGCGGCCAGCCCTGCCAGCGCCAGGACCTGCAGCCACCACCACTCGAGCGGCGCGAACGACGCGGTGTGCAGCATGCCGGCACATGCAGCCAGCAGCAGGGCGGCGCCCCGCCCCGGCCTCCAGCGCAGGGCGCTCAAGGCTGCCGCGCCGGCGCCGGCTCGTCGCCGGCCAGCCGCGCCACGCGGAACCAGCGCACCGCGCCGCCGCGCGTCAGCATCACGGTGAAGCGCAGCACATCGAGGTCGACCGCCTCGCCGCGCCGCGGCACGCGGCCCAGCTCGTGGGCGACGAGGCCGCCGATGGTGTCGAAGGTGTCGCTGGGCAGCACGACGCCGAAGGCCTCGTTGACCGCGGAGATCTCGGTGTCGCCGGCCACCCGGTGCGTGCCGTCGGCCAGCGTGTAGATGCCGGACTCGCCGTCTTTCTCGTCGAACTCATCCTCGATCTCGCCGACGATCTCCTCCAGGACATCCTCGATCGTGATCAGGCCGGCGGTGCTGCCGAACTCGTCGACCACCAGCGCCAGGTGGTTGCGGTTGGAGCGGAAGTCGCGCAGCAGCTCGTTCAGCCGCTTGGATTCGGGCACGAAGACCGCCGGCCGCAGCAGCGTGCGCAGGTTCAGCTCGGGCGCGCGCTGCAGCTTCAGCAGGTCTTTCGCGAGCAGGATGCCGATGACGTTGTCGCGCTGGTCTTCATAGACCGGAAAGCGCGAGTGGCCGGTGTCGATCACCACCCACAGCAGCTCGTCGTAGGGCGCGTCGATGTCGAGCATGTCCATCCGCGGGGCGGCGACCATCACGTCGCCGGCCGTCAGGTCGGCCATGCGCAGCACGCCCTCCAGCATCATGCGGGACTCGGGCTCGATCAGCTCGCGCTGCTCGGCGCTGGCCAGCGCCTGGAGCAACTCGTCCTTGGAGTCGGGCCCGGGCGACAGGAAGTCGACCAGGCGTTCGAACAGGCTACGGCCACCCGCGGGCGGGTGCTTGTCGCCGGCCTTCGAGTGGCGGGCTGAATGGGGCTCGGACATCGCGCCGGAGGCGAACGGAAGTTTCGGAGCGGCTAAGAATACCCCATCGGCTTGACAGGGCACGCCCCTTGCAACACAGTCTGCCGCCCCCATCTGGTCGGCTTGCCAAAGCTAGGCCCTGTTGCTGTCTGGAAACCGCCATGTCCGAAGGTCTGATCCCCGCCACCATCCTCACCGGCTTCCTCGGAAGCGGCAAGACCACCCTGCTGAAGCGGGTGCTGAGCGAAGCCCACGGCCAGAAGATCGCCGTGGTCGAGAACGAGTTCGGCGAGGAGAACATCGACAACGACATCCTGGTCGCCGACACGAACGAGCAGATCATCCAGCTCTCGAACGGCTGCGTCTGCTGCACGATCCGAGAGGACCTGCGCACCACGCTCGCCGACCTGGCCGAGAAGCGCCGCAAGGGCGAGCTGGATTTCGACCGCGTCGTGATCGAGACCACCGGCCTGGCGGACCCCGGCCCGGTGGCCCAGACCTTCTTCATGGACGACGAGGTCGCCGAGAGCTACCTGCTCGACTCCATCCTGACCCTGGTCGACGCCAAGCACGCCGACCAGCAACTGAATGACCGGCAGGAAGCGCGCCGCCAGGTAGGCTTTGCCGACCAGATCTTCATCAGCAAGACCGACCTGGTCGACGAAGCCGAGGTCGACGACCTGGTGCACCGGCTCAAGCACATGAATCCTCGTGCACCGCAGCATCGAGTGAATTTCGGCGACGTGCCGCTGTCGCAGGTGTTCGACCTGCGCGGCTTCAACCTGAACGCCAAGCTCGACATCGACCCCGATTTCCTCAAGGCGGATGACGAGCACGACCACGATCACCACCACCATGACCACGATCACGAGCATGGTGAGCATTGCGACCACCCGCACCACCATCATCACGACGATGATGTGAAGTCCTTCGTGTTCCGCTCGGAGCGCCCGTTCAACCCGGCCAAGCTCGAGGAGTTCCTCGGCGCGATCGTGCAGGTGTACGGGCCGAAGATGCTGCGCTACAAGGGCGTGCTGTGGATGAAGGGCACCGACAAGAAGGTCGTGTTCCAGGGTGTCCACCAATTGATGGGCAGCGACCTGGGGCCAAAGTGGGCGCCTGGTGAGAAGAAGATCAGCAAGATGGTGTTCATCGGCCTCGACCTGCCGAAGGACGTTTTCCTGCAAGGACTCGAACAATGCTTGGCATGAGGCGAAGCCGGCTGGAACCACGCGTGACACAGTGCGCACGCTCGTCAGCCGCGCGCCAAAACAACGTGGCTACAATCCGCGCGCCCCGAAACCCTCGAGGCGATCCGGAGCCCGTTGCGCCTGAGCAGGTATAACACTGCACTGCGAGGAGAGCGAAGTGAGCAAGACACCGGCCAAGAGCGCGACCCCGCCGACCAAGACGGCGGCCAAGAAACCGACGCCCAAGGCCGCCGCGCCATCACCCGCCGTCCCCGCCAAGAAGGCGGCCGCGGTCGCCGCCAAGTCGAGTTCCAAGCCTGAACCCAAGGCGTCCGCCAAGCCGGCGAGCGCTGCACCCAAGCCCTCTCCGAAATCGGGTGCCGCCACCGCGGCGCCCAGACCGCAGGCCCCCGAACACGCCACGGCCACCGCCGTCGCCACGGCCGAATTACCGGCCACCCACGCCAGCGCCAACGTCAGCCGGTTCGCCGACCGATTTGCGCCCCCGAAGCCTGCTGCCAGAATGTTTGCCGACACATCGATGGATACCCAGAAGCCCGCCGCCAAGGCGGACCCCAAGCTCGCCAACGCCTGGAAGACCAAGGCCGGCCGCGACCTGACCGAAGCCGAACTGCTCGCGATGCCCGAAAGCGAGTACATGAACGACAAGCAGCTCGATTTCTTCCGCGCCCGCCTGCAGGCGCTGAAGGACGACCTGCTGTCCAACGCCGGCGAGACCACCGAGCACCTGCGCGAGGACACCTCGATCGTGCCCGACCCCGCCGACCGTGCGACGATCGAGGAAGAGCATGCGCTGGAGCTGCGCACGCGCGACCGCGAGCGCAAGCTGCTGAAGAAGATCTCGCAGTCGCTCGCACGCATCGACGCCGGCGACTACGGCTTCTGCGACGAGACCGGCGAGCCGATCGGCCTGGGCCGGCTGATCGCCCGCCCCACCGCCACGCTGTCGCTGGAAGCCCAGCAGCGGCGCGAACTCAAGCAAAAGATGTTCGGAGACTGACGGGCGCTCGCCCGCCGGTATTGCCAGCGCTCATGTCCGATCCGAAGCCTGATCCCAAAGACGGCGAGAGTTTCTTCCGCAAGGTCGTTCGTTTCGTGGCCAACCCGGCCACCGACTGGGCCGAGCTGAACTCGCGCCAGGACGCGGATGCCCGTGACCTGGAATTCCAGAAATCCGAGCTGAAGGCGATGATCGAGCGCAAGCGGCGCAACGACTTCGTCCGCAAGCGTGAGTTCGACATGCTGCGCAAGGTGCGCCGCGAAGGCTTGTCGGGCGACCAGCTCGCCTCGCTGGCCGGCTCGTCGCGCATCGACGACTCCGAGGTCCGCATGCCGCCCGACCCCAACTCGCGGGTCGATGTGCAGGTCAAGGCCAAGATCGACGAGATCGAGCAGCAGATGGTGGGTGAAGGCGGCTTCTCGCAGCGCCGCAACCCCGCCTTCTTCGAGGCGCAGACACAGCCCTCGCCGCTGGGCCCTCCGGCCAGCGCGCCGGTGCCGCCGACGCTGACGCACGGCACCAAGCCGCCCGCATCGGCGCCGCTGCCGACGCTGACCGAACCCACGGCGGTGCAGATTCCGCCGATCCCCGCGCCGGCGCCCTTTGTCGCCACCGCGCCGCTGCCGCCCCCGCCGCCACTGGCCGCGATGGAAGTCAGCGAGGTCGCGCACGATCCGGAGCTCGACGAGGCGGTGATCGCCTTCGCCAATGCGGACTTCACGCAGTGCGAGGAGTCGCTGCAGGCGCTGACGATGGCCGGCGGCGCGCGCCACGACCACGCCGAAACCTGGCTGGTGCTGTTCGACCTGTACCGCGCCACCGGCCAGCAGCACAAGTTCGAGTCGCTGGCGGTCGAATACGCCCACCAGTTCGGCTGGTCGTCGCCGCAGTGGTTCTCGATGCCGCGCCTGGTGGCCGATGCCGCGGCTGCCGCCGAGGAGCGGCCCAAGGCCGCCCGCCCGGTCGGCGAGATCGGCTGGGTCTGCCCGGCGGTCCTCGATACCGACGCCGTCGCCCACCTCAGCTCGCAGACGCTGCAGATGCCGCTGCCCTGGGTGTTCGACTGGAGCGGCCTGGAGCAGGTGGATGCCGAAGCCGCAGGCCAGCTGAGCCAGCTGTTCCGCCAATGGGCCAAGGAAGCGCTCGAGATGCGCTGGCTCTCCGGCGACCGCTTCTTCCAGGTGCTGCAGGAAGCCGCCCCCACCGGCGTGCGCGATGCCGACCCGATCTACTGGACGGTGCGCCTCGACGCACTGCAGCTCGCCAACCGGCCCGACCAGTTCGACGAGCTGGCCATCGACTACTGCGTGACCTACGAGGTGTCGCCCCCGCAATGGGACCGCACCAAGTGCAAGGTCACGATCGGCGATGGCGGCAACAGCACGCAGGGCGGCAACGCCTCGCTGGTCAGCGAAGCCTCCACCGGCTTCCTGGAATCGACGCTCACCGAAGACGAGGCCGGCGTGGTGCGCTCGGCCGACGTGGAGCTGTCGGGCCAGCTGGTCGGCGACATCGGGCCCACGCTGGCCAAGCTCGACGAAGAGCTCGGCACCGCGCCGGTGGTCAACGTGTCGTGCGCGCTGCTGATCCGTGTCGACTTCATCGCGGCGGGCGACCTGCTGAACTGGGTGCTGTCCAAGCGCGGTGAGAACCGGGCGGTCGGGTTCACCGATGCGCACCGGCTGGTGGCGCTGTTCTTCGGCGCGATGGGCATCAACGAGCACGCGAGGGTCCGGGTGCGGGTCGTGTAGTGTGGAGAATGCGGGCAGCAGTTGAAGCCGCCCGCTTCACCCTCACCTCCCATCCCCTATGGAACCCTTTCACGGCACCACCATCGTCAGCGTGCGCCGGGGCCAGCAAGTCGCCATCGGCGGCGACGGCCAGGTGACGCTCGGCAACATCGTCGTCAAGGCCTCGGCCCGCAAGGTACGCAAGCTCTACCGCGACCAGGTGCTCGCGGGCTTTGCCGGCGCCACCGCCGATGCCTTCACCCTCTTCGAACGCTTCGAGGCCAAGCTCGAGAAACACCAGGGCCACCTGGTGCGGGCCGCGATCGAGCTCACCAAGGACTGGCGCACCGACCGCGTGCTGCGCCGGCTCGAGGCGATGCTCGCGGTGGCCGACAAGGACGCCTCGCTGATCATCACCGGCAACGGCGACGTGCTCGAGCCCGAGCAGGGCATCGTGGCCATCGGCTCCGGCGGCGCCTACGCCCAGGCCGCCGCCCGCGCGATGCTCAAGCACACCGAGCTCGGCGCTGTGGACATCGTCAAGCAATCGCTCGAGATCGCCGGCGAGATCTGCATCTACACCAACATGAACCACACGATCGAAACGCTGGGGGAGACGAAGTGAGCACGATGACGCCCCAGGAGATCGTTTCCGAGCTGGACCGCCACATCGTCGGCCAGAACGACGCCAAGCGCGCGGTGGCGATCGCGTTGCGCAACCGCTGGCGCCGCCAGCAGGTCGACGAGAAGCTGCGCCACGAGATCACGCCGAAGAACATCCTGATGATCGGGCCCACCGGCGTGGGCAAGACCGAGATCGCGCGGCGCCTCGCGCGGCTGGCCGACGCGCCGTTCGTGAAGGTCGAGGCCACCAAGTTCACCGAGGTGGGCTATGTCGGCAAGGACGTCGACACCATCGTGCGCGACCTGGTCGACGTGGCGGTGAAGCAGGAGCGCGAGACGCAGATGCGCCGCCAGCGCGCCCGCGCTGAAGACGCCGCCGAAGAGCGCGTGCTCGACATCCTGGTGCCGCCGCCGCGCTCGGAGTTCGGCCTGACGCCCTCGGCCTCCGCCACGCCCGACAATGCCGCGCGCCAGGGCATGCGAAAGCGCCTGCGCGAGGGCCAGCTCGACGACAAGGAGATCGAGATCGAGGTCGCCGACCCGAAGCCGGCGCTCGAGATCATGGGCCCGGCCGGCATGGAAGAGATGGCCGAGCAGTTGAAGGGCCTGTTCTCGCAGATGGGCGCCGGCAAGCGCAAGGTGCGCAAGCTGAAGATCGCCGAGGCGCTGAAGCTGCTGATCGAGGAAGAGGCCGCCAAGCTGGTCAACGAGGACGAGATCCGCACCGCGGCGCTGCATAACGCCGAGCAGAACGGCATCGTGTTCATCGACGAGATCGACAAGGTGGCCTCGCGCTCCGAGCACGGCGGCGCCGACGTGTCGCGCCAGGGCGTGCAGCGCGACCTGCTGCCGCTGGTCGAAGGCACCAGCGTCAACACCAAGTACGGCATCGTCAAGACCGACCACATCCTGTTCATCGCATCGGGCGCGTTCCACCTGAGCAAGCCGAGCGACCTCATCCCGGAGCTGCAGGGCCGCTTCCCGATCCGCGTGGAGCTCGGCTCGCTGAGCGTCGACGACTTCGAGGCCATCCTCACCTCCACGCATGCGAGCCTGGTCAAGCAGTACCAGGCGCTGCTCGCGACCGAGGGCGTGACGCTGGAGCTCACCGCCGACGGCATCCGGCGCCTGGCGCAGATCGCCTACGACGTGAACGAGCGCACCGAGAACATCGGCGCACGCCGCCTCGCCACCGTGATGGAGCGGCTGCTCGACGAGGTGAGCTTCGATGCGCCCAATCTCTCGGGCAAGACGGTCGCGCTCGATGCCGCGGCGGTCGATGCCAAGCTCGGCGAGCTGGCCAAGAACGAGGACTTGTCGCGCTACATCCTCTGAGCGTGCGCCGGGCCGTTGCGCGGCTTGACTCGCATCAAGACGACGCCGGCCCGCGCCCTCTAGTCTGGCAGGCATGCCTGCCGCCAAGCCTGTTGCCACCGCATCCCACGAGCACTCCGGTCTCGTGGAGGAGCGCTGGCGCTGGCCTGCGCTGCTGGTGCTGGCCGCCACCGTGCCGGCCTTCTACCTCGACCTGCTGAAGTCGACGCCGAGCTGGATCGCCGACGCCACCTACCTGGCTGCCGCGCTGGTGGTGTTCGGCTCGCTGCTGCACTGGCGGCTGCGCCGCACGACGCCCTGGCGCTGGCGCAGCCGGCAGTCCTTCGACCTGCTGCTGGCCACCGGGCTGCTGCTCGCTGCTGCGATGCCGCCCAGCGGCGAGCTCTCGGGCCCGCTGCTGCTGCGGCTGGGCGTCTCGGGGCTGACGCTGATCCGCATGATGCGCGCGCTGCGCCACTGGTTCGTACGCGGCGGGCTGAGCTACCTGCTGGCGCTGTCGGTCGGCGTGCTGGGCTTGTGCGGTCTCGGCTTCTGGTGGCTGGAGCCGCATGTGGGCTCGCTGGGCGACGGGCTGTGGCTGGCCTTCACCACCGCGGCCACCGTGGGCTATGGCGACATCGTGCCCAGCACCACCGCATCGAAGATCTTCGCCGTGTTCGTCGTGCTGCTCGGCTATGGCGTACTGTCGCTGGTGACGGCCTCGATCGCCGCGGTGTTCGTCGAATCGCAGGAGCGCCGCATCGAGCGCGAGATCCTGCATGAGATGCACGCCGAGCTGCGCCATTTGCGTGCCGAGGTGGCGGCGCTGAAAGGGCCGCCGCCGCTGGATCAGCCTTGCACGGCCGAGGCGCGTGCCTCGGCGATGCGCAACAACCCGTCGAACAGCAAAGTGTCGATCAGCTCGTAGGGCACGCTGAGGTAAGGCGCCACCTTCCAGCCCGCGCCGCCCGTCACGACCACCGGCGCCGAGATGCCGGTGCGCTGCATCAGGTGCCGGTGCATGCGCTCGATCGCGCCGGTGATCGCGTATGTGCCGCCGCTGGTGAGCGCATCGCTGGTGTTGGTGGGAAAGTGCACCACCTCGCCGGTGGGCACATGCAGGCCTGCGGTGCCGCTCTCGAGCGCGCGCAGCATGATGCCGTGGCCGGGCAGGATGCAGCCGCCGAGGAAGCGGCCCTCGCCGTCGATCGCATCGACCGTCACCGCCGTGCCCACCATCACCACCAGCGCCGGCCCGGCGTGGCCCTTGCGCAGCAGGTGCGAGCGCGCGCCGATGAGCGCGACCCAGCGGTCGGCGCCGAGGCGGGCCGGATGGTCATAGCCGTTGCTGACGCCGGCCTCGCTGGCGCTGGCCACCACCCAGCTCGGCGCCCGCTCCCACAGCTCGTGCAGCTGGTCCTCGACGCGATGGCGCACCGCGTCGCCGGCCACGCAGGCGCCGAGCATCGTGGTCGGCTGCTGCAGCCCCGCCCAGTCGCCCTCGGCCAGCTGCTCGATGGTTTCGAGGAACACCGCGCCATGCTCCAGCGGATCGCTGCCGGGGCGAGGTTCCGAATACAGCGCCCACTTCAGGCGGGTGTTGCCGATGTCGATGGCCAGGAAGGTCATGGCGCGCAAGCCTAACAGCTCGTCACGGCGGCGGCAGCGACAGCAGGTGCCTCACATGCCGCATGGTCTGCGACGCGATGATCTGCTTGCGCGGCTTGCGGATGCGCAGCTCCACCTCTTCGAGCAGCTCTTGCAGCGCCTCGCGCGTGGTGGCGCGGCGCAGCTTCATCAGCGTCAGCGAGCCGGTGACCGGCGCCTCGTTGCGCACCGCGCGGATCAGCATCTCGCGCGCCTCGTCGAGATTGGGGTCGCTCAGCGGTGCCAGGCCCTCTTCCTCGAGGAAACCGGCAGCCGACTCGACCTGCCCGCCCTCGCCCTGCTGCGACTCCGCCATCAGCGCACCGGCCGGCAGCACCGATTCCTCGGGCGCCAGCGGCAGGTCCACGTGGTCGATCTCGGCCGGCAGCTGGGCGCCCAGCCCCTCCATCGCGATCAGGCCCAGGGCCAGCAACTCGTCGAAGATCTCGCGCGGCACGCCGGCGGCAGCCGCCAGCTGCAGCACCTCGGCCACGCTGCGGCGCCCGTCGACGAGCAGCAGCAAGGTGCGGTGACGCTGGCTCAGCCGGCGCACGCGGTGCGTCAGCTCGGCTTGGCCTTCGGGGGTCTTGACGGGTGCAAGACTGGTCGACATGGCAACGCAACTCCCTTTGGCGGCGGGCCTTGTGGACCGCGCCGCTTCCCAACGTGTGACGCGATTGTCCGATATTCGATCTGCGGGAAAACCATGAGAACAGCCCTTGGGGATGCTTGAGCGGCGGCAAAGATGGCATCATTCGGTTGACGTTTACGTTAACGTCAATTGCCATCACTCTGCCGCCCCTGCCATGACCGACCTGTCCGCTGAGTTCAAGGCGCTCGCCGAATACCGTCCGACGAACAAGGTGCGCTTCGTCACCGCCGCCAGCCTGTTCGACGGCCACGACGCCGCGATCAACATCATGCGGCGCATCCTGATGAGCATGGGCGCCGAGGTCGTGCACCTCGGGCACAACCGCTCGGTCGACGAGGTGGTCACCGCCGCGCTGCAGGAAGACGCCCAGGGCATCGCGGTCAGCTCCTACCAGGGCGGCCATGTGGAGTACTTCAAGTACATGGTCGACCTGCTGCGCTCGCGCGGCGGCGAGCACATCCAGGTGTTCGGCGGCGGCGGCGGCGTGATCGTGCCGAGCGAGATCCGCGAGTTGCAGGGCTACGGCGTGACCCGCATCTACAGCCCCGAGGACGGCCAGCGCATGGGCCTGGCCGGCATGATCGGCGAGATGGTGATGCGCTGCGACCAGGACCTGTCGCCGCATGCGCCGAAGGATCTGTCGGCCATCCAGGGTGGCACCGAGTCGGCCTGGCGCGCGCTGGCGCAGCTGATCACCGCGCTCGAGAACGGCAAGGCCGACGCCGCGCTGGTGACCGCGCTGCACGCGGCCGCGAAGCAGACCCAGGTGCCGGTGCTCGGCATCACCGGCACCGGCGGCGCCGGCAAATCGAGCCTGACCGACGAGCTGATCCGCCGCCTGCGCCTCGACCAGGGCGATGCGCTGAAGATCGGCGTGATCTCGATCGACCCGTCGCGCCGCAAGAGCGGCGGCGCGCTGCTCGGCGACCGCATCCGCATGAACGCGATCGCGCCATGGAGCCAGGGCCATCGCGTCTACATGCGCTCGCTCGCCACGCGCGACACCGGCAGCGAAATCAGCGCCGCGCTGCCCGACGTGCTGGCCGCTGCCAAGGTCGCGGGCTTCGACCTGATCATCGTCGAGACCTCGGGCATCGGCCAGGGGGATGCGGCGATCGTGCCGCACGTCGACATCCCGATGTACGTGATGACGCCGGAGTTCGGCGCCGCGAGCCAGCTCGAGAAGATCGACATGCTCGACTTCGCCGAGTTCGTGGCGATCAACAAGTTCGACCGCAAGGGCGCCGCCGACGCGCTGCGCGACGTGGCCAAGCAGGTGCAGCGCAACCGCGAGGCCTGGAGCGTCAAGCCCGACCAGATGCCGGTGTTCGGTACGATGGCGAGCCGCTTCAACGACGACGGCGTCACCGCGCTGTACCAGGGCCTGAAGGAGCGCCTGCGCGAGCTCGGCCTGAAGCTCGACGACGGCCGCCTGCCGCGCGTCGCCACCCGCCACAGCACCAACGAGACGCCGATCGTGCCGCCGGCGCGCACGCGCTACCTGGCCGAGATCGCCGACACCGTGCGCGCCTACAAGCGCCGCGCCAAGGCGCAGGCGAAGCTGGCGCGCGAGGTGCAGCAGCTGCGCGAATCGGCGCGCATGCTGAAGGAGGCCGATGCGGAGAAGGCCAACGCAGTGAACGCACTGGGTGAGCTGGCCGCCAAGCGCGAGGCCGAGCTCGACGCCCACGCCCGCAAGCTGCTCGCGCAGTGGCCCGACATGCAGAAGGCCTACGCCGGCGACGAATACGTGGTGAAGATCCGCGACAAGGAGATCCGCACCGCGCTGACGCACACCACGCTGTCGGGCAACAAGATCCGCAAGGTCGCGCTGCCGCAGTACGAATGCCAGGGCGAGCAGCTGAAGTGGCTGCTGCTGGAGAACGTGCCCGGCAGCTTCCCCTACACCGCCGGCACCTTCGCCTTCAAGCGCGAAGGCGAGGACCCGACCCGCATGTTCGCCGGCGAGGGCGATGCCTTCCGCACCAACCGCCGCTTCAAGCTGGTGAGCGAGGGCATGCCGGCCAAGCGGCTGAGCACCGCGTTCGATTCGGTCACGCTGTACGGCAACGACCCCGACCTGCGGCCGGACATCTACGGCAAGGTCGGCAACTCCGGCGTCAGCATCGCGACGCTGGACGACATGAAGGTGCTGTACTCGGGCTTCGACCTGTGCAACCCCAGCACCTCGGTCAGCATGACGATCAACGGCCCGGCGCCGACGATCCTGGCGATGTTCATGAACACCGCCGTCGACCAG
>Ga0207706_10000437_pt1 | contig 44651 bp, 45 predicted proteins | sample KBSC53metaG_FD_184318 | JGI IMG/M metagenome (GOLD analysis project Ga0207706, IMG submission 184318) | Corn rhizosphere microbial communities from Kellogg Biological Station, Michigan, USA - KBS C5-3 metaG (SPAdes) (version 2) | ecosystem: Host-associated > Plants > Roots > Rhizosphere > Soil ... | reverse complement strand
GGAGGTGCGGGGGTGCGGGGGTGCGGAGGTGCGGAGGTGCGGAGGTGCGGAGGTGCGGAGGTGCGGAGGTAACGCACGTTTGCGTTTCCGCGGCGCCGCGGGCCCCCGCCCTGGCGGCTGAGGCCGCCTGTCCCCTCCCCCAAAAACGGCCTGGGGGAGGGGACCCGGGCTCGCGTCGCTCGCGGCTACTTCATCTTGCACGCGGTAGCGGTTCACCTCCCCCAGGCTGTTTTTGGGGGAGGTCGGATTTTTCGGACAGCAGTACCGTCCGAAAAATCCGGGAGGGGGCCTTCGCTCGCGGCTCGCGCCGGCGCCACTCACCGCCGCGCGGGACTTCCGCTGCCGCCGATCCCCTCCACCGCCACCCTCCAGATCCGCACCGTGCTCCTGGCCCCCGTGGCGGGGTCGCTGGTCTCCTGGCGAAGGTCGATCTCGTCCACGGCCCAGTCCATGTCTTCCATCAGGTCGCGGAACTCGCCGATATACACGCGGCCGGGGTCGGCCAGCAGCATCCGGCCGCCGTCGGCCACGATGCGCGGCAGCAGCGCGGCCAGCGCCTGGGCGTTGCGGCTCTCGTACAGCACGTCGGCGGCAAGGACCAGCTCCCACGTCTCTCCTGGAGGCGGGTGGCGCCAGTCGAGCAGCGCCGTCCGCAGCGGGGCCAGGCCGTTGCGGACGGCGTTCACCCGGGCGAAGCGCAGCGCGTCGCCGTAGTAGTCCGTCGCCAGCGGATCGAGGCCAAGGCTGCGCAGCGCGAGCGAGGGGAGCGAGAGGCCGGCGCCGAGCTCCAGGACGCGGCGCTCGCGCGGCGGATGCTCCAGCAGGTGCCGGGTGAGCGCGCGGGCGCTGGGCCACAGGTCGGCCCAGTACGGGAGGCGCTCGTCGGCGTCGAACTCGGCCTCGTCGATCAGCGCGTCGGCGGCGCGGGGGAGCAGCACGTCCACGCGGAACTCGCCGTGCGCAAAGCGCTCCTCGCGCAGGTCGAACACCGCGCGCAGGTCTGCCTCCGTCGTCCCCTCCGCCGCCCCGTCCGGCTCCATCGGCTCCCTTTCGCCTTGCCCATGCGCGGCGGCGCCCCCTACCTTTCGGCCGCAGACTTCGAAACAGAGCCCCACGCTCTCGCCCGCGGCCCGGCGCGTCAACCCCGGGCCGCACGTCCGCGGGATCCCGACGAAGCAAAGATGCCTTCACGGCGGCCGTTCGAGCGCCGGGTCCGGCGCGCGCTGATCCTCTTCTCCCTGGTCCCCACGCTGCTGTTGCTGGGGGCCGGGGCGTTCGCCGTGGCGCGCGCGCTGGCCGTGAGCGACCCCGCCAGCGCGTGGGAGCGCGTGGGGAATAGCGGCCGCGTGCTGATCGAGCGCGCTGAAGCGTCGGGCGACCCGGAGCTGGTCCGCGCCGCCCGCGTGCACCGCGACGAGCTGTCCAGCTCGGTGACGCACGCGCGGCGGTGGGAGTACCTGCTGCGGCGCGCCGTCGTCGCCGTCCCCATCGCGGCGCTGCTGGTCGCCGCGCTGTGCGTGCTGCTGGCGCAGCGCGCGTCGCGGCGGATCGGGCGGCGGCTCTCCCGGCCGGTGGGCGAGCTGGCGGGGTGGGCCGGCCTGGTCGCGCGCGGCGAGCCCCTCCCCGATCCGCGCCCGGGCGAGGCGGACGAGGGCGAGTTCGGCGTGCTGCGCGTGGCGTTCCGGTCGATGGAGAGCGAGCTCACCACGTCGCGCGCGAAGGAGCTGGAGGCCGAGCGGATGCGCACCTGGATCGCGATGGCGCGGCGGGTGGCGCACGAGCTCAAGAACCCGCTCACGCCGATGCGGCTGGCCGTGCGCACCCTGCACCGCGCAGGGACGGAGAGCGAGCCCGGCCGCGAGGCGCTGGAGGTGATCGAGCAGGAGAGCGGCCGGCTGGAGGAGCTGGCCCGCGCCTTCGCCCAGCTCGGCCGCCTGCCGGAAGAGCCGAAGGCGGAGGTGGACCTGCGCGAGATGCTGGAATACCTGCTGCGCAGCCACCTTCCCCCCGGCGTGAAGAGCCGCCTGCGCGTGCCGATGGGCCTGCCGATGGTGGACGGCTACCCCGACGCGCTCTCCCGCGCCTTCGCCAACCTGCTGCTGAACGCCGCGGACGCCACCGAGGGCGCCGGCCAGGTGGAGGTGATCGCCCGCGCGGCGAATGGCTACGTGGAGGTGCGCGTGCTGGACAGCGGCCCCGGCATTTCCGACGAGAACCTGGACCGCATCTGGGAGCCGGATTTCACGACGAAGTCGCGCGGCACCGGCCTGGGCCTGACCCTGGTCCGCCAGACGGTTCAGGCCCACGGCGGCAAGATCGGCGCCCGCAACCGACCCGAGGGCGGGGCGGAGTTCCGCGTGGTGCTGCCAATTTCCTTTTCTCCCGCATTGGTGACTAAGAATGCCTGAGAAATCATCAACGAGTGGCCAAGGTGTGGCGAAAGATCGTGTCTGCTTCGTAATCAGCCCTATCGGAGACGATACATCTCCAACGCGAAGGGCAATCGACGGCCTTATGGAAGCGGTGATTAAGCCGACGCTGCGAGAACTGGGGTACCGTGTTGAGGTCGCACACCAGATCTCCCGTAGCGGCTCGATAACCAACCAAGTTCTTGAACTCGTTCTCGGGGCCGAATTAGTGGTTGCGAACCTCAGCGAATTAAATCCGAATGTAATGTATGAGCTTGCCGTACGTCATGCTGCTAGAAAGCCAGTCGTTACGATCGCTGAAATGGGAACAAGGCTACCTTTCGACGTGGCGGATCAGCGCACGATTTTTTACCGCAACGATATGGCGGGTGTACCCGAGCTAAAGGAAGCACTAGCAACTGCCGCTGGCGACGCGGTTGCAGAGGAACAGCCGGACAACCCTGTTTATAGGGCTGTTCAGACGCAAGTGATGAGAGACATAGCACCGGCAGATAAAGACCAATTCGTCATTGATCGGATGGATCGGCTTGAATCGCTTGTACGCCAAGTGATGGATGCGCAGCAAGGCTCCACGTACAACCTGGAACCGAGCTTAGAAACGCTCTCTGTTATGAGACTCCCAGATCTCACCTTTGCTTTCGAAGGGACCTCTGAGGAAAGGGAAAAGATTATGGAAGCATTGATGGCAAATCGCGCCGTCCGAACAGCCGATAGTCGCCACATGCCATTCGGCAAAGAAGTCCTGTTCGCCGTCAACCTCTATCGAAACTCGGGAATCTCCTCGAAGCAGAATTTTCTCAGGCGGCTAGCCAAAGACGCTGGTTTGGACGCTGCACGCTTGGTAATCACATACGGATGAAACATCGCCCGCCGCCCCGGCGTACCATGCGCCCATCCTGACGCGCCCACCCACGCCGGTCCCATCATGTCAGCCACGGTCCTGATCGTAGACGACGAGCCGAACATCCGCCGCATGCTGGGGTCCCTGCTGCGCGCCGAGGGCTACGCCACGCGCGAGGCGGGGTCCGGCCGCGGCGCCCTGGCCGAGGTGAAGCAGGACCCGCCCGACGTGGTCCTCATGGACCTGTACATGGACGACGAGGGGGGCCTGGACGCCCTCCCCCGGCTGATCGAGGCCGCGCCCGGCCTTCCCGTGGTGATGATGAGCGGCCGCGCCACGCTCTCCGACGCCGTCAAGGCCACGCGGCTCGGCGCCTTCCACTTCATCGAAAAGCCCCTCTCCCCCGAAGCCGTCCTGCTCACGCTCCGCTCCGCGCTGGAGCTGCGGAACGCGCGCGAGCTGAACAAGGCGTTGCGCGCCGAACTGGGCGACGGCGAGGAGATGGTGGGGCAGAGCCCGTCCATCCACCGCGTGCGTGAGCTGATCCAGCGTATCGCCCCGACCGACGCGCGCGTTCTGATCACGGGTGAGTCGGGCACGGGGAAGGAGGTGGCGGCCAACATGCTGCACGCGCAGTCGAAGCGGGCCGGCGGACCGTACGTGCGGATGAACTGCGCCGCCATCCCGCGCGACCTGGTGGAGAGCGAGATGTTCGGCCACGAGCGCGGCGCCTTCACCGGCGCCACCGAGCGGCGGCGCGGGCGCTTCGAGCTGGCCAGCGGCGGCACCCTGTTCCTGGACGAGATCGGCGACCTCTCCCTCGAAGCGCAGGCCAAGCTCCTGCGCGCGCTGGAGGGCGGCGAAATCGAGCGCGTGGGCGGCCACGAGCCGATCAAGGTGGACACGCGCATCCTCGCCGCCACCAACCACGACCTGCGCGCCCAGGTGGCCGCCGGACGCTTCCGCGAAGACCTTTTCTTCCGCCTGCACGTGATCCCCCTGCACCTCCCGCCGCTGCGGGAGCGCAGGGAGGACGTGGCGCTGCTGGTGGAGCACTTCATGGAGCGCTTCCGCCGGCGCACGGCGCTCAAGGCGCCGCGGCTCCTCCCCACGGGGATGGACGCGCTGGAGCGGCATTCGTGGCCGGGGAACGTGCGCGAGCTCGCCAACATCCTCGAGCGCCTGTGCATCCTGCACGCGGGGCAGAACGTGGGCGCGGCCGAGATCCGCGCGCTGCTGGCCGGCGCCGCCCCGCCCCCACCCGAGCCCGCCGCCTGGCAGGCGCAGGACGAGCGCACCCTCAGCGACCGGCTGGACGACTACGAGCGCGACCTCCTCGCCGGCGCACTCAGCGCCGCGGACGGGAGCGTGGCCGAGGCCGCGCGGCTCTTGAGGACGGACCGCGCGAACCTCTACCGGCGGATGCGGCGGCTGGGGATCGACCGGTGACGCCCGCGCACGCCGCCCGCGTCATTCGGACACGCCCGCGGCCTTGCGCCACCCGGTCCCATCACCGCAAATCAATGCACGGACAATAGATGCGCATCCGCCGCGGCGGGGCACGGCCCGTGCCTTCGGCGGCGGCACCCGATCCATCGATCCCCCGCTCCAGGTCCCGCCCGAGAGGCTCCATGCGCAGGTTCTCCCACACCGTCCTGCTGGCGCTCGCCGTCGCGCTGATCGCCCTCCCCGCGCGCGCGCAGGACACGGTTCCGCTCACGGCCGACGCCGCGCGGCGCGTCGTCGCGTTCTTCAACGATCCGCGCACCGTGCACCTTTCCGGCGGCTCGCGCATCGCGCAGGGGACGGCGATCCGCGGCAACGTGGCGGCGCTGGACGGCGACCTGGCCGTGGCCGGGCGCATCGACGGTAGCGTGGTGGTGATCAACGGCAACGCGCGGCTGCTGGACGGCGCCGAGATCACCGGCACGCTCACCGTGGTCGGCGGGTCGGTCGAGCGCGCGGGCCAGGTCCGCGTCGCCGGCGAGACGATCGCGTATGCGGACCGGCTGGACTACCTGCGCCGCGGCGAGCGCATCTACGCCGAGCTGGGCACCGAGACCGCCGGCCCCGTGGCCCGGGCCGACACGGGGACGGTGGACACCATCCGCGACGCCCAGCGCGACGTGGCGACGGGCGACAGCGTGACCCGCGACGGCGGGTGGCGGCGCACGGACGAGGCGGAGGGCGACAGCGGCTGGGCGGTCGAACGCCGGACGGTGGGCCACGGGCGGGCGGACTTCGTGGTCGCGGTGGGCCAGAGCTACAACCGGGTGGAGGGGCTGCCGGTCACCTTCGGGCCCGTGGTGCAGACCGAGAGCCGCAACCCGCTGCGGCTGCGGGCGATGGGGATCTTCCGCACCGAGGCGGGGCCCGAGCTGGGGCCCGAGCGCTGGGGGTACGAGGCGCGGCTGGAGCAGTTCCTCTTCGGCCGCGGCGAGTTCCGCGTGGGCGGGTCGGTCTTCCGGCGCATCGACCCGATCGAGGACTGGCACCTGACCAAGCTGGAGAACGGCCTCTCCACCTTCTTCCTGCACCGCGACTACCGCGACCACTTCGAGCGCGAGGGGGTGAGCGCCTTCGTCACCGTCACCCCGCGCAAGTCGCCGTTCGAGACCACGCTGGCGTTCCGCGGCGAGAAGGAGCGCAGCGAGCCGGCGGGGAGCCCCTTCACCCTGTTCGACAACAGCGAGCCCTGGCGCCCGCAGCCGCTGGCCGCGCACGGCCGGCTGGAGTCGCTCGTCCTTTCCAGCCGCGTGGACACCCGCAGCACCGACGACGACCCGTCCAGCGGCTGGTACCTGAGCGCCGAGGTGGAGCAGGGGCTGAGCTCCGGCCTGCGCCAGCCGGACTACGTGGCCGTCTTCGATCCCTCGCTCGCGGGGCCGTTCCCGGTGATCCCGGGCGCGGCGTACGGCGCGTTCACGGCGGGGACGGTGGACGTGCGGCGCTACAACCGGATCGGCCCCTGGTCGCGGCTGAACCTGCGGGTGCTGGCGGCCGGGTCGCTGGACGGCTCGCCGCTCCCGCCGCAGCGGCAGCACGCGCTGGGCGGCGAGGGCAGCCTCCCCGGCTTCGCCCTCTTCTCGCGCGACTGCGGGGCACGCCGGGGGCGCATCTTCCGCACGGTGGACGTGGCGGGCGCCACCCCCGAGACGGTGGCCGCGCTGCCTCAGTACTTCGTGGCCTACGGGTGCGACCGGGTGGCGCTGGTGCAGGCCGAGTACCGCGGCGACCTGAGCCTGCGCCTGCGCTGGGGCGGGGACGACGACGACGGCGGCGACGAGAGCTGGGCCCAGACGGCGCTGCGCAACGGGCTGAACGCCGGCTTCGGCTGGGTGCTGTTCGCCGACGCGGGGCGCGGATGGACGCTGGACGACCGGCTGGAGGGGACCGACACCGCGGTGGACGTGGGCGCCGGCGTGATCATCGGGCGGCTGGGCGTGTACGCGGCCGTGCCGGTGAGCGAGGGCGGCCGCGTGAACCTGTTCATCCGCCTGAGCCCCAGGATTTGACGCTCCGCCGCGCCGCCGCCGCACTGTTGCTCGCCGCGGCCGCCCCTGCCGGGCCGGCCGCGGCGCAGGCGCGCCCGGTGTCACTCTCCGTGGCGGGCGCGGCTGGCGGATGGCGGCCGGTGGTGGCGATGGACGGCGTGCTGCGCGACGACGCGCTGCTGGACGCGCTGAAGGGCGGGCTCCCGCTGCGCTTCCGCTTTCGCGTGGAGCTGTGGCGGCGCGGCGGCGGGGTGGACCGGCTGGTGGAGGCGCGCGAGAACGCCCGCGCCATGCTGCGCGCACCGCTGGACGAGGGGTACACGCTGGAGGATGGGCGGACGCAGCGCGCCTACGCCACCCTTCCCGAGTGCGAGGCGGCGCTGGAGCGCGCCTTCCAGCCGCCGATCCGCCCACCCGGCGCCGGGCGCTACTACTACATCGCGGTGCTGAACGTGGAGACGCTCTCGACGAGCGACCTGGACGAGCTGCGCCGCTGGCTGCGCGGCGAGGCCCGCCCCGCGGTGACCGGCAACCGCCCCGTGGAGCGCGCGGTGGAGAGCGGGGTCAAGCGCTTCTTCGTGCGCCTTCTCGGCATCCCCACCCGCCGCTACGACGTGCGCACCCCGGTGTTCGAGGTGCGGTGAACGAACCGCTGTTCGGACGTCCGGGAATGACGAAGCGCCCGCCGAAATGAGCGGGCGCTGCGTCGTTTTCGATCCACGCGCGAACGGTCGCTACCACGTCGGCGAGGTGGCGATCAGGGCGTCGATGGCGTCGCCGGGGAGGGGCTCGGAGAAGAGGTAGCCCTGGCCGAACTCGCAGTCCAGCTCGCGCAGCTCGCTCAGCACCTCGGCGCTCTCGATCCCCTCGGTGACCACGGCCACCCCCAGCGCGTGCGCCAGGGCGACGATGGTGCGCACCAGGTGCAGGTTGGCGCCCTCGGGGCTCACGAACGAGCGGTCGATCTTCAGCGCGTCCAGCGGCAGGCGGTGCAGGTAACCCAGCGACGAGTAGCCGGTGCCGAAGTCGTCGATGTGCAGCTGCACCCCCAGCGCCTTCAGCCGGCCCAGCGTGGCGGTGACGGCCTCGGTGTGCTGCATCAGCACGCTCTCGGTGATCTCGATCTTGAGCGTGTGCGGCGGCACCCCGGCGGCGTGCAGCGCGTGCTGCACCCGCTCCACCAGGTCCGGCTGCAGGAACTGCCGGGCGGAAAGGTTCACCGCCAGCGTCAGCGGCTCGGCCCCGGGCGCGGCGCCCTGCCAGCGGCGCAGCTGGAGGCAGGCCTCTTCCAGCACCCACATCCCCAGCGGCAGGATCAGCCCCGTCTCTTCGGCCAGCGGGATGAACTCGTCGGGAAGGACCAGGCCGCGCTGCGGGTGATCCCAGCGCGCCAGCGCCTCGAAGCCGGCGATGCGGCCGGTGCGCAGCGAAACGATCGGCTGGTAGTGCACGCGCAGCTCGCCCCGCTCCAGCGCGCGCCGCAGCTCGGTCTCCATCCGCAGCCGGGCGGTCACCTGCGCGTGCATGTCGCGGTCGAACACCTCGTACTGGCCGGCGCGCGCGTCGCGGCTGCGGTACATGGCGATCGCCGCGTCGCGCAGCACGTCCTCGGCGTGCTCGTAGCCGGTGTAGCTCAGCGCGATCCCCACGCCCGCGCCGGTGAACACCTCGGTGCCGTGCAGCGGGAAGGGACGCCCCAGCGCCTCCTGCACGCACGCGGCCACCCGGGTGGTCTCCGCGAAGCCCTCGATGTCGTCGAGGAGCACCGCGTACTCGTCGCGCGCCACGTGCGCCACCAGCGTGTCGCCGCCCACGCAGGCGCGCAGCCGCCCGGCCACGTCGCCCAGCAGCTGGTCGGCCGCGGCGCGGCCCAGCGAGTCGCTCACCAGCTGCAGCCGGTCGAGCCCCACGGCGATCACCGCGAAGTTCCCCTCGCCGCGCCGCTCGCGGTCCACGGCCAGTTCCAGGCGGTGGGTGAACAGGCCGCGGTTGGGCAGGCCGGTGACCTCGTCGTAGAAGGCGCTGCGCAGCAGCTGGCGCTCCATCTCGCGCCGCGTGGTCACGTCTTCGCAGCAGGTGACCAGGCCGATCGGGCGCCCGCGCGAGTCCTTCACCACGTCCGAGCGCAGGAGGACGGGGAAGGTGGTGCCGTCGCTGCGCACGTTCACCGTCTCGCGGCTCCAGCTGGTCACCTCCTGCATCGCCTCGGCGGGAAGCGGGCGGGCGTGCTCGGGCGGGGCGAAGATGCGCGCGTGCTGGCCGCGCAGCTCCTCCACCGTGTAGCCGTGCATCCGCGCCTCGGCGGGGTTGGTGTACAGGATGCGCCCGTCCGCGTCGGTGATGGTGACGCCGATCTGCATCGTCTCCACCGCCTTCTCGAGCATCTTGAGCGACAGCCGCCCGCGCGCGCCCCCGATGCTCCCCACGAACCCCGCCTCGCCCGGCACCGGCCGGTCCAGCGCCATCGCCGCGAACCCCGCCAGGTCGGCCAGGCTCTCCACGTCGGCCGTGGTCCACACCCGCGGCCGGCGGTCGATGGCGCACACGGTGCCCAGCACCGCGCCGTCGGCCGCGCGCACGGGCACCCCCAGGTACGCCGCCTCGCCCAGCCACAGCGACGGGTTCTCGCGCACCACCGGGTGCGCGCGCGCGTCGTCGATCACCAGCGGCGCGCCGTGCCGCGCGGTCACGCGGCAGAGCGAGCGCGACAGCGGCGCCGCGCGCCGCGCGGCCCAGGGGTCGATGTCGGGCGCGGGAGACGAGAACGAACGGCCGCCCGCCAGCGAGACCACGGCCAGCGGCACCTCCAGGATGCGCTCGGCGAACTCGGCCAGGCGCGTGAGCGACGGGTGCGGATCGGCGGGGGTCGCGGGCAGCCGCAGCGCCGTGACGGCCGAAAGGCTGGAAGCGGGCATTCGCTTCTGGGTGGGGAGGAGGGGCTGCAACGCTCTCTCGGTGGTGAGAGATCGTTGCGAACACCGTGCCCGGTCTCGGACAGGCTTCTGCAGGACGGCTGGGGAAGGCGGTCGTGCGGGATGATTGACGTTCAATCCTAACGCCGCGTCACACCCCCGGGTATCGATTTTCGTGGATTTGCGAGGAAACGGCCAATCCGTGCAGAACCGCCGGCGGGGCGCGTATCGCCCGGAGGCGGGCGAAATGCAGGGCCGGGAATCTATATGTTTGCGAATCAAGCGATTGGCGCGTAACGGGATGCGGTTCCGCGCGCGGGGACGGCCGGCCAGACCCGTTGCCGCGGGCGGGAGATCCCGGTGAAGTAGCCACAAATAGACGCGCGCGGCGAGCGCCGGCCGCCACCGCCGGCCACCCCGCCGATCGGAATCAGCCGCCGGAAAGGAGGGGGCGGGGGCCGCCGTAGCCGTCGTAGTCGGGCCGGGGGCCGCGCGCGTCCACGATCTGGCGGCGCAGTTCCTCGGCGCGGCCGTCGAGGGCGGCCAGCTCGGCCGGGTCGTAGCGCGGCTGGGTGAGCAGGCGCGCGATGGAGCGCGCCACGTCGGCGAGCCGCGCCTCGAGCTCGGCCACGGCCGGATCCACGTCCGTCTTCGGCATCTTCCTCATTATCCCCGGCGGGTGAATGGCGGACCACTGGGTTGGACGGACGCGCCCGGCCGATCTCGTCCGCCACGACGGAAATCATCCACAAATGAACAGCGCCCGCACGGTCACCCGTCGCGGGCGGTGGAGCGGCCGAAGCGCGGGTCGCGCCGTCGTTCGCGGGCCCGGTCGCGCTGGGCGCACAGCTCCTCGTGAAAGCGCTCGGCGGCGTGGCCGAACAGCTCGCCGCGGGGCGTGCTGGCCGGGTGCCGACCGATCAGGTCGCGCATGGCGCGGCGGGCGGCGTGGTCGGTGGCGTAGCCGGCGCCGCGGGCCACGTTCATCACGCTGCGGCCGTGCTCGCGCAGCATCATGGCCGCCAGCAGCACGCGGGTCCACGCCAGCAGGCGGCGCGGCGGCGGCAGCCCCTCGCGGCGGCACCAGGCGGTCACGGTGCGCGGGTCCACGCGAAAGATCGCCGCCAGCTCGGGCGATCCGCCGCCTTCCACCGCCACCTCGCACGCCGCGCGCACCACGTTGCGCGCGTTCTCGCTGGCGTAGGCGCCCAGCAGCGGCTCCACCTCGCGCTTGAGCGGGCGGGCGCGCACGCCGCGCAGCACCTCGCCCACCGCGTCCGCCGAGCGCTGCACGTTCAGGTTCAGCACATCGCTCACCCCCCACTCCATCAGCAGGGCCGCGTGGTGGCCGGCCCGCTCGCCGCGCAGCGGCAGCGCGGCGATCACCGGCACGCTGGGCCGCCGCGCCATCAGCCGCCGCAGCTCCGGCGACGGCCCGTCGGCGGTGCGGCGGCCCAGGTACGGGTCGGCCAGCACGGTGGCGGCGGGGGGCGCCTGGTCGATGGCGGCGCCCAGCGCGCCCCACGAGTCCACGCCCCGCACGCGGTACTCGCGCGGCAGCTCGCGCAGCCGCTGCAGCGCCGGCGATTCGGTCACGTACAGCGTACGCTCCGGGTGCAAGGCGTGACGGGCACTCATTTCAGGCAGTAGATGTGTGGATACGTCCACTTTGACCGTTAAATTCCGTCATCCGTGTCGTTCGCTTCCTCTTCCTGGAGATGACTCCCATGAGACGCTCGCTTGCGCTGCTGATCCCCGCCGTGCTCCTCGCCGCCTGCTCCCACTCCCCCACCGCCGCGACCCAGCGCCCCGTCGCGCGCTACGACGGGGGGAACACGCTCGGATCGGGGAACGTGGTGAACCCGGATGGAGGGAACACGCTGGGGTCCGGCAATGCCGCGGGAACGACCTCCGGTGGCGGCAACACCCTGGGATCGGGCAACTTCGACAGCACCACCTCGGGCGATGGCGGAAACACGCTCGGCTCCGGGAACGCCGCCGGCTCGGGTGACGGAGGAAATACGCTGGGATCGGGAAACTGACGCCGGTCACCGGCAACGCCCACCGGCGGCTTCACGCGCGAGAATAGGCCGCCCGAAGCGGTTCCGTGTGCCTCACGCGGCCACGAGAGGGGCCGGGGGGGCGTCCCCGCGGGGACGCTCCTTCGTGCGTACCAGCCGCACGCCGTGGATCAACAGCTCCGCCACTTCGTCGCGCCCGCTCTTTTCGCACCTGCCGCTGCGCGCGGCGGCGTCGGCGGCGGCGTGGCGTTCCACCGCGTCCAACCCGGCTTCGGCCTTGAACCGCACGTCGTTTTCGCCCCGCTCCACGGCGATGGCGAGCGCTTCGGAGAACGCGGCCCGAGCCTCGTCCCAGAGCGCGAGGCTCGACGCGCCGCGGGCCAGATCGACCAGCGCGGCCGCCCGCAGGCGATTCGCCGGGATCGACCCGGCAATTGCGAAAGCCCGGTTGCAGGCGCAGCGGAAGGCCTCCAGTTCGCCCACGCCACCCGCGGCGCGAGCGGTGGCGGCGTGCGTCTGGAACCGCTCCGCCGGATCGCGCATGTATTCCGCGATGCGCTGGAGCAGCGGCAGCGCGCGAGAGAACTGGCCCTGGTTCATCCAGAGGCACGCGGTGTCGTGCGCCAGAGCCGGGATGCGGTCGTGCCGCGGGAGATAGCGCTCTAGCGCCAGCGCCGCGTACTCCTCGGCAAGGGCGAGCCGCTGCCGTTCCATCTCCAGCACGAACAGGTCGTGCAGCGCCTCGCCCTCCACCAGCTCCAGGCCGAAGCGGGCCGCCACCTTCCTCGCGCGTTGCAGCCGGCGCTCGGCCCGCGCGTGGTTGCCGCCGATGTACGCGATAACGCCCAGGCTGGCGAGCGACTTTGCCTGGGCAACGCGGTCTTCCATCCACACCGCCACGCGGTACGCGCGGGCGAACCAACTCTCCGCCTCTCGCATTCGCCCGTAGCTGCGCAGCAGCCGGGCGGCGGCCCACGCGTACCGCGGATGCCACGGCCATACGAGCGACCCCAGCATCGCGAACGCGACCCCTGTCTGGTGCGCTTCGTGGCCCAGCGCCCACTCGGCCACGCAGAAGCACGCCTGCGCCAGCCCGGAGCGGTCCGCGTCCGGTTCGGCCAAGCCGTTCGCGATCACGGCGATCGCCGGCCAGCAGCCACCCTCGGACAGCCGCGAGAGCGCCTGCGTTTCGATCCGGGCGATCTCGCGCGCATCGAACGACGGGGCGGTGGCGTGCGGGTGGCTCCACTGCAGCGCGGCACGAAACAGGACCAGGAGCGGAACACCTTCCGGGGAGTGGATCTCGGAGAGGATCTCGGAACCAGGGACCGCACCCGTCGGCACCATCATTGGGTGAAGCAGTTCCAGGGGTGCGTGGGGAAGGACGGATTCGCTGCGCCGACGTGCCGCCATCTTTGCCTCCTGGTTGATTCGGGCTGCGGGCCTGTCCGCCGTGGAGCGTCCGGTGGATTGCCCCAAATTCTAAATCGGACAAAAGGGACTAACCAGCCACGCAATTGTTCTTGCGCAGAACGCCGCCAACCCGCACACCAGCGGACACCCGCTCCGGTCACCCCGCAACGGTAGCGGAGAGGCGGTTGCGCGTCATCCCACGTAAACAACCGCCCGTTTCGGGCGAGCTGCGGCCCACTTGGTCCAGCGCTGGCGCGTCCGGCTCGCCCGCGGGGGGACGGTTGATCTCGCCGTGGGACGCCGCCGCGACAGTGCCGGAGAGGGAAGGGGAAAGGGCGTGCGGGGGTGTCCAGAATGGACAGCACACGGCAACGCGGAGGTCGCGGGCATCGAGCAGCCCGCGACCTCCGCGTGGATTCAACGTTCCGCGTTTTTACGGTGTGCGAGGCGTAGCTCGGGGCCTACGCCTCGCCGGCCGAGGGGTCGGCGACCTGGCCGATGAAGAGGAGGGCGCCCGTGCGATCGTCGCGGATCAGCGCCAGGAAGGGCCGGTCCACGTTGAATTCTACCGGCTGCGGAACCGACAGGCCGCGACCCGCCATCGCGACCTCGGTGAGCGCCGCGGCCTCGGTGCCCTCCTCGTTCACCTCCACGAACGTCTGCTGCAGCGCCTGGTCGATCCACACGTCCACCAGCGGAGCCTCGGGAGGATAGAGGTTGCTGAAGGCGTGGAGCCCCGGCTGGAAGGCGGCGCCCATCCCGAGCGTGGAGAGTGGCGCCTCCAGGTCGAGGGTGCCGCGCAGCTTGAACCGCGGGAACGTCACCCTCACCTCCACGTCGTCCACCCTCGCGAACACCTCGGCCAGCCGCTCGGCGGTGAGCCCGAGCACGACGTCGCCCAGCGCCACGCCGGAATCGGGGAGCAGCGCGTACAGCGCGAAGCGGCCGTCGTCCCCGTAGGGCAGCCGCAGCACGGCGAACCCCTCGGCGGCCACGTGGCCGAAGTGTCCGCGCCGGCGCATCGCGGGGTGCTGGATCACGCCCCGGCCGCGGGTGTGGAACGGAAGGTCGCGAGTGTGCGCCGGGTCGAACGGCGCCGTCCAGCGCCCCTTGAAGTAGACGGCGTTCAGCAGCAGGGCGAACACGTCGGGCTTCAGCTGCGCCGCGATCCGCGGGATGTGCCCCCGCGTCGCCTCCGAGACCCAGCGGTTGATCTCCGCCACCGCGTCGGCGCTGTCGAAGTCGGCCGTCGCCACGTGGGCGGCAAAGCTCTCCCGCGCCCGCGCCACGAACGCCGGATCGAGCACGTGGCCGCTGCGCACCCAGAGCGAGTTGGCGATCGAAAGCTCCACGCCCGCGTCGGCCAGCGCCTCCATCAGCGCGCGGCTCGCCTCGTTCACCGCGTCCGGCGGCAGCTCGCCAAGGCCCAGCACCCACGCCATCCGGGTGCGCGCCTGGCCGGCGGCGGCGTTGAACGCCATCGCCAGCGCCAGCCCCGCGCTCACCGGCGACACGAACAGGTTGCCGCGCTCCGCCCCCGCCGCCGCCTGGAACAGCCGCAGCCCGAAGCCGGTGTAGGTGAGCGGGGCGATCGGCCGAGCATCCGCGGCAGCCGGTTGTGTCGAGGTCATGGATCGCGAGATGGGAGAGGGGAGAACACGAAAAGACGCATCCGGCGCGAAAACGCCGCCATCGAATGTCATCCTCCGACCCGTGCCGTGCAAGGATCTGAATCGCCGCGCCACCCGATCGGCGTACTGCCACCTGCTCGGATCGCCGGGTGGGAGCCGCGGAGCGACTTCGGGCCGTCGGTAGCCGCGGATTTCGATCCAGGGATGGACGCCGCGGAGCCTTCCTGTCGTCCCTGCACCCCGGAGACGCATCCGTGAGGTGCGGAAGCAGATCCATCCCGAGTGCAGCCTCGCGCAGTTTGCGAGGCTTCCCGTGGTTGTTGCGGCGGCGCTGCGGCTTCAGCCGCCGGTGCAAGGATGGCCGGCCGGTCGGGCAAGCCCGATCAACCGCTTGCCGTCCATCGATTTACCATGATTCTGGCGGGTCAGGCGGCCCCATCCGTTGACGAAACCGGCGCGCGGTGCCATACTCGTTGGAGCGTCACTCGATCGGACGCTCGATACCGTTCCCGCCGGCAGCATTCGCCCGGCGGGAATTGCTTTGCAGCCGCTCCGCCTTTCCATCCGCCCGCCCACCCCGTTCGCCTTCACTACGATGATCGCCGGGATCGTGCTGGCCGCCGGGCGTTCGCGCCGGATGGGGAGCCCCAAGGCGTTCCTGCGCCTGGGCCAGGCCACCTTCCTGGAGCGCGCCGCAACCGCGCTCCGCGACGGGGGGTGCGCGCGCGTGATCGTGGTCGCCGGCCCCGCGGACGACGCCGTGGGCCGCGAGATCGGGGACGCCGCCGCGCAGCTGGGCGCGGACGTGGCCGTGAACCCCGATCCGTCGTCCGAGCAGGTCGAGTCGCTGCGCGCCGGGCTGCGCGCGCTGGGGGAGGACGGGGAGGCCGCGGTGGTGCTGCCGGTGGACGTTCCGGGCGTGACGGCGGAGCTGGTGTGCGCGGTGATCGATGCCTTCCGCGCCGGCGCCGCGCCGGTGGTGCAGCCGTACGACGGCGCGCGGCACGGCCACCCGGTCCTCTTCGCCCGCGCCACCTGGCCCGAGCTGCTGCACGGCGACCTCGCGGACGGCGCCCGCACGGTGATCCACGCGCACGCCGCCGAGCGCGCCGAGGTGCGCGTCCCCCGCCTGCACGCCGACGTGGACACGCCCGACGACTACCGCCGCCTGCTGGAGGTCGCGGAGTGACGGAGCCCGGCGGTCCGCTGAGCGCGGCCGAGACGGTGCACCTGGTCCGCCAGGCGCTGGAAGGCGGCGAGCCGATGGCCAGCGTCACCGTGATCGAATGGCGGGCGTCCGGCGAGTCGTCCCAGGTCGCCAGGGCCGGGGCGCACCTGGCCGTCTGGTCCGACCGCTCCCGCGGCACGCTGGGCGACGCGCGGCTGGACGAGCGGGCGGTGGAGCTGGCGCGGGCGGCGCTCTCCGGGCCCGGCCGCGTGGCCAGCCACGAGATCGAGACGGAAGCCGGCGTCTGCGTGGTGTACGTGGAGCCGCACCGGCCGCCGCCCGAGCTGGTGATCGTGGGCGCGGGGCACATCGCCCGGCCGCTGTGCGCGGCGGGGGCGCTGCTGGGCTTCCGCGTCACCGTGCTGGACGACCGGCCCGAGTTCGCCACGCGCGAGCGCTTTCCCGAGGCGGCCGAGGTGCGCCGGGCGGACTTCGCGGACCCGTTCCGGGGCGTGCCGATCGGCCCGCAGACGTACCTGGTGCTGGTGACGCGCGGCCACAAGTACGACTTCGAGGCGCTGATGGACGTGCTGCGCCGCCCCGTGCGGCCCGCGTACGTCGGGATGGTGGGAAGCCGCCGCCGCACCCGCGCCGCGCTGGAGCAGCTCGCGCGCGAAGGGGTGGACCCGGAGCGCATCGCCGCCGTCCGCGCGCCGATCGGGCTGGACGTGCGCGCCGAAACGCCGGGCGAGATCGCCATCGCCATCGCCGCCGAGCTGGTGCTGGAGCGCCGCGGCGGCACCGGGCGCCCGCTGCGCGACACCGAGCGCGTCTACGAGCGCTGGGTGCGGCGGGCGGGTGAGTAGCGCAACTCGCGGCGGCCCAAGCACGTACTCTCCCGCCGGGACGGGCCGGCGCGCGGCCCGGCGATGGGAACGCGACACCGCGGGATCAACGTGTATCGCACCTGCATCTTCTGCTCGGCCGACCTGGGGAGCAACGACGCGCTGGAGGCGTTCCCCGTCTCCCGCAGCATCGCCTTCGACGGGTGGAAAGGGCGCCTCTGGGCCATCTGCCCCAGGTGCGCGCGCTGGAACCTGGCGCCGCTGGAAGAGCGCTGGGAGGCGGTGGAGGCGGCCGAAAAGCTGTTCGTGGACGCGCGCCTGCGCGTGCAGAGCGAGAACGTGGGGCTGGCCCGCCTGCGCGACGGGACCCGGCTGATCCGCGTGGGGCAGGCCGTTCCCGGCGAACTGGCGGCCTGGCGCTACGGCGACCAGCTGGTCAAGCGGCGCAAGAAGCACCTTCTCTTCGCCGGCGCCGCCGTGGCCGCGGGGCTGGCGGTGCTGGGCGGGATGATGGCGCTGACGGCCACCGGCGGCGCCTACTCGCTGGTGAACGTGGGCTTCCAGATGTACAACCACCGCCGCCAGCGCCGCGTGGTGTTCCGCCTTCCCGCCGAGCGCTCGCCCACCGGCAGCGAGGTGGTGCTGCGCCGCTGGCACGCCGCCGGGTCCGTCCTGCGCCCCGGCCAGGTGGACGGGATCGCGCTGGTGGTCCCCGACGCGGCGCGAAAGGACCCCAAGACCGACGGGTGGGGGAAGACCAGGTACGTGGCCGAGCCGCTGGTGCTGGCCGACCGTGACGCGCGGGCGTTCCTGAACCGCGCCATGGTGCACCTGAACGAGAAGGGCGCCTCGCGCCGCACGCTGAACGACGCGGTGGGCCTCCTCTCCCAGGCCGGCACGGCGGACGACTACCTGCGCCAGACCGCCGCGCACGGCCGCACCCTGGGCACGCGCAAGGACATGCCCGGACGCGCGCTGGTTCCCGCCGGCGCGCTGGCGCTGGAGATGGCGCTGCACGAGGAGCAGGAGCGCCGCATCCTGGAGGGCGAGCTGTCGCTGCTCGAGGTCGCCTGGCGCGAGGCCGAGGAGATCGCCGCCATCGCCGACAAGCTGGCCCTGGCGCCCGAGGCGAAGGGGTGACGGATCGCCCCGGAATCCCGAGTCTCGACTCGTTCGGGAGGATGCGAGTGAACTCGCGGCTACGGCGGCACGCACTCCGCCTGCGCGGGCTTCATCCGGCGCGGCAGCCACGATCACCGAACCGCTGACGCGATGTACCGGCACTGCATCTACTGCTCGGCGGATCTCGGTGCGAACGAGGCGATCGAGCACTTCCCCGTCGGCAGGCAGGTGGCGTTCGACGCGGAGAAGGGGCGGCTCTGGGCCGTCTGCGGCCGGTGCGCGCGGTGGAACCTGGCGCCGATCGAGGAGCGCTGGGAGGCGGTGGAAGAGGCCGAGAAGCGCTTCCACGACACACGCCTGCGCGTGCAGCGCGAGAACATCGGCCTGGCCCGGCTGCCGGACGGCACGCGGCTGGTGCGCGTGGGGCCGGCGCTGGCCGGAGAGCTGGCGGCGTGGCGCTACGGCGAAACGCTGCAGGCCCGGCGCAAGCGGTACCTGACCATGGCGGCGGTGGGCATGGTGGCGCCCGTGGCGCTCACCAGCCTGTTCATCGCGGGGGTCATCGGTTCGGGCGCTTCGTCGTTCATGGGCGTGTACGGGATCATCCGGGACCAGATCGACGGCCGCCGCAAGCTGTACGAGCTGCCGGCACACGAGGGGCGCTCGGAGCCGATCTTCATCCAGCGCCGCCACATGGCCGGCGCGCGGCTGAGCGCCGGCCGCGAAGGCGAGCCGCAGGTGGAGCTGCCGCACGCGCCGGGGCACCACGGCAAGACGCAGCTGGTGGTGCGCGGAGAAGAAGCCCGGCGGCTGCTGGAACGGACGCTGGTGCTGATGAACGCGAACGGCGCCCGCCGCAGCCAGGTCGACACTGCGGTGAACGCGCTCCATCGCGCCGGCAGCGCCGAGGACTTCATCGCCGGCGCCGCGCGCGAAGGACGCGCGCTGGTGGCCGCCGCCCCGGCGAAGTCGTTCCGGGTGTATCGCGACCCCAGGCAGCGCGACCCGCTGGACCGCACCGGCGCGCTGGCGCTGGAGATGGTGCTGCACGAAGCGCACGAGCGCCGCGCGCTGGAGGGCGAGCTGGCCCTGCTCGAGGCCGCCTGGCGCGAGGCCGAGCAGATCGCCGCCATCGCCGACCGGCTGGCCATGGCGCCCCAACCGCAGCAGGGCTGAACGATGTACCGCCACTGCATCTATTGCTCGGCCGATCTGGGCGCCAATCAGGCGATCGAATACTTCCCCGTGGGCCGGCACGTGGCCTTCGACGCGGAGAAGGGGCGCCTGTGGGCCGTGTGCGGCAGGTGCGCGCGCTGGAACCTGGCGCCGATCGAGGAGCGCTGGGAGGCGGTGGAAGAGGCCGAGAAGCGCTTCGCCGACTGCCGCCTGCGCGTGCAGAGCGAGAACATCGGCGTGGCGAAGCTGCCGGACGGCACCCGGCTGGTGCGCATCGGGCGCGCGCTGCCGCGCGAGATGGCGGCGTGGCGCTACGGCGCCGAGTTCCGCAGGCGCCACCGCTGGTTCTGGCCCGCCATGGCCGCCACCGCGGGGATGGCGCTGATCCAATTCCTCCCACTGGGCGCGGTGGCGGCGTTCGCGCCCGGGTTCTGGTTCGCCGGCGCGCAGTGGGCGCAGGGCCGCCGCCCGGTGATCCGCATCCCCGCCGCGCAGTCGCCCACGGGCGCCGAGCTGGACGTGCGCGGGATCCACGTGGCGGGCGCGGTGGTGAAGGCCGGCGCGGCGCCGGGCACGCTGCAGGTGCAGCTGCCGATGGAGGGCTTCTGGAGCCGCGTGACCTGGAGGCACCGCGCGCCCGACTCGCCGCTGGTCACGCTGGAGGGCGACCTGGCCCGCCGCACCGTGGAGCGCGCGATGCCGCTGGTGAACGGGCTGGGCGGGAGCAGCCGGGACGTGGACACCGCGGTCGAGACGCTGGCGCAGGGCGGCAGCGCCGAGGCGCTGCACGAAGCCTGGTTCATGAAGGCCGGCGTGCGGCTGAGCGTTCTGGGCGTGGCCGGCAGCCACCGCACCGGCGGCGTCCCCGCCCCGGTGGCCCGTTCGCTGGCGCTGGAGATGGCGCTGCACGAGGAGAGCGAGCGCCGCGCCCTGCTGGGCGAGCTCAAGCTGCTGGAGAGCGCCTGGCGCGAGGCCGAGGCCCTGGCCGCCGTGGCCGACCGGCTCGCCCTTCCCGCCGGGATCGAGGGATGAGCGAAGACCTGGCCGTCTACACCGCGGCCGAGCGCGCCGCCGCCGAGGGGCGCGCCACCGTGCTGGCGACGATCGTCCGCTGCCGCGGCAGCACCCCGCGCGGGTGCGGCAGCAAGATGCTGGTGGACCCTGAGCGCGGGCTCACCGGCACCGTGGGCGGCGGCTGCGGCGAGGCCGAGGTGATCGAGGCCGCCGCCGAAGTGCTGGCCACGGGCACCCCACGGCTGGTGCGCGTGGACCTGACCGAAGACCTGTTCAGCTGGAGCCCCGCCGTGTGCGGCGGGACGTTCGACGTGTTCCTGGAGCGCGTGTCGCCCTGCGGCGCGCCGCCGTCCGGCCCGGACTCGTGATGCAACACGCGTCGCCCGCACCGGCGCGGGCGACGTAGAGGAATCGTTCCCGACCACACCCCGGTTTCGAGGGATCACTCCTTCCACCACCCAGAAGGACGACGCATGACCGCAGTTCAGACCCCGCTGCGTGCGGACCAGATCTCCATGATCCGCAACGAGCTGCTGCGCGCGCTGAACAAGCTGGAGCGCAGCCTCAAGATCAGCGGCGAAAGCGCGCGCCCGCGCGACCTGGAGCAGGACACCGTGGGCCGCCTGTCGCGCATCGACGCGCTGCAGAACGCGGGGCTCACCGCCAAGCTCGAAGACCGCGAGCGCGCCCAGCTGAGCCAGGTGGTGTCGGCGCTCCGCCGCATCGAGGACGGCACCTACGGCGCCTGCAACGGCTGCGGCTGCGCCATCAGCATGGAACGGCTGATGGTGTTCCCCGAGACGCTCGCCTGCGACCGCTGCGCCCGCGGCAGCTGACCGCGCCGCCCGTCACGCGGGCACCACATCTCCGTCACAGAAGCCGCAACCGGCGCGGTGCTCCCCATCCGGGGGGCGCCGCGCCGGTGTTTGCGTGCGTGTGAACGACGGTCCCATCAGAGCTCGAACAGCTCCTTCAGCCGTGCCTCGATCTCGCCAAGCGTGCCGTTGTCGATCACTGCACCCGTCCAGCGAGCGATGTCTTTGGGGTGGAAAATGGATTGAACATCCCCGATTCCGATCAGCGCTGCCGTCATTGTGGGATCCACGCGCGAGAACCACGGGAGGGTCGCCAGGATGATATCTCCGTCCTCCGGCTCGAAGCATTCCAAGCGATCCATTGGCACAATGGTCTGGTAGCGGCGCTTCCTGGAGTAGTTCGCCTCCGTTAGAACGATCCCGTACGCATACCCCAGCGATTCCTCGATATGTGGGCGAAATCGTACAATTCTCCCACGCCAACTGAATGCGGCCGCTCCGAACCCGGCCGTTGTACCGCTGCCCAGCCCGAGCGCCGTGCGCAAGCCGGCTCGAACGCGCGGCATTTCGTGAACGAGCCTTCCCGCCAACTGTCCGAAGTCTCCGGGCAGCACGGGGACGAGCCGACTCGGGTAGATGAAGGTAGATTTCTCGAATCCCGTGTTGGCATCCGGTGAAGCCGCCGGATCTACGGTGACGACAGACGCACCCAATCGGGCCTCTGTGGACTTGGTGCTCGCGTACGAAAAGACGCCGCTCTCATCGTCCTCACGTGTCGTGAGAAGCAGGTGCGGACGACGCTTATTATCACCGCCTTCCTCGAACTCGGGCGGAAGGAACCAGACCTGTCCCGCGTAGTGTCTCATGGTCGTGCTGGCTTGACTCGTTGGCGGTCAACATCGGGGTGTCTGTCGCCGCTCCGCTCGACGTGCCTTGATCGCCCGACGACCGCGTTCGGCCAGTCGCTCGAACTCCTCATGATCGGGAGGGGGCGTCTGATCTACTGGTTCGTTGTCGTCCCAGTCCGAGCCCATGGAGCGAGCGGCTGGACTGCTCGGCACTCCATCTAGGGTGCGGTTCATTTCGACTCCTGTCTGTTCCGGCGGAGCATCTCCCACCTGTGTCCGATCGCGCGCAGGCCGGAGGCACGCGCCGCCATGAAATCGTCGGGGTCCGGCGGGGGTGTTTCGTTGCGCAACTCTTCCGCGGGTTCCGAGTTCGCTAACATGATCTCCATCGCCGAGGACTGGTGCCGTAGCCGTGTGCTCATCTCCCACCTCCCTCATATCCATATCCTGATCTGTTCCCCGCTGGCGGCACACCCGCCCCTCGGGCTGTCTTTCTTTATTTCAACTCTCCGCGGGTGCAGAAAGGTTGCTCCTCCTCCGCTTTTCCCACCGTTCACGGCTGGCTCGCATACCGTTCGCGCATGCTTCGATCCAGCCTTCATGATCCGGTGGTGGTTGGTCTTCCGGATAGCCCTCGTCTGGATGGTGATCAAGCTCAGACATCCGAGGCGGAGCACTCAACCCGTTTGGAGCCTCTGCCGCCGAGGCTCGTGCGAACTCTCGCTCAATCTTCATGCGTCTACGCTGCTCCCACCGCATCCGTGTGTAGCGCCGTCCGAGTCTGGCCAGCACTAGCCAATCGTCGTGATCAGGCGGCGGCGTCTGGTCGAGCGCCTCGTCGTCCTCCCGATCGCGATTGACGTGCGGCGGCGTTGTCGGGAGGAGATATCCATCCGGCATGCCTTCCATATGAAACTCCTCGCGAGGATCCCCTCACCCAGACGGTCCCGATAGCTAATCGCACGTCTGGAGCAGTGTCAAGAGCGTCTATTCCGCCACCGCTGGGACGGGAGTGACAGAGGTGGCGCAGTCGGATACGTCGCGTCCAGCACGCTCGCGGCAGCGGACTTCCACGATTCATCCCACCCGACGACCACTCGTCACGCGGATGTAGCCGGCGTGTGCGTCCGTCCGTTCCAACGGTAGAGCCGGCGATCGCCGGACCCGCTGGATCGCACCTCCTTCCCCGCCTCACGAACATGCCCGTCCCGTTCTCAGGCACCACGCGCGCCCTCCGCGCAGACGGCGGGCGGGGGTCGCTCGCGCTGCAGATGGCCTGCGCGGCCGCGGTGGCGGCGTGGGCGGCGTGGATGGGCGCGGCCAGGCTCACGCTGTACGAAACCTCGGCCGGGGCGCGGGTGGAGGCGGACCGCGCGGTGCACCCGGTGGACGCGCAGGCCGGCGGGCGCGTGGTCGCCACGCCGGGGCTGCGGCTGGACGCGGCCGTCCGCGCGGGCGACGTGCTGGTGGAGCTGGACGTGCGCGCCGAGCGCATCGAGCTGGTGCGCGAGCGTGAGCGCCTGCTCTCGCTGCGCGCGCAACGGGACGCCCTCGCCGCCCGGCTGGACGATGAGAGCCGTGTGCACGCCCGCGCGCGCGAGGCGCTGGACGCGTCGGCGCGCGAGGCGCAGGCGCGGGTGCGGCAGGCGCAGGCGGCGCAGGGCTTCGCCGACGCGCAGGCGCGGCGGGCGGCCGCGTTGCAGGCGGCGGGCTCCATCAGCGAGGCGGAGTTGGGGCGCGCCCGCACCTCGGCGCAGCAGGCCGCGGCGGAGCTGGACGCGGCGCGCGGCGGCGGCGCGGCCGACGACGCGCGCGGCCGGCAGGCGCTGGCCGAGGCCGAATCGCGCAGCGACGCGCTGCGGGGCGAGCTGGCGGCGCTGGACGCCGAGATGGCGCGTTCCGAGGCGGCGGCGCGGCGGTGGGCGCTGGAGGCGGAGCGCAGAACGGTGCGCGCGCCGGTGGACGGGCGCCTGGCGCGCGTGGAGCCCGTGCGCCCCGGCGAGGTGCTGGCACCCGGCGCGCGCGTGGCCGACGTGGTGCCGCCGGGGCGGCTGCGCATCGTGGCCGAGCTGCCGGTGCGCGCCACCGGCCGCGTGCGACCCGGCCAAGCCGCGCGGCTGCGGCTCTCCGCGTTCCCGTCCGCGCGCTACGGCACCGTCGCGGCGCGCGTGGCGCGCGTGGGCGCCGAGCCGCGCGGCGGGCGGGTGCGGGTGGAGTGCGAGGTGGTAGGGGTGCCGCGCGGCATCCCGCTGCAGCACGGGCTGGCGGGCACGCTGGAGATCACCGTGGGCCGCGCCACCCCCGCGGCGCTGCTGGCCGGCGCGGCCGACCGGGCGTTGCGCGGAGACGGCGGATGACGCCCGCGCGTCGGCGCCTGGCGCCCGAGGTGATCCAGAGCTCCGCGCTGGACTGCGGCCCCGCGGCGCTCAAGAGCCTGGCCGAGGGCTTCGGCATCCGGGTGGGCTACGGGCACCTGCGCGAGGCCTGCCACACCGGCGTGGACGGCACCTCCATCGACGCGGTGGAGCTCGTCGCGCGCCACCTTGGGCTCGATGCCGAGCAGGTGATGCTCCCAGCCGACCACCTGCTGCTGGCCCCGGCCCACGCGCTCCCCGCGGTCGTGGTGGTGCGCAACCCCGGCGGGCTCACGCACTTCGTGGTGGCGTGGCGCACCGCCGCCGGGCGCGTGCAGGTGATGGACCCCGCCACCGGCCGGCGCTGGCGCACGGCGCGCCGCTTCCTGGCCGACCTCTACCAGCACTCGCTCCCCGTTCCCGCGGCGGCGTGGAAGGAGTGGACGCGCACGGGCGAGTTCACCGGCGCGCTCCGCGCGCGTCTCGAACGGCTGCGGCTGGCGGACGCGGACGCACGGGTGTCCACGGCGGGGGCGGACGAGGGGTGGCGCGCGATGGCGGCGCTGGACGCGGCGGCGCGGCTGACGACGAGCCTCGTCGCGGGCGGCGCGCTGAAGCGTGGACGCGAGGCGGAACGGGCGTTCCGCGCGGTGCTGGACGACGCGCTCGGCCGGCCGGAGGGTGAGGAGACGGACGTCATCCCCGCGGCGTACTGGATGGTGCGCCCGCATCCCCGCGGCGAGGACGGCGAGGCGCGGCTGCTGCTGCGCGGCGCGGTGCTGGTGCGGGTGAAGGGTCTTCTGCCGCGCGACTCCGGATCATCCTCTCCCGGCGCGGTGGAAGAAACCCTCCCCGAGCTGCGGAGGGCGCTACGGGAGCGGCCGGCGGCGCCCGCGCGGCGGCTGGCGTCGCTGCTGCTGGAGGACGGCGCGCTCGCCCCCGCGGCGATCGGCGCGGCGCTGGCGGCGTCGGCGCTGGGGGTGGCGATGGAGGCGCTGCTCTTTCGCGGGCTGCTGGACGCGGCGGGCGAGCTGGGCGCGGCGCCTGCGCGCGCGTGGCTGGCCGGCGCGCTGGTGCTGCTCACGCTCCTTCTCCTGCTGATCGACCTCTCCACCACCCGCGGGCTGCGGCGGCTGGGGCGTCACCTGGAGGCGCTGCTGCGGGTCGCGTTCCTGCGCAAGCTGCCGCGGCTGGGCGACCGCTACTTCCACTCGCGGCTGATGAGCGACATGGCCGAGCGCGCGCACGCCGCCCATACCCTGCGCGCGCTTCCCGAGCTGGGCGGCCGCGTGGTTCGCGCCGGGGCCGAGCTGGCGGTGACCACCGCGGCCATCGCCTGGCTGGACCGGGCCAGCGCGCTCCCGGCCGTCCTCGGCGCGGCGGCCGCGGTGGGCGTGCCGCTGGCCATGCACCGCTGGGTGGCCGAGCGCGACCTGCGCGTGCGCAGCCACCAGGGGGCGCTCAGCCGCTTCTACCTGGACGCGCTGCTGGGGCTGGTGCCGGTCCGCGCGCACGGCGCCGAGCGCTCCGTCCGCCGCGAGCACGAGATGCTGGTGGCCGAATGGGCGCGCGCGGGTCTGGGCCTGTTCCGCGCCCTGGCCACGGCGGAAGGTGTCACCGCCACGGCCGGATACGCCGCAGCCGCGTGGATCGTGCTGGCGTACGCCGGCCGCGCCGGTGCGTCGGGCGCATTGCTGCTGCTGGCGTATTGGGCGCTGTCGCTGCCGGCGCTCGGGCAGTCGCTGGCCGTCCTGGCGCGCCAGTACCCCGCGCACCGCAACGTCGCGCTGCGCCTGTTCGAGCCGCTGGAGGCGAGCGAAGAAGAGCGATCCGCCGAGCCGGCGGACGTTCCGCGCGACGAACCTCGAACCGTGTCTTCGGACGATCGCGCCCACGATGCGTCCGATCCCGATGGTGGCGCGCGGATCGGCATGCGCGGCGTGGGCGTGGAGGCGTCGGGCACCAGATTGGTGCACGACCTGAATCTGACGATCGAGCCCGGCGCGCACGTGGCGATCGTTGGCCCGTCCGGCGCGGGGAAGTCGACGCTGGTGGGGTTGCTGCTGGGGTGGCATCGCCCGGCGCGCGGGGAAGTCCGGGTGGATGGGCGGGTGCTGGACGGCGGCGAGCTGCGGCGGCTGCGCGAGCGAACCGCGTGGATCGACCCCGCCGTGCAGCTGTGGAACCGCACCGCCGCCCACAACCTGCGCTACGGCGCGCCCGCCGGCCCGCTCGCGGAGCTGGGCGCCGCGGTGGACGCGGCGGAGCTGCGCGGCGTGGTGCGGCGCCTTCCCGAAGGGCTGCAGACCCCACTCGGCGAGGGCGGCGCGCTGGTGTCGGGCGGCGAGGGGCAGCGGGTGCGGTTCGGGCGCGCGTGGCTGCGCGGCGACGCGCGGCTGGTGATCCTCGACGAGCCGTTCCGCGGGCTGGACCGCGCGCGCCGCCACGCCCTGCTGGCCGAGGCGCGCCGGCGCTGGCGCGGCGCCACCCTCCTCTGTGTCACCCACGACGTGGCCGAGACCGCCGGGTTCGACCGCGTGCTGGTGGTGGAAGACGGGATGGTCGCGGAAGACGGCGCTCCGGCGGACCTCGCCGCGCGCGCCGATTCGCGCTACGCCCGCCTGCTCCGCGCCGAGGCCGACGTGCGCGCGAAGCTGGGCGCCGGCCACGGCTGGCGCCGGCTCTGGCTGGACGGCGGCCGGCTGCTCGAAGGCGGCCGGCGGGCCGCGATTCCCCTCGTCGGCGCACCGGAGCGTCCACCCGTCGAGAGTGCCGCCGCCCAATCGACTCGACCGCGCATTCCGCCGGACCCGCATCGTCCCAACGACGGCGCGGACGGTGCGCCGGTGCGCGCACCACGGGCGGCGGGCCGATGAGCGGCATCGACGCCGTCCTCTGGCCCGCGGCCGAACTGGGTGGCGCGCTCGCCGTCCTGCTGCGCGAGAGCGGCCTGGCGCCCGACTCTGGTGCACTCCCGCCATCGCCCATCGACGAATCCGCGGAGGAGGCCGAGCGGTGGCTCCATGCGGCCGCGGAATCGCTGGGGATGGAGGCCGAACCGGTGGATGCATCGCATGCGGACGCCGCGGCGATGCTGGCCGGGTGCGCGCCCGCGCTGGTCCGCGTGCCATCGGCGGACGGCGCGGCGCGGTACGCGGTGCTGGTGCGCGGCGGAAGGCGGCGCGTGCATGTCGTCGGACCGCACCGCCGCGCATCAACCATCCCCATCGCCTCTCTCCGCGCCGTAGTCTGCGCCGGAATGGAGGCGGGCGCCGCGGCGGACGTGGCGCGCGTGCTGGACCGTGCGGGGGTGCCGGCGCGGCGGCGGGCGCGGGCGGGGTCGGCGCTGCTGCGCGAGCGGCTGGGTGCCCGGCGCGTGGGCGGCGTGTGGATGCTCAGGCCGCGCCCCGGCGCGCCGCTCGGCGCGTGGACGGCGGACGGCGGGCTGCGGGGCCTGCCGTGGCGCCTGGGTGCGGTGCACGCGGCGCAGTACGGACTCTGGGTGGCCGCCTGGGCGCTGCTGGGAGCCGGGGCGCTTTCCGGGCGCGTGGACGGCGGACGGCTGCTGGGGTGGTCGCTGGCGCTGATGACGGCGGTGCCGCTGCGGGCCGTCTCGGTCTGGTGGCAGGGGACGCTGGGGATCCGCGCCGGTGCCGCGCTCAAGCGCCGCCTGCTGGACGGCGCGCTCCGCCTGCGCGCCGACGAGGTGCGGCACCAGGGCGCCGGCCGCTTCCTGGGGACGGTGATCGAGAGCGAGGCGATGGAGTCGCTCGCGCTCGGCGGCGGGATCGCGGCGGCGCTGGGCGCGCTGGAGCTCGCCGCCGGCTTCGCCGTGCTCGCCGCCGGCGCGGGGTGGGGGATGGCGATGGCGCTCGCAGCCTGGTGCGCCGTGGTGCTGGCGCTGGCCGCGCGCTACCACCGCCTGCGCCGCGGGTGGACCGAGGCGCGGCTGGAGATGACGCACGCGCTGGTGGAGCGGATGGTGGGCTACCGCACGCGCCTGGCGCAGGAAGACGCCGCGTCTCGCCACGGCGACGAGGATGAGCAGGTCGGGCGCTACCTGGCGCTCTCGGCCGCGATGGACCGGGCGGGCGCGCGGCTGCCGGGGCTCGCCGCGCGCGGGTGGCTGCTGGTGGGGCTGGCGGGGATCCTTCCCGCGTGGGTGCGCGGCGGCGGCACGGCGGGCGTGGCGGCGGCGCTGGGCGGGGTGCTGCTGGCGTGGCAGTCGCTCGCCCGGCTGGCCCCCGCGCTGCTGCAGCTCCCCGACGCGGCGATCGCCTGGGCGCGGGTGGGCCCGCTCTTCCGCGCCGCGGCGCGTACCGGGCCCGCGGGCGCGTGGGAGGCGCGGGGCGAGACGGCCGGCGGGGGTGGCGCGGTGCTGGAGGCGGCGGAGCTCTCCTTCCGGCACCAGGGCCGCGGCGCGCCGGTGCTGGACGGCGTTTCGCTGCGCATCGCGCGGGGCGACCGGGTGCTGCTGGAGGGGCCGTCCGGCGCGGGAAAGTCCACCCTGGCCGCGGTGCTGGCAGGGCTGCGCGAGCCCGATGCGGGGTCGCTGCTGCTGGGCGGACTGGACCGCTGGACCGTGGGCGCCGCCGAGTGGCGGCGGCGGGTGGCCGCGGCGCCGCAGTTCCACGAGAACCACGTGCTCACCGGCACCCTCGCCTTCAACCTGCTGATGGGCCGCCGCTGGCCGGCGCCCCAGGCCGACGTGGACGCCGCCGAGGCGCTGTGCCGCGAGCTGGGGCTGGGGCCGCTGCTGGACCGCATGCCAGCCGGCGTCCAGCAGGTGGTGGGCGAGGGCGGATGGCAGCTTTCGCACGGCGAACGCAGCCGCGTGTTCCTTGCCCGCGCGCTGCTGCAGGGCGGCGATGCGCTGGTGCTGGACGAGAGCTTCGCCGCGCTCGACCCCGAGACCCTCTCCGCCTGCCTGGAGGTGGCGGTCCGCCACGCGCCGGCGCTGGTGGTGATCGCGCACCCGTAGCGGCTCGCCCCGCCTTTCCTCCGCACCGGCGGCATCCCCGGCCGCTCGTCACAAACCCGGCACAAACCCGCTGACCATCGCGTTTCACCTTGTAAAAGGCAGGGGGATCCGGCCCCGCCTTCCACGAGGGCGACAGCCGCCGGCGGCGCGTCCCCCATCCACCCAAACCGCGGGAGACCGACGATGAACGCCACCACCACGATCCACGCCGGCACCGGCGCGACCCTCGACCCCAGCGGCTGACGACGCCTTGCGGCGCGGCCGGCATCGAAGTCGGCCGCTCCACCATCCAGCGATGCTGACCAGGGAGAGACCCCATGCGCACGGCCAACTCCATCCGCGCGGGCCAGGGCTGCGCGATCGACCCGGACGGCTGAGCAGGCGATCACCCACACCAGAAGCCAGGACCAGCACCATGAATACCACGACCAGCACTCGCGCGGGCGCCGGCTCGTTCATCGATCCGAACGGCTGACGCCGGCCCGAGGACGCGATGAACGCACACACCCGCATCCACGCCGGCCAGGGGTCGGGGATCGACCCCAACGGCTGACACCCGCACCGGGAGAAGCGCCATGACCACCACCACGAGCCTGCGCGCCGGCGGCGGGTCCTGCATAGACCCCGAGGGATGACCGGAGAGACGACCATGACCACGTCCACCCGCGTCCGCGCCGCCCAGGGGCCGGCGATCGACCCCAACGGCTGAGCCGGTCCACCAGGAGACGAAGATGAACGCGAGCACGCACACCCGCGCCGGCAGAGGTGCGGGGCTGGACCCCAACGGCGGGGGGACGGAATGACCGCCGCATCACACGTCCGCGCGGGCGCCGGGTCGTCGATGGACCCCAACGGAGGCCCGCCGGACCAGAGCCAGGGAGGCGCAGGATGAGCGCGACCACCCCCGTGCGTGCCGGCCACCGCGGCACGATCGATCCCAACGGCTGACCACGAGAGACCAGGATGACCACCATCACGGGCGTCCGCGCCGGCGACGGGGTCGGCATCGACCCCAACGGCGACGGACCGGGGAGCTGAGACCATGAACACGCCCACCACGGTCCGCGCCGGACGCGGCGCCGGGCTGGACCCCGACGGCTGACCGGCCAGGGAGCACACCATGACCACGCACACGCGCGTCCGCGCCGGCGAAGGCAGCGAGATCAACCCCAATGGAAGGAACGGCGGATGAACACGGCGAGCGGGCTTCGCGCCGGCAAGGGGCTGGGAGTGGACCCCAACGGCGGCGGCGGGGCGATGGACCCCAACGGCTGACACGCGTCGGCCCTCGATCCACCCATGGGCAGGAGCAGACCGGATGCAGACCACCACCACGGTCACCGCCGGCGGACGCGGCGGCTGGGACCCCAACGGATGACCGTCCACCACGGCCTGAGAGACGAACATCACCCGCCCGGCCGCCGGCCCACCGGCGGCCGGGTCTCGGACGGACCAGACCCGCGGCCACGGCTTCACCAGGAGCGTACTCATGAACGCAAGGACCGCCACGCGCGCCGGAGCCGGCATGCGCATCGACGACAACGGCTGACCGGATCGCATCCGGTCACCACAGGGAACGCCGGCGCCGCCTCACGCGGTGCCGGCGTTCGTCCCTTCGCGACGGGGCCGGTCCCTCGTCCCACGCACTCCCGTCCCCCTGTCCCCACGCCGTTCACACCCGCCCGCCACCGCCGGTCCGGCCGTGGATGCAGCCCGTCACAAGCGCGTCATCACCGCCCCGCCGCGATGCGTTTTCATGATGAGGCACGGTACGACGCCGGCCTCGCGCGGCACGGTCCGCAACGGCACCTGACCCTCCACCACGAGGCAGCGATGAGCGGCGGCACGCAGGTAAGAGCCGGCAACGGCGGCCTGATCGACCCCAACGGCTGAGGAACGGCGATGCGCACCACCACCACCGTCCGCGCCGGCGAAGGCACCGGGATCTGCCCGGTGGGCAACTCGGGCGCCGGCTCCACCAGCTCCGGCAGCGGACATTCCTGAACCGCGGAAAGACACCATGAACGCGAACACCCATACCCGCGCCGGCGAAGGCGCCGGCCTGTGCCCCAACGGCGGCTCCGGGTCCGGCACTTCCGGCCACGGCTGAACGGAGGCGAACCCATGACCACGGCCACCCGACTCCGCGCGGGCGAGGGCCCCGGGATCTGCCCCCACGGCGGCCCCGGCTGACCAGGCGAGACATCTCCGCCACGACCGAGAGCACCGATGAACATCGACATCACCACCGGCGTCCGCGCCGGCAGCGGCAGCATGATCGATCCCGACGGCGCACCCTGACCCAGGAGCAGCGATGACCACCACTACACGCATCCGCGTCGGCACCGGCGGCCAGATGGACCCCAACGGCACGCCGTGAGCGCGGCGATGGCCACCCACACCACGGTCCGCGCGGGCGAGAGCAGCGGCCTCGACCCGCACGGCGGAAGCTGAGAGGCGTCCCATGAACACCCACAGCCACGTCCGCGCCGGCGAAGGCAACGGGATCGATCCCCACGGCGGCGGATGAACACGCACACGCACGTCGGCGCCGGCGACGGCAACGGGTTCGACCCCCACGGCGGCTGACCGCCGCCCGCACGACATCACCCGCCGCCGCGGCGCAAACCGATCACCCACCACACGGGAGGATGGAGATGACCGCGAAGACCGACACCCGGGCCGGCGCCAGCGTACGCATCGACCCGAACGGATGACCCGGCCGCGGCGGGGAAACGTCCGAAGGCACCCCGCCGCGGCGTTGTAGAGAGGATCGGAACTCGTGCGGCGTGCGCGCCGCCCGCGTGCAGACCGGGACCGGAGGGGCGCGGATGGAGGGTGATGGGTGAGCGAGGCAGTGACAACCTGAAACATGATCCGGCGCCGCGCGCCCGGCCCCCGCGGCCGCGCGCGTGATGCGGACACCGAGCGGTGGGGGATTCACCGCGAAATCGCCGCCCGGCACGGGCGGCTCCGCGGGCCGCCACACCGGCGCGGCGGGGACCAGGGCGCCACGGCGCCCGCCCGCACCAGCGCCGGCGGCCCGCCCCGGCCGCGGGAGAACGGGACAGCACCGCGCGAAGGCGGCCCTTCGCGCAACCGCACCGGCCGGGCGTATCCGTCGTCACCAGGAAGAGCTCGGCGCCCGGCCGGGTGCCTCTCCGGACCGCCCCGCCGCGCCACTGCCGCGCGGCGGGGCGCCGCCGTTTCGCCGACCACGACGAACGACGGGGCGCACCGGATCTCCGGTGCGCCCCGTCATCTGTCATCGGGACGAATGGCCCCGGCTCAGCCGCCGGGCTCCCCGTCGCCGCGCATCGAGGCCAGCCAGGCCGGCGGCTGCGTGCGCGCCTCGCGGTGCATCCGGTCCACCACCGCCAGCAGCGCCACCACGCCGCGGTCGCGGCCCTTCTCGGGGAGCCCCTCGAGCAGCATGGAGAGCGAGGCACGGATCACGTCCTCGCGGGCGCCGGGGCGCGCGCCCTCGGCGATGAACCACGCGGTGAGCTTGCGCAGCGTGGCGGTGTAGGGCCGGCGCCCGTCCAGGAAGTTGCTGAGGCCCATCGGGCTCAGCCCCACCGAACGGGCCACGCCACGCAGCGACGTCTCCGCCACGGCCAGCCGGGCGGCCTCGCGGATGGCCTCCACGCGCACGGTCAGGTCAGGTGGAGCCATCGGCCTCCACCGGTGTGATACGGCGCGCGGGCCGTCTTAACTGTAAAACTCTAGTAGGGGAACACTGCGTATCGTATCGAATCCCCCAGCCGGCACACAAGCCCCAGCCATCAACGGATACGAAGTAGACGGGAAGCGAAGCTCGGGAGGGAATGCTGCAAGAGCGGGTAAGATTCTGCTACCCAATGACTTATCTCCACCTCACCATGCCCCGGCGATCGGAGACTTTTCCACCGCCCGGCCGATCGAAACCCGACAGAAGGGCCCCCGGCGTTCTGCCGGCCCGAAGAGGCAAGCGACCGACCGCCGAACTTCTCCAAGGTCGAACCACGTGTCTTATGCGGCAGGACGCTCGGCTTTCTTGCGCTCGGGAGGGGCAACCAGCCGGTCGCCGAACTTCTTCTGGTACTCCATGTAAAAACGAGCGAGCTTCTCGGGATCATCGTCGAACTCAGCAGAAATCTGGTCCTTGATCGCCCAGATCTCTTCGAGAGCCGGATCGCTGAACTCGTGTTCCTTCATGGCATCCTCCCCAGCATCTGCAACGGCGTGGCTAGCGTGGGCACAGGTAGCCCCAACCGCTGGTTGATCTTACGAATGTGCTTCAACTTCAGGGCGTTCGCCAGATGTCTGGTGTCCCACGTGACCAGAAACGAGCAATCGTGAACGGACGCGAGGGCCAGGTGCACTGCGTCCTCTCCATGTCTCGGCATCAGCATCTCGCGACGGTATACCGCTGCGGCCGCCACGACGTCATCCGTCACCTCCAGCACGGGCAGCGGATTGACCAGCGAAAGCCACTCCTGCTGGCGAGCCACGGGCCCGCGCTCCAACTCCGCATGTAGCGGCGGGCCGGTGCGCAATTCGTACCGCTCAATCGCCACCTCCCACCAGGCGCGTGTCCACTGCCGCCTCGCGACCATCAATGGCGCGCGGCGACGATCGAAGTAGAAGCTCGGAATCGTGGTTTCGATATACACCCTGGGCATCGGCATCCGACGAATCTAATCGATGCAGCCTGCAAAGTCAACAAAGTGGACACAAATGGAGAACATGGACACCGCTGCAGGCGCGTGGCGGTCCTGCCCTCAGCCGCCGCCAGAACCGGGCGCCTCCGAATGGCGGCCGATCTCGCGGAGCAGACCCTCGTCGCTCAGCGAATCTTCCCAGCCGGCGGGGAGGTGGAGCTCGACGGAGCGGGCGGCGCCGCTGGGGGTGCAGATCACGCGGTACCGCTCGTCCGGGCCGTCGGCACGGGCGGCGTTTCCGGCGCTTCCGGCGCTTCCGGAAAGGCCGGCGTAGGCTTCCACGCAGCTCCAGGTGATCCCCTGGCCGTCCTGTACTTCGCGAGGCAACGGCGGGCTCCTGTTAGCGGAAAAATTTCGGCGCGCGGGCCACCGGCCGGTGCCAGAAGCGCGCCGTGCGGGCCGATCCAAGGTGCCGCCTCGCAAAATCAACAAGTTGACACTTGCAGTCGCGCCCGGTGGCCCATAAGCTACCGAGTGTCAGCCAATCCTTTGTGAACATGGTTCACACCGCGCGCCGCTTTTTTCCGGAGTGTCCTGAATGGGCACCCCGGGTAAGCCCGTGCCCAGTGACGACGTCCTGCGCGCCGCCGTGCGCCGCGCGTGGGAGGGCAAGGGCGCGTCGCTGCACACCCTGGGCGACGAGATCGGCCTGTCGCCCGCGGGGCTGCTGAAGTTCATCAACGGCGCCATTCCGCGTCCGTCCACCCGCAAAAAGCTCCTCACCTGGTACACGGGGCAGCCGCCGGTTCAGGGCGAGCCCGAGCTGGCGGCCGCCGAGCCGCTGTTCGCGCGCCTCTTCCCCGGGCTGAGCGACGAAGACCGCCTGCGGCTGATGCATGCGCTGGCCGCGCGCGCGGCCGAGGTGTACCGCCGCCGCGGCACCACGCCGCCGAGCTGGGTCACCGAGCTCGAAGGCTCGTAGTCTCCGCCTCCCCCATCATCGCCGTGCCCGGTTCGGCTGGAGCAGTTCCAGCCAGATCCCGTGCGCGCGCTCCGGCGGCACCCGCAGCCACCGCCCGCGCGCGTCCCTCCCCTCCCGCGCCACGCTCGCCGGCAGCCGCATCGCCCGGCGCGCCGCCCGCACGTCCGTTACCTCCAGGGTGACGCCGGCCACCGCGCGCCGCGTCTCCGCCGTTCCGTCCGCCACCAGGTACACGCTTCCGGTGCGCAGCCGTACCTCCGCCGCGCGCCCTGCGGGCAGCGCGACGGCGGAGGGGCAGACGCGGCCGCCGAGCCGCGCCAGCAGCCGCCGCTCGGGCCCCGTGTCCGCGCGGCGCAGCCAGATGGCGTGCAGCCGGATCGCCGTGTTGGCGTGCGTCACCTGCTCCGGGAGATCGACGGGCCGCGAGTCCAGCCGGATGATGAACAGGTAGCGCAGCGGATCGCCGTAGCGCCAATCCACCCACCGCGCGTAGCCGCCCCCACCCGCGCGCACGCCGGGGGTGACGCCCTCCAGCGCCGCGAACACGCTGTCCGGCGCGCCCTCCAGCGCCGCGAAGGCGCCGCCCTCGCCGCCGCGCAGGAACTCGACGTAGTCGCGGGCGAGGGTGTCGCGCGGCCCGGTGGCGGTGATCAGCTCCACCTCGGTGCCGTCGCGGAACTTGAGGTGCTGGTTGAGGATGCCGTTGGGGTGCGGCCGCCCCGGCTTGAAGCTGAACCCCAGCGCGCGGAAGTCCGCCACCGCCGCATCCAGGTCGCGCACCGCCACCGGCACGTGGTCCACCGCCACCCGCGCCGAATCCGGCGGCGGGCACGGTCCCTGGGCGCCGACCGCGGAGGCGGAGAGGAAGACGAGCGCGGTGGCGAGGCGGAGCGGGCGCATCGGCAGCATCCAGAGGGGAAGGAAAGACTCCGGACCGGTGACGTGAATCTGTTCAGCGGGCGGGACGCACGCTACCGTACCCGCACCCGCCGTTGGTCCCTCGCCACGTCACTCCTCGACCCGGGTCCCATGATCCCCCGAACCGTGAACGTCCGGATCACCGGCCGCGCCATCGTGATGCTGCTCGCGGCGCTGGCGCTGGTGTGGCTGGTGATCGGCTTCAGCAAGATCCTGTTCATCCTGTTCCTGGCCATCCTGCTGGCCGTGGGCATCGACCCGCTGGTGGACCGGCTGGAGCGGTGGAAGCTGCCGCGTTCGCTCGGCATCTTCCTCATCTACGTGGCCCTGCTGGGGGTGCTGATGGTGGCGGTGGCGCTGCTCGTTCCCGTGGTGGTGGAGGAGAGCGCCCAGCTGGCCGACAGCCTGCCGCGGATCGCCGAACAGGTGGTGAACCTGCCGCAGCACCTGAGCATCCCGGGCCTGGACCGGGTCAACACCGCCGACCTGGGGCGGCGCCTGGCCGACGAGATCGGCTCGGTGGTCTCGGAGGTGCCGCGGCTGATGCTGGGCGTGGGGAAGGCGGTGACCGGGGTGCTGGTGAGCGCGCTGCTGGTGCTGGTGGTGGGGTTCTTCCTGAGCGCCGACGCCAACTTCGCCCCGCGCTTCATCGCCCGCTTCTTCGCGCCGCGGCTGCGGCCGCAGGTCACCGAGATCGCGCGCGAGGTGGCGGGGCGGCTGGGGCACTGGGTGCGCGCGCAGATCCTGGTGGGCGTGTTCTTCGGGGTGGCGTTCGGGATCGGGCTGGCGCTGCTGGGGGTGCCGTTCGCGCTCTCGCTGGGGGTGGCCGGCGCGGTGCTGGAGCTGATCCCCTACGTGGGCGGCGCCACGGTGACGGCGATCGCCATGCTGGTGGCGCTCACCATCTCACCCTGGCGCGCGCTGGCGGTGCTGGCGCTGGAGATCTTCGTGGCGAACGTGGAGAGCCACGTGCTGTACCCCAAGGTGGTGGGGAGCGCGGTGGGGCTGCACCCGCTCACCATCATCCTGGCGCTGTTCGTGGGGGCCGAGGCCAAGGGGATCCTGGGCGCGCTGCTGGCGGTGCCCGTGGCCGTGGTGCTGCAGGTGCTGTTCGACCGCTTCTACCGCTTCCAGGACACCGGCACCATCATCCTGGCCGAGACCAGCGACCCGCTCCCGCCGCCGGAGCCGGGGGAACCCGGGGACGCGAAGGTGGTGGCGGAGCAGGAATAGCCGCGCGGATCGGGTGGGGTGGAGGCAGGTGCGACTGGGGGAGTTTGCGACTGGAGTCGCGGCTACAACGGCACGCAGTCCGCCTTTGCGGACTTCAACGGCGAAGCTCCTGCTGATCGAAAGATGAGACGAGAACGGACCCGTGCGCGCGGTCCGTTCTCGTTCGGGATCGATGGAGAGGTCGAGGCCCTCACCCGTTGCGTGACACGCCCAGGTCGCGGACCAGGCCGTCTTCCAGGCCGTAGACCCAGCCGTGCACGGTCAGCTCCTGGCCCGCGGCCCAGGCGCCCTGCACCACCGTGGTGGCCGAGACGTTGGCCACCTGCTCCACCACGTTCAGCTCGCACAGGCGCGCGGCGCGGCGGCGGGGGTCGGCGATGGCGTCGAGCTCGGCCCGGTGCTTCTCGGCCACGTCCTGCACGTGGCGCAGCCAGTTGTCGATCAGCCCCAGGCGCTGGTTCTCGAGCGCGGCCTGCACGCCGCCGCAGCCGTAGTGCCCCACCACCAGGATGTGCTTCACCTTCAGCACCTCCACCGCGAACTGCATCACCGACAGGCAGTTGAGGTCGGTGTGCACCACCACGTTGGCCACGTTGCGGTGCACGAACAGCTCGCCCGGGAGCAGGTCCACGATCTCGTTGGCGGGCACGCGGCTGTCGCTGCAGCCGATCCACAGGTACTCGGGGCTCTGCTGCCTGGCCAGGCGCGAGAAGAACTCGGGGTCGCGCTCCACGGTGCGGCGCGCCCACGCCTGGTTGCTGGCGATCAGGTGATCGACTCCGGTCATTCCGATCCTCGTTTCCGTTCCGCCACCGCGCGCACCAGCGCGGGCAGCACCTCGCCGGCCGCTCCCTGCAGGAACACGTCGGCCACCGCCGTCAGCTCGCTGGGCTGGGGGTTCACCTCGATCACGCGCGCGCCGGCCCGTCTGGCCACGTGCGGCAGCTCGGCCGCCGGCCACACCGTGCCCGAGGTTCCCACCAGCAGCAGCACCTCGCACTCACCCGCCCGCCGCCATGCGCGCTCCACCGCGCGCTCGGGGAGCATCTCGCCGAACCACACCACGTCGGGGCGCAGCGGCGAGCCGCAGACCGGGCACGGCGGCGGGTCGGTCTCGGCCTGGCCGTCCTGGTCCGGCAGCTCGCCGGAATAGGGGTGGTGGCGGTCCAGGCACTTCACCCGCCGCAGGTTGCCGTGCAGCTCCACCACGTCGTGCGAGCCGGCGATGGCGTGCAGGCCGTCCACGTTCTGCGTGACTACCGTCACCTCCGCGACGAGCGGCTCCAGCTCGACCAGCGCGAAGTAGGCGGGGTGCGGCTCGGCCTCCATCACCCTGCGGCGCCGCCCCGCGTACCAGCCCCACACGCGGCGCGGGTTGCGGCGGAAGCCGGCCTCGGTGGCCAGCTCCTGCGGGTCGAAGCGCGCCCACAGCTCTTCCATGGCGTCGCGGAAGGTGGGGATCCCGCTCTCGCGGCTCATCCCGGCGCCGGTGGAGACCACCACCCGCTCCGCCCGCGCCAGCCACTCCGCCGCGCGGGCCAGTCCCTCAGGCTCCACGTGCTCCTTTCCTCCCGTCCCCATCCTTCGCGCGAGCGGGATTAGACGGGGATCGAGCGGTTCCGGCAAGAGGGGGCGGCCACGAACGGACGCGGCGAGCGTCGAAACGACGGACGGCGCCGGGTCTTCCATCCCGATTCGCGGGTGTCATCTCGCCTCTCCGCGGAACTCGGCCACCACCTCGATGGGGCCCACGAGGTTCGCGTTGAACTGGTCCAGCTCGTCCGCGGGCACCCACAGCTCGCGGTGAGCGCGGGCGCCGGCCACCTGCACGGGGTAGCGCGCCAGAAAGCCGCTGCGTACGCGGAAGCGGGTCACGTACCCCACGTAGCCGCTGGCCGCGTCCCTGGTGTTCCAGTCGCGGGCGATCTGCACCGCGTAGCCCTCGTCCAGCACCGGGTAGAAGATCGGCTGGTGCGGCAGGCGCGGCGGAAAGGCGCGCCACCCGCTCCCCTCGATCAGCTCCAGCTCGGTCTGCCCCACCGGACGCCAGAGCACGGTCGTCTCCCCCTGGTCCGATCTCTCCATCGTCCAATCCGCTTTCCTCGCTGCTTCGCCTCGTCCGTCCGCCACCGGGGGGCGCCCGCCGTCGTGAACGAAACCATTGACGCGGGAGGATGCCGAACCTACCATGGTATCTGCTACTTTATTCAGTAGCAGATTTCACCCCATCACAGGAAGGTCTTTATGGCAAACACGTACATCGCGCGGGGGATCACCCTCACCGAGGCCACGCTGGCGGGCCCGGGTCCGGTGCTGCTGGTCAACGGCCGCGGCACCTTCACCGTGGACGGCAAGCAGCACCGGCTGGAGCTGACGGCGGGTGAGTTCCGCCAGCCGCTGCGGGACGGCCAGGCGGTGAACGCCACCGGGATCGCCACGGCAAGGCCGCCCCGGATCGGCGCGTTCCGCATCCAGGAGACCATGTCGGTGAAGCACGCCACCCTCCCCGTGATGGCCGACGGGCCGATCTTCCTGCTGGCGGGCGCGCAGCAGCCGGCCGCCGCGGCGGCGCAGTGACCACCGGGTCCCGGCAAACCATCATCCCAGGAGGCAGAGCCATGAGCGTCACCTTCATCTACAACGTCACCGACGTCAACGTGTACCCGTTCATCGACGTGCCGATCGTGGTGCAGCCGGTGATCACGGGCGCGTCGGGGCAGTACGTGGTGGGCACCTTCGGCCCGTCGGTGGGCTACCAGCTGTACATCAGCGGCGGCCAGCAGCCCGGCCAGCTGACTCCCGGCGCGCCGTACTACGCCACCGCCACCATCACCTCCACGCAGCCGCCCTCCACCATCGACAACCCCGACCTGGAGACGCACGTGGTGCACTTCGAGGGGAAGAACGCGGAGGGCCAGTTCCACTTCGGCTTCGTGCAGACGTTCGGGCGCCACGCGCACGCGCCCACGCCCGAGTACGAGACCGCCGACGCAGGCTGACGCCGGTCGGCGAAGGGCCACCGGGGCCGGACGAGATCTCTCGTCCGGCCCTTCGCGTTTCCGCGCCTTCAGCCGCTCACCCGGCGTGCACCACCTCGCCGGCGACCATCGTCCGCAGGCAGCGCATGGTCCGCAGCTCGTCGGGCGCGCAGGCGAGCGGATCGGTGTCCCAGGCGGCCAGGTCGGCGTCGTAGCCGGGGAGCAGGCGGCCCTGGCGCGCGGCCAGGCCGGCGGCGAGCGCGGGGCCCTCGGTGTACGCGCGCAGCGCCTGCCCGGCGGTGAGGGCGTTCCCGGGATACCATCCGTCGCGCGGCTCGCCGTTCCACCCCACGCGGCGGACGGCGGCGAACAGGCCCGGGCGCGGGTCCACCGTCTCCACCGGCACGTCGCTGCCGAAGGCGAGGGTGGCGCCGGCGGCCAGCACCGGCGCGAAGGCGTAGGCGCCGCGCGAGCGTTCGTGCCCCCAGTGGCGCTCGGCGGCGGGGATGTCGGTCATCAGGTGCACCGGCTGCATCGACGCCACCACCCCCGAGCGGCCGGCGCGCGCCCACAGCTCCGGCGGGCAGAGCTGCAGGTGCTCGATGCGGTGCGGCATCGCGCGCGGCGGGGGGACGGAGGAGAGGACGTCCAGCGCCAGCTCCACCGCCGCGTCGCCGATGGCGTGCACGGTGGACGAGATCCCCGCCGCCGCGGCGCGGGCCACGTGGTGGCGGAACTCGTCCGGCGGGAGGGTGTTGATGCCGCGGCTCTCCGATCCCACGTACGGCTCGCGCAGCCAGGCGGTGCGCGAGCCCAGCGCGCCGTCCAGGAACATCTTCACCCCGCCGATCCGCAGCCACTCGCCGCCGAAGCCGCCGCGCACCCCGCTCTCGACCGCCTGCGTCAGCCGGTGGAGCTGGATCGCCTGCAGCACGCGCAGCCGCAGCCGGTCCTCGCCCGCCAGCGCGGCGAAGTCTTCCATCCCCGTCACCTCCACGCTGTGCACGCCGGTGAGCCCCAGCGCGTGCAGCTCCGCCTGCGCCGCCAGCAGCGCATCGGTGCGTTCGTCCAGCGTCTCCACGGGCAGATGGCGCTCGGCCAGCGTCATCGCCTTCTCCAGCAGCACGCCGGTGGGCTCGCCATCGGGCCCGCGGACGATCTGCCCGCCGTCGGGGTCGGGCGTGCCGGCGGTGATGCCGCAGAGGCGCAGCGCCGCCGTGTTCAGCCACGCGCCGTGGATGTCGTGGCTCTGGAAGTAGCACGGCCGCTCCGGCGCCACCGTGTCCAGTTCCTCCGCCGTGGGCAGCCGCCCCCAGCGGTGCACGTCCCACCCGATCCCCCGCAGCCACCCCTCGCCCGCCGGCGCGGCGGCGCGCACCCTCTCCACCGCCTGCTCCACGGTCGCCGCGGCGTTCAGGTCCACGCGGCGCAGCGACAGCCCGTAGGTGGTGAGATGGACGTGCGCGTCGGTGAGCCCCGGCGTGACCGTGGCATCGCCGAGATCCTCGACCCGCGCGCCGGCGCCCGCCAGCGGCCGTACCTCGGCGAACGCCCCGATCGCCGCCACGCGCCCGCAGCGCACCAGCAGCGCCTGGACGGACGGGTGGCCGCCCAGCACGTGGATGCGCCGGGCGCGGACGATCAGGTCGGGAGGAAGCGCGGGCATACGCCGGTGGAGCGGACGGAACCGGGAGGATGGACGTGCGGGAGCCGGTCGCCTCGTCACCGGCCGACCAGCCCCCCGCGGGCGGCGGGAAGATGGAGACGGTCCGCCGGGCCGCGCAATCACATGGCTCCGCCGGGCGACACCCTGAAATCCAGAAAAGTGCGCTAAAAAAGTGTTGGGGCCCATCGACACCCCTTTTCTATTCGCATCATCCGCCATAAAATGGTCAGCCGAAAGAGTGACAACGGATGTAGTTGCCACTGGGCCGGGGCTCGACCGGCGCCCGCGGAGGCAACAGAGATCCGTGCAGGACGCAGGATGTGCCGAGCGTCAGGAAAGGCCACTGCTTCAGGCAGCTATTCTCTCGGCCTGAAACAATCGCCATTTCGCCGTTGAGCAGCCAGGTACCGCACCCGCAACCCACACCCACACGGAGCAACCCATGCGCAAGATCCGCCTCGACCTCGACACCCTGTCGGTGGAAAGCTTCAGCACGGTGCGCGGCAAGGACGACAAGGAGGGGACGGTGTACGGCCACCGCCCGCCCTTCACCTACGAGCTTTACTGCTCCGACGGCAACACCTGCTACGACACCTGCGACGCCTGCGGGACCGCCGCCAGCGACTGCGGCACCTGCGCGGCGAGCGACTGCGGCACCTGCGCGACCAATTGCGGCACCTGCGCCACCGCGTGCGGAACGTGCGCCACCGACTGCGGCACCTGTGACCCGTACTGCTGCTGCACCTGCAGTTGTTACTGATCCCGGGCTGTTACTGATCCCGGCTCGCGCCACGCGATCGGTGTCCCTTCTCCCTGGGTGCGGTACCGGGGACGCCGGACGGGTGGCGGTGGCGGGCAGGTACGGAGTTGCGAACGGGGTGGCGGCCGCGGACGGCCGCCACCCCGCTACTTTTGGTCCGCAGTCAGCAACCGATCCGGCTCTATCGCCCACCCGACAGCTTGTAGCGGGCGAGCTTCAGGTATTCGTTGAAGTAGGTGACCATTCCGCTTTCGCTGCGCCACCAGTCGCGCTCGGTGTAGCCGCGGGTGGGGGCGCCGTACATCATCACCCGCACCTCCATCCCCTGCAGCGCGCGGCGCAGGGAGAGGCGGGCGCGGCGGGTGTGGTAGGTGGTGGTGACGGCGATCACGCGCCGCGCGTGCGTGCGGCGGATCCAGTCGCGCAGCACGCGGGCGTCGTCGGTGGTGCTGGCGGTGCCGCCGGGAAGGTTCAGCACCTGCACGGCGGAACCCGGCACGCCCTCCTTCTTCAGCACGCGCAGGAAGAGCTCGGTCTGCGTGGGGATCAGTCCGTCGGCCGCGAGGCGCCCCGTCTCCATCCCTGGGACCAGGACGCGCGGCGCGAGGCCCCGGCGGTACAGCTCCGCCGCCGCGTACGGGCGGATGTCGGGGTCGCCGCCGAAGACGAAGATCGCGTCCGCCTTCTGCACGGCGTCGTGGACGGAGAGGTAGCGCGCGGCGCCGGTGAGGATCCGCGCGCGCAGCAGCCAGGCGAGCGCGCAGGCCACGACGAGCGCCGCGAGGGCGGTCAGCAGCCGGCGGCCGCGGCGGCGTTCGCGCTGCGGCGCGGGCGGCGCGGCGGTGGGAAGGGGGATCACGCCATCGTCGCGAACGGACGGCGAGACGGCGGGCTGCTTGACACGGTCCGGTGGGCGCATGTACACCTTGGTGCAGGAACTTTCCCTCATCCTCCCTAATGTTTCACATCGACCCGTCCGATCCAACCCCCGTGGACGTGCAGCTGGTGCGCACGATCCGCTCGGCCCTGGGCGCCGGGCTGCTGGAGCCGGGCGAGCCGATGCCCACGGCGCGGCAGCTGGCGGTGGAGCTGCGCGTGGGCGCCAACGCCGTCTCGCGCGCCTACACCGAGCTGGAGCGGCAGGGGGTGCTCGCAACCCGCAGGGGGGTAGGCCTCGTAGTGAGCGCGCGCCCCGACGACATCCGGCAGGACGAGCTGCTGGACGAGCTGTCGGCGCTGGAAGACACCTTCCTGCGCGGGGCGAGTGCGCTGGGCTTCTCGCTGAACGACGTGATCATCCACCTGGACAGCCGAAGGAGCGAAACCTCCGATGCCCCCTAGAACCGACCTGGTCGTCACCGGCCAGCAGTTCCCCAGCCAGCGCCCCGCGGCCAGCGGCGGCGGGGCCAACTTCCTCTCCACCCTGGCGCTGCTGATCCCCACCGCGGTGGGCGCGGCGGCCACGCTGGCCATCCACAACCCCATCACCATCATCGCGGGCGCGGTGGTGGGGCTGTTCGCCAGCATGTCGCCCAAGATCGCGCGGCAGTGGGAGCGCGCGGTGGTGCTGCGGATGGGGAAGTTCCACGAGATGAAGGGCCCCGGCGTGTTCACCGTGATCCCCTTCGTCGACTCGGTGTCCACCTGGATCGACCAGCGCACCATCACCACGCCCTTCGCCGCCGAGCAGACGCTGACCGCCGACACGGTGCCGGTGAACGTGGACGCGGTGCTGTTCTGGACGGTGCACGACCCCGAGAAGGCCGCGCTGGAGGTGCAGGACTACGTGCAGGCGGTGAGCTGGGCGTCGCAGACGGCGCTGCGCGACATCATCGGCCGCACCAGCCTGACCGAGCTGCTGCGTGGCCGCGAGCGGATCGAGAGCGAGCTGCAGGCGCTGATCGACCAGCGCAGCACCCCGTGGGGCGTCACCGTCCACTCGGTGGAGATGCGCGACGTGGTGATCCCCGCCGTGCTGCAGGACGCCATGAGCCGCGAGGCGCAGGCCGCGCGCGAGAAGCAGGCCCGCATCATCCTGGGCCAGGCCGAGGTGGAGATCGCCGAGCTGTTCGGCAAGGCGAGCGAGGCGTACGCGAAGAACCCCACCGCCCTGCAGCTGCGGCAGATGAACATCCTGCAGGAGGGGCTGAAGCAGAAGGGCGGGATGATGGTGATCCCCAGCAGCATCGTGGACTCGCTGGGGCCCGCCGGGGTGATGGGCGTAGCCGCGCTCGCACAGCAGAGACAGCAGCAGGAGCAGCAGCAGGAGCGCGCCGACGCCCAGGCCGCGGCCGCGCAGCTTCCGCCGGGGGACGACTGGGCCGGGTGATGATGGTGCGGAGGTGCGGGGGTGCGGAGGTGCGGAGGTGCGGAGGTGCGGAGGTGCGGAGGTGCGGAGGTGCGGAGG
>Ga0207706_10000434_pt1 | contig 44818 bp, 48 predicted proteins | sample KBSC53metaG_FD_184318 | JGI IMG/M metagenome (GOLD analysis project Ga0207706, IMG submission 184318) | Corn rhizosphere microbial communities from Kellogg Biological Station, Michigan, USA - KBS C5-3 metaG (SPAdes) (version 2) | ecosystem: Host-associated > Plants > Roots > Rhizosphere > Soil ... | reverse complement strand
TTAAATATCCTAGGGGACTGTCCCTGTCCGGACCCTGGTCCGGTGCACATGGTTCCCACCTGACGTTTGTGGCGTCAGAGGATTTCCGGCAAACGGCCATGGTGGTCCCGTCACATCCCACTCTTCCGGCCGACAAGGTCTCGCTCCGCCGCGAGGCGCGCGAGCGACGGCGAGAGTTCATCGAATCGCTCGAACGAGATGAACGCGACGCTTTGGAACTGGCACTGGCCGACAATCTCCAGCCTCTGATCGCCATGTCGCGCGTAATTGGCGCATATAGACCCCTACCCAGCGAAATCAGCCCGCTGCCCGCGATGGAAATCGCCGAGAAAGGCGGAGCGATTGTCGCTTACCCTGCCTTCTCCGATCACCAGAGCAATTTTCGCTTCCTGGCGGGCGAACCAACCGAAGCCGGCCCCTGGGCCTGCTTCCAGCCGCCGCTGGATGCCCCCGAGGTGTTTCCCGACCTTGTGCTGGTGCCGCTGGTGGCAATCGATCCGCACGGAACCAGGCTTGGCCAGGGCAAGGGCCATTACGACCGGGTCCTGGGCAGGCTGCGCGAGCATGGCGCCTTGCTGATCGGGATTGGCTGGCACGTGCAGAAGCTCGACCGTGAAATTCCGAGGGACAGCTGGGATATCCCGCTCGACGGCTTCGCGTCACCGGAGGGACTGGAGATGTTCCGGTGAAGGCCGAACCAAGCTGGCGCAAACCGGCCGGAATCTTCGGCATTCTTGCACTGATCGCACTGTGGGCCGGGGCGATCGCCTCATTATCCGGCAGGGTCGGCCAATGGCCCATCTGGCTGCAGACAATTTTCTATGTTTTCGCCGGGATCGCCTGGATTTTGCCGCTGAAACCGCTGCTTCGATGGATGGAAACGGGCCGATTTCGCGCTCAGAATCCGCCGTCCGTGCCCTGATTTGGGCGGTTCATCGACGTTTCATTGAATTTGCTGTATTGGGCTACCAGATCACCGCCTCCCATGAACCTGGCTCTCCCCTTCCAGCCCGTGAGGCCCTGGCGCACCCATCCGCGTGAGACGGTTGCGGTCGGGATCCTTGGCGCCGCCCTGCTTGCGCTTGCCGGGGTAAGCGGCGCGACGCCGGCATTTCCTCCCTTTGGAAGCGAGCCGGAGGCCGAGGCGCAACCCGCAATTCCGCTAGCGAAGCCGCTGCCAAACCAGATCCGCGATCTGCCGCCGGACACAGCATTGGCACTGAACGCCAAGATCCCGCTGGCCAGCGGGCCCAATCCGGCGGCGAGGCCCTTCAATATTGGCAAGTCGTCGGGCGACGCCCGGGCGCGAGCCCTGGAGTGCCTGACCAGCGCAATCTATTATGAAGCGGCGCAGGAACCGACCGAGGGCCAGCGCGCGGTCGCGCAGGTCGTCCTCAACCGGGTGCGCCATCCGGCTTTCCCGAACAGTGTCTGCGGCGTCGTCTATGAAGGCTCGACGCGGCCGACCGGCTGCCAGTTCACCTTCACCTGCGATGGTTCAATGGCCCGCGCCCCGATGCCCGATTTATGGAATCGCGCGCGCATGGTGGCGGACGAGGCCCTGAAGGGCACGGTGTTCGCGCCGGTCGGCCTGGCGACCCATTATCATGCCAATTACGTCGTGCCCTATTGGGCTTCCAGCCTGGTCAAGACCAGCATCGAGGGCGCGCATATTTTCTATCGCTGGCCTGGTGGCTGGGGCCAGCCGGCCGCGTTCAACGATCGCTGGACCGGAACCGAGGGCAGCCCAGCTGCCCTGCGTCTCGCGGCCTTGAATGCTCCGCACACGATCACGCCTCTGAGGCCTGCCCAAACGGCGGTCGAAAAGCTTGAGGCTGCCGGAGCCAAAGTGATCGAGGGCAAGGACGGCCGGCTCCGTCTGCTGTTCACCCCCGAAGCTCGCGAAGTGGCCAACAAGGTCAAGGTGACGCCCTATGTCCAGCGGGTCTCCGCCTCGGACAATCTAAAGTTCGCGCTGGACGGCGGAACACCGCAAGGCGAGCGCCCTTTTGGGCGCAGTCCAGAGGGGGCGGGGAACGCAGCCGAGCAGGTGATGCCGGGGGCATCGCTGCGCAGCGCGTCAGCGACCTCGACCGCGAAATAGGCTCGGCCGCCGCTGGCGGTATCGGGCGCTTTCAAGTGAACGGAAATGGCGCGAGTGACGGGGCTCGAACCCGCGACCTCCGGCGTGACAGGCCGGCGCTCTAACCAACTGAGCTACACCCGCGTTTTGGGCAGGGCGGCCAACTAGGTCAGGCCCCCACCCCTGTCAACAAGCCTAGTCGTCTTTTTCTTCCTCTTCGCCGACATGGGTCAGCGTGCCGTCTTCGAACAGGAAGCCGGCGATGTCCGGCGTGCCGGCCGCCGCGAAAATCGTCTTGAAAATGATCAGCAGCGGAACAGCCAGCAGCGCCCCGGTCGTACCCCAGACCCAGGCCCAGAACGACAGCGAAACCAGGATGAGGAGCGGATTGATGGTCAGGCGGTGCCCAACGATCAAGGGCGTAATCACATTGGCTTCGATCAGGTGCAGCGAAATGAAGATCATCGGCGGCAGCATGGCGGCCCACGGATCGACAAAAGTCATCAGTCCGCCGAGGGCCAGCAGCAACGCCGCCGCGATCGGTCCGAGGTAAGGGATATAGTTGAGCACCGCGACGATGCCGCCCCACATCACCGGCGAATCCATGCCGAGCGCCCACAGGATGGTGGCGGTGACCGCGCCGAGGCAGACATTGATGACGGTAATCGTGCCGATGTAGGTCGAAGTCGCGTCGACCGTTTGCTGGATCACGCGGGCAGTGGTGAGCGCGCCTTCGAAACTACCGCGGCTGACGATCGTGCGCTTGCGCATGCCGGTCCAGCCGGCGAGGAAGAAATAGATCACCAGCAACGCGAAGAAGAGCTGCACGAATGCGTGCGGCGCAGACGCCGTAATGATGCCGAGCATTGAATTGGGCGTCTCGACCCGCACGGTCCGCGCCTGGCTCGCTTCGATCGAAATCCGGGCCGCGGTCTTGTCGATGAACTTTTCGAGGTTGGAGTAAAGATCGATCAGCGGGGCCAGTGCGTCGGTCACCCGATCTATCCGCTGCGGGATCAGCACCACCCAGTCGATCGCCGGGATCACGATCGCGGCCATGGCGAAAATGGAGATCGCGAGGAACACCAGCACGCAAAGCAGGGAAGACAGCTTTGACGGCACGCCGCGCCGTTCGAACCATTCCAGCATCGGCACCAGGGCGATTGCGATCACCAGCGCGGCGGTCACCGGAAGGAAGAACTCGGCGCCGGCGCGAAGCGCGAATGGCAGGGCAATCAGCAGGCCAACGCCGGCCATCAAGGTCAGCGAGGCAAGCAGCCGGACGCGCTTTACCTGAAGCGCTTCCACATCGGGGGAAAGCGAATCACTTCGTTGGCCTGCGCGCGCGTCCATGGCGCCATCTTAACCAACATTGGGAAGCCCGCCAGATGGCGCCGATGCGAACCGGTTGAGCACGAAAAAGGCCCTGTCCCCCGGACAGAGCCTTTGTCGTGCTGGTGCCCCCGGTCCGAGTCGAACGGACACTCCTTGCGGAACTCGATTTTGAGTCGAGCGCGTCTACCAATTCCGCCACGGGGGCACAGCGCGGACGCTGCTAGCCGAGAGCAAACGGCGGGGCAACCACTCCGGGCTAATTGGATCAGGCCGCAGCAGCCGACCCTGCGGCTCCGGCATAGGGATCGTCGCCATATTGATTCGCGCCGCGAGTCCCCTCCGACACGAAGAACACCAGCAGCACAATCGCGCCGATCAGCGGGATCAAGCCGATCAGCAGCCACCAGCCGCTGCGATCGGTGTCGTGCAGCCGGCGGGCGCCGACCGCGAGCGACGGAACGAGAATTGCCAGTGCGAAGAGAATGGTAACCGGCCCATAGGTCAGGGCCATTGCATCAAGTCCAAGTACGGAATCGATGATCGTCGCAACCACAAAGCCAACCATATAGAGCAGCACGAACCACCAATATTCCGCCCGCGGGGCGCGGCCGGTGAAGTCGGCATATTTTTGAAGCGGGCGCGTGGCCCAATCGATCGGTGTCATTTCCCCTCCCCTGTTTGTTGGGTGAGTGGGAGCCTAGCGCCGCGAAATTCGCTGGCAACTAGTTCCGTGGCGCCTGGCGGCGATAGCTGAGCGCCTCGGCGACGTGGATCCTGCCGACGGTCTCTGCGCCCGCCAGGTCCGCAATGGTGCGAGCAACGCGAAGTACGCGATGGAAGCCGCGCGCGCTCAACCGCATGGCCGCCGCCGCATCGGCGAGCAGCTTGCGGCCCGGCTCGTCGGGCGTGGCGATTGCATCGAGCAGTTCGCCGTCGGCCTCCGCATTGGTCCTGACTCCATTGCTCTTGAACCGCCTTGACTGCAGCTGCCGCGCGGCAGCGACCCGCCTGGCCACTTCATCGCTTCCTTCGGCAGGAGGCGGGAGGGTCAAATCCGCGGCACTCACCCCCTGCACCTCGACGTGGAGGTCGATGCGGTCGAGCAAAGGCCCCGACACCTTGGCCTGATAGTCGGCTGCGCAGCGCGGCGCACGGGCGCAGGCCAGTGCCGGGTCGCCCAGATGACCGCACCGACAGGGGTTCATCGCTGCGACCATCTGCACCCGCGCGGGAAAGGTGACATGCATGTTTGCCCGGGCGACGCTGACCGTCCCCGTTTCCAGCGGCTGCCTGAGGGAATCGAGCACTGCCCGCTGGAATTCCGGCAATTCGTCGAGGAACAGCACGCCCAAATGGGCCAGGCTGATCTCGCCAGGGCGCACCTTTAGCCCGCCACCGACCAGAGCGGGCATCGATGCCGAATGATGCGGCGTGCGAAATGGGCGGCGGCGCCGCAATCGCCCACCTTCCAGCTCGCCGGCCACGCTTGCGACCATCGACACCTCGAGTGCTTCTGACGGCTCGAGCGGAGGAAGGATTCCAGGCAAACAGGCAGCGAGCAGCGATTTGCCCGCTCCCGGAGGACCGCTCATCAGTAGATTGTGGCCACCTGCCGCCGCGATCTCCAGCGCACGCTTGGCGACCTCCTGCCCCTTGACCTGTTTCAGGTCCGGGCCACCGATAGCCGGTTCGGCCTCACCCGGCTCGGGCGGGCGCAACAGCTGCGTGCCTTTGAGATGGGACAGCAGCGCCAACAGGTCGGGCGCCGCAAGCAATTCAACATTGCCGGCCCAGGCTGCCTCGGCTCCCTGCGCCGCCGGGCAGATCAGGCCCATACCCTGGCCGCTGGCATGCAGCGCTGCGAGCAGAACGCCTGGAGAGGCGGCAATCCTCCCGTCCAGCCCCAGTTCCCCGACGGCGACGAAGTGCGACAGGCTTTCCGCGTCGGTGGCGCCGATCGCCGCCAGCAGACACAGGGCGATCGGCAGGTCGAAGTGTGAGCCTTCCTTGGGAAGGTCTGCGGGAGAGAGATTGACGGTAATCCGCTTGGGAGGAAGCGCGAGTCCGATGGCGCTCAGCGCAGCCCGAACCCGCTCACGACTTTCGCGCACGGCGTTGTCGGGCAATCCGACAATCACAAACGCGGGCAGTCCGGCTGATAGTTGGACCTGGACTTCGACCGATCGAGCCTCAAGCCCGAGATAGGCAACAGTGGCGACGGTGGCGACCATTAGCGGCCACCTCCCGCGCTACGCACACAACATTGACGCAAACGTCCCCCTAGCTCGGCGGCGCGAACCTAACGCATCCGAAACGGGAGGCAAGCGCCCTTGTCTGATGCCGAATGCTGCCCACATCCGGGCCATGATCAATCGCGAACAGTTGCGGGCCTTTATCGACCATCCGGTGGTCGAATGGAGCATATTCGTCCTCGGCGTCCTGCTGATGATCGCTTCGATTCCAGTTGGCGCGCTGCCAGGCCCGGGCGGCATATTCGTGTTCGCGGCCGGACTTGCCCTGGTTTTGAAGACCAGCATGTGGGCGAAACGGCGCTACGTCGATTTCAAGCGCAAACAGCCGAAGATCGGGCGCTGGACGGATTGGGGCCTGCGTCGTCAAAGTGCCAGGCGGCGGGAGGCACTCCGCAAGGAACAGGACGGCACCGATGAGGCAAGCCAAATCGCCGATCAGCGTTGACTTTGACGCCCCTCGCGACTATCGGCGCCCCCAACAACGGCCGCTTCGGCGGCCCTTTTCATTCGATTTTTGAAGGCATGAGCGATGAAGCGCACTTTCCAGCCGAGCAATCTGGTCCGCAAGCGGCGGCACGGGTTCCGCAGCCGCATGGCGACGGTCGGCGGCCGCAAGGTGCTGAACGCGCGCCGCGCCCGCGGCCGCAAAAAGCTCAGCGCCTAGTCACCATCCGAAAACGCTCGGATTTCCTCGCCGCCAACCGCGGCAAGCGCGCCCCCATGCCCGGTTTCGTCCTGCTCGTCCGCCCGCGAGACGATGACGATTCGACCATGCGCATCGGCTTCACCGTCACCAAGAAGATCGGCAACGCGGTCGTTCGCAACCGGATGAAGCGCCGCTTCCGCGCCCTCGCTCGCGAAATCCTGCCCGATCATGGCATTGCCGGCGCCGACCATGTCCTGATCGGACGTGAAGGCGGGATCGAACGCGACTATGCCAGCCTCGTTTCGGAGTTGCAGCGCGCGCTCAAGAAACTTGCCGCCTCATGATTGCAAACGCCCTCATCCTGCTGACGAAAGCATGGCAAAAGGGCCCGAGCCGCGTTTTGCCGCCAAGCTGCCGCTTCCAGCCAAGCTGTTCGGCCTATGCAATCACCGCGCTGCAACGCTATGGCGCGCTCAAAGGCGGCTGGCTTGCCCTCAAAAGAATATTCCGTTGCCATCCATGGGGCGGACAGGGATTTGACCCCGTCCCCTGAATTTCAAGGACAGTGTAAGTGAACGATAATCGCAACATGCTCCTCGCGATCGTGCTGAGCGCCCTGGTGCTGCTCAGCTGGGGGCTATTGTCCGACAAATTCTTCCCTACCGCCGGGCCGCAGACCCAGCAGGTCGGAAACGGCAAGGTGAAGCCGGTACCGCAGCCCTCCGCCAGCCCTGCCGTCCAGGGGCCGCAGGCGGTTCGCGAGCGTACCGTCGTGCTGGGCGAGACGCCGCGCGTCAAAATCGACACGCCGAGCCTGGCGGGTTCGATCAACCTGAAAGGCGCAAGGTTTGATGACCTGGTGCTGCTCAAGCAGCGCGAGACCATCGCCAAGAATTCGCCGCCGGTGCGGCTGCTGTCGCCGGCCGGCGCGAAGGACAGCTATTTTGCCCAATTCGGCTGGAGCGGCGAAGGAGTTGCGGCGCCGGATGCCAACAGCGTCTGGACCGCGAGCGCGCCCGTCCTCGCCCCCGGCAAGCCGGTGACGCTCAGCTGGACCAACCCAACCGGCCAGCGATTCGAGCAGGTCATCTCGGTCGATGACGGCTATCTGTTCACGATCAATCAGCGGGTCGTGAATGGCGGCACCGGCGCCATTGCCGTCCGCACCTACGGCCTCGCCAGCCGGTCGGAAAAAAGCAAGGATCCCTCGACCTGGACCAACCATGTCGGCCCCATCAGCTACTTGGGCGGCAAAGCCGAATATGACGTCAAATGGGAAACCCTCGACGAAGATAAATCCGGCGTTACGCTCGACAGCCGCGGCGGCTGGCTTGGTTTCACTGATAAATATTGGCTGACGGCACTTGCCCCCGCCAGCAATGCTCCGATCGAGGCCAGCCTCAAGAGGACCGCGTCCGGCGCCTATCAGGCCGATTATGCAGGCACTCAGTTTGCAGTTGCGCCTGGCCAGGCGGTGAGCGGCGAAACTCACCTGTTCGCGGGTGCGAAGGACTATGACTATCTTCGCCGCTACGAGGCTGGAGGCATCACCGAGCTTAATCGCGCAATCGACTGGGGATGGTTTCGCTGGTTCATGATCCCGATCTTCAAGCTGCTGCTGTGGCTGTTCGCCCAGCTCGGCAATTTCGGATTCGCCATCATCTGCCTGACGTTCATTGTCCGCGGCCTGATGTTCCCGATCGCCGACAAGCAGTTCCGATCGATGGCAGGGATGCGCAAAATCCAGCCGAAGATGAAGGTGCTGCAGGAGCGCTACAAGGACGACAAGCCGCGGCTGCAGCAGGAAATGCTGAAGCTGTATCAGGAAGAGAAGATCAATCCGGCTGCCGGTTGCCTGCCGATCCTGCTCCAAATCCCGGTGTTCTACGCGCTCTACAAGGTGCTCATGGTTAGCGTCGAAATGCGCCATCAGCCGTTCGCGCTATGGATCAAGGACCTTTCCGCGCCCGATCCGGCCACCGTCCTAAATCTGTTTGGAACACTCAACTTTACGCCACCGGGTTTCCTCGCCATCGGGGTGCTGCCGATCCTGCTCGGCATCACCATGTACATCCAGTTCAAACTCAATCCGCAGCAGATGGACCCGGTCCAGCAGCAGATCTTCAGCTTCATGCCGTGGGTGCTGATGTTCGTCATGGCCCCGTTCGCAGCCGGGCTGCAGCTCTACTGGGTAGTGTCGAACGTGCTGACGATCGCCCAACAGTGGTGGCTGTACAAGCGGTACCACCTCCACCTCAGCGACACTCACCCGGTCAAGGACTAAGTGGACGACCAGCCAGACATCGCCGAGCGCGCCCGAAAGCTCTTCGCCGGGCCGATCGACTTCCTGAAGTCGGCGCCGAAGCTTGAGCATCTGCCCTCGCCCACTGTCCCTGAAATCGCGTTCGCCGGACGGTCCAATGTCGGGAAGAGCTCGCTGATCAATGCGGTCACAAACCGCAGCAAGCTGGCGCGCGCGTCGAACACTCCGGGACGCACGCAAGAGCTCAACTATTTCGATGTCGGACGGCCGCTGGTATTTCGGCTGGTCGATATGCCGGGTTACGGCTTTGCCGAAGCGCCGAAAGACATGGTCAAGCGCTGGCGGTTTCTGATCAACGACTATCTGCGCGGGCGGCAGGTGCTGAAACGCGCGCTCGTTCTAGTCGATGCCCGCCACGGCCTAAAGGACGTCGACCGGGACATCATGCAAATGCTCGATGAGGCGGCGGTCAGCTATCACCTCGTCCTGACCAAAGCCGACAAGGTCAAGCCGAGCGAACTCGCCAAGACCGTGGAAGGGATCAAGGTCGAGGCGGCCAAGCATCCGGCCGCCCATCCGCTCATCCTGCCGACCTCCAGCGAAACCGGAGACGGGATCGCCGAGTTGAGAACGGCGATGCTTGAAGCAGTATTTTCATGAAACTGATCATCGGCAATCGCGCCTATTCCAGCTGGTCGATGCGCGGCTGGCTGGCGCTGAAGCATGCCGGTTTCGAGTTTGAAGAACTGGTCGTTCCACTGTTCGACGAAGTCTGGGAACAGCGCCGCGAGGGTGACGAATTTGCGCCGTCATTGGGCAAGGTCCCGATCCTGTGGGACGGCGACACAGTCATCTGGGACAGCCTGGCGATCATTGACTATTGCGCCGACAAGGTGGGCCGGGAACGTTTCTGGCCAGAGGACGAAGCGGCCCGAGGCATGGCACGGTCGATGGCTGCCGAAATGCATTCGGGCTTTTCCGCCTTGCGCCGCGAACTGCCGTTTAACGTGCGACGCAACTTCGGTTCGGTCGACCTCTCTCCCGAGGTTGAAGCGGATATCGACCGGATCCTCAACCTGTGGGCCCAGGCCAGGGCGCGCTTTGGCGGCACCTGCGAATATCTGTTCTGCAACTGGAGCGCGGCCGACATCATGTTCGCGCCGGTCGTGACCCGTTTCGTCACCTATGGCGTCAAGGTGCCCCCGTTCGCGGCCGCCTACATGGAAGCGGTCCTGCACCGCGCCGACGTCGTCGAATGGATCGAGCTGGCCCAGGAAGAGCCCTGGGTGATCGAGGAATATGAGTCCGCGCCGGCAGCCTAGCCGCGCTTGGTATATTCCGTTCCGTCGCGCCGGCAAAAGCGGCCGTCGTCGGTAAAGACCATGTCGATATCGCTATAGCCTCCGCCGGTGCGCGGTCCGGCACTGATGGCCACGAAGGTGCAAGGCCCATTCGAGCGGTTGATCAGATGGTGGCCATTGGTGCTGCCCTTGGCCCAGGCCAGAATGTCGCCCGGTCCGACTTCGGATTCGCCGTCATCCTCGACCAGCACGGCAGTTCCGGAGAGCATGATGACCATTTCGTCTTCGCCGTCATGCCAATGCCGCTGGCTCGACCATGCCCCCGGCTCCAACGTCACATGGCTGGCGCCAAGCTCGGTAAGTCCGGCGAGGGGAGCGATCCTCTTCCACCATCGGCCCTGAACTTCCTGATGGAACGGATCGGGGTAACCGGTGGCGTTTGAAGGAGCGATTGGCTCAAGATCGACTTTCGGCATGGCGAATGCCTTGCTACGCGACAGGAATGACCTCGTCCATCGACCCCGTCGAGCTCGCCAAGGCGCTGATCGCCTGTCCCAGCATCACTCCTGCTCGAGGCGCGGTATTCGACGTGCTCGAAGCCGCGCTGCAGGCCAATGGCTTCGAGGTTCACCGTTGGGTGATGGGCGAGGCGCCCGATGGCCCAACAGAAAATATGGTGGCGATGCGCGGGTCTGGCGCGCCCCATTTCGGTTTCGCTGGCCATCTTGACGTAGTCCCTCCCGGCGAAGGGTGGGCCAGCGATCCGTTCGATCCGTTAATCGAGGACGGAGTGCTCACCGGCCGCGGCGCCAACGACATGAAGAGCGCCATCGCCGCGTTCGCCGCGGCGGCAGCCTTGGTTCCACAGGACAACGGCACCCTCTCGTTCCTCATCACCGGCGACGAGGAGGGCTATGCCACCTTCGGCACGCCGCGGATCATCGACTGGCTCAATGAGCGTGGAATCCGGCCCGACATGATCTTGATTGGCGAGCCGACGTCGGTCGACCGCCTCGGCGATACGATCAAGATCGGACGACGCGGCTCGGTCAACATGTGGATCGACGTGCCAGGCACGCAGGGCCATGTCGCCTATCCGCACCGCGCCGACAATCCAATGCCGAAGCTTGCGCGGGTCATTGCGGCGCTCGACGCCGTCCATCTCGATGACGGAACAGCCGCCTTCCCGCCGTCCAACCTCGAGTTCACCGCCGTGTCGACGCCGACTCAGGCGAGCAACGTCATCCCGGCCTCAGCGACGGCGCAGCTAAACATCCGCTTCAACAACCTCCAGCACGGAGCCGACCTGGTGAAGATGGTAGAGGACATTGCGGCCCGGGAGGCGCCGGGCTCCACCGTTCGCGCCCGCATCTCGGGCGAGGCCTTCCTGACGCCTCCGGGCGAGCTTTACGACGTCGTCGTATCCGCGATCCGCGAGGAGACCGGCATCGAGACCGAACTTTCGACCAGCGGCGGCACCTCGGATGGGCGTTTCCTGATCCAGCTCTGCCCGGTGGTCGATTTCGGCCTGCCCAATGCCACCATGCACAAGGTCGGCGAACATGCGCGGGTCGAGGACATCCACGCCCTCAGCCGCATCTACCGTCGGGTATTGGAAAAGGTTTTTGCCTAGGCGACGCTGCGCGATCCGCGGTCGGCGTTGCGAGTCCAACTCAGATATTCTTCCTCGAACATCGGCTGCGCGAAGACAAAGCCTTGAACTGTTTCGCAGCCCATCGCGCGAAGGATGTCGGCCTGAGCGACATTTTCTACGGCTTCGGCCACCACCTCGGCTCCGACGCCCTTGATCAACTGGATCACGGCCTGCACGACCACGCGGGCCTGCTCGCTGCTCTCGATGTCCACAATCAGCGACGGGTCCAGCTTGACCCGGTCGAGCGGCATGGTGCGCAGCCGCGCGATGTTCGAATAGCCGGTCCCGAAATCGTCGATTGCAACCGACGCACCGTCCCGGCGCAGCGCGGCAATCTCCGCCAGCACTGTCTCCGAACATTCCATCGCGGCCGATTCGGTGAATTCCAGCTCGACCAATGACAGCGGCACACCGGCATCACTGAAACTGCCCCTCATGCGCTGAAAGAAGTCGGCACGATCGAGCTGACGGGGGCTCACATTGAAGGCAAGTCGACGCTTGATTCCCTGGGCATGCCATTCGGCCAGCATCGAGGCGACTTCCGCGATCACCCAGTCGCCTATTTCGGCAATGATTCCGGTCTGCTCGGCGATCGGAATGAAGGTGGCGGGCGACCGCATGCCCTCCCGCGGATGATTCCAGCGCAGCAGCGCTTCGGCGCCGCTGACTTCGCCCGTGGCGAAGCTCAACTGCGGCTGAAGTGCCAGCACGAATTCGCCCCGCTGGACGGCCTCGCTGAGCGCCGCCTCGGTGTCGACCTTGCGCTGATGTTCTTCCGCCAGTTCCTCGCTGAACAGGCAATAGCGACCGCCGCCGGAATTCTTGGCGCGGTACATGGCAATGTCCGCGGCGCGCATGAGCGACTCGATTCCAGTGCCATGGTCGGGGCTGATGGCGACGCCAACCGAGGCGCCGATGTCGATGCTGTGGCCGTGCAGTTCGAATGGCTCGGAAATGGCGAGGGCAATTCGACGGGCTACCCGCTCGGCATCTGTAGGTGCTTCGATCTCTGGAAAGAAAATCGTGAACTCGTCACCTGCAAGGCGGGCCAGAAGCGGGCGCTGGCCCATTCCTTCACCCAGTTCGGCGGTGACCACGACGCGGAGCCGGTTGGCGACCATGATCAGCAGTTGATCGCCGCGGGCGTGGCCGAGGCTGTCATTGACGTTCTTGAATCGATCGAGGTCGACGAACAGCATCGCCGCCTTGGTCGCTTCAGGCCGGGCCGCGAGCATCTTGTCGGCCTCGGCACGGAAATGCAGGCGATTTGGCAAGGAGGTTACGGGATCGTACATGCCCAGGGCATGGGCGTTTTCGATCGACGCCCGGACTTCGGCAAACAGGCTGTCGACCGCTGTTGCTAGCTTGGGCATGCAATCGCGAACGATTCTCGGCGTGGGGCTGGTCAAGTCGCCTTGCTCGACCGCCAGCAGGCGATCGCCAAGCGCGTTCAATGCTCTGGCACTCTCGCTGTTGGGCCGCTCGGACGCGATGTAGCTGATCAGCAGGCAGAAAAGGCCGGCGCCAATCGAGGCTAGCACCTGCTCGTTAAATCGCGTGATGTAGAGGAAGGCAGTCAGTGAAAACAGGAACGACGCGATGCCAGCCGCGCCCGACAAGAGCGCGTTGCTGATCTTCTGTGCCGTTCCATCCTTAAACGTCGAAATCTTGCCTGCCCCTTGCCACCCGACTGCGCCACGCGGGAAGTCCAGGAAAGCAGGGCTAAACAGTTGAGGTTAAGAAACGGTAGAAATTGTCAGCCTTTCCGCAGAATTATGTAGAGGCTGCCACCCCCTCCGTGGCGGCGGTGTGCGCCCCTGACGGCAGCAATCCGCGACGAATGGCGTGAAGCCGCCAGCCAATCGTGAACCGCGGCCCGAATTCGGCCGCGCTCCAGCGGCGGTTCGCCCTGACGTTGATGGCCGGTAATCAGCAGCACGATCCTGTCCCCGGCGGCAATCGCCCGCTCCAATCCAAGGTCAATCGCTTGCCAGGCACGATCGAGGCTGTGGCCATGCAAATCCAGCGTTCGGTCGGGATCGATCCGTCCAGATCCAAGCCGACGGTCCCAGCTGCCGTCAAGAGTCGCGGACTGGTGGCTTTTGAGCTGCGTTCCAGGCGGCTTTACAGGCCGTGGCTCGGCAACCCATCCCTTCGATTTGACCGCCGCAACCGTTTTGGGAGCCTCGGCCGCGAGCAGCTCAGCCGGTTCGCGCGAAAGCGGCCTGATCGTTGCAGTAACCTTGGCCCAAAGCTCGGTCTCCTCAGCGGACAGCTTGCGCACGCGCCACTGAACCCTTGGGCAGCAATATCAACGCCTGTCCCTTGGCCGACATTCCGCCCGCTGTTCGCCTGGCCTCATCGCCTGCACCCCAGAAAGTGTCGACGCGATTGGGGCCCTTGATCGCACCGCCGGTGTCCTGGGCGACCCACAGGCCCGAAGCCTCCGTTCGATCAACCGCCAGGAAAACCGGCGCTCCAAGCGGCACGAATTTCGGATCGGCGGCGACCGAGGAACGAGCCGCTACTGCGACGTTGAGCGCACCCAGCGGGCCGGGACCGGTCAATTCCTTGAAGAAAATATAGCTTGGATTCTCCCGCATCAGCGACTTCCCTCCATCGGGCTGGGCGTGCATCCAAGCCACGATGGCATCCATGTTTGCGCGGCCGGAAGGAAGAATTCCGCGATCGCGCAGGAGCCGCCCGATCGCCACATATTCGCGGCCATTCTGGTCGGCATAGCCGATGCGTAACACCTGGCCATCCGGCAGCTTGACCCTGCCTGAGCCCTGAATTTGGAGGAAGAAGAGTTCGATCGGGTCGGCAGCCCAAGCCAATTCCAGGCCGCGATTGGCCAGGGCGCCATCTTCGATCTCGGCGCGGGTGTAATAGAGGACACAGGTGCCGGTTTCGTCCAGACGCCCCCGCCCGGTCGTTCCATCAAGCTGGGTGCATCGGACAAGGTCGAGCGGCTTGGCGTAGATCGGAACCTCATAGCCGGGCGCCTGGGTCCGCGACCCGTGAATTTCGGGCTCATAATAGCCGGTGGCAAATGCTTCGCCGGTCCCAACCCGCACCCACTCAAACCGGTCGCGGAAGAAGGCGATCGCGTCGGCGGATTGCAGGCTGGCGGCCTCGGCGCAAAGAGGTTGCCAATCGGCGGTAAGGGTAAGGCCGCTTTGGTCCTGCCGTCGGATCAGAACCGGGCAACTTGAACGGAATGCGGTTAGAGCCCGCTCGGCATCGGCTGGGTTGAGCGAAGCCGGAGTCGCCAATGCAACGCCCGCCTCGCGCGCGGTCGCCGGTGGAGGCGGAACTGGCGGCGGCGGTGGAGTTGGCGTTGGAGCTGGAGTTGGCGCTGGTGTCGGCGCAGTTGGCGGAGACGGCGCGCGTGTGGCGCAGGCGGCGAGCGTAAGCGTTGCGGCGAGCGCGAGCGCGCGAAGCGGCGCCCTCACTCTTCCTCGTCGGTTTCGACCAGCAGCCAGTTGGGATCGCGCGAGCTGATGTCCTTACGGAACGTCCAGCGGTCGCGCGTCTGGATTGCATCCGATAGCGACCCGGCAACGACCTCGCCGGCCGAATTGCGCGTCACAGCGGCAATATCCGCTTCAAACCGGACGGTCACCAGCGCCACGCTCCGTTCGATCTCGGCTCCCGCGACCAAAGCCTGGTCGATGGCGACCAGGCGATTTTCGAGCGTCAGGCCATCTTTGGCTCGTTGCTCCACCGCAGCGGCGAAGGTTTCGAACACATGGGCATCCACGTAAGGCCGCATCGCCTCGATGTCGCCCTTCCAGAACGCCTCGAGGATCAGGCGGTAGGCGCCCTTGCTGCCTTCCAGGAAACGAGCAACGTCGAAGCTTGGATCCGCTGCCAGCAGCGCCCGAACACCTGGTCCCGCCGTGGGCAGATAGGCCAGTTCATCCGGCTCGCTAGGCATGGACGAAGCGGCGGCACGTGCAGCGGGACGCGGCTCCATGCGCGCATCCGCGTCGGGATCGGCGGGTTTAAGGATCGGTTGTTCATGGCCGGTGCGCTCGCCCAGCACGCTGTACAGCCTAAGGCCGATGAACAAGGCGACGAGCGCAAGGATGACGATTGCAGTCAATGACGATTCCGTTCGAACTTCTTTATTGGCGCCAACATAGTCCCGACAACGCACATATTCAAAGGGCGCTCCAACCGATGGGCTCGCCATTGCACCGCAAAGGCGCGGCTGCTAGTCGCTCGGCCAGCCGGAACAGGCCAAAAATGGCCAGCTCCACCCGACATCATTACGCAAATTCTCTTAAGGAAAGTTCATGGCCGACCAGGACCCGATCACTCCCGCGCCCGAGGGCAATGGCCAAGTTGCCGAAGAACAGCCTCAGGCGAGCACGATCGCCCAGTACATCAAGGATTTGTCAGTCGAGAGTCCGTCGGCGCCCCAGGTGTTTCAATGGCAGACCCAGCCCTCGCTTGACGTTCAGTTCGGGATCACCGGGGGGAAGGTCGGCGAAGATGTCCATGAAATCGTGCTGAAGATCGAGGTGAACGCCAAGTCGGACAACGGCACTCATTTCATTGTCGATTTGAGCTACGCCGGCCTGTTCGGCTTCCGCAACATTCCCGAAGAAGCGCTACCGCCCTTCCTGCTGGTGGAGGCGCCGCGATTGCTGTTCCCATTCGCCCGGCAGATCGTTGCCGAAGCCGTCCAGAATCTTGGCTTCCCGCCGGTGCTGCTCGATCCGATCGATTTTGCCAGCGCATATATGGCGCAGGCCGACGTGCAGCAGCAGGTGGAGGGTCAGCCTGGCGGCGATGGCGAGCCGCCGGTCGGCCACGCCTGATCAATTGCCAGGCCGCGCATGAACCTCGTCAAGACGACAGGCACCATCGGCGGCCTGACCCTGGTCAGCCGGATTGCGGGCTTTGCCCGCGAAATGCTGATGAGCCGGGTGATGGGAGCAAGCTGGCAGGCGGACGCGTTTTTCGTCGCCTTCCGGCTTCCCAACACCTTCCGCAGGCTGTTTGGCGAGGGCGCCTTTTCGGCCGGCTTCGTGCCGCTCTACGCCCAGCGTCTCCAAGGCGAGAATGGAGACGTTGAGGCCAAGCATTTCTCCGAGGAAGTGCTGGCTGTCTTCGTCCCGGCGCTGATAATCTTCACCCTGATCTTCGAGATCATCATGGGTCCATTCGTGTTCCTGATCTCGGGATATCATGGCGAGAAGCTGGCGCTGGCGGCTTTCCTCACCAGGATCACTTTCCCCTATTTGCTGCTGATCAGCCTGGTCTCCCTGTTCTCGGGCATACTCAACAGCCTGGCGCGATTTACCGCGGCCGCGTTCGCCCCTGCCCTGCTCAACCTGGCGATGCTGTCGGCGCTGATATTCGTGCCGGTTGGCGGAACGACGACGGCTATCGCCCTGTCGGTCGGGGTGACGATTGGCGGCGTACTCCAGCTCGGATTGCTGCTCGTGGCCTGCAAACGCGCCGGAATTGTCCTGAAGCTGCGCCGGCCCCGCATGACTCCCGGAGTCCGCCAATTCATTCGCGTCGTCATCCCGGCGACGCTGGGCGCGGGCGTCTATCAGATTAGCGCCTTCATCGACACATTCTTCCTGGCGAGGATTGGCACCGGCGCTCTGAGTTATTTCAACTATGCCGACCGCTTGAACCAGTTGCCGCTCGGAGTGATCGGCGCCGCGCTCGGCACCGCCATCCTGCCGCAAGTCAGCAGGCATGTTGGCGCTAATGAGCCCGAGAAGGCGGCACGGGTCCAGGGCCAGGCGGCGGAGCTGGCAATGCTGCTGTGCTTGCCCGCCGCGCTTGCGCTGGCAGTGAGCGCGGGACCGCTTGCATCCGCATTATTTCAGGGTGGCCGATTCACCGCCGAGGATGCGCAGCTCACCGCTCTCACCCTGTCTATCATCGTGTTGGGCCTTCCGGCCTATGTTCTGGTCAAGGTGCTGACACCCGGCTTCTACGCGCGCCAGGACACGGCCACCCCCGTCAAGATCGCCTGCATCGTGCTGGTGGCCACCGTCGTACTGAACTTCGTCCTCATCCCGCCATTCAAGATTGCCGGCCTCGCGGCTGCCATCGCCATTTGCTCCTGGCTTAACTGCCTGATGCTTTACACTGTGCTGCATCGTCGCGGCCATTTCCGGATCGAGGGATGGCTTGCTAACCGGATCGCCAGGCAGCTGCTGGCCGGCGCGCTGATGGTTGGCGCGCTCTACGCGATCAAGCTGACCATCCCCGGCTGGTTCACCGGCTCGGCCGGTCATCGGCTGGTCGGCGTCATGGCCTTGGTCGGTGGCGGCATGGCCGTCTATTTCCCCGCCGTGTGGTTTTTGGGCGGCATGGACAAGGAAGACATCCAGGCGTTGTTGCGCCGGCGCGGCAAGCGCGGGAGTGATTCGGTATGAGCAACACCATGCGCGTCGTTTCCGGCATCCAGCCGACCGGCGACCTGCACCTCGGCAACTTGCTCGGAGCGATCCTTCGCTGGGTGCGCATGCAGGATGAGGCCGAATGCCTGTTCTTCCTTGCAGACCTGCATGCACTGACGGTCGATATCGAGCCCGCGCAGCTGCGTTCGAATGTCCGCGAAATGGCGGCGGCACTGATTGCCAGCGGCATCGATCCGGCCAAATCGACCCTGTTCGCGCAAAGCGCCGTGCCGGCGCACGCCGAGCTTTGCTGGATCCTCAATGGTACCGCCCGCATGGGTTGGCTGAACCGGATGACGCAATGGAAGGACAAGGCCGGCAAGAACCGGGAGGGCGCATCGGTTGCGCTCTTCGACTATCCGGTGCTGCAGGCGGCCGACGTCCTGGTCTACCAGGCGACGCACGTCCCGGTCGGCGAAGACCAGAAGCAGCATATCGAGCTGGCTCGCGACATTGCGCTCAAGTTCAACAACGACTTCGAAGTGGAGCTGTTCATTCCGCCGGAGCCGTACATTGGCGGCGGCACGGCGGCACGGGTCATGTCATTGCGTGACGGCACGGCGAAGATGTCGAAATCGGATCCGTCCGAGCAGAGCCGCATCCACCTTACGGACAGCGACGACTTGATCGCGCAGAAGATCCGCAAGGCAAAGACCGATCCCGAGCCATTGCCAGACGATCCAGCCAAGCTCGAAGGACGGCCAGAAGCGAAGAACCTGGTTGGCATCTATGCGGAGATGACAGGCGATACGCCCGCAAACGTGCTGAAACACTTCGCCGGCCAGGGATTTGGGGCATTCAAGCCGGCGCTTGCCGATGCCGCGATCGCCCTCCTGGCGCCTTTGCGCGAACGGCTGATGGAACTGCGGCGCGACGAAGCTGCGCTTGACGCCATCCTGGACGCCGGTGCTGAAAGAGCTGTGGCGCTCGCCGCTCCAACGTTGGCCGAAGCCTATAGGGCGGTAGGTCTCGGCCGGTAAGCCATTGAGTTGCCAAGACGACTTTCGCGCTTCATCGCCTATTCAGCACGTTTCATGGTATAAGTACCTATTGTCATAGACCTTTGCTCAGGCGAAATAGCGAAGGTCTCATCAGATGGGTGGCTGATTATGCGTACTTATAGACTCGCCGCAGCTGCGCTGCTTGGCATTTCGGCACTGGGCCTTTCCGCCTGCGCCACCGGTCTTCGAACCGAAGTCTCCCGCTTTCAGGCTATGCCTGCTCCGCAAGGGCAAAGCTTCTACATCATGCCGATGAATCCGGCCGACCAGGGCGGGCTGGAATTCTCCGGCTATGCCGAGCAAGTTTCTCAGAACCTGCAAGCCATTGGCTACACCCGGGCTCCAACGCTCGGTCAGGCTACGCTGGTTGTCAACGTCGGCTATGGCGTCAGTGACCCTCAGACGGAAATCGTCAGCTACCCGTCTCACTTCGGGTACGGCTCCGGCTATTGGGGTCATGGATACGGGTGTTGCCGGGGCTGGGGCCGCGGCTACTCTTTCGGTTGGAACGACCCCTTCTGGTACGGTGGTGGTGGGTTCTACAACGATATCCGCAGCTACACTTATTACGTGACGCAGCTGGACCTCAACATTCGGCGCAAGGTCGACAATATCGCCCTGTTCGAGGGAAAGGCGATGGCCCGTTCCCGAACGGCCGCGTTGAACAAGACCGTGCCGAGCCTGGTCGAGGCGATGTTCACCGGCTTCCCCGGCAATTCGGGTGAAACGGTTAAGATCACGGTCCCGCCCGAAGGCAAGCAAACCGCTGCCGCTTCTTACTGAGCGATGGGCAAACAGGTAGGGCCCGCCTAGTCCGGGTTCCCATCAAGGAATAACTTTGATGGGGTCCTTCGCTAGGCGGGCCCTCGACCAGTTGGGGACTGGACCTCTCTTCCGCCGGGCGCCTGCGGGCGCTCGCTACCCCCCAAGATCAGCCCTCCAGCTGGCGCGTCAGCAATCGGATGTCGGCATCAAGCTCGGAATCCGCGGCGCGGAGCCGCTCGATCTGCTTGACCGCATGAATCACAGTCGTGTGGTCGCGACCGCCAAATCTGCGGCCAATGTCCGGCAGCGACTTTGGGGTCAGCTGCTTCGACAGGTACATGGCGACCTGTCGCGGCCGGGCGACCTCGCGTGCTCGCCGGGCAGAGGTCATCTCGGCCTTGCGGATACGATAATGTTCAGCGACCTGCGTCTGGATTTCGTCGATCGATATCCTCCGCTGGTTGGCGCGCAGCACATTGGCCAGCACTTCCTCAACGAACGCAACGTCGATCGCGCGACCGGTCATCATGGCATAAGCAGCAATACGGTTGAGCGCGCCTTCCAGCTCGCGGATCGAGCTTGTGATCCGCCGGGCAAGAAACTCGACCACGCCGCGCGGCATTTCGACGCCCGGAAGCGCTGCCAGCTTCGCGTCAATGATGTTTAGGCGGAGCTCATAGTCGGCAGGGTTGATGTCGGCGACGAGTCCCCAGCTGAGCCGAGAAAGAATGCGTGGGGCAATGCCGTCGAGATCCTGCGGCGCACGATCGGAAGTGATCACCAGCCGTCGGTTGGCAGTGATGATCTCGTTCATCGTGTGGAAGAATTCCTCCTGCGTGGAATCCTTGCCGGCAATAAACTGGACATCGTCAATGAGGAGCAGGTCGGCCGAGCGCAGCCGGCTCTTGAAACCGATCGTGTCGTTTTCCTTCAGCGCCCGGATGAATTCGACCATGAATTTTTCGGCCGACATCGACACCACGCGAGCCATCGGGCGGCGCTCGAGGAACGCTTGGCCGATCGCGTGCAGCAAGTGAGTCTTGCCGCGGCCAGTTCCGCCATGAAGGAAAAGCGGGTTGAAGGCGACGCTATCGGCGGTCGCCAGGGTCCGGGCTGCGGTGGCCGCAACCTCATTGGCCTTGCCGACGACAAACGTGTCGAAGCGGTAGCGCGGATCGAAGTTCGGTGCGGACGGATCACGCTCCGCGGCGGTCGCCGGCGCGGCCGGGATGTCCTCCAGCACCAGCAGCGGCGCCGGCTTTGGACCGTCGGGACTTGCGATGATTCGAACGTCGCGAACGATGGGCAGCACATTGCGCCACGCAAGGGCCAACCGCTCACCAAAATGGCTTTGCACCCAATCCGCCATGAACTGGCTTGGCATGATGATCTCAAGCTCGCCGGCATCGCCGTCGAACGCACCAAGTTCTGCGGGCTTCAGCCACCCATCAAAGGTGCGGGCACCGCAATCGCGGCGCAATCCGGTGCGAATGGTTTCCCAGGCGGCTTCGAGGGGCGCAGGCACCGCGGCGGCATCGGAGACACACAGATTTTCCCGACTGCCCTGCACTGGCGCGCGCCCTCCCTAACTCGTAACTTGGCCGGACATGAGAAACCGCCGTGCGCGACGCGATTCGCGACACCGAAAGCATCCTCAGTCTCTAGCCCCCCGGTGCGGATTCGCCGCCGGAAACTTCGTTTTGAGAGTCTCGCGCGTGCGATTCAAGAGCCGAATTTTCATCAATGTGAAATAAACCGGCTTGACAGAGGGAAGCTGCCAAATCCCGTCAAAAATGGCCGTTTTAAGCCAATTGGCCTCAATCGGTCCAAAATGGAATTTTGCGAATCGCGGGAATCCCTAGACTTTTTTCAGTCACCTAAATGAAACGGGCCGCCGGCAACTCCGACGACCCGTCCCGAATCATAACGTAAATCAGAATTTAACCGAGCGAAGCGACCCGCTTGGTCAACCTCGAGAACTTCCGCGAGGCGGTGTTCCTGTGAATCACGCCCCTTGCGACTCCGCGCGCGATCTCCGGCTGGGCCTGCTTCAGCGCCGCAGCAGCGTCATCCTTCTTGCCGGCGGCAATCGCCGACTCGACCGCCTTGATGAAGGTCCGGATGCGGCTGACGCGAGCGCCGTTGATTGCTGCACGGCTGGCGTTGCGGCGGATGCGCTTCTTGGCTTGCGGCGTGTTCGCCATCTAAAAGTCCTTATATTTCCAAATAAATGCGGCGCGCGCCCATGGGGCCGCACCGGCGTGGCGCTCCCCCTAGCGTCGAGGCGGCGAATCGTCAACTAGCGCTGGCATGAGGGGCAGAAGAAGGTCGAGCGCCCACCTTGTACGATTCGTTTCACCATTCCCGCGCAATTGCGGCACGGCTTCCCTTCCCGATCATAGACATCGAACTGCTTGGAGAAATAGCCGAGTTCGCCGTCGGGCGCAGCGAAGTCCTTGAGGGTCGAGCCGCCGGCGCGGATTGCGTCTTCGAGCACTGCCGGAATCGCCATTGCCAGCATATCCAGTTTGGCCCGGCTGACCTTGCCAGCCGCCCTGCGCGGGTCGATCCGCGCACGAAACAGCGCCTCGCAGGCATATATGTTGCCCAGCCCGGCCACGATCCGCTGGTCGAGCAACAGCAACTTCACTGCTGCCGTCCTTCCACTGAAGCGCTCTTTCAGCCACCGACCATCGATACTTCCGTCGAGCGGTTCGGGTCCCAGCGCCTTGAATGCAGGCCACTCAGTCAGATCTTCGGTCGGCACCAGGTCGACGGACCCGAAGCGACGAGGGTCGCGCAGATGGAGCCGCCTGCCCTCGTCAGTTTCGATCAGCAGGTGATCGTGCTTTCCAAGTTCATGGGGATCGATCCTCCAGGCGCCGGACATACCCAGGTGAAATACCATGGTGTCGCCGCGATCGGTGTTGATCAGGCCATATTTGGCACGGCGGGCAAGCGACGTGACGAGCGCGCCCGTTAGCCGCTGGCCCAGATCCTTGGGGAAAGCCCGCCGCAGATCGGCCCGCCTTGCTTCCAGCCGCCGAATTCGACGGCCCTTCAGCACATGCTCGAGGCCGCGCACCGTGGTTTCGACTTCGGGCAGTTCGGGCAAGGGGCATCCTTTGGCAAAACTCGGGCGTTCCCCGCCCTTCATCTCCCTGCTAGGGCGCTGGCATGGATAAGGTCAATTTCGGCGACGAGCTGGTTACTCCTGACGAGAAAACCCGCCGGGTCGGCGGGGTCTTCACGTCGGTTGCACGCAGCTACGACCTGATGAACGACCTGATGTCGGGCGGCATGCACCGGCTGTGGAAGAACCGCTTCGTCGCCAAGGTCAAGCCGCGGCCGGTCGAGCATATTCTCGACATGGCGGGCGGCACTGGCGACATCGCCTTCCGCATGGCTGACAAGGGGGCCAAGGTCACTGTCTGCGACATCAATCCCGACATGCTCGGGGTCGGCATGGAGCGCGCCGGGAAAGCCGGGATCGACGGCCTGGTCTGGCAGGTTGAAAACGCCGAGAAGCTGACCTTTCCTGACGACAGCTTCGATGCCTATACCATCGCATTCGGCATCCGGAACGTCACCGACATGCCGGCGGCCCTAAGGGAGGCGCATCGTGTCCTGAAGCGCGGTGGGCGCCTATATATTTTGGAATTCTCGACCAGCGAGTGGCCGGGATTCGGCGAGATATACGATCGCTATTCGGAACATGTCATTCCGCGCATCGGCAAGGCGGTGGCGAATGACGAGGACAGCTACCGCTATCTGGTCGAATCGATCCGCCGCTTCCCACGAATGGAAGCGTTCCGGGCGATGATCGGCGACGCCGGCTTCAAGTCGACCAGCGTCGAGCCGATCCTCGGCGGCATGGTCGCGATCTGGGGCGGCTGGAAGATTTGACCACTGCCGTCGTCCATCTGTGGCGCCTGTGCAAATGGGGCAGGACGCTGGCGCGCCATGGCGCGCTGCAGGGGATTGAACGCGATCCGCTGACCCCGCCAAATGTCCGCAGACTCTGCCGGGTCCTGCGCCTCGGCATTGGCATGCCGGCGATACCTGACTACGCCGCCGCATTGCAGGAGATCGGGCCGGCGGCAATCAAGCTCGGCCAGGCGCTTTCGACCCGCCCCGACCTCGTCGGCGAGGCGGCGGCGGCGAACCTACTGCAGCTACAGGATGATCTGCCGCCTGAACCCTTCCTGGCCATCAAGGCCGCGATCGAGCGGGCGTTGGAAGCGCCACTTGCCAGCCTGTTCAGCGAGTTCGACGAAGAGCCGGTCGGGGCGGCATCGATCGCGCAGGTCCATCATGCCGTTACGACCGAAGGCCGCGAGGTTGCGGTCAAAGTGCTTCGACCCGGCATCGAGGAAGAACTGGCCCGGGCGATCGAGACCTATGAATGGGCCGCCGCCCATGTCGAGCTGCTCGGCGGCGAGGCCGAGCGGCTGCGGCCGCGCTTGGTCATCGCCCATTTTAAACAATGGACCCGGCGGGAACTGGACCTGCAGCGCGAGGCAGCGTCCGCCTCCGAGCTTCGCGACAATATGGTCGCCGAACCAGGCTTCCACGTCCCGGACATTGACTGGAGCAGGACCGCGCGGCGGGTACTGACCCTTGAATGGCTGGACGGCATCAAGCTTTCGAAACGTGACGAGCTGATCGCCGCCGGCCATGATCCAAAAGCGCTCGCAACGACACTGGTCCGCGCCTTCCTTCGCCAGGCGGTGGTCGACGGCTATTTCCACGCCGATCTCCACCAAGGCAATTTGTTCGCTTTGAAGGACGGACGGATCGCGGCGATCGACTTTGGCATCATGGGCCGGATCGACCGCAAGGCGCGGCTATGGCTGGCCGAAATCCTTTATGGCTTGATCACCGGCAATTACGACCGCGTCGCCGAGATCCATTTCGAAGCGCAATATGTCCCGGCGCACCACAACGTCGATGAATTTGCCACAGCGCTGCGTGCGGTCGGCGAACCGATCCGCGGCCTTCCGGTCAAGGAGATCAGCATCGGCCGGATGCTCGAAGGCCTGTTCTCGATTACCCGCGACTTCGATATGCAGACCCAGCCACACCTGCTGCTTCTGCAGAAAACGATGGTCATGGAGGAAGGCGTGGCGACGACGCTCGATCCCGATATCAACATGTGGGAGGCAGCCGAGCCATTCCTCAAGGATTGGCTCCGGACCGAGCTTGGCCCCGAAGCCTATTATGCCGATCGTATCGTCGACACGGTCCGCGCTCTCAAGTTGATCCCCGATCTCATCCGCAGGATCGACGCCGCCTATCCGCCAGCCGGTGCCGCACCTCCCCCACCACCGCTCGCTGACGTCGCGATGATCGAGGGCAAAGGATGGATGACGCCGCTGGCGATTGCTTTGGGCTCGGCTGCCATCGCCGCCACTTTGACCTATTGGCTGGTGGGGTAACCGATGAATTGGGGGGCCTTCGAGACGAGGTTTCAAGGTTGGTCCCGCGGTTCAGCGCTGGCCATCCTCGCCGCGTTACTTGGAATGCTCGCCGTCGCTTGTTGGTCGCCGTCGTCAGGACCCGCGCCCAAATTACGGACGTCGGAAGCGCAACATAGCGACCTCCACCTGTACCGCGACATCATCACCGGTGTTCGGCGGGGCGGGGACTATTACCAAATCACCGCCGATGAGCTGCGCAAGGGCAACTATCCGCTGAAACCCTTTTTCACCTTCCGCCTGCCGACCCATGCGACGGTCTACGCGGCACTCGGCGAACGCGTGATGGTGGTCATTTTCTGGCTACTGTCAGCCACGCTCATGTTCGCCTGGTGGATCAGGCTTCGGACATGTCTGCCGCGGCCCCTTCTTGCCGCGACCCTGATATTGATGGCTGGCGGCCTCGGCGGACTGCTGCAACCCCAGACCGGGCTGTTCCACGAAAGCTGGGCAGCGGTCTTGTTGGCCCTGATGATCGCGCTCCATCGACCGGAGCGCATATGGCCTGCTGTGATTTGTGGCGGAGCGGCCTTGATGATCCGCGAACTTGCGCTTCCGATGATCCTGGCCATGGCGGGTCTGGCGTTACTTGAGAAACGTTGGAAGGAAGTTGGCGCCTGGGCGGCGGCGGTTGCCCTTTTCGCTATCTATGTCACGGTCCACGCCTACTGGGTCAGCCAGGTTGTCCTTCCGACCGACCCGCCCTCGCCCGGCTGGTCGGCGACACTCGGGTTGCAATTCGCGCTGAAAGCGATCTCCAAGGTGACGTTGGGCTTTCGCCTCCCGACCGCGCTGGCTTCGGCGCTGCTGGTCCTGTCGCTGTTCGGCTGGGCTTCGGTCCGCGCCGGCTGGGCTCTAAGGGTCGCGATCCTGCTTGCGGGCTATGGGGCCATGCTTGCATTACTGGCTCGCACCGACACCTTTTATTGGGCGCTGATCGCTGCGCCCTTGTCTTTCGCTGGACTGGTGTTCCTCCCCAAAGCGGTCACCGACCTCACGAAATCCATTCAAACCAAGCGGGAAGGTGCTTTCACATGAGCCGAGTTGCCCTTTGCTTTGCCGCCGTTGTGGCTGTTGCCGCGCCACTCACCGCGGTGCGGCCGCAATCTCCGGCGGCGGCCGCTCCCAGCCAATCCACTCATGCCCAATTGGTGCAACTGTTCGCCGACTGGCGCGCCTTCAACCACCCCGAGATCCGTGACGGTCGCCCCGACTACAGCGCTGCCGCCATGGCCGCAAAGGCAGTGCGCCTACCTGAATTCCGCCAGCGCCTGGCGGCGATCGATCGAACCGGTTGGACTGCGACCCAAATCGGCGATTACCGGCTGGTAGAGGCCGAAATGAACGGTTTCGATTTCTTCCACCGGGTGCTGCGGCCATGGGCGCGCGACCCGGGCTACTACCAGACGGTATTTGCGGAGATGAGCGACGTGCCGGCGCATGAGGGTCCGTCGGCCGAGCCCAACATCGATCTTCACAACTTCGCCTACCCGCTCTCCCGCTCCGATGACGCGCGGCTGACCGAACTACTGAGCGCAATTCCGGCGATGCTTGCTGACGCGCGGACCAACCTCGCCGGCAGTCAGGCGCATGATTTGTGGGCCTATGGCGACCGTGCCTTCAACGAACAGGCCGAGGTATTGAGTCAGCTTGAGGCCGGTACGCTGGTGATGAACGATCTTGGCGGGAAGCGGCCCGCCAACTTCAGCGGCGCCAGCCCCGCGCTGCACAAGGCGGTTCATGACGCGCGGCTGGCAACCGAGCAATTCGCCGCCTGGATCAAGGCTGAAGCGCCGCGCCGCACGGGCCCGTCTGGCGTCGGCAAGGACAATTACAACTGGTACCTGACCCATGTCCTGCTCAGCCCCTATGACTTCGACGCCCAGAAGGTGCTGTTGCAGCGCGAGCTCGATCGATCGCTTGCGTCCTTAATACTTGAGGAGGTGCGCAACCGCGCTGCCCCGCCGATCGCCGAAATCGGCGATCCGACCGCCTATCGTGCCATGGCCGAGCAGCGCCAGGCCAAGCTCTATGCCTTGCTAACCGGCGCCGGCTTCATCGCCGACCGGCCCTATTATCGCGATGCGCTCAACGGTCAGACCGGTACCTACACCCCACCGAACCAGCGCAACTTCTTCACTCACGTCACAGCGCTCGACCCGTTGCCACTTTCGAGCCACCAATATCACTGGATCGAACTCGCGCGGCTGCGCCACGAGCCGCACACAAGCCCGGTCCGGCAGGTGCCGCCCCTGTTCAACATCTACGAAGACCGGTCCGAGGGTTTCGCAACGGCGATGGAAGAAATGGTCATGCAGGCCGGCCTCTACGACGACATTCCGCATGGCCGGGAATTGGTGTGGATCATGCTCGCCAACCGGGCCGCTCGCGGCCTAGCCTCGCTTCGAGTGCAGGCCAATGAGATTGGGCTGGCCGAGGCAGGGCAGTTCCACGCCTCCTGGACTCCGCGCGGATGGTCGGACGCATCCAGCCGCCTGGTGGGGTTTGAGCAGCTACTCTACCTCCGTCAGCCCGGCTACGGCCCGAGTTATATCGTCGGCAAGATGGAGCTCGACCATCTGCTGGCTGTCGCTTCCCACCGCGCCGAGCTCGAGCATCGCCCGTTCGTATTCCGCGATGCCTTCGCCGCGATCCTTGCCTCGGGCATTGTCCCGCCGGCGATCATCGAGGATGAAGCAGCCGACCTTGCGAAGACGGGCCGCTGAAGCCCATATCCAACCAATGAGCCGCATTCTCCTCATCGTTGGCGGCGGCATTGCCGCCTACAAGGCGGCCGAGTTGATCCGCCTGCTTCGCAAGGAAGGCCATGAGGTCACCCCGGTGCTGACTGAGGGCGGATCCCATTTTGTCACGCCGATGAGTCTCGCTGCTTTGGCCGAAAGCCCGGTCTACACCTCGCTTTGGGACCTCAAGGACGAGGCCGAAATGGGCCACATCCAACTGTCTCGCGCAGCCGACGTGGTGCTGGTCGCACCGGCAACGGCGGACCTCATCGCGCGGATGGCGGCCGGCGAGGCCAATGACCTGGCGACCACCTTGCTCCTGGCGACCGACAAGCCGGTGATCGTCGCCCCGGCGATGAACGTGCGCATGTGGCAGCACGCTGCGACCAAGCGAAACATTGAGCAACTCAAGGCCGACGGCATTACCGTGCTCGAACCCGACGAAGGGCCAATGGCGTGCGGCGAATATGGCCCGGGACGATTGCCCGAACCCACAGATATCTATCAGCGGATTAAGCCGATGCTCGGCCGAGGCGTTTCAGTCGATGTGGCCGGGCCTGGGCCACTCGCCGGGAAACATGTGCTTGTCACCGCCGGGCCGACCCATGAGCCGATCGACCCAGTGCGGGTAATCGCCAATCGCTCCTCGGGGAAGCAAGGCTTCGCAATCGCGGCGGCAGCGGCCCAGGCCGGTGCTCGCGTAACGCTGATCGCCGGGCCAGTATCGTTGTCGACGCCCGGCGGTGTCGCCCGGATCGATGTCGAAACCGCGCAACAAATGGCCGATGCGGTCGAACAGGCCCTGCCCGCCGACGTCGCCGTGCTGGTCGCTGCCGTCGCGGACTGGCGAGTCGAAGCGGCGGCGTCAAAACTGAAGAAATCCGCCGGACCCCCTCAGCTCAAATTCGCACCCAATCCTGACATTCTTGCGATGCTCGGCGAACGCCCCGACCGCCCTCGCCTGCTGATCGGCTTCGCCGCCGAAACGCATGACCTGGTGGCCAACGCCCAGTCCAAGCTTGCATCCAAGAAGGCTGACTGGATTGTCGCCAACGACGTTTCGGGGGACGTCATGGGCGGCAGCCATAACCGCATCCATCTCGTGACCAACAGCGGTGTCGAGGATTGGCCCGAGGCAGCCAAGGAAGACGTCGCCCGCCATTTGGTCACACGCATCGCCGAGGAATTTGAGTGACTATTAGTATCCGCCTGACCCGCCTGCCGCATGGCGAAGGGCTGCCCCTACCCAGCTATGCCACCCATGGGGCGGCCGGAATGGACGTGGTCGCGGCCGAAGATCTGGATTTGATGCCCGGGCAGCGCCACGCTGTCGCGACCGGCTTCAAGGTCGCCATTCCTGAAGGCTTTGAGATCCAGGTTCGTCCCCGCTCGGGCCTGGCGCTCAAATATGGCATCACCGTCCCCAACACGCCGGGGACGATCGACAGCGACTACCGGGGCGAATTGAAGGTCATCATGATCAATCATGGCGCGGAGCCGTTCCCAATCCGTCGAGGCGAGCGCATCGCCCAATTGGTCCCGGCCGCGGTCACGCTGGCCCAATGGGATGAGGTAGACGAGCTGTGCGAAACCGCTCGCGGCGCAGGCGGATTCGGCTCAACCGGCGGCCATGGCTCTCTCTGACGAGGAACTCGACCGCTACGCGCGGCACATCGTCCTTCCCCAGATTGGTGGCGCAGGGCAACTCAGACTGAAATCTGCAAGAGTGGCCGTTGTTGGTGCTGGCGGCATCGGTGCAGGTGCGATCCCTGCGCTGACTGGCGTTGGTGTTGGCTATCTCACGATCATCGACGACGACCGCGTCGAGCTTTCCAACCTTCAACGACAGCCGCTCTATGCCGCCAATCAGATCGGCGAACGCAAGGCCGACTTGGCGGCGCGCTTCGTCGGTAAGCGCAATACGCACATCGAATGCCGCGTGGTTGCAGACCGGATCGAAGCCGACAATGCCGACGCCATTCTCTCAGGCCATGACCTCATCCTCGATGGGACCGACAATTTCGCAACCCGTTTGGTTGTCAGCGATGCGGCGGTACGACTTGGCATCCCTCTAGTCTCCGCCGCCGCGCAGCAATTCCAGGGACAAGTCGCGCTGTTCCGCGGACGCCCCTGCTACCGCTGTTTCGTCGGCGATGCGTTTGACGCCGACGATTGCGACACGTGCGCCGAGCTAGGCGTGCTTGGTGCGCTGACGGGAACAGCCGGCAATTTTGCAGCGCTGCTCGCAATCCGGGCGATTGTCGGGATCGGCCCAGACGCTGCCGGAACGCTGCACCTGTTCGACGGATTGAACCTCAATTGGCGGCAAATCCGTATTGCGGCGGATCCAGCCTGCAGATCCTGCGGCGCTACTTCTTCCTAGTTTTCCTGGCTGGTGCCTTGCGGCGGCCTTTGGATGACGGACCCTTGGCTGCCTTGGCATCGATCAACGCCACCGCCTCGTCCAGCGTCACCGCCGTAGGTTCCGCGGTCTTGGGCAAGGTCGCATGGGTTGCACCGTCGCTGACATAGGGGCCGTAGCGGCCCGCCATGACCTTGATTTCCTTGCCCGAGTTTGGGTGCGCCCCGAGCACAGCGATCGGTTCGCGCGAGCCGCCGCGCTCACCCTTGGCCGCTGCCGCTTCACCCAGCTTGACGACTGCGGCGTTCATGCCGGTATCGAACACCTCGGCGGTCGAATTGAGTTTCGCATATTTGCCGTCGTGGGCAAGGTACGGGCCGTAGCGGCCGATCGACGCGGTGATCGGCTTGCCACTCTCCGGATGCGGGCCGATCTCGCGCGGTAACGAAAGCAATTTTTCCGCCATCTCCATCGTCAGGCCATCCTGAGGCACGTCCTTGGGCAATGAAGCACGCACGCCTTCACGCTCAAGATAGGGCCCGAAGCGCCCGCTTTTCAGCACAATACCGTTGCCGATCTCGGCCGGCCCTTCGCTGGCTGCTTCCTCGCCCTGGCCGAAGCGGCGGGTATATTTGCATTCCGGATAGTTTGAGCAGGCCACGAACGCGCCGTAGCGTCCACCGCGAAGGCCGAGTTGGCCTGTCCCGCACAGCGGGCATAGCCGCGGGTCGCTGCCGTCACCCTTGTCGGGAAACAGCCAGGGCGAAAGGAAGTCATCCAGAGCAGCCGTTACATCCGACGGCTTCTGCTCCATGACTTCGCCAGCCTTGGGTTTGAAGTCGCGCCAAAAATCGTCAAGCAGCTTGAGCCAGCCCAGCCGACCGCCCGACACGTCGTCCAGCTCTTCTTCCAACTCGGCGGTATAATCGAAGCTGACATAGCGTTCGAAAAAACGCTCGAGGAACGCGGTAACAAGCCGCCCGCTCTCCTCGGGGATGAAGCGGTTCTTGTCGAGCCGCACATATTCGCGGTCCTTCAGCGTCTGGAGCGTAGCTGCGTAGGTCGAGGGACGGCCGATCCCCAGCTCCTCCAGCCGCTTGACCAGGCTGGCCTCGGAATAACGTGGCGGCGGCTGGGTGAAGTGCTGCGTCGCGTCGACCCCGGTCTTGACCGGCGCATCGCCCGAACGAAGCTGCGGCATCCGCGCCGCCTCTTCGTCGGCCACGTCGTCCCGGCCTTCATCGTACAGCGCCATAAAACCCGGGAATAGAGTGACCTGGCCCGTCGCGCGCAAGGTTGCTCGCCCGGCACCGTCTGTCATCTCGACCGTAGTGCGTTCCAGCCGCGCGGAAGCCATCTGGCTGGCCAGCGCACGGTTGAAGATCAGTTGGTAAAGCCGGCCATGGTCGCCGGATCCGGCACGGTCCTTGCTGAAGTCGGTTGGGCGGATCGCTTCATGCGCCTCCTGCGCATTCTTGGCCTTGCTGCTGTATTGGCGCGGCTTGTCCGGCAAATATCCGGCGTCATAGCGGTCGGCGACTGCGCGGCGCGCGGCGCTGATCGCCTCGCCGGCCATCTGAACACCATCGGTCCGCATATAAGTAATGAGCCCGTCCTCGTAGAGGGACTGGGCGAGCCGCATCGTGTGGCTGGCCGAGAAGCCCAACTTGCGCGCTGCCTCCTGCTGCAGCGTGGAGGTAGTGAAGGGAGGTGGCGGGTTCTTGCTGAGCGGCTTGGTCTCGACCGACGCAACTGTGAAACGCCCGTCCTCAACCACTTTCTTCGCCGCGTCCGCTGAGCCCTTGTCGCCGATCGAAAGACGGTCGATTTTCTGACCGTCGAGCGCAACCAGCCGCCCGGTGAACGGCGTGCCATCGGCTTCGAAATTGGCGGAAACCTGCCAATATTCTTGGGCTTTGAAAATCTCGATCTCGCGCTCGCGGTCGACGATCAGGCGCAGCGCGACCGACTGCACGCGGCCCGCCGACTTGGCGCCGGGAAGCTTGCGCCACAGGATTGGTGAGAGCGTGAAGCCAACCAAATAATCGAGCGCGCGGCGCGCCTTGTAGGCGTCGATCAGATCCTCATCGAGGCCACGCGGGTGCGCCATGGCCTCAGTCACCGCCGACTTGGTGATGGCGTTGAAGGTCACCCGGTCGACCTTGGCCGGCAACGCCTTCCGTTTCTTCAGCACTTCCTGAACGTGCCAGCTAATCGCCTCGCCCTCACGATCGGGGTCGGTGGCGAGTATCAGTGCGTCGGCTCCCTTGGCCGCATCGGTAATCGCTTTGAGCTGCTTGGCCTTGTCAGGATAGCTCTCCCAATCCATCGCAAAATCTTCGTCGGGACGCACCGATCCGTCCTTGGCCGGCAGGTCACGAACATGCCCGTAGCTCGCCAGCACCTTGTGACCGGGACCCAGATATTTCTCGATGGTTTTCGCCTTGGCGGGCGATTCAACAACAACAAGCTTCAACGCGGTGGATTCCTTTACGTACGTACGCGCGATTGTCGGGCCGACGATTCAAGCGCGTCAAGCGCCGCCGAGGCTGACCCGGTTCCCGGCATGGCGGTCAAGTCGGCCGGCGAGGTCAAGCTCGAGGAGCAAAAGTTGGACCTCGCCGGGATCGGCACCCGATAGGCGGATGACCTCGTCGACCGGAACGGGCGAAGGGCCAAGCAACTCTTCAACGCGCAGGCGAATCTCAGGCCCGGCCTTTGCTGCCACGACTGGTGGCGGTTCGAAGGGTCGAGCTGGGCTGGCGACCTTGCCGTTCAGCTGGCTGATTGCCTCGATCACGTCGGCGGCAGATTGGACCAGCGTCGCTCCGTCGCGGATCAATTGATTGCAGCCCTGGGCGCGCGGATCGAGCGGCGAGCCGGGCACTGCCATCACTTCGCGCCCCGCATCAGCGGCAAGCCGGGCAGTAATCAACGAACCGGACTGAGGAGCGGCTTCAATGACGACGGTTCCGGCACTCAGGCCGGCGATAATCCTGTTCCTGTAGGGAAAGTGACGAGCCCGAGGCTCGGTGCCGGGGGGCATTTCGGCAATCAGCAGGCCACGAGCGGCGATGTCATTCTGCCGGGCCTGGTTTTCCACAGGATAATAGGTGTCGATGCCGCCGGCGATAACGGCGATCGTGCCACTTTCGAGCGATCCGTCGTGCGCGGCGCTGTCGATCCCCCGTGCCAGACCGGAAACCACTACAATGCCCTCTTTTCCCAAGTCATGCGCAAGGCCTCGGGCAAAGCGGCAGGCGGCGGCGCTGGCATTGCGAGCGCCGACGATCGCCACCAGCGGCCGGGCGAGCAGCTGGAGGTCACCCTTGGCCGTCAAAAGCGGCGGCGAGCCATCAACTTCGGCAAGGCTTGGCGGGTATAGGCCCTGGCCGAGCGACAAATAGCGCGCGCCGAGTTTCTCGACCGTTTCAATTTCGCGTTCCGCACTTTGGCGAGGAAATACTGCAGGCGCCTTGCCACCTCCACGCCGGGCGAGATCGGGAATGGCGGCGAGCGCCGCCTCGGCACTGCCGAACCGCAGCAGCAATTGGCGGTAGGCGATTGGGCCGATCCCCGGAGTGCGGATCAGACGCAGCCGGTCGATGAGGTCGGACGGAGCGGTCAATCCTTCTTTCCCACCCGCGGCTCCTCGCCTCTCACCAGGCGACGAATATTTTCTCGATGTTGCCAGATCACCAGCAACGCGAAGCCGAGGAGCATGGGAAACAACATTTGTTCGTTGAGTACCGCAGCGGTGATTGGCGCGCTGGCCGCGGCAAGCATGCCGGAAACCGAACTGATGCGCAGGATCAGCAACAGGCCGAACCAAATTAATGCATAGACCAGGGCAGCCTGCCAGAAGAGCGGAACCAGGATGCCGAGCAAGGTGGCTACGCCCTTGCCGCCCTTGAACCTCAACCAGACGGGATAAAGGTGGCCGACGAGGGCGCCCGCCGCCGCGAAATTGACGGCGTCGGGCCAGAAACGCTGGGCAATCACAACGGCGGCAGCGCCCTTCACCGCATCGAGCAATAACGTTGCCGCCGCCAATCCCCTGGAGCCCGTGCGAAGCACGTTGGTCGCGCCGATATTGCCCGAACCAATCTCGCGAATATCGCCCTTGCCGGTCCAGCGGGTCAGCAACAGGCCGAACGGGATCGAGCCGAGCAGATAGCCGACCAGCAGCGCAATGATCGTCCCGACATCCATTTTGCGATGCCTAGCAGATCGTTTGAGTGCTGCAATGTTGCTTGGCGGCGGGCTTCACCCTAGCTCAACTGCCGATGGATCCAGCCGCTCCCCTCCTCTTTTTCGATTCGGGCGTTGGCGGTCTCAGCGTGCTGGGGCCGACGCGCCAGCTGCTGCCAACTGCTCCAATTGTCTATGCCGCTGACAGCGCAGGATTTCCCTATGGCAAGCGATCAGAGGCGGAGCTAGCGACGCGCGTCCCTGCCTTGCTCGGCAGACTGGTCGAACGCTTCCGGCCGCGTCTTGCGGTGATTGCCTGCAATACCGCCTCGACCATTGCGCTCGATCATGCCCGCGCGGCGCTCGACATCCCGGTGGTCGGGACGGTACCGGCGATCAAGCCTGCAGCCGAACTGTCGAAGAGCCGGGTGATTGGAGTGCTTGGAACCGAGGCGACGGTGCGCCAACCCTATGTAGACGACCTTGCGGAGCGGTTCGCCGCCGATTGCACGGTTATCCGCCACGGCAGCCCGGAACTGGTCGAGCTGGCAGAAGCCAAGCTGGCCGGCCAGACCATCTCAATCCAGGCTGTGCACGATGCCATCGCCCCGATGCTACTCCATCCCGATGGCGAGAAGATGGATGTGATGGTGCTGGCCTGTACCCACTTCCCATTGCTCGCAGATGAGATTTCCACCACTTTCCCGGCGATTGCCCAGGTCGACGGCGGCCCCGGCATCGCCCGTCGCATTGCCTACCTCACCGGGGGCCAGGAATGGCCAGTCGATGCCTATGCGGGCATCGCCATCTTTACAGGCCCTGAGCCCGCCGATTTGGGGCCAGCGCTTGCCCAATTCGGACTCACCGATCGCCAGCAGCTTTAATCGACCCTATTGCGAGTCGTTCTCAATGGCCTTCGTCGCGCCATGGCGATAATGGGCGCGGGAGCGAGGACCCAGGCTTGGACTACGACAGCATCTTCAAGGCGGCGATCGATCGCCTCCATGACGAAGGCCGGTACCGCGTCTTCATCGACATTTTGCGCACGAAGGGCTCCTTCCCCAACGCCCACTGCTTCCATGGCCATAACGGCCCGAAGCCGATCACGGTCTGGTGCTCCAACGACTATCTCGGCATGGGCCAACACCCTTCGGTAGTGGCGGCGATGGAAGAAGCGCTGCACAGCGTCGGCGCCGGATCGGGCGGCACCCGCAACATCGGCGGCAATACGCATTACCATATCCAGCTGGAGGCCGAGCTTGCCAGCCTCCACGGGAAGGAAGCGGCGCTGCTGTTCACCTCGGGCTATGTGTCGAACGAGGCGGCGCTGTCGACACTCGGCAAGCTGCTCCCCGGCTGCATCATTTTCTCGGACGAACTCAATCACGCCTCCATGATCGCCGGCATCCGCAACTCCGGCTGCGAGAAGCGCGTGTTCCGTCACAACGATCTCGAGCACCTCGAAGAGCTCTTGCTCGAAGCGCCGGCCGAGACGCCCAAGCTGATCGCGTTCGAGAGCGTCTATTCGATGGACGGCGACATCGCTCCGATCGCCGAGATCTGCGACCTCGCCGACAAGTACGGCGCGATCACCTACCTCGACGAGGTTCATGCGGTCGGCATGTACGGGACACATGGCGGCGGAATTAGCGAGCGCGATGGCGTCGCTCACCGCGTCACGCTGATCGAGGGGACACTCGGCAAGGCGTTCGGCGTGATGGGCGGCTATGTCTCCGCCGACAAGAACATCATCGACTGCATCCGCAGCTATGCACCTGGCTTCATCTTTACTACTTCGTTGTCGCCCGTGCTGGTCGCCGGCGCGCTGGCAAGCGTCCGCCACCTCAAGGCCTCTCAGGAAGAGCGCGCGGCTCAACAGGCTGGTGCAGCTCTGCTCAAGGCCAAGTTCCGCAATGCCGGGCTGCCGGTGATGGACAGCGTCACGCACATCGTCCCGCTGCTGGTCGGCTGCCCGGTCAAGGCCAAGCGGATCAGCGATATCCTGCTCGCCGAATATGGTCTCTACGTCCAGCCGATCAATTTCCCGACCGTGCCGCGCGGCACAGAGCGGCTGCGCTTCACGCCGGGCCCGACTCACAGCGAAGCGATGATGGACGAGCTGACCGGGGCGCTGGTCGAAATCTGGGACCGGCTCGAACTGGAGCTTCGCAAGGCCGCCTGAAGGCTGGCGAATCTTGGCTGCATGTCCTAGGTCATGGCTATGCGCATCGCCCTTGCCGCCGACCACGCCGGTTACCTCTTGAAAGACGAGCTTGCCGCCTGGCTGCGCGAGGCCGGCCACGAAGTGACCGACCTTGGCACCAACGGACCGGAAAGCGTCGATTATCCCGAATATGGCGCCAGACTGGCCAACGCGATCGCGAACGGCCAGGCCGAGCGCGGCATCGTGGTCTGCGGCTCCGGCATCGGCATCTCGATCGCGGTCAACCGCAACTCCGCTTGCCGCTGCGCCCGCGTTTCCGATCCGCTGTCGGCCCAGCTGGCCCGCGAGCATAATGACGCCAACGTGCTGGCGCTTGGCGCCCGGCTGATCGGCAGCGACATGGCCAGGGCCTGCGCGGCCGTGTTCCTCGACACCGATTTCGCCGGCGGGCGCCACCAGCGCCGCGTCGACCAGCTTTCCAACCTCCTCCAGGAATCCGACTGATGGCCACCGCGCCCGATCTCACCCATGTCCAGCCCCTCGGCTTTTTCACCGAACGGCTGGCCGCTGCCGATCCCAAGGTTGCCGCGGCGATCAAGGCCGAACTGGAGCGCGAGCAGAACCAGATCGAGCTGATCGCATCAGAGAATATCGTCAGCCGGGCGGTGCTCGAAGCGCAGGGCTCCGTCCTCACCAACAAATATGCCGAAGGCTATCCCGGCCGCCGCTATTACCAGGGCTGCGGACCATCGGATTCGGTCGAAACGCTGGCGATCGAGCGGGCCAAGCAGTTGTTCAATTGCGGCTTCGCCAACGTCCAGCCGCACAGCGGCGCACAGGCCAACGGCGCGGTGATGATGGCGCTGTTGAAGCCCGGCGACACCATCATGGGGATGAGCCTGGCCGCAGGCGGTCATCTCACCCATGGCGCTCCGCCCGCCCAATCGGGCAAATGGTTCAACGCCGTCCAGTACGGCGTTCGTCCCGACGACCATCTGGTCGACTTCGACGAACTTGAACGGCTTGCCAAGGAGCATCTGCCGAAGCTGATCATCGCCGGCGGGTCGGCCTATCCGCGGCATCTCGATTTCGCCCGTTTCCGTTCGATCTGCGATGAGGTTGGGGCGCTTCTGTTCGTGGACATGGCCCATTTTGCTGGGCTGGTCGCGGCGGGCGAGCATCCGACCCCGTTCGGCCACGCCCATGTCGTCACCACGACCACGCACAAGACGCTGCGTGGGCCGCGCGGCGGCATGGTCCTGACCGATGACGAGGCGATCGCCAAGAAGGTCAATTCTGCCGTCTTCCCCGGTCTTCAGGGCGGGCCGCTGATGCATGTCATCGCCGCCAAGGCGGTGGCATTCGGCGAGGCGCTGGAGCCGGGGTTCAAGACCTACGCCAAGGCTGTGATTGGAAACGCCCAGACGCTCGCCAATCGGCTCAAGGAGCGCGGCGCCGACCTGGTTGCGGGCGGCACCGATACCCATTTGGCCCTTGTCGATCTTCGCCCGCTCGGCGTGACCGGCGCCGACGCCGACCAGAGCCTCGAGCATGCCGGCATTACCTGCAACAAGAACGGCGTCCCGTTCGACCCGCTGCCGCCGGTCAAGACCAGCGGCATTCGCGTCGGCTCGCCTGCCGGGACCACCCGCGGCTTCGGCGAGGATGAGTTCCGCGATATCGCCGACATGGTCGCGGACGTGCTCGACGGACTGCAAAAGAACGGCGTCGACAATAATGGCGCGGTCGAGCAGGCGGTCGGCGAACGGGTCCGCACGCTCTGCGCCCGCTTCCCGATCTACGAAGGTTAGACATTGCGCTGTCCATTTTGTGCCCATGAGGACAGCCAGGTAAAGGATAGCCGCCCGTCCGAGGACGGCGCGGCGATCCGGCGGCGGCGGCAGTGCGAAGGCTGTGGGGCGCGCTTCACAACCTTCGAGCGCGTCCACATCCGCGATCTCACCGTGGTCAAAAAGGACGGCAAGCGCGAGCCGTTCGACAGGGCCAAGCTGGAGCGGGCGATCAGCCATAGCTGCCGGAAGCGCGACATCGATCCGGCAAAGGTCGACCAACTGATCAGCGGGGTGCAGCGGCAGATGGAAACGCTGGGCGACGAGGTCACGTCTGCCCGCATCGGCGAGGCGGTGATGGCCGGGCTGAAAGCGCTCGATCATGTCGCCTACATAAGATTCGCCAGCATCTACAAGGACTTCAGCGAGCCGGGTGACTTCGCCGAAATTGCCGAGCGGGTCGAGAAGGAAGCGATCCCGCCGGGTCACAACAAATTGTTATGAGCGCCTCGCCTCCGGTTATCGTTCTCGTTCGCCCGCAACTCGGCCAAAATATCGGCAAGGCGGCCCGGGCAATGCTCAACTTCGGCCTTACCGAAATGCGGCTGGTCGCCCCGCGCGACGGCTGGCCGAATCCCGAGGCAGGACCTTCAGCGAGCGGCGCCGATGCGGTACTCGAAAGCGCCATGGTCTTTGCAACGACAGCGGACGCCATTGCCGATTGCAGCCTGGTCTATGCTTCGACCGTCCGCCGCCGCGACCTGGTAATTCCCGTATCGTCACCCGAAGAGATGGCGATTGGAATTCACGCACACGACGGCAAGTCGGCGATCCTGTTCGGTCCCGAACGATCCGGGCTGGAGACGGAGGACGTAGCGCTCGCCAACGGCATTGTGACGGTGCCGATCAACCCCGATTTCGGTAGCCTCAACCTCGCCCAGGCCGTGATCTTGCTCGCTTATGAATGGTCGCGAGGCGCTGAGCTCAGCCAGCCGACGGCCAAGGAGATGGAGGCGCCGGCCGCGATGGCCGACCTGGAGGGGCTGATTGGCCAGCTGGAGGGGTCATTGGAGGAAGCCGGCTATTTCTACCCGCCTGACCGAGTGCAGGCGACCAAGACCACACTCCGCACCATTCTGACCAAGCCGCAATGGTCGAACCGGGAAATTCAGGCGCTACGCGGCGTCATTCGCGCCCTTTCGGCACACCGTTCGTCGAAAAACTGAAATAACTGCTTCAAATCATCAATGCCATTTGCTTAATACGCGCCGTTCCCAAGCGTAACTCACAGGAAAACATCGATGATCACCCTTTTGAGCGTGCTGTTGCTCGCGTCCGAAACCCCTGCAGCTGTCGCTCCGTCGACCGACGCAACTGCATCCGAGGCCCCGAAGGAAGAGAGAAAGATCTGCAAGCGAGAAACGGCGACCGAATCGCGCCTCGGCTCGAAGAAGGTTTGCCTAACGGCCGCCCAGTGGAAGGCACGCGACACAGGCGAAATGCGCGGCTTGGGTGACGTCACCAAGTAATTAGGTCAGCGCGCGGGTTCAGTCCCGCGTCCGGTCGAAGACCTCGAGCTCATGAGCGATCGAGGTCTCGATCAAATCCTCATAGAGCCGCGCCATGAGTTGGCGGTCGACACCCAGGTCGGCCGCCGATCCATCGACCTTGGCCAGCACGTCGGCCTTGCGCCATTCGTCCCGGACTGCCGAGCGGTCGGGCTTGATGCGTGCCGCCGCGTTCATATAGCCGAAGCGCCGCTGCAACAGGGTGACGATACGCCGGTCGACGTCGTCGACCCCAGCGCGAACCTCGGCCATGGTGGAACAGTCAGCGGGATCGAGAATATTTTCGGTCATGACACCGCCATGCCAAAAGCGCCTCGGCCTTGCAAAGCTTGACCTTTTGGGCCGACCCCGCTAGGCGCCCGGCTCGCAATTGGCCCCGCACCCCCGGTGAAGCGGTGGCCCTGCCTCCATCAATGGAAATGCAGCGCGGTTCCGGGGACGTTTGGAAACGCAATTGGAGTATTATCATGTCGAAGCGCAGCAGCGCCAAGTATAAGCTCGACCGCCGGATGGGCGAGAACGTCTTCGGTCGCCCGAAGAGCCCGGTCAACCGCCGCGAATATGGTCCCGGACAGCACGGCCAGCGCCGCAAGAGCAAGATCTCCGACTTCGGCATCCAGCTGCGCGCCAAGCAGAAGCTGAAGGGCTATTACGGCGACGTCACCGAGAAGCAGTTCAAGCGGACCTACGTTGAGGCGAGCCGGATGAAGGGCGATGCTTCGCAGAACCTGATCGGCCTGCTCGAGCGCCGGCTGGACATGTTTGTGTATCGGGCCAAGTTCGCTCCGACGATTTGGGCTGCGCGCCAGCTGGTCAGCCATGGCCACATCCGCGTCAACGGCATCAAGTGCAACATCGCTTCGCGCCGGATCGACGTCGGCGACGTGATCGAACTCGGATCCAAGGCGCAGGAAATGGCGCTGGTGATGGAGGCGCAGAGCCTCGCCGAGCGTGACATTCCCGACTATGTCGCCCCGGACGGCAACTCGAAGGCGCAGTTCAGCCGCGTCCCGACGCTGGATGAGGTGCCTTACCCGGTGAAGATGGAACCGAACCTGGTTATCGAATTCTATTCGCGTTGATCCTGGCGGATTTGGCGAAATCAAGGGGCGGCCCATCGGGGTCGCCCTTTTTGATTCAGCTCGTTAGAGACGCCACCAATGACGCAAGCTCCCCTCCCTGAATGGGCGCCGCACGCTGCGGTCTGGATCGGTTTTCCGAGCGCCGCCGACTTGTGGGAGGCCGACCTCGCGCTGGCCCAGTCCGAAGTTGCTGCGTTCGCCCAAGCGGTGCACGCCGAGGGTAAGGGCGAGGCCGTTTGGCTGGTCGCGGCCGACCAGACCGCTGCGGCCGAAGCAAGACGGTTGGCACCATTCGCCAAGGTAATCGTCGAGCCCTTCGGAGACATTTGGCTGAGGGACACGGCCGCGATCATCCTGGGTTCCGGTGAAGACCGCCGCGCCGTCGATTTTGACTTCAATGGCTGGGGAGGAAAATATGACCTGCCCGGCGACGACACGATCGGCCAACGCCTCGCGGTCGAGGCCGCCATAACTTGTTCACGATCCAACTGGATCCTGGAAGGCGGAGCAATCGACGGTGACGGTAGCGGCACCTTCCTCACCACCGAGCAATGCCTCTTGAACCCCAATCGCAACCCGGAACTCAGCAAGCAGGATATCGAGGCGCGGCTGAGGAGCGACCTCGGGGCAACGAAGGTCGTCTGGCTCGGCGATGGCCTGCTCAACGATCATACCGACGGCCATGTCGACAATCTGGCCCGTTTTGTCGGCCCGAACCGGGTTGCAGTTCCCGAAGCAACGACGGACGACCCGAATGCCGCCGTTTACGCCGACGCGGCCGAGGCTTTGCTCGATGCCGACCTTGAAGTCGTAGCAATCCCCTCGCCCGGACTGGTCGAGCGGGACGGCGAAATCATCCCGGCCAGCTATATGAACTTCTATATCGGCAACGCAGTCGTGGTGGTGCCGCTGTACGGCGCTCGGAATGATGATGCCGCTGTCGAAGCCATTCAGGCGCTATTTCCCAATCGCGTTGCGATCGGTCTGCGCGCCGACCATATCCTGACCGGCGGTGGCAGCTTCCACTGCATTTCACAGCAGGTTCCATAGATGGCCAAGATCACCGTCGCAGCGCTCCAACTCGCCTTGGGCGACGACACTGTCGCGAACATCCGGAACGTTGCCGAGCTGGTGCGGGACGCGCATTCCAAGGGTGCCGAGGTGGTACTTCCGCCCGAGCTGTTCGAGGGCCCTTATTTCTGCCGCGTCGAGGACGAGACGCTGTTCGCCGACGCGCGTCCAACGGCCGAGCATCCGTCCGTGTTGGCAATGCAGGAGCTGGCGAAGGAGCTGAAGATCTGGATCCCGACCAGCTTTTTCGAAGCCGACGGTCCTCATCACTATAATTCGCTGGCGATGGTCGGACCTGACGGCAAGGTTGCCGGCGTTTACCGCAAGAGCCACATCCCTGACGGTCCGGGCTATGAGGAGAAATTCTATTTCCGCCCCGGCAATACCGGCTTCAAGGTGTGGAACGGGCCGCATCGCACAACATTGGGCGTCGGCGTCTGCTGGGACCAATGGTATCCCGAAACGGCGCGGGCGATGATGCTGATGGGCGCCGAAATATTATTCTATCCGACCGCGATCGGCAGCGAGCCGCACGACCCTAATCTCGATACGTCGCGGTTGTGGCGGCGGGCGATGGTCGGCCATGCGGTCAGCAATGTCGTGCCGGTGGTTGCAGCCAACCGCATCGGCACGGAAAGCGGCCAGCGTTTCTATGGCCATAGCTTCATTTGCGACGAGCGCGGTGACATGCTTGCCGAATTTGGAGCCGAGGAAACAGGTGCGCTGGTGGCGACCCTCGACCTTGGCCAGGCGAGGAAACACCGCGCCGCGTTCGGCTTCTTCCGTGACCGGAGGCCGGAGCTCTACGGCCGGCTGGTCGAGGACGTTTAAAGCGCCAGCCGCAAATAGACGCTATCGCAGAGCTCATCGCCGACCTGCCAGGTTCCCGCCGCGCGGTGCGTCTCGACGAATCCGCAGCGCTCCAACAGCTTGAGCGAAGCGATGTTGCGCGGATCCACGTCGGCGGTGAGTTCGGTCGATCCCAGGGAGCGGCGGCGCTCGACGTAGGCGGCCAGCGCTTCCCGGGCATAACCATGCCCCCAATGAGCCGGATCGAGGAGGAAGCCGATTTCCGGCAGCCTCCAGGCGCCGAGCTTGCCGATCAGGACCCCACCGAGGGTGACGATGAAGTCGTCACGGACGAACGGATCGTCCTCAACCATCGAGGCCATCCAACGCTCGGTCTGGTCCATGTCGGTGTGCGGTGGTGTCGACCAGTAACGCATGGCGACAGGATTGCTCATAATCCGGTGCATTGCGGCCGCATCATCCTGCCTTGCCCGCCGAAGCAATAGCCGCTCGGTAAGGATTTCATCCATGCGCCTCGACCGCCCTTTCGAACACCGCCTCGAACATGGCCCGATCAAGACGGCCAGTATTCTGGTTGTAGCGGCTGCAGTGATAGCTATCGATCAGCATGCCGCCGCGGGGAAGCAAATGAATGGCTCCATGCGCGAACTTCACCCGGACAGGCGACAAGCCAAAGCAGCGACAAATGCCGTCGTGCGCTACCTTCCCTAGCGCGATGAAAGTGTTGAGGCAGGCCAAGCCATCGATTGCGGCCCGCAAATAAGGGCGGCAATTGGCTTCCTCCGCAGGCAAGGTTCGGTTCTTCGGCGGCAGACATTTGACAGTGTTGAGAATGATCGCGCCTTTGAGGCGCAAACCATCGTCGCGTCTCGCGGCATAGCTGCCTTTAGCGAGCCCGAATTTGAGCAGGGTTTCGTAGAGCAACTCGCCTGCTGCATCGCCGGTGAAGGGCCGGCCGGTACGGTTGGCGCCGCGCATGCCGGGCGCGAGGCCGACGATCGCCAGCCAGGCGGCCGGATCGCCAAATGCCGGCACCGGCGCGTTCCACCAGTCTGGAAATTGGGACCGCAACTCGTTGCGAAGCGCGACCAGCCGTGGGCAGAGCAGGCAATCTCGCGCGGCCTCGGCACTCGGCACCGGCGATAGGTCGGCAGGGCTGGCGTTAGGCATGACGCTAGCCTAGGCGGGCGCCGGTGAGCGACGCAATGCACCTCTACGCCATCGCCCTCGGGTCCAACCGCCGTCATGTCAGCCACGGTCGCCCCGCGGGTGTGATCGAGGCGGCAATCGCCCGGCTGGATGCCGAATATGAGCTGTTCGATGCCTCACCGATCATCCTCAACAAGGCCGTCGGCGGCGCAGGACGCGACTTCGCCAATGCGATGGCGTTGATCGAAAGCGACCTTGGTCCCCAAGACATGCTTAGTGGCCTCAAGGCCATCGAACGCGAATTCGGACGTCGGCCGGGCAAGCGCTGGGGGCCGCGGGTTTTGGACCTGGACCTGGTCGCCTGGGATGGGCCGAAGGTCGCATCGCGTAATCTCACGATTCCTCATCCTCGACTTGCCCAGCGCGATTTCGTCGTGGGGCCCCTGGCCGCCATTGCGCCCAGCTGGCGGATCATCGCCGGCCTGACGCCTCGCCAACTCGCGTCGCGCCTTGGCAAGCGGCGACGGGCAAGCTAACGGCCTCGCACGGCTGTGGGCCCTTAGCTCAGTCGGTAGAGCAACTGACTTTTAATCAGTAGGTCGCTGGTTCGAATCCAGCAGGGCTCACCAGCCACAAAAAAAGGCCCGTCCGGGGGACAGGCCTTTTCGGTGGCTCA